>Ga0185299_10006433_pt1 | contig 12492 bp, 9 predicted proteins | sample PaiPotPPA55metaG_FD_128002 | JGI IMG/M metagenome (GOLD analysis project Ga0185299, IMG submission 128002) | Iron sulfur acid spring bacterial and archeal communities from Banff, Canada, to study Microbial Dark Matter (Phase II) - Paint Pots PPA... ...
CTCGACCACCGGATCAAGCCCCTGCGCCTTGATCGCTTCGCTATAAAGTTCAGCCTTGCCCGAGCATGTACGGAAGCCGCCGTGAGCGAAGGGAAGAAATGGCTCCCGTGAATCGGAGGCGCCAAAGCTTTGCGACGTTTCTGACTGACCACTAGCCACTGACCACTGACCACTGAAGTTCAGCCGCACCTGCCCTTCCCGCTCCAACCGCTCCCGGCTGATGCCCTTCAGCCACGGGTTGCTCGAAGTCAGCGCGCCATCGATCATCTCGTCGACGCTCTCGTCAAAGCACGCATCGTCGAATCCCATTCGCCCGGCCAGCGCACGGAACAGTTCAACATTCGCCCGGCACTCGCCCAATGGCGCAATCGCCTGGTCCGACACTTGCAGGTAGTAGTGCCCGTACGCGGTCTGCAAATCTTTGTGCTCGAAGAAGGTCGTCGCCGGCAACACAATATCGGCGTAGTCGGTTGTGTCAGTGAAAAACTGCTCGTGGACCACGGTAAACAAGTCCGGACGCTTGAGCCCGCGCACCACTTCATTGTGATTCGGGCAAACCGCCGCGGGATTTGAGTTGTAAACAAACAACGCCTTCACCGGCGGATCACTCAGCGTGTTCAGTGCCCTGCCCAACTCCACCATGTTCACCGATCGAGGTGGATGCTGCAGTCCATCAGGCTTAAGATCAGGCCGCGTCAGCGCATCTTTGTTAAGCCCAAACGCTCCGCTGGTCGACATCTGCATTCCGCCGCCGATTTCCTTCCATGATCCAATGATGCAAGGCAGCATCGCGATGGCGCGGGTCGCCATGCCGCCGCCCTCCGACCGTTGCACACCATAATTCAGCCGGATCACCGAAGGCCTAACCGTGGCATATTCCCGCGCCAGCCTGCGGATATCTTCGGCCGTGATCCCCGTCCACTGCGCCACACGCTCGGGCGGATAGGCTTTTACTTTTTCAGAGACCTGTTCAAAGCCCAGCGTATACTTCATCACATAATCGGCATCATGCAAGCCCTCGCCGATGATCACATGCATCATGGCAAGCGCCAGCGCGCCATCGGTGCCGGGATTGATCGGGAGATACCAGTCTGCACACGCCGCCGTGCGCGTGCGGTAAGGATCGATGACCACCAGTTTCGCGCCCTTGCGCCGCGCCTCCACAATGAATGGCCAGAGGTGAACATTGTTGCCATGAATGTTCGAAGCCCAGGCAATGATGTAACGGGAATGGATGAACTGCTCGGGCTCGGTGCCAAGCTTCACGCCCAGCACGGACTGCAACCCGGCCTCGCCCGCCGCTGAACAAATCGCGCGCTCCAGCTGCGATGCGCCAAGCCGGCCGAAAAATCGCCGGTCCATCGAAGCGCCGTTCAGCGCCCCCAGCGTTCCGCCGTAGGAGTAAGGCAGAATCGCCTCGCTGCCACACTCGGCAATGATGCCGCGAAAGCGCGACGCAATTTCATCCAGCGCTTCATCCCAGGAGATGCGCTGCCAGGCATGTGTGGGATCTTGTGGGGCCGGGTCCTCGACCCGGCCACGCGGAGCGGAGCTCCGCTGCTCTATCGCCAGCCCCTTAGCCGCAATCCTCCGCATCGGATACAGTACCCGGTCCGGCGAATACACCCGTTCCAGATACTTCGCCACCTTCCCGCACAGAAATCCCCGAGTAACCGGATGCTGGGGATCACCCTGAATCTTCATCGCACGCCCATCCTCCACCGTGATCAGCACCCCGCAAGCATCGGGGCAGTCGTGCGGACACGCGGCATGAACGATTTTCTTCATAACTCTGATTTCGATTATACGGGCAGATGATGCATGCAACACAAAGGGCATCCACACTTGGATGCCCCAATTTAGATACCAGGAAAAGCGCCTACTACTTAATCTCCAGCACTTCTTTTTCTTTCCCCTTGCTCATCTCTTCCATCTTCTTGATTTCGTCGTCGGTCAGCTTCTGGATTTCCTCCAGCGACCGTTTCTCATCGTCCTCGGTGATCTTCTTGTCCTTCATCGCCTTCTTGATGGCATCGTTGCCATCGCGGCGGATGTTCCGCACAGCGGTGCGGTGATCTTCCAGAACTTTGTGTAGATGCTTCACCATCTCCTGACGGCGCTCGTGCGTGAGAACTGGCACCGGCACGCGGATGAGTTTGCCATCGTTCATTGGATTCAAACCCAGTTCGGCAGAGCGTATCGCCTTCTCAATCGGTCCGATCTGTGAAGGATCATACGGCTGCACCGTGATCATCTGCGGTTCCGGCGCGTGCACCGACGCGGTCTGGTTCAACGGGGTCGGCGTGCCGTAGTAGTCCACTGTCACACTATCCAGCATGTGTACTGAGGCGCGGCCGGTGCGCGTCGCCGCCATCGCCTTGCGGAAGTCTTCCACCGCCTTGTCCATCCGCGTCTTCAGTTGTAGGTATGTTTCTTTCAGGCCCGGAATCGCGGCCATGGTTGCTTGAGCCATATCAGTCAGCTCCGTAGGAGTTCAAGAATCAAAACGCTGAATTATAAACCCACTATGACCACGGATTCAGCGGCAGCATTCGTTGGTATCATGCTGAGCGCAGCCGCTTTTCAGGCGGAGCGAAGCATCCCTCGATCGAGCTGTCTTCAGCTTCCGGGAGATCCCTCGTCCGGCTGAAGAATACCGTGCTTCGGGATGACGCCTACCGGTGGGTGCGGGACAAACCTTAAGCGCTCACCCTCGACCCAATCTTCTCTCCACTCACCACGCGCCGAATATTCCCATGCTGGTTCAGGTTGAAAACGATGATGGGAAGGTTATTGTCCTTGCACAAGCTGATGGCGGTCGAATCCATCACTTTCAATCCCAGCTTCAGAACATCCATGTAAGTGATGTCCGTGAACTTCTTCGCGTCTTTCACCTTCATTGGATCGGCATCGTAGATGCCGTCGACCTTGGTGGCCTTAAGAATCGCGTCGGCCTTAATCTCCATAGCGCGCAACGATGCCGCGGTGTCGGTTGAGAAGTAGGGATTCCCTGTCCCGCCGGCAAAGATCACGACCCGGCCCTTTTCCAGATGCCTAATGGCACGCCGCCGGATGAACGGCTCGGCGACCTGGTTCATCTCAATCGCCGTTTGCACGCGCGTGTAGACTTTCTGCTTCTCCAGCGCATCCTGCAGAGCGAGCGAGTTGATCACCGTGGCCAGCATGCCCATGTGATCGGCGGAAACGCGGTCCATGTCTCGAGCCTGGTCGGCCACACCGCGAAAGAAGTTGCCGCCACCCACCACGATCGCGAGTTGTACTCCCAGCTTGTGCACGTCGGCCAACTCCGCCGCAACCTCGTGGATGCGCGCAGTATCCACGCCGAAACCTTGATTGGCAGCCAGGGCTTCTCCGGAAATCTTAAGCAGAACGCGTTTGAAGGCTGGGGTTTGCATAAGGTCCGTAACGCCGGCGCTTGCCCTGATTTAACCGAAGGGTCCCGCCGGCTGTCGCGAGTGCGTCCCGCTCTCGCCATAAGCACAAAAAAAAGGCGACCGAAGGCGCCCGGAAATTACTCCGCTTTCTGTTCCGTAGGCTTGGTGGAGGCGACAGTAGCATTCACATCGCCCACCTTGAATCGCGCGAAACGCCGCACGCTGATGTTCTCGCCCAGCTTCCCGATCTTCGCCGCAATGAACTGCGCAATCGACATGGTCTGGTCTTTGATGAAGGGCTGCTCCAGCAGGCAGACCTCCTCGTAGAACTTCTCCATCTTGCCCGCGACCATCTTCTCGGCAATATTCTGCGGCTTGCCCGAGGCGACGGCCTGCGCAATGTAAATTTCCTTCTCGCGGTCGAAGTTAGACTTGGTGACATCTTCCTTGCGCACAAACTTTGGATCGCTCGCGGCAATGTGCATCGCGATGTCGTGCACCAGTTCCTTGAAGTCGTCGGTGCGCGCGACGAAATCGCTCTCGCAGTTCACTTCGACAAGCACACCGATCTTCCCGCCGGCGTGAATATAGCTGGTTACAGCTCCTTCGCTGGTCACACGCGCCGCTTTCTTGGCCGCCACTGAAACGCCCTTCTTGCGCAGGATCACAACCGCCTGCTCCATATCACCCTTAGCTTCGGTCAGAGCCTGTTTGCAATCCATCATCGGAGCCCCGGTCTTCTCCCGGAGCTCTTTCACTTGCGCCGCGGAAATGTTCTTGCGGCCGCTGTCATCTGGTTCAGGACTAAGAATAGTTGCCATATCTATGAAGGATTCCTCGTTGACTTCACAAAATCAGTTCTACAAACTTTGACCCGCGCCGGACGACCCGCGCGGGTCTAATGTCAAACGCCCGGTTTGTTCTTTCTGACCACTGACCACTGCCTAGACCGTCTGGCTCTCCACCTTCGGCATGTCAGCCTCAACCTCTTCGTTCGTCACCGGCTTCTTGTGTGTTCCCGGGCCCAACACCTCTTCCATGCTGATATTTTCGCCAATGTCGGCGATATCTGAGGCAGCTGCAGCCTCCTGGGCGCGCAACTCGTTGGCCGCCGCGGCATCTTCCGCCTGCTGCATCTCCAGAGCCTGCGCCTGTTCCGTGGCGGCCGTCATGTCCGCGACCTGCTTGTCGCTCATCAACTGCGCGCCCTCGGCGATCGAATCCGAAATCTTCGAAGTAAACAACCGGATCGCCCGCAGCGCGTCGTCGTTGCCCGGAATTACATAATCCACTTCGCTGGGATCGCAATTCGTGTCGACGACTGCGACCACCGGAATGCCCAGCTTGCGCGCCTCGCGCACCGCGATCTGCTCTTTGTTCGAGTCGATCACGAACACCGCATCCGGCAACCGGCTCATATTCTTGATGCCCGCCAGGTTGGCTTGCAAATGTTTGCGTTCGCGTTCGAGCTTGATCACTTCTTTTTTCGGCAGCAGCTCGTAGCGGCCATCCGTGGCCATCTCGTCGAGCTCCTTCAGCCGCTTTACCGACTTCTGCACCGTAACCCAGTTGGTGAGCAGCCCGCCCAGCCAGCGCTGGTTGATGTAGAAGCCGCCGCACTTCGTGGCCTCTTCGGCAATCGCGTCCTGCGCCTGGCGTTTGGTGCCCACGAACAGGACAATCTTGCCTTCGGCCGCCAGTTCCTGCACAAATTTCGACGCTTCCTTGAACATCTTCAGCGTCTTCTGCAAATCGATGATGTAAATCCCGTTGCGCTCTCCGAAGATGTATTCCTTCATCTTGGGATTCCAGCGCTTGGTCTGATGCCCGAAGTGAACTCCCGCTTCGAGCAACTCCTTCATGGTGATAGTAGCCAATGAACCTCCTTATTTAGTCTGCATCCTTCGCGTACGTTCCGCTCCGGATTGCCATTCCCGTCCCCGCGCCGCGAGGCACAGGAAGAATTGAACACCTTAAAACAGTGGTCAGTGGCCAGTGATCAGTGATCAGTGATCAGTGATCAGTGATCAGTGGTCAGTGAACCTCAAAACCCATTTCATTCCGAGCGAAGCGAGGAATCTCGCTACTAGCAACTCGATACTAGCGCTTGCTGAACTGGAACCGCTTGCGCGCGCCCTTCTGCCCGTACTTCTTCCGTTCCTTGCCGCGCGAATCGCGCGTTACCATGCCCTCGGACTTCAGCTTGCCGCGCAGCTCCGCATTGAATTGCATCAAAGCGCGCGCAATCCCAAGCTTGACCGCATCAGCCTGGCCCCGCACCCCGCCGCCCAGCACATTGGCGACAATGTTGAACGCCGCCGCCGAGTCAGTCAACGCCAACGGCGCCTTCGCCGCCGAACGCTGCGCCGGAGTCACAAAGTACTCCTCAAACGCACGCCCGTTCACCTTGAACTCGCCGCTGCCCGGACGCAGATAAACCCGCGCAATCGCCCGCTTCCGCCGTCCCGTCCCGTAATACTGAACCAATTCAGCCATGTTTAGCTTCGAGCTGCGAGCTTTGAGCTCCGAGCAAACCCCGCGGACCTCTTTATCTCGGCTCTTAACCTTTCAAAATATTAAATGCTTCCTCGTAGCTCGTAGCTCAAAGCTCGTAGCTGCCTTACGCCCGTACTTCGAATTTCAAATCCTGCGGCTTCTGCGCCTCGTGCGGATGCTTGTCGCCCTTGTAAACATTCAGCTTCGACAGCATGTGCGCAGCCAGCTTGTTCTTCGGTAACATGCGCTTCACCGCATCTTCAATGATCTTTTCCGGCTTGCGCGCCAAACGCTTGCGGTAATCCTCGGTGCGCAGCCCGCCCGGATAGCCGGTGTAGTGGTGATACTGCTTCTGCTCCGACTTCATGCCGGTGGTTCGAATCTTCTCGGCATTGACCACAATCACGTGATCGCCAGTATCCAGAAAAGGCGTGTACTGCGGATTTTCTTTGCCCATCAAAACACGCGCCACCTGCGAGGCCAGCCGCCCCAGCGTCTGCCCATCCGCATCCACGACGTACCACTTGCGCACAATTTCCCCCGCTTTGGGGAAATAGGTTGACATCGGAACTCTCCCAAGAATGAAAAAACGTTGCGCAACGCGATTGAAAATAGCAAAGAAGACCGCTCGTTGATTCTCCGGCGAGGACGCCAGACCATCAGGCGGGCAACCGCGAGACTTCCCAAAGTCTTTAAATACCGGAGCCTGCAAGGAATTGTCAACGCAGAGTTAATGAAAGACGCGCCTGGTATCAAAACTAGAAAAGGCTGATCGCGGGATAGCCGAGTGCGGCCTACTTCTTCTCCGCCATTTTCCGGGAGATCTCTTCCATGAGCTTCGGCCGAAGATTGGCCAGCACGCTTTCAACGATGCTGGCGACGTCTGCGGGATCGGCTTTCGGCGCGGCTGAGGCTTCCCGCAAAGTCTGCTCAGCGCCCGCCGCCACGGCTGCAGCAATCTCGGCAGGAACTGGCTCGGGCACTTCAAATTCCTTGGGCTGGCTCTGCGCCACTTCGCTGTCTTTCCGGGTATCCCTGCTTTGACGCCAACTGGCCCACGCTGCCGCCGTGCTCTTAACCGCCTCAGAGTCTGGTTTGGATTCCTCTGTGTGTTCGTGAGCGTCGGCGACGGGAGCAGAGTCGCTGCTGGAGGCAGTGCTTGCTTCCGCCATCGCAGGTTCAGCTTCAGGCCATGCCGGTACCTCCTGCGGCTTGAGTTCCTGCACCGGCGGCGCAACCGGAGCCCCAACGTCTCTCTCCACACTAGAACCCGCAGACTCGGAAACCGGAGAGGATGCTGCATTCGGTTCCACGAAAGCGGCCGGGGAGGCCCCGCTATCCGCCTCAACCATCGCAACCGCAGGCGAAGAAAAATCGCCAGGCGCTGCGTCAACCACTGCAGCAACCTCTGGCGAGAACGAATTCTCGACGGCTGCCGTTTCCACTTCCTCCGCGCTCGCAACCTTGGCGGAGCCCGTAACCTCAGCCACATAGGGAGCGTACGCCGCATACGCCTTCTGCATTTCCTGCTCGAGCGAGATCGTCGCTTCTTCGCCTTCCAGCGCCACCGGCACCGCTGTCCATCGCGGTCCGTCCACAGTCGCCGCCGCGGATTCGGCCGCGGCCGCCATAGTGACCGGTAAATCCTCGGTCTGCTCGGCGCGCACATCACCCTTAACGCGTAGATTCACTTCTGTCGCAGTAACCTCGCTACCTAGCTCATCAATCTTGCTCTCTTGCGGGGTTTCGGCCATGAATTCCGCGCGCACCGGGGGGGCACCGTTGTCTTCAACTCGATCGGAGGGCGGCTCCAGGCTTCCCTGACTCGCGGTTTCAGCAGCTTCAGAAACTTGGGTTTCGGGAATCTGGGTTTCAGGAATCTGGGCTTCAGGAATCTGGACCGCTGAGGACCGGCTTTCAAAAGCCCGATGCTCATCCTCAACCGTTCCACCCGCCATATGTATCTGCGCCACTGCGGCTGTAATCGCTGCGACCTCTTCCGGGGTCACATCTTTCGGCAAGCCTGCCGGCGCCACTGCCGCCACATCTACATTGGCCTCGGCGGCCTTCTCCGCGGCCCTTTCCACCACCGTGCGGAGATCCCGGTTCATGGGGTTATAGATCGCCGAGTCGTCCGCCACTTTTTCTGCGGGCTCCGCCTTCTCGTGCGGAAACCCAATCCGGCTGCTCCATCCCGTCTGGTCGCTCGCGGTTTCTTTCCTTCTGCCGCGGCTGGTTTCTTCCGCCGCCGCCATGGCTCGCGCGAAGCGCCCCGGCTTCGAGGGTTCGGCCCGCGGTACTACCTTGTCTTCCAGCTTCGACAAAGCGCTCAGCAACTCGCTCGCTTCAAACGGCTTCACGATGAAAGCCTCGGCGCGCACCCGTTGCGCCTCTTCCGGCTTAAAAGGCTCCAGCTTGCCCACGCTCAGCAATACTGGAATCCGCGCCGTTTCCTGCGATTCCTTCAGACGCTGGCACACCTCCAGCCCGCTATAGCCGGGCATGTAAACATCCAGGATGACGAGGTCAGGCTTCAGTTCGGCGATCTTCTTCAGCGCCGCCGAGCCGTTGTTGACAGCGATAACCTCATACCCCGCATCCGCAAGGATCTTGCGCCCCATGTTTTGGGCGGTCACGCTGTCGTCAGCAAGCAGTATTTTCCGAGCCAAGGAAATTCCTCGATGCGGGGGAGATAACGCGAAGGTAACCTGCCCGTCGGCGTAAGTCAATGATCGGACGGGACGTTACCAGGTTACCAGCGGCCAGCACCTACCGCGTCCTCATGGGGAACATCGAGCAGGATTCTCCACCAGGAAGTCGAAAAACTCCCGCTTTCCTTCTAAGCAGCGAACCTCGCGGCGGCTCAGTTTGAATTCGTTTTGAAAGGGCGTGGCTTCACAGGCTGCGGAAAAACTCCTGTTCGAGGCGGTTCGGGAAGAGCACGAGTTCCACTCGCGCCGCTAAGTCGCTGAAAATGGGTCCGCGCTTAGCGCCTGAGGTGAGCTCTTCGCTGGCACGGCGAGTTTTTCCGCAGCCTGTTCAGACGCACCGTAAGTATCCTGGATTCAATCGCGGCTTTAGCCCCTGAGGGAGCGTGTTCTTCAAACCGAACCACTACCGCGAACCTGTCCACCGAAACTTTCCTCCAAGGCACGAGTTAGAGTTTGGAGCAGCGTACCGGAGGGCCGACTATGCCCGCACCCGCCACTCGCTTCCGCGTTCTGGGCCTCATAGTTCTCTGTCTGGCTCTCTCCTCCGGCTTCGGCGCGCAGAATCAAGGCATCAATCCCGACCTCACCGCTCACGAATGGGGCACCTTCACCTCTATCGCCGGCAGAAACGGTCAAGCTGTGGAATGGTCGCCCTTGAACGGCTCGGTCGAGCTTCCCAGCTTCGTGGAACATATCAATGGCGCGCAATTCAAGGCAGGATTGCGGGGCACGGTCCGCATGGAGACGCCGGTCCTCTACTTCTATTCGCCGCACGAAACCGCGGTCTCGGTGCAGGTCAGATTTTCTAAGGGAGTGATCACGGAGTGGTATCCCCAGGCCAGCCGCGTCGAGCCGAATCCCGAACAGGTTCTTGACCGCGAGGCTCTCTTTCACCGCCACGGCAGCGGCGGCATCGCGTGGGATTCCGTCACCGTGTCTCCCAACCTCGCAGCCAGCTTTCCACGCGGAAATCAGCCGGGTGACAACGAATATAACCAGTATTACGCCGCTCGCGAAACCTCAGCCGCGCCTTTGGTCGTGAAGACTGCGGCCGGCGAAGGACGGGAAAAATTTCTCTTCTATCGCGGCGTCTCGACGTTTTCCGTGCCGCTCTCGGCGACGGTAACGGCCGAAGGGAAAGCAGACGTAACAAATCTTGGGCAACAGGAAATCCCCAGCGTGATTCTCTTTGAACGCCGCGGCGACAAGCTTGGCTATCGTCTGGGAGGCGCACTCCACCACGAAATGCCGCTCGACCCTCCCCAACTGACTGCGACCGTTGAGTCGATGAGCCGCGATCTACAGGACATCTTAACCAGCCAGGGCCTTTATTCCGACGAAGCCCGCGCCATGATCGAGACCTGGCGGCAATCGTGGTTTGAAGAGGGTAGCCGCTTGTTCTATATCGTGCCCAGCGGCTTTCTGAACCAGATTCTCCCGCTGACCATCCATCCCGCCCCATCGCAAACGGTGCGCGTCTTCGTGGGCCGGCTCGAACTCGTCACTCCCGCCACTACGCAGGCGGTGGAGAAGATACTCGCAAGCCATGACATCGCAGGATTGCAAAAGTACAACCGCTTTCTGGAGCCGATTCTTGATGAGATGAAGGCGGCGAATCCCGCGCAGGCTAAGCAGATAGAAAACGACTTGGATCTGACCTACCGTTCGCCGATGATTCAGCCGCAAATAGTTGAGCCGCAGGCGCCGCAGTAACGATCTCCGTTCTCCCCGCTTTATTATCCGCTTAGAACTGGATGATCTTCTTGATTCCCTTCTTTTTCTTCTTTTTGCTGCTCGAAACATCCTTGTCGCTGGCCAGGTCGGAGGTGGAACTAGAATTCGATACGGCCCCGCTGCCAGATGGTGCTGTCCCCTGTTGAATCTCATTGACCTGCACCGGCGGAGGCAAGGGGGCATCCGCCGAAGCCGCGCTTTGACTCCCGGCTGCCGGCTTCAACTCGTTCGGATCCGGAGGCCCGCTAGGCTTCAATTCATTTGGATCCGGCGCCGCTGGCTTCAGTTCGTTGGGGTCAGCCGCCGTGTTCGCTCGGGCAAAAGGCTGTCCCTTGGCCGCGTCGGAGCGCGGCGCCGGCTCATTGGCTGCCGGAGCCCCACCCTTCACTGTCTCCACACTCAGACCGTGCTCGCCGGCGGGCGCTCCCTGCGCCTGCCGCATGGTAGTCGTCAATACATCTCTAGCCGCTATTGGCGTCGGGTCTACTAATGTAGGCTCGCCCACTTTCGAGGCTTGGGCCATGTCGGGCCCCTTCTTCAGCACGTTCATGAGCTGATCCAGCGTGCTGGCTTCCCGCCGGCTTTCTTCCTCCGCCCGGTTCTGCGCCAGCGCTGCTTTGGTCGGCCGCGGAATCGGCTGATGCAGCGCCGCCAGCCGCTTCTTTGCATCCGCCTCGTGCTCCATCGCCGGATACCGCGTAATGATCTGCGAATATGCCGCCGCTGCCTCTTTGGTCAGTTCCCCAATCATGCCGGACTTGTCTGATTCCCTACCCATGCAGCCCGGCGGAGTGTTCGCTCCTGTGCAAACCGGTACCGCCCGCAACTGCGCGATCTGCCCTTCATAATTCTGGCCCAGGAGATACCACGCCTCATCGGCCTTGCTGTACAGCGGATACTTCTCCACCAGCGACTTCAGTCGCGCTTCCGACGCCGGATACGATAACCGGTAGTAATAGAACTTCCCAACGTTGAACTCCCGGTCCGCCAGTACCTCCTGCACTTCCATCAGCCGCAGCTTCCCTTCCTTTACCAGCTTGGGATTGTCGGGATACTGCATGATCAGGTTCCGGTACTCATCCTCGGCCCGCTTGGCGTGGGTAAAATCGCGATCGGACTTCTCCATCTGCTGGTATTGGATGTTGGCGATCTTCAACTGCGCTTCGGCCGCTTCCGGCATGTTGGGGAAGAATGTCTCGAAATCCCGGTACTCCTGCTCGGCCTGCGCCAGCGACGCGGTCCCGCCCTCCGCATACCACGAGTCCCCCACCGCCAGTTTCGCGCGTGCGATGAACTCCGAATCCGGATAGGTATTGATCAAGGTCTGCAGCGTCATCCGCGCCACGTCGAAGTGGTTGTGCTTCATCGCCTCCATGGCCCGGTCGAACAAAACCTTATCGGGCTGCTTCGATCCGACATTAGCCAGTGGATTGACAGACTTCTTATTAGTGCAAGCCGCGGTAATCGCCAGCAACACTCCCAACAACGCGATAAGTGAAACTCGACGTGACATGAACACCTCGGATCAGGATTGCCAATTTTCAATTTCCAATTGCCGATTTGAAAAGCAACGCGGCCCACATTTGGCAATCGGCAATTGGCAATGATTACACTCTCTCCAGCGCCGCTTCCGTAGCCGCCTTCAGCAGCGCCTCCGCATTCTTCCTTGGATCGCCACTCCCGAACACGGCGTTGCCCGCCACCAGAATTTCCGCGCCTGCCCGCACCACATCCGCTATCGTATCCAGCCCCACGCCGCCATCTACTTCGATGCGGTAGCTCAGCCGGCGTTGGCTGCGAATCTCGCTTAATTGCCGCATCTTGTGCAGCGCAGCCGGAATAAACTTCTGCCCCCCAAACCCCGGATTCACCGACATCACCAGCACATAGTCCACAATATCGAGCACCTCAGCCAGGGCATCCACAGGTGTAGCCGGATTAATTACCACGCCGGCCAGACAATTATGGCTTTTAACGAGATGCAGCGTGCGGTTCAAATGCCGGCAAACTTCCTGATGCACCGAGATCCAGTCCGCGCCCGCATCAGCAAATGCCGGAATGAACTCGTCCGGATTCTCGATCATCAGATGGCAGTCCAGCGGCAGTTCCGTCACTTTGCGCAGCGACTTCACCACCGGTGGCCCAATCGTCAGGTT
>Ga0185299_10006435_pt1 | contig 12490 bp, 8 predicted proteins | sample PaiPotPPA55metaG_FD_128002 | JGI IMG/M metagenome (GOLD analysis project Ga0185299, IMG submission 128002) | Iron sulfur acid spring bacterial and archeal communities from Banff, Canada, to study Microbial Dark Matter (Phase II) - Paint Pots PPA... ...
GGGGGGGGGGGGGGGGGGGACGGTGATCGGCTCGACCTCGTTCTGCACGACGTGCGGCAGCCGCAGCGTGATTCGCGGACGCAGTTCGAGGCTTTCTTCGGTGAGCACGTCGTTAAGGCCGAGCAATCCGGCCAGATCCATGCCGGGGCGCGTGGTGGTGACCGCGTCGAAGTCGGACAGCGACAGGACATGAGCTGTGGGAAGGTTTGGCTTCACCGCGGCCATGACGGCCTGGTAGGCAATCCATGCGCCGCGGTCGTTCCAGTGCGTGTCGGTCTTCTGGAAGAGCCGCACGCCGGCCTTTTTTGCCTCCAGCAGCGGCGGGCGGAGGTCGAGCACCCGGACCGGCGAGCCCTTCTCGCGCAGGTAGGCCAGCAGTTGGTCAAGCCGGCATTCGGGCCGCACGCGCGCCAGCGCGTCGGGCATGTACTGCGGATAGATGTCGTACTTGCTGGGTGCGACGACGAACAGGTATGGGATGCCCCGCTTGGCGCAAGCATTGTGACGGGTTTCGAGCATCTGCCGCCACTGTTCGAGCTGCTCGCGAGTAAAGGGGTCGATGTTCCGCCAGTCATCAACCGAGCGCTCGCTGCCCAGATAGAGCCAATCCTCTTTACCGAGGATGACGGAAGGGTTGGAGGTGACGCCCAGGCCGCTCACCATCAGCAGTCCGTGGACGCGGATGAGGAGGCTGCGAAAGCCGAAGTGGTCGCTGAGGTAGTATTTGAACTCGCCGGGAAATCTCGCGATCGCCTTGAGCGTTCCCCGCGACGATGTGACGTGCGTCTCCCTGAGGCGAAGGAGCGTCGGGACGGGGGCCATGCGGCGGTTCTCGGCGCGCGAAGCAATATCCCACCCGTGACGGCCAACACTCACGCCGACCAGCGGCAGCGCCAGTCCGGCGAGGAATATCACCACCAAGGCGGCGTCGGCGCCGCGGCGAATCCTCGCCCTGATCGTCTGCTCAGGACGGTCAGAAGCGATAATAGATGAAGGGGCTGTAGCTTCCATGGGCTGACATCATCGCACTGCCAAAAAAGATCACCGCCAGCAGCGCCAGGGCAGCGCCGCGACCGAGCAATTCCAAGAGGAGATTTCCGGCCTCCGCCGCTCGGTCGGCGAGGCGTTCCCAGCTCTTCGCGACCTGCGGCACAATCGGCATGCTGCCGATGGTCCCGGCGGCCAGCGCCAGCATCAACGCCGGGTTCAGATACAGCGACAGGTTGTATTCGACGCCGCTTCCGTGGCGCAGGCCGGCCATGACTGACAGATACGTGATCGCCTGCGATAACGTCCTGGCGTTGAAGAAAACCCACCCGACCATGACGACCAGCAGGACATACAGATGTCGGAGCGGGCCGGCCCTCTCGTCAAGCCAGCGGCCGACGCCAACCCGCTCCAGAATCAGGAACGTGCCGTGAAACAGGCCCCATACGACGAAGCTCCACGTCGCCCCATGCCATAGGCCGCAGAGAAAAAAGACGGTCAGCAGGTTGAGATAGACGCGGGCCGGGCGGCGGCGATTGCCGCCGAGCGGGATGTAGAGGTAATCGCGGAACCACCCCGAGAGCGTCATGTGCCACCGCCGCCAGAAATCGGTGATCGACCTGGCGATGTAGGGGTAGTTGAAGTTCTCCGGGAAGACGAAGCCGAACATCCGGCCCATCCCGATGGCCATGTCGGAGTACCCGGAAAAGTCGAAGTAGATCTGGATCGTGTAGCACAGCACGCCCAGCCACGCCACCGCGGGGGTGAGCAGGTGCGTGTGGGCATTGAAGATTTGCTCGGCGGTGTACGCCACCGTGTCGGCGACGATCAACTTCTTGCCCAGCCCGATGATGAACCGGCGCACGCCCTGGGCGAAGCCCTCGAGGGTCACCTTCCGGTCCGAGAACTGGTGGGCGATCAATTTGTACCGGATAATCGGTCCGGCGATGAGCTGCGGGAAGAGCGTGATGTAAAGCGCGAAGCTGTCGAACCGCCGCATCCCGCGCACCTGGCGGCGATAGACGTCCGTGACGTAGCTGATCGCGTGGAACGTGAAGAACGAGATGCCGATCGGCAGGTGCATCCGCGGCAGAGGCAGCGCGCTGAGGCCGATAACCGCCAAGGCCGCGTTGAGGTTGGCCGTCGCAAAGTCGGCGTACTTAAATGTCCCCAGCAGGGCCAGGTTGAAGGCGATGGCCATCGCCAGCAAGAGCGTGCGCGTCGCCGGGGCGGCGGCCCCGTCCAGCAGCAGCCCCATCGCGTAGTTGAACACGATGGAGAGGATCATCACCAGCGTGTAGATTTTCTCTCCTTCGGCGTAGAACAGGAGACTGGCGACCAGCAGCACTCCGTTGCGCAGCGCCCTGGGAGAGGCAAAGTAAACCGCGAGCACGACCGGCAGGAACAGGAACAGGAACGTCGGGGCAGTGAAGTTCGAGAAGTTCATGACGCGTGCGGCACGGGCGCGAGCAGAATAGCGGTCCCCGCACCGAATAACTACTGCCGAAAGCCCCCTCGGCGCCCTCACCCTGCCCTCTCCCGGAGGGAGAGGAAAAGATCGGCCGGCGCGGCCGTGATGCTCCATCGTGTGTATCGCCAATCAGGCGGTTTTGAGTGCAGCGGGCCTGTCGATATAATCGCCAGCCGCGCTCTCGGGAGGATTTTGGCCGTGGCCCAGGCGGATATCATCATAGTCGACGACAAGCTCCTGCCGCGGGCGGTCGAGTTGTATAACAACATCTTCCGTCCCAAGCGCGAGGTCGATTTCTTCAAGCGGCGGTTCATGGGGCGGTACAACGCCCTGACGCTGCTGGCGCGGATGGACGAGAAGCCGGTGGGGTTTTGGATCGGGTTCGAGCTGAAGCCGGGAATGTTTTATCACTGGCTGGGCGCGGTGCTCCCGGACGTCCGCCGTCACGGCGTCGGCCGGCAGCTCCAGGAAGCCCAGCAGGCCTGGGCCAAGGACCACGGCTACGAATACATCCGTTGCGAGTGCATGAACCACCAGCGCGAGTTCATCCATTTCGCGATCGCGCTGGGCTTCGACATCGTCGGCATCCGCTGGGACTCGACCCACGCGGATAACCTGGTGGTGTTTGAGAAAAACCTGGTGGAGTGAGATGACGAAATTCGAATGACGAATGACGAATCAAATCCGAATAACGAATGATAGAATGACGAAACAGGCGCCCTCTCGTGGGGCGCGTTTCGTTTCGTCATTCGTTCTTCGAGTTGCTGATTTGGTTCGTCATTCGCCATTCGAATTTCGTCATTTGGGAATTTTTCTCTCGTGACTCCTGCTCAATTCGACTCCTGGCTGGCAGACCCCGATCGGCAGCCGCTGGTGATGGGCGTCCTGAATGTCACTCCCGACAGCTTCAGCGACGGGGGGCAGTTCTTTGATCCGGCAAAGGCGGTGGCGCGTGGCCAGGAAATGGCGGCCGTGGGGGCGGCGGTTATCGATGTGGGAGGCGAATCGACCCGTCCCGGCTCGGAGCCGGTGACGCCCGAGGAACAGATCCGGCGGGTAGTTGCGGTGATCCGGACGCTGCGAGATCGGGTCTCTGCGGTCCTCTCAATCGATACGTCCAGCGCCGCGGTGGCCGAGGCGGCGCTCGACGCCGGGGCGCACGTGGTGAACGACGTATTCGCCGGCCGGGGCGACGCCGAGATGCTCCCGCTGGCTGCCCGCCGGGGGGCGCCGATCATCCTGATGCACATGCAGGGCAGGCCGGCGAACATGCAGGTCAATCCCACTTACGACGATGTCGTCGCCCAGGTCCTCGCCTTTCTGAAGCAACGGGTGGACGTTGCGGTTTCGTTGGGGGTGGATGTCGGCAAGATCCTCGTCGATCCCGGCATTGGGTTTGGCAAGACGGTCGAGCACAATCTCGAGCTGCTCCGCCGGCTGCGGGAGCTTCGATCGCTGGGCCGACCCGTCGTCGTCGGCGCCAGCCGGAAGGCCTTTATTGGGAAAATCACCGGAGAAGACATGTCGTCCGGGCGAATGTTCGGCACGGCGGCGACGGTCGCGTGGTCGGTGACAAACCGAGCCGACCTGCTGCGTGTCCATGAGGTGGGACCGATGTCTCAAGTTGTACGGATGATCGGGGCGATACAAAAAGCGGGAAGACCCCCTGATTTTCCGTGCGATTGAATAGAAACAGCGCCGCCGGCGCAATATAGTCTGCTATCGGCAGGAGCGCCCTTCCGCTGACACTTGCAAAACCGGGCCGTATGCCGGGGAGCGGCCCGACGGGGCGACGATGAACCTTACCAGCTTTCTCCGTGCCCTGCGCACCATCCCGCGGTGGCAAATCACGATCGAGCTGCTGCTCATCGGGCTGGTGGTCTACTGGATCGTCCGTTTTTTGCGCGGCACCCGCGGCGCGCGACTGCTCAAGGGCATCGCCGTCGTTCTGATCGGGCTGTACATCATCGTTCGGCTGCTGGGGTCGGAGTTCGAGCTGCGGCGCATCGAGTTCCTGTACGGGCAATTCCTCTACTTCGCCGCCTTCGCAGTAATCATCGTGTTCCAGCCGGAGCTTCGGCGGGCGCTGATGCGATTGGGAGAAACCCGGCTGTTCCGCGGGTGGTCGCAGGAGATCGACGAAGAGATCAACGCGCTGGTGGAATCCGCCAGTTACTGCTCGCGGCGAAAGATCGGAGCGCTGATCGCGATCGAGCGGGACGTGGGACTGGGCGGGATCGCGGAGAGCGGCACGCGTATCAACGCCGAGTTATCGGCCCCGCTGCTGAACACGATCTTTTTTCCCAACACCGAACTGCACGACCTGGGGGTCGTCATTAGCCAGGGGCGGGTGGCATACGCCGGCGTGCAGTTCCCGCTGGCCGAGAGTGGCGAGTTGGAACGCGAGCTGGGAAGCCGGCACCGCGCCGCCGTCGGGCTCAGTCAGGAGACCGACGCGGTCGTTCTGGTCGTCTCCGAGGAGACCGGCGACATCAGCATCGCCGAGCGCGGCCGGTTGATCCGTAAGTTGACCTCCGAAGGACTTCGCGGGCTGCTCAGCGAGCTGCTGGGACGCCGCGAAGGACTCCCGTTTCGGCAAGCGGCATGATAGAAGTGCTGAGTGCTGAGTGCTGAGGGAAAACGGAGTTCATTGCTCATCTCAGCACTCAGCACCCAGTACTCAGCACTGACTGACAACGACCTATGCCCGATTCAACCATGCAACCGGTGAAACAGCCGCAGGCAACCGGAGTGGCCTATGCACCGGCGGCGCGCTCGATGCGCAGGCGGATCGGATCGAGGGCGCGGTTGTGGGCCCGCGCCACGTTCTCCCGCGATTCTTTGATGAGCAGCGTCAAGTCGTTCGCGTGGGTGGCGCCGCTGACGGTGCTGATCTGGATTTACGCCGAGCGCGAGCACGTCGATAAGATGTCAAACGTCCCGATCAATATCAGCCTGCGGGGCAATGATCCCACCCGATTCGTGCGGTTGGAGTCGCCACTGGACGGATCCGTCCACGCTGATCTGACCGGGCCGCAGGGAAAGCTCGACGAGGTAAAGGAGTTGCTCGGATCGAGGGGCGTCACTCTCGAGATCGACCATAATTTAAGTGGCGGTGAACACGAGATTGGAGTCGCGGCGGAGCTGAACCGGCTGCCGGAAATCGTATCTCGCGGCGTGACCATCTCCGCCTGCGTGCCGGCAGAACTCAGGGTTATCGTCGATCCGCTCAAGGAGGTGGACGTGGAAGTGAAGGCTCGGCCTGAAGACCTGCAGAAGCTCAAGGGCCCGCCGGTATTCACCCCCGCGAAGGTGAAGATTATCGGCCCGCGCTCCGTGATTGACGCGGCCATGGCCGCCGAGGGCAGGGGCCGGCCTCTCGTGGCCTACGCCAAGCTCACCAGCGACGAGCTCGCCGGCACGGGCAAACAGGAACTCTCTTCGGTTGCGGTCGTCCCGTCGGTCGAGATCCGCAATCCCAATGTCTCGCTCTTGCCGACCTCGGTATCCGCGGTCATCGACGTGAGCAACCTCGAGGACACGATCGAACTGCATGGCGTCACCGTGCTGGCGGCCCAGCCGGGCAATACCAACGCGGACAAGTACAAGCCCGTATTTGATACGACGCTCGCATCTGTAGCGGTCACTGGCCCCAAGGAGGAGATTGACCAACTGCGCAATCAGACGTTCAGGCCGACGGCGTTCTTCAAAGTCGTGTATCCGCGGGACATCAACACCCCGCCTGATCCGGCCCCGCTCACATACGAACTCCCGCCCCATTGCCACGTGAGTGAGCAAGACCGGCAGCGGCAAATCACCTACACCCTCGAGAAGCGAAAGCTGAGCGACCAGTAGCCGCCGCGACAATCCCTTCCAATCAGCGGTAGAATGTGTTTGGTATGACGGACTGGAAATCGCAAGTAGAGAGGCTTGGTCAGGCGGCGCGGCAGGCGGCGTCGCAACTGGCGACGCTCAGCGGTGCTGCCAAGGTAGCCGCCTTGCACGGCATCGCCGCCGCCATTCGGCAGCAGAAAGACGCGCTGATCGCGGCCAACTCCCAGGATATCGCCGCCGCGCAGAGCAGCGATCTTCCCCCGCCCCTGATCGAACGGCTCAAGCTCAACCAAAAGCGGATCGACTCAATGGCCGACAGCGTCGACCAGATCGCGTCACAGACCGATCCGATCGGCCAAGTCATGGAAGGATACGCCCGGCCCAACGGGCTTCGGATCCAAAAGGTGCGCGTGCCCCTGGGCGTGGTCCTCTTCTTCTACGAAAGCCGCCCCAACGTCACCAGCGACGCCGCGGCACTATGCCTCAAGAGCGGCAACGCGGTGATCCTCCGCGGCGGCAAGGAGGCGTTTCACTCTAACCGCGCCATTGTTGCAATCGTGAAGGATTCACTTGGGCGCGCGGGGATCGACGCCGAGGCGGTCCAGTTCGTCGAATCCACCGATCGCGCGCTGGTCCCGGAGCTGCTCAAGCTCGACCGATACATCGACCTGGTCATCCCCCGCGGCGGCGAAAGCCTCATCCGCGCCGTCGTCAAGGACTCGACGATTCCCGTCCTCAAGCACTTCACCGGCAATTGCCACATTTACGTCGACGCTCATACGGTCGAGATGGAGCGGCAGGTCCGCGAGGTGTGCGTCAACGCCAAGACCAGCTATCCCGGCGGCGCTGTATGTAACGCGGTGGAGAAGGTCCTCTTTCATCAGGAGGCCGCGGCACGATTGCTGCCGAGCGTCTGCCAGGACCTTGCCGCCAAGGGTGTCGAGATTCGTGGCGATGACCGCACGCGGGCGCTTTACCCGCAAGCGAAGCCGGCCACCGAAGCCGATTGGCCGACGGAGTACCTGGCGCTCACCATCGCGATCAAGGTCGTCGATTCGCTGGACCAGGCGATCGAGCACATCAACCGCTACGGCAGCCGACATACCGACGCCATCCTCACGTCCGACTTGAAAGCCGCCGACGAATTCGTCAAGCGCGTGGACAGCGCCAGCGTGATGGTAAACGCCAGCACCAGATTCGCCGACGGCGGGGAATACGGCCTGGGCGCCGAAATCGGCATCAGCACCGACAAGCTCCACGCCCGCGGGCCCATGGGCGCCGCCGACCTCACCACCTACAAATGGGTCGTCACCGGCGACGGCCACGTCCGACAGTGACAGCTCTGCAATTCGCGCTCTTCCCCCTCTCCCTGCGGGAGAGGGCCGGGGTGAGGGGCGTAATTTCGTAGGGTGTGGCGCTGGTTTGTGACCGGCTGGATCGTCGCACGGCCGACTCGGCCGTGGGTGAAAGGGCGTCACCACGGTTGCGAAAGGGCATAGTCGCGGAATAATACCTCGTCTATGGCGGGACGGCTTGTGTACCTTTGCGCTGGCGCCCAGAGCAGCGGGTCGACGCTGATTTCCTGGTGCTTCCTGCAGCGGCCGGACATGGACGGCGTGCTCGATGCCCGTTTCGACCACCTGCCGGGCGTCCCCGACAACCTTTCCGCCCCGCTGGCCTGGGTGAAGTTCACTATCGCCTGCTTCCGGTTCAGCGAGGTCAAGGCCCACTTTGAAGATGACGGCTGGGAGGTGCGTCCCCTGCTGGTCGTGCGGGACGCGCGGAGCGTTTTCAACTCGCTGATCAAGAAGAAATACGGCCGCAACGGAATCACCGCCGACGACCCGCCGATCCGGCTGCGGCTGCGGCGGTTTCTCGAAGACTGGCGACTGTTTCGCGACCGCGGCTGGCCAATCCTGCGCTACGAAGACTTCGCCGCCGACCCGTTGAACGTCCTCAAAGACCTGTGCGGCAGGATGCAACTGCCGTGGGACGACGCGATGGCCACGTGGCCCAAGCCCGTGGAACAGATCGCCGACGCGAGCTTCGGAAACGAGACGTTCGCGCTCTCGCGCGGCGCTTCGCTGACACAGACGATCAAACCATCCCTGGCAACCGTCAAAACCGAGAACATCCCGGTCGCGGACCTGCAATGGATGGAGGAAGAATTTGCCGAATTGAACGCGGCGATGGGATACCCTGCGCACGTCCCGCCGACGGCCGCGCCCACCCTGGGCGACCGTGCCGTCCCGCGGTTTGAGAACACCCGCCGCTACGAGCGCCTCCAGCGCAAATACCGCGTGTCGCACTTTCTCGCCAACGCGCGAGGGGTGCTCTCGGACTGGATCGGGCGGCGCGAACCCGTCGCCAATCGCCCGACCCGACAGGGCCCCGGGTCGTAAGGGCCCGGTGCGCGACGGATTCGACGGGTCTTCATGTGGCACAGCCGCCCTCGGCTGTGTTCGGGCGCAGCCCGAAATCTCGCAAGAGGTAACCTGAGGATGTTTCGATTTGTGCCGAAGTCGGGGCGGCGGTATCCTTCTGGCCGTTAGGGAACTGTGTGGACGCTGTCGGGAGCGGTGAATGGCGGTCACGTTCGTCCTGGGTCGGGCCGGCAGCGGCAAGACGCGCCGCTGCTTCGAGACAATCGTCGAGGCGATGCGCCGCGATCCGCTCGGGCCGCCGATCTATTGGCTGCTGCCCCGGCAGGCGACCTTTCTCGCCCAGCGGGACTTGACCTGCCTGAGCGGCCTGGGCGCGTTCTGCCGGGCCCGCGTCGTCTCGTTCGAGGACTTCGGAAGCGACGTGTTCGACGACTGTGGCGGGAGCTGCATTCCGCAAGTGACGCCGCTCGGTCGGCAGATGATCCTCGGGCATCTGCTGCGCCAGAACCGCCAGAAGCTGCGTTTCTTTTCCCGCGTGGCCCGTCAGCCCGGGCTGGCCGCGGAGTTGGACGCCACCTTCAATGAGCTGGAACGGTCCGGCCACAGCATCGAAGACCTGTCGGCCGTTATTTCTGAGCTGTCGGAATCAAATGCCGCCGACGTCGAACTCGCGTCTCTGCTCGACAAATTCCACGACGCGCGGCTGCTCTATGAGGCCTACACCAATTACCTCGGCCAGGAGCGCCTCGACCAGCATCGGCGCCTGGCCCAGGTGCTGGCATCCCTCTCCCGATGTTCGTTCCTGAGCCAGGCGTCGATCTACGTCGATGGCTTTCTCGATTTCAGCGAACACGAGCGCCGCATCCTCGTCGGAGCGGCCAAGGCCGGCGCCCGGCTCCAGATCGCGCTCCTGATCGACCCGCAGAGCCCCGTCGTCCAAAACCCGCACACGCTTCCGGACGAGATGGGCCTTTTTCGTCCCGCCGAGGAAACCTACCGCAAGCTCCATTTCGCCTTCTCCCAGGAAAACGTCCAGATCGGCGATCCATTTCTGGAGGGAGAAAAAGGGGACGGGAACCTTTTGTCCGTCCAGCCCGGGAGAGAAAATAGGGACGGGAGCCATTTCCCCTTCCCTCCCGAAGGCCTGCGGAGGCTGGAGCAGGCGCTGTTCCGCGATCCGATCGTGCCGGCGGATGATTCGGAAGGCATTGAGCTGGTCGAGGCCCCGGACGGGGCGGCCGAGGTGGACGCAGCGGCGCGAGGCATCGGCGCGATGCTCATGCAGGGCCTGCGGCTTCGGGAGATCGCCGTCCTCGTGCGCGACTTGGACAGGTACCACGACCTGATCGACGCCAGCTTCCAGGAACACGGCATCCCATGCTTCGTGGACCGCCGCCGCACCGCTGCCGATCACCCGCTGGTCCAGTTTCTGCGATTGCTGTTCCAGATCGCGCGCCACGACTGGCCGCACGAGGCCGTCATGTCGCTGCTGCGGACCGGCCTGGCCGGCGTGGGCCTTTACGACGCCGACGGGCTGGAGAACTACGTCCTGCGGCATCGCATCCGCGGAGCGGCGGGTTGGGAGTCGCCCCGGCCGTGGAACTACCGGCGGAACGTGCTGCGGCCCGAGGAAGACCGAACGCCGGCCGGCGCCGAGCCGCAACAAGCGGAAACCATTCGCCAACGGCTCTTGCAGGGCCTCCGGCCGCTCGTCGCGATGCTTCGTGCCGACGACCCGCGCACGGTGCGTCAGATCGCGACGGAGATTTTCGCGGCGCTGGACCGATTCCGAGTCCGCGAGACGATCTCGGGCTGGATGGAATCGGCGACGGCTGCGCGCCAGCTCGAGCAGGCCGCGGAGCACGAGCAGGTTTGGGCCAACGTCGTCGACCTGTTTGACCAGATGGTCGACCTGCTTGGAGACGAGCGGCTGACGCCGGGCGAATTCCACGACGTCCTGGAATCGGGGTTGGACGGCTTCGACCTAGCCCTGACGCCGCCGACCGTCGATCAGGTCCTCGTCGGGCAGGTGGACCGCACGCGCACACCGCCGGCGAAAGCCGTGTTCGTTCTGGGCCTTTGCGACGGCGAATTCCCGCGCGCTCCACGGGAGGGTTCGATCCTCACCGACCGCGAGCAGCGGGCCCTGCGTCGCCGGCGCATCGACCTGCAAGGCGACCTGCACCAGCGGCTGCTGGACGAGCGCCTGCTCGGCTACATCGCCTTCACCCGGGCCTCCAACCGGCTCATCGTCAGCCGTCCACTAGCCGATGATCAGGGCCGCCCCGTCGAGCCGTCGTCGTTCTGGCTGCGGCTGGTCGAGCTCTTCCCCGGGGCCAAACGCACGACGGTCCTGCCTGCCCGGGACTGGGATCCCGGTCACATCGCGACCCCTCGTCAGCTCGCCACTTCACTGATGCGGTGGGTGCGAAGCGCCCCCGACCCGATCGCTGCCTGCGCGAATCCCGCTTGGCCGGCCCTTTACCACTGGTTCGCGACCCATGCCGCCGGCGACGGCGCCCTGGACCTGATGCGCCGCCGCGCCTGGCCCGCGCTGGTCTATGCCAACGCGCCGGAGCTTTCGCCGGATGTCGCGCGCGAGCTGTTCACATCGCCATTGAAGGCAGGCGTGTCCCAATTGGAGACGTTCGCCGCCTGTCCATTTCGCCATTTCGCCCGCTTCGGGTTGGGCCTGAGGGATGAAGACCGGCAGGAGGCAACCACGCAGGACATCGGCCGGCTGTACCACGCGATTCTCGAAGACGCACTCAAAGACGTGATGCGCCGCCGCGCCGAAGGAGACGCCTCCGCCCGCCTGGAAGCCGCGGTCGAGCGGTTCGTCCGCGACGCCGGCGAACGAGTGCGCGAGGAAATCCTGCTCGGCAGCGCCCGCAGCGGGTACCTCCTGCAGCGCACGCACAAGGTGCTTCAGCAGGTCGCCCGCGCTCAGCGGGAGGTCCTCCGCCGCGGGCTTTTCCGCCCGGCCCACGTCGGCGTCACCTTCGGCGAAGGCGGAAAGCTGCCGCCGCTCTCGCTTCAGACTCCCAGTGGCGCGCAACTCCTTCTTGACGGGAAGATCGACCGTATCGACCGCGTCGAGAGCAGCGGCGACGTGGCCGTGATTGATTATCGCCTGGGCGCCGGCCGCTTGCCCGTCGGCATGGTGCTGCACGGGCTGTCGTTGCGGCTGCTGGCCCATCTGCTGGTGCTCGAGGCCGCCGGTCCGCAGCTTGCCGGGCGCACGCTCGATCCCGCCGCCGCCTTCTACCTTCAACTGGTCCGAAAGCTGGAAGACGTGAAGCACCCGTCCGAAGCGCTGGACCCATCCGATCCGAAGTGGCACTTGAAGCTCAAGCCGCGTGGCTTGTTTGACCGGCGCTGCCTGGCCGCGCTCGACAGGGACCTTTCCACCGGCCGCTCCGACGTGGTGCAGGCGTACGTCAAGCAGGACGGGTCGTTCGGCTACCGTGATAACAGCGACGTGGCCGAGAGCGAGGAGTTCCGTGCGATCCTGCGACAGGTGGCCGGGAAGCTCGGGGAGTTGGCCGACGGCATCCTCTCCGGCCGGATCGAAATCGCCCCCTACCGGCTGAAGGAGACTTCCCCTTGTCCGAACTGCGAGTATCAAAGCGTCTGCCGCTTCGATCCGGCGATCAATAGATATAACCACCTGAGCCCGATCGATCGGGAAGAATTGATGGCCGGCAGCGGGAGGGACATGGATGTCTGAGAAGTCGCCCAATACTCATCGTGACGCAGTGTGTGGCACAGCCGCCCTCGGCTGTGTTCCGCCGAAGGCGGAAATCTCCCGTGA
>Ga0185299_10006440_pt1 | contig 12479 bp, 14 predicted proteins | sample PaiPotPPA55metaG_FD_128002 | JGI IMG/M metagenome (GOLD analysis project Ga0185299, IMG submission 128002) | Iron sulfur acid spring bacterial and archeal communities from Banff, Canada, to study Microbial Dark Matter (Phase II) - Paint Pots PPA... ...
ATCAGCCAGGAACTACTCATAGCGGGTACGACTGCAGCTTTCATAAGCCTTACTCCTAGCGCGATTCGATACGCGCCTTTGGGATCCGTGCACGATGTTGCATCTCCGATCGTCAACACGCAAGCTGTAGTTGACGGTCAATTGGAGGATGGTCGGCAACCCTTACCTAATCGCGTTACGTCAGAGTTGCCCATGACTCGGGCGCAATCGCAAAAATAACGAATCTGTCGTCTCGGGCAAAAACAGCGCAGTTACAGTTTCCCAGCCCGGTTCCTGGTAGAGGCCAATCACATTTCCTCCGGCCGAGTAGTGGAGTTCTTGCGTTGCAACGAATCGAAGTAGTGCTGCATTTTCTCTCGTACCTGCTCTTCGGTTAGGCCTTGATCGTAAGCGGGGGAAATGACTGGCATAGCTTCGTTGATCTTGACCAGTACGAATGACCTGATCCTGGTGCGGCCTTCGTCGAGATTTCGCTCCGTTCGATAGAAATCCAGGATTCGCTCGAACAGGGCTCCCTCAGTGACGACTGAGGCGACGCCCTTGAAGCGGTAGCCCTTGCGCACCATCGGATCAACTACATTGATCTCGGCCGACGGATTACGTCTTAGATTTGAGACCGTCGCGGGGGAGCGGATATCAGCAAAGACGATGTGATCGTCGTCCCATACTGCGGTCGTTCCTTTGGGCGACAAGTTGGGAGTACCGTCCGGGCATACGGTCGCGACGAAGCCGAGCCGCTGCTCGCTGACCAGCCGCTTCATGTCTTCGGTCAAGATTCCCACTGCAACCTCAAAAAAGACGATTAGCCTCAGGCGGGATGCTGGTAGAGGCCAATCACGTTTTCTCCCGGATCGCCCATACCGCCTGCGCCAATTAGGGAGAGAACTTCATAGTGCCCTAGTCGCGTTCCAGAAATCAGAGGCATAAAACTGCGCGATTATACCTCGGCAAATGTCGGTCCGGGCGATTCTGGGCAGTTTGTCGGCAAGCCGGAAGTTAGCCGGTAACTTCCGGGTTGCTCGTCAACCGACCACAATCGCGGATTGGACCCTGCCGAATCTCCGGTGTCCACTAATGTCCGTCTCGTTTGCGTGCGTCCTTAAGGCGCCTTCGGTATTAACGGGCGGCTTTGTCAGCGGCATTCTCGCTGGCGCTGTTGGTCGCCAAGTGGCCCAGCTCGTGAGCTATCCAGTGGCCCAGCCAGTCTTCGCCTCCATAGCGATCGGCGTCGATGAACACGCTCCGGCTGGCCAAGTGAGTAAACATTTTGCTGGTCAGCCCTGTAGGCACATGGCTGGTACATCCTGGCTGCATAGATGTACTGCCAGTGCGAGACAAAGCGGATGCGGTAGGGAAGAACCTTCGGCCGCATGATTTGAATCTGGTCTCGCAACACTGACTCTTGTTCAGGGGTGGCTCCCTGGACGGTATAGTTGGTGGCGGAAGCTTCGGGTCTCTTCTCCTCCGCGTTCTTGTTTAGCCGTGTCTCAGAGGTCTGGCCCCAGCCGACCTGCGCCATCCCGGTCAAAAGCAGAACTGACCAAATCGCTTGTCTCACGCTTCACCTCCGTGGTGGAGGCGAATTTGAGGCTGGTTCTAAGGAAGCTCAATGGCGCGCGGCTTATTTATTCCTTTTCACTTAATCGTCGGTGGTTCAATGTCTTGCTGCTGAACCTTCCTGGAATTTCCAGGCTCTTTGCGATGGTATACTCGACGGCACTCCTCGGGGATGGAGAACCATGTCCCTTGAGACCCAATCTCCTGACGTCGTGCGGTTCGGAATCTTCGACGTTGACGTGCGCGCGGGCGAGTTGCGCAAGCGGGGAGTGCGAATCAAGCTTCAGGAACTGCCTTTCCGTGTGCTGATACTCCTCTTGCAGCGGCCAGGGAAAGTGGTAACGCGTGAAGAGCTTCGCTCGAGTATCTGGTCGGCCGATACCTTCGTCGATTTTGACAACAGCCTGAATGCATCGATTAACAAACTGCGTGAGGCCCTTGGTGACTCGGCAGACAATCCACGTTTTATTGAGACCCTACCGCGGCGGGGCTACCGGTTCGTGGCACCAATCGGCTGCGATGGCCGAAGGAAAACATTTATCAGGGCCTCAGGTCGGAAGGTCCTGGGTGAGTGGATCGTGGTGGCCCTGGCGGTGGTTGTCGGGGCAGCGCTGATAGCCGGTGGAATGTACTGGCGCTCGCGCCTGGGGCGACGGCTAACCGACCAGGATACGATCGTGCTAGCGGACTTCGCCAACACCACCGGCGATGTAGTGTTCGACGACACTCTGAAACAAGGGCTGCGCGTCCAACTGGAACAGTCGCCGTTCCTGGACATTCTTTCCGACCAAAGGGTGAACGAAGAGTTACGCATGATGGGGCGCACTGCGGATCAGCGGTTGACAGGAGACCTAGGTCTCGATCTGTGTCAGCGAGTGGGCAGCAAGGCGGTGTTGACCGGTTCGATTTCGGCGGTGGGAACGCATTACGTTGTGGGACTGAACGCCTTGAACTGCCGTACCGGAGATGATCTGGCGAGCGATCAGGGAGAGGCAGACAGTCGGGAGCATGTGTTCAAGGCACTGAACGAGCTAGCCACAAAGATGCGGGTGAAGCTAGGCGAGTCACTGGCCACGGTTCAGAAATACGACGTGCCAGTGGAGCAGGCAACAACGCCGTCACTCGAGGCTTTGCAGGCCTACAGTCTCGGGCTGAAAGCTTGGTGGACGAGAGGCTCAGGGGCGTCTCTGCCCTTTTTCAAGCGGGCCGTCGAGCTGGATCCAACTTTGCTATGGCCTATGGTCGGATGGGGACCGCATACTCCGACAACGGCGAGCAGACATTACAGGTCCAAAACACACGCAAGGCTTACGAGCTGCGAGAGGGGGTTAGTCAGCGCGAGCGGTTATACATCGAATCTCACTATTACCACTACGGGTTGGGACAGCTGGACAAGGCGGCAGAGGTCTACGAGCTGTGGAAGCAAATTTATCCACGAGATGCCGTGCCCTCCGACAACTTGGTTTCGGTTTACACCAACCTCGGGAGGTACGAAAGGGCGCTAGATGAGGCACGCGAGACGCTGCAACTACAGCCGGACCGGGTAAACAGCTACGAGGATGTGAGCGGTACTTATCTCCTGCTCGACCGGCAGGATGAGGCAGAGGGTGTGTTGAAGCAAGCAGAAGAGCATAAGCTGGAAAGCCAAAACTTGCTAGGGCAACGCTACTACTTGGCATTCAAGAAAGGTGACGCGAGAGAAATGGAACGGCTGGTCCAGGTCGCTGCTGGCAAGCCAGGTGCAGAAAGCCTGCTGTTGCTGTATCACGGTGTCGCAAAGGCCTACTACGGGCAAGTCAGTAAAGCGCGGCCGCTATTTCGGCAGTCCGCAGACTCTTGTGAACGTAATGGCAGTATGGAGACGAGTGCCCTGGTCCAAGCCATCTTGGGTCTGATTGAAGCCCATGTAGGCTACTCGCAGCAGGCACGTGCAGACGTCGAAGCAGCGCTTGGCCGGGTCATGAGCCGAAACACCGAGGTTGAAGCGGCCTTGCCTCTCGCGCTGACGGGTGATACAAAACGGGCGGAAAAGCTGGCTGCCGAACTGGCCAAGAACTTCCCGCTGGATACAGGAGTCCAGCATTATTATCTACCGACCACTCGGGCTGCCATCACCTTGGTCCACAAAAATCCGGCTAGGACAGTCGAATTCCTGCGCCCGATGATTCCCTATGAATTCGGTGCGATGACAAACCTAGACCCGATCTACCTTCGCGGCCAAGCCTTTTTGACGCTGCACGATGGCACTGCCGCGGCTTCGGAGTTCCAGAAGATCATTGATCATCCCGGCATCATCGGCCTCCACGTGGTCGGCTCGCTCGCACATCTCGGTCTTGCGCGCGCCTACGCGATCGAGGGCGACACCGTGAAGAGCCGCGCCGCGTATCAAGATTTCCTCACGCTATGGAAAGACGCCGATCCAGACATTCCGATCTTTAAGCAAGCCAAGGCGGAGTACGCGAAGTTGCAATAGCGTCTTGCCATACGGACTGCAAATCGGCCTATCTTGTTACTTTCTTCGCCTGCTTCCTAACCTTCGCCCACCGCTTCTTCGCTCCCTTGATAATCGCCGCTCTGCCCGCCGCCGACAAGACGCGCTTCTTGACACCCTTTAGTTCTCGGTTCACTTGTCGGTTCGTTGAATTGCCCAATGCTTCTGCAGCCGAAGCCAATCCGTTCAACTGATTCTGCAACTTGGCTAGTTGCTTCTTACCTTGTTCTCTTCGCGCTTGATCGTTGCAAGAATGTTCATTTGATCCTCCGCCTGAAATCTATCTCAACCTGAATTTGCGCACCAGACCTTACTGCGAGAGGCATGTAGTCGCTTCCTTATAGCCCGCTTCGGCCTAAAGTCTCAGTCTTCGTGGGCTTCCCTTGAGAAGTACACCTGCTTGTCAGCTTCGTTGACTTGCCTCCGGTCGCAACCTAAGATGAGCGCCAAATGGCGGACTCCCAATCACTTCTCGGGCAAACTATTTCGCACTACCGCATCCTCGAAAAACTAGGTGGTGGCGGCATGGGGGTGGTTTATAAGGCCGAGGACTCCCGACTGCATCGCTCCGTCGCGCTCAAGTTTTTGCCGCAGGAAGTTGCCCGCGACCCTCAGGCACTCGCCCGTTTTCAGCGCGAAGCACAAGCCGCATCCGCACTGAATCATCCAAATATTTGTACGATTTACGACATAGGCGAGCAGGACGGACAGGCATTCATTGCCATGGAGTTTCTGGACGGTGTCACACTGAAGCACCACATCAACGGAAAGCCAATCGAGACCGATTTTCTACTCGCTCTGGCGATTGAGATTGCCGATGCCTTGGATGCCGCGCACGCCGAAGGCATAATTCATCGCGACATCAAGCCTGCCAATATTTTCGCGACCAAGCGTGGACACGCAAAGATTCTCGATTTCGGTCTGGCGAAGGTCAAGTTTACAGGAGCCCCCTTTTCAGGAGCGACGGTTACTGGGGAAATGACCGAAGGCGTGAGTGCCGAACACCTGACCAGCCCGGGCTCTGCGCTAGGCACGGTCGCTTACATGTCGCCGGAGCAGGTGAAGGCCAAGGAACTGGACGCACGCTCGGATCTGTTTTCGTTCGGAGTGGTCTTATACGAAATGGCGACGGGCACATTGCCTTTTCGTGGCGACAGTTCGGGAGTGATCTTCGACGGGATCCTGAACCGTGCACCGGTGGCTCCCGTGCGACTGAACCCCGATCTCCCTGCTGAACTGGAGCGAATTATCAACCGGGCTCTGGAGAAAGACCGGGAATTGCGTTATCAACACGCCTCGGACATGCGCGCCGAGTTGCAGCGCCTGAAACGCGACACAGATTCGGGCCGCTCGGCGGCCCTCACGGCCGCCGAAGAGATCGGGCCAGAAACGAGCACGAAACCAACAGCCAAGCCATCCAGCGGAAAACAGAAAGCCGCCGCGTCAGTAAGCCAATCGGCAGTTGTGAGTGGGACACCGCCCCGCTATCGGTCGAAGATTATCATTCCGGCGGCAGCTCTCATCGTTGCCTTTGTGGCCGGCGGGCTGTACTGGCGTTCGCATCACTCTGCAAAGCTCACCGACAAAGACACTATCGTCCTCGCAGACTTCGCCAACGCCACCGGTGATGCCGTTTTTGATGAGTCCCTGAAACGTGCATTGGCTGTTTCTTTACAGCAGTCGCCCTTTTTGAGCCTTCTCTCCGAGGAGCAAGTGCAGCAGACGCTGCGTCTGATGAGCCGTCCAGCCAACACGCCGTTGAGTAGGGATACCGCCAGCGAAGTTTGCCAACGGAATGGCGCCAAAGCGATGCTGGCTGGCACGATTTCGGCGGTGGGCAGCGAATATCTGATTGCCCTGGATGCTACGAATTGCGCCACGGGCGCTACATTGGCCCAGGCCGGCGCGAGTGCTTCAAATAAGGACAAAGTACTCCAGGCTGTGGGAGAAGCTACCTCCGAACTTCGCGCAAAACTCGGCGAATCTATAGCGTCTGTTCAAAAATATGACAGACCACTGAACGAGGTAACCACCAGTTCTCTAGAAGCGCTAAAAACATACAGTCTAGGTATGAAAGCCATAGGGGAGCAAGGGAGTGTTGCATCGATACCCTATTTCAAACGGGCCATCGGCTTGGACCCCAACTTTGCGAGTGCGTACTCGATCTTGGCGGTGATGTACGGCAACATCGGAGAAACTGCCCTGGCGACAGAAAACGCGAAACATGCTTACGAACTACGTGACCGGGTGACGGAACGCGAAAGGCTGTACCTGGAAACGCTTGAGACTTCGTATGTCAGTGGAGATCTGGTAAAGGACGAGGAAGTTGTAGAACTATTGAAACACACATACCCCCGGGACTCAGGCCCTTACAATGACGCGAGTGCGGACAAGATGGCCAGAGGAGATTATCAGGGTAGTATTGCGGACGCCCAGCATGCTCTTCAAATCGAACGTACTGAAGCGATCGGTTCAGGAAACCTGGCGCAAGCCTACACGGCACTGAACCGGATCGACGCGGCCAAGGCGGTTTTAGACCAGGCTGTAGCAAACGGAGTCAATCCAACAGCGCTCGCCGGGTTGTCCTACATGTTGGCGTTCCTGCGGAACGATGCGGATACCATGCAGAAACAAGTCGCCTTGGTGGCGGGCAACGCCGGCCTCGACGACAACATACTTTCGGAGCAATCGGACACCGAGGCGTACCACGGCCGCTTGAAGCAGGCAAGGGACTATTCGCGGCGCGCGGCCGAATTGGCACAGCACAATGGAACGATGGAAGTGGCGGCAGTGTGGGTGGTGAACGAAGCCCTGCGTGAGGCGGAATTCGGCAATTCCGCCGAAGCCCGCCGCGCTGCCGCTTCCGCAATCCAACTATCTCGCGGGGGTCGCTATATCCGTTGCGTGGCTTCGTTGGCGCTTGCTCAGGCCGGCGACACCTCGCAGTCGCAAAGCATCGCTGACAAACTGGCCAGCGAGTTTCCTCGGGACACGTTGGTGAATTCTTACTGGCTGCCGACGGCGCGTGCGGCGCTCGAATTGAACCGCCACAATCCACCTAAAGCTGTGGAAACGCTGCGGGGGGCGCAAGGGTATGAACTTGGCCAGCCGCCTCCAGGGATTGGACAGCTGAGGGTGTTGTACTTGCGTGGGTACGCGTTGCTCGCAGCAGGCCAAGGCAAGGAAGCCGCCGCAGAATTTCAAAGGATCCTCGACCGGCCGGGCATAATGCTGAACTCCCCTGTCGGACCCTTGGCGCGTCTGGGACTGGGCCGCGCAATTGCAGTCGGTGGCGAGCCGGCTAAGGCGCGCACCGCCTATCAGGATTTCCTCACCCTCTGGAAAGACGCCGACCCCGACATTCCCATCCTGAAGCAAGCCAAAGCGGAGTACGCGAAGTTGCAATAGAGGCTTGCGTTCCATACGCAAGTGACAGCGGTGAAAATCAGACTATCCCGCCACCTTCTTCGCCTGCTTGCTCACCTTCGCCCACCGCTTTTTCGCCGCCTTGATAATCGCCGCTCTGCCAGCAGCCGACAGGACGCGCTTCTTCACGCCCTTAATTTCTTTGCTCGATGTGTCTCCCAATGCTTTTGCAGCCGTTCGTACTCCGAGGTTATCTCTTTCGAGACGTCCAGATCACCTTACGCCCAAGCGTATTAGGGATGCCGCATTGTAGTAGCAATGACCGACGATCAAAAACGCAAAGCAATTGAGCGAGCCCAAATCGAAGGCGGCGAGGGGCACGCTTTGTTCGTCGACTTCGTGTTGAATATGTCAGAAGACGTTCAAGGCGCAATGGCGCAGAACCTCGGGTTGCACATTGAGGTCGTCAATGAGGAAGTTGTATTTCATTGGATATCCGAGGTTAAGAATTAGTGGAGGCGATGATGGGAAAGTTGTGGATGACCGGCGGCGGCATCGGGCCTCTAGGGTTCGCTCTTCTGTTGTCATCATTGACGAGGGCGCAACGCTTCCGCAATTGAGACATGCAAGGCCGATCTGGCTTTGTGGGATAAGCAGTGCTGATCGTGCTGAGTATCGTAATTCGCAAACCGCGCTGCGTATCATTCACGATTAACGCTCATTTGATCTGGCAGACCCCCAGTTGTGCATGGCAGCAACGATCTGGTGGGTTCGTGGATCGAAAACGAAATACTCGCCAGGCGTGCGCGAGGCGAATTGACTCAATCGAAGCCTCGCAGTCTCCAGGTCCCTCGCCACGGCAAGCAAAGTATGGTTTCCGCAACGGTCCCTCTTGAGAATGTCAAATGAAGATAAGAACATCGTTCATCCTCCAATAGTTTGGAGTGTGCGCTAAGCGGCTTACGCGGCGGTCCGGGCCATTTCCCGCTCTAACTGGTGTTTTTCCCAGCAGCTTTCTCGCTGTGTGGCGAAGGGTTCAGCGTGGTAGCGGTGGTAGCTTGGATCACGGCCAGTGAGCGCGGCGTCGTAAATCTTCTCCCGCACCCATCTTTGCCCCGGGACAATTGATGATCGGCAGTAGTCGCATTGGTTCGCAAAGCAAACGATCATTTTTCCTCCCTGGGATTACTCCCTCGACCGGTAGCGGAGCAATCACTGTGCCAATCGATAGAGACGACCCTATCGTTTGCAAATTGTTAAGGGAGAAGACCTCTGGGGAAGAAGAAACGTCAAATCGCATCTCGCCGACCGTCGTGGTGGCGAGAGGCTGACGGGTTGTCAACCGATTGACACGGATTGGCAAATCAATTGAAGCTTTGGCGAAGGACTCTAGCTCGCGGTCGCACTCTTAGCGTACACAAAATAGCAATCGTGAACGCGCAAGCCTGGCCGTTAATCCTCTGAAAATGCACGGCACATAACCCGCAAATCCTGCCGGGTTTTGTGAACTATCGGTCAAAACCCGCCCAACAAACGCCTATTGCATTCTGTGTGCCAGTCAATGAAGCTCAATGATTTACGTTATTTAGACCAAAGTCATTTTCGTTTCTGTGCTCTTCCGTTTTGGTCAGCGCACTCTTCGATTGCGGGAACCAGAGTAGAAGCAAGCTGACCCTTGTCCAACAATTTCATGGCTCCGTAGCTCTTAGCAAGGTTGGCCGCCTCTTCATCGTTCCACACGGACATCGCAAGCAAGCATGAACCGTGAAGATGGCCTTTGATCGTCGCAGGGTAAACAACTTTTCGCCCGGCATACGAATGTCCATAAGAACTACATCAGTAGTCGTCGCGTTAAATTTCTTCAGCAGTTCCGCGTAATTTCCAGCTTCGCCACACACTGCAATGTCCGTTTGAGTCTGAAGCAGTACACAGATGGCACGGCGAATGATTTCAGAATCGTCAGCGACGAGAAGGCGGACTGGGGTAGGCATCAATAATGGTATAGCCCACTCATCCCGATTCTGTCTATTCAACTGTGATCTTGGACCGGTTCGTCTGAGAGACGGCGCAATTGCACTGCCGCCGACGCTCAAAGTTCAGCCTAAGACATAGGAAATAACGTCGTTTGTGGCCCCTTAGTTGGCTCTGGCGTGGCTATCTTTCCAAAACCATTCGCGACCCAGAGTTCCAGGAACTTCGCAATCGTCGCAGGTCCGTGCCCTTGAAAATGGTTGTTCGCATACGCGCAGATCAGCACTCCGCGCTTCATGATCTGGTAACAAAAATCAACCCAATTGCTCAGTTCCGCACCGCGATCAACGACTGCCTTATCCCACGTCATCGTCTGCGCTTCGATCTGTTTCCTGTCGCCAAGCCAGCGGATATAGGTCCAATCCGCCGTGATCGGGTCAAAATCCAGTTCTACAGGATTCGGCATCCAAGATCGGTCCTGAAGCACAAGGGCGATCTGATGATCCCGTAAGAGATTCGCGAACTCGGCGTCGAGCCAAGGTCGATTGCGGATTTCGATCCCAAATTTGTGGTCGGCTGGTAGCTTCTTCAGGAATGGAACGAGCCTATCCGTGAACTCATGCCGATCTCGAAGCACGTTTTTCGCGAAGAACGGAAACTGAAATACAATCGGCCCAAGCTTCGGACCCAGAATGTCCATCACTTCTAAGAACTCTGCAATTTCGGCATCGCAGTTAACCAGCACTTTGTCGTGCGTAATGTTCTGAGGAACTTTGACCGAGAAGACGAAGCCCTCAGGCGTTCGAGCATTCCAATTTTCAACCGTGCGGGCGGTCGGACATGCGTAGAAAGTCGAGTCCACCTCGACCGTGTGAAATCGTTCGGCATAAAACCGGAGGTGGTCGGACGGCTTCATGCCTCGCGGATAGAAGGAGCCGTTCCAGCCTGAGGCTGTGAATGATGAGGTTCCGAGGAGGATCGGCGGATGGTTCACAGCGGAAGTATAGCGAAACTGTTCTGGTGTGGGGCACTCCTCAACGCGTGATATCCAACCCGGAGGCACTTGTCCCGTAACCCGACTCTCCAGTTGGCCTGCATTTCTGCATGGTATTGTGAACAGGTAGTCGACACAACTTGGCTCTTCATACCCTATGGTCACGTAGGGCGTTGCCCGCGGTACCGATTTTACGGGTCGAACTTTCGCCGCCTGTGCTGTAGCGTTAAATTTGGTTGGCGAAGTGGTTCTCATCGATCGTTGTCGGAATCGTCTCTGCCGTGAGCGGGAGTAAGGAAGTTATCCACAACGAAATCTGCTACCTCTCGGCCTAGCTTTTGGCCGGTGGCTAAGTCAGAGCGGAAATGCACTCCGGCGAAAATTCGACTTAGCGTTGCTTCTTCATCGGCAGCCGAAAAGCTCTTAAAAGAACGATTCACTCCTGCCAGTACTTCAGAAGTCACGGTGAAATCGAAATGGTTCTTTCCCAGGATGGAAACCAGGACGGACTCTCCCGCGGCACTGATGACCGCGTGTGCGCCCGGATATGCGGGATCTGGTGTGGTGTTGCCGACCTCAGGAAGAAAATTGGGATCAGGCAGCGTTTCTGGGTTGCCGTCGTTCGCGGCATCGCGGATTGCCGTCACCGGACGCCAGAAGTTATAGGTGTATTTGGCGTCGTAGAATGCGATCACTCCATCGGCAAAGCTAATGTTTAGGAGCGCGAAAAGGCGGGCGCTTTGTACCGTTGTCAGCTCACGCTGTAGAGTCGCCGTTTGGGTAATCTCATTCCAATAGTTCTGAATGGCGCCATTCCAAAATGCCCAGTCAAAGCCTGGTCTGTCGTGGCGGTGGCGCTATTGACGATCCCTAGAGATTTCACTTCGTTGAAAACATCGCTGTACGCGTCACTGGTCAACGCTGGGGGCGGGCCAGGACGAAACTGATTGGCGCGCTCCAGAGCGAAGGGCGTGACATGCGACCAATGCGTGAACTGAGGCTGTTTCGGAAAATTAGGTGGCGTCGACTGGTAATCGCCTGGGGCATTTACAAAAACAAAAGGAACGGGCACAGCACTCGATCCGTCGTTGCTTCGCAGCGCCAGGATTTGGTCAGCGACGGTCTTTCCTATCGCGATGCCTTCCGTCTTGTCTCCGCTATCTTGAATTGACGCCAAGGATTGCTGAAGTTGGCTGTCAAGCAAGGTTTGAAACTTTGGATACAGCATTACAAGAACTTCGTGGGCCGCGGAAGCTACGGCAGCGTCTTGAGAGGCAAACCGCGATACGCCAGTAAGGCGAACTAAATAGGGTTTATGAGTCCTGTCGATGGCGTTTACCGCGTCGTAGATCGCGGCATGCATGATGGCAAAGCTGCGGGTAGGATGTACGGTTGCCGGCTGCGCGCCAAGAGTTCGAACAATCACAAGGAGAGTTTTGTTCCACTGTACAACCGGGTTGACCGCCTTAGTCGGGGAGTCTTGCGAATTCTGCTGCCCATCGTCCAGCGAAGTGCCATATGAGCTGCTTCCGAGTATCGAAAAACTCGCGCAAACCAGCATCAGAGTGACCAAATATTTTGCCATCAGGTTATTCCACTCTCTTTCTTTCGGAAGATTCGACGATCAGGCGTGCGACAAGTGCTCACGCCCGCACATGCTCGCCACTGTCTAGACTGGGGAGTCGAACGAAAAATTCCCTATAGCCTAACTAAATTCCGAAAGGACTGCTCCGCGACCACGTGGCAAGGAGTATTCGCCGTAATTTACGGATGCCGCTGAATGTAGAGGATCGGACGATGGAGCCTTGGACCTGACTCGGACGCTGAGACAGCCGCGAACCTCCCAGCAGTATTTCCGAGGGGTGCTGTCCGGCGCTAAGTCCATCTGATTGATGTCTTAACGATGCCGGCCTCGCGACGGCCCGAGTAGACTGTTCGGTGTTCACCTACAGAGCTCGGACCGAAGGAGGCCAAGATGCGAATTATAGGATGTGATTTGCACGCTCGCCAGCAGACGTTGGCGATGCTGGACAGCACCACAGGCGAGGTAGTGAAGGCGACGCTGAAGCACGAAGGCAACCTGGTGCGAGAGTTTTATGA
>Ga0185299_10006444_pt1 | contig 12473 bp, 6 predicted proteins | sample PaiPotPPA55metaG_FD_128002 | JGI IMG/M metagenome (GOLD analysis project Ga0185299, IMG submission 128002) | Iron sulfur acid spring bacterial and archeal communities from Banff, Canada, to study Microbial Dark Matter (Phase II) - Paint Pots PPA... ...
AGTGATTTGCGCTTCACTACTTCTGATCGACTTTGGGGTCGAGCTGCTTGGCTTTGGCGATATCGGCCTTGGCGCCTGACTTGTCGCCTTTTTTCTGCTTGGACAAGCCGCGGACGTAGTAGGCAACGGCGTCATCAGAGTCAAGCTTGATGGCCTGATCGCAATCCTGGATGGCGAGGTCGTATTGCGCTTTTTCGCGGTAGGCGCTGGCGCGCATGCGAAAAGTACGGGCGTCGTTGGGATCGAGCAGGATGGCCTGGGTGTAGTCTTCGATGGCGCCGTCGAATTCCTTCTTATGGCTATGGGTGTAACCACGGCAGGCGAGGGCCTTGGCATTCTTGGGGTCGAGCTTGAGGGCATTGTCGCAGTCCACGATAGCGCGGTCGAATTCAGCTTTGTGCTCGAGGGCGAGGCCGCGACGGGCGAAGGCTTCGGCGCCCAGCGGATTGTTCTTCAGAGACTGGTCGTACTCCTGGATGGCCAGATCAATCTGGCCGTTGTCGGCGAGGGCATTGCCGCGGTTGAGGTATGCAATGGCGAGGGTTTCCGGCGTCTCCTGTCCTGAATTGATCAACGCGGAACAGCCGAGCATCTTGCGATCGATATCGGCTCCCCTGCACCAGGAGAGGTACTCGTCGTGGGTGCTCTGCGCCTTCGCGGAACTCGCCAGCAAAGCGGCGGCGATCAGAAGAAATGCCAAGAATCTACCGTTCATTCCCGTTCGCTCACTTTAGACCGGGGGAAACTGCACGCGGCGCGTTAGTGCCAATGTTCGGAGAATCTTGATCGTCATCGGGAATCTCCCCGGTCCTCGCTGCCCATTCCGGATGTGTAAAGGGAAACAATTTGAGTGGTCAGGGATAGTCCCAGAGAGGGCGTTAGGAACGCGTAAGGCCCGTATAAAGATTTCGTAAAGAAGGAAATTTCCTCCACCACCGCCAATGAAACTGTCGAGCGGTAAACAGATAGTTAGACAGTTTCCTATCGTTCTGTTCTTCACCGGTCAGCGCGGCCAATTGACACTTGGTTCTAGCAATAACGAGAGTATATGATCCCCCGACTAGCGCAGGGTCATTGGCTCCCGTCGGCCCGGCGAGGCTGATAACGATGGGAATACGGACAAACGCGAATGCTAAAAATAAACGTAATCGGTGACGCTCGCCCGCGCTCCCTAAGATGGCGCTGGAATCCGCTCGCCCGGATCGCTGAATCGGTTCAGCAGATACGTTGGACGCGAGCTCGCGCCGTTCCAGCCGCCGCAGCGCCAACTCAGCTGACGTTTCCCGACGAACGAAGGCCGAGCCTCCACATGTTGGCGGATCGGGCGTTGCCCGATGACGCCGGGGACAAACTTGGCTTTAAGTCGTTCGCCAACGCCATTGCCGGGATTATTGATAGTCCGAGGACTGCCACTCCCCTCGTCATGGCAATCAACGCACAGTGGGGCGCGGGTAAAACGACCTTGGGCCAAATGATCAAACGGCGACTTGAGACCAAGTCCGCCGCGGACAGCTTCGCTCCGCACGTTACTTGTTGGTTCGGGGCGTGGATGCACGATGACGCTCCAACTCTGCCGACGGCGCTGGCTGCGGAGGTGGCAAAGGCGGCAAGCCGTTCGCGCCGTCTTTGGCGGCGAATTGCGAACCCATTGCCGTCGATCCTTTCGACCGCCGCCGAAAAGAAATTCCGGAAGGGACTGAAATATTCAGCGGCGTTCGTTGTGATTGTCCTGTTCAGCGTCGTGGTCTTGTTGCGCAACGGTCATGGACTTACCATGGCCGGCAGACTCAACCCCGAGATCCTGAGAATTTTGAACGTCCTCAGCGGGATTCCCTATCTCGTCGTCCTGATCGCATTGGCACTCATCGTCCTATTGCAAATCTCGGTGACGACATTGCGGGCCGCCAAATCAGTGGGAGATTTTGCGATGGACCCCCGGTCAGCTGCCAAAACGGCGTCTATGCAAGAGGTCCGTAGCCAACTGGGAAAGCTGATCAAGCAGGCGACACCCAAAGGCAGCAAATTCGTGATTTTTATAGACGATCTTGATCGATGCCGACCGCCGCGTTCCGTTGAAGTACTGGAAGCCATCAATCAGCTGCTCGACCATCCCGGCGTCGTTGTGGTGCTCATGAGCGACATGCAGGTGATTGCGAAGTGTGTCGACATGAAGTTCAGGGGCCTGGCAAACTCGGAAACGCCGACGCGCCAATCGTCCAAAAACTTTTCGACGTATGGCGCAAGCTTCCTTCAGAAGATCATCCAATTGCAGGTCGATCTACCGAGCTACTCCGCGAGAAAGATTCGCCAGATGGTCGGGGATCTCGCAAGAGAGGTGCCTAAGGAGCAGAGAAGGAGTTGGTTTGATACGGTGTGGCAGGGCGCAGGGGCCGGCGCTCGAGGCGTTTTCTCCAGATTGCGTGCATCGCGCCATTGGGCGAGCTGGATTTTCTGTCTGCTCGTCGCGGTAGTGATCGTGTGGAGCATCTGGAAAATCGATACCGCACCGGCGGGGTTTCCTACCGCGCCGATATTCGCTCGCATGTTCGCGACTATTATCGCGCTGTTCGTAGTGAGGTGGCTCGCGCGAATTCTGGTTCGGATGCGTGAGTCAGGACGCCGCAAACAGATCGACCAGCAGATTAGAGCGAGGACCACAGCGGGTGAGCGTGACTTCTCGAGGGTTGAAGCCTACGTCAGAGGCGAAAATTCGGCTTGGCGCAATGACCCGGAGATGGAGGGGCTTGTTACGGAGCGGCTGCAGCGTTATTTGGAAGACGAGTCAGAGCTTCAACTCGAAGCCGAAGATGAGTTGATGCAACATCTGCAGCCAATGCCGCGCCACGCCAAGCGGCTGCTAAATCGATTGCGACTGCTGCTTTTTATCGCGCACGAGCGAAGAATGCTCGGCGGGAAGCCGGAGCTTTCGTCCAGGCACATTGGCAAATGGGCGGTTTTGGGGGAACGCTGGCCGGAACTCTTGCAAGCGGTGTGCATGGACACGGACATCATGAAGCCGCTGGAAGATCCTGAAACCCATGACGCCGTAATCAAGGAGCAAGCACCCCTTTACGAAAACGACGAAGCACTTCGGAAATTTTGCTTTTCGCGCGGAGGACTTAAGCTCTGGCCGGTAGTTAAGAGAATGGTGGAGTTCGTTCCTTCGACCGATCGAAGAGGGAAACCGTCGGCATCATGAAAGCTAGAGAGTGGATGGAGCTTCGAAAGTCCTCTGTAACGATTTCGCAAGTTTCGTAGTAACGCCCGTTCGCTCGTCACCGATGGTGAGCGGAAGCGGCGCGAGTATCCTTCAAATCGGCGGCGAGCAGGCGATGGAACAAGTGCTCGCCTGCCTCCCGGCGAACCGAAAGGCGTCCCGCCTGGTAGGCGCGCGAGCTGAGGCCGCGCTGGACTCCGTCGCAGATGACGATGTCTTCCTGCTGCACACGTTCGGAAACTGAGATGCTTTCGCGGACGTAGGGCAATTGCGCGGGTTCCGTGTTACCGAAATAAAAATCGAAGATCACTTCGCAGCGGTCGACGCCTAGGGGAATTACGAGATTGGTGTCGAGGTAGCCTTCGTACCAGTTCAGCATAAAATTAGGATACTGCCAGAAATAGAAGGCGCGATCGCCCTTCCGCGTCGCGGCGGCGCTGGCTTCCGAATTGCGGTCGATTGCGACCGGGCTGGATTGGATGCAGAGGCGGCCGACGTTCTCGATTGTGTAGTTCTTGTAGTCCAGCACGCTGTTAAGGCCTTTGTGCATGTGCGGGACGTGATAGCCCCCGTCAAGGAAATTGTCAACGTACACTTTCCAATTGCAATTCTGCGTATAGCTCCGGCGCTCGACGAATTTTAGAGCCGCGAAACCGAGAGGCTTGGCCCGTTCCACTAGCGCGCTAAGGAAATTCTCCAGCGGCGCGGCCTGCGGATCGAGATTCACAAAAACGAATCGCTCCCAGGTTTCTACGCGAACCGGCACGAGGCCGTTTTGCGCGCGATCGAAGTTGCAGACGCCTTCAAATTCGGTGATGCCGCGGAGTTCGCCTTCGAGGTTGTAGGTCCACCCGTGATACGGGCAACGGAGGTGCTGGGCTTCGCCGCAGGGTTCGTTCATCACAGTCATCGCATGGTGGCGGCAGACATTGAAAAAAGCGCGCAGCTTGTTGTCGCCGCCGCGGACGACGACGATTGGCTCGTTCGCGATCCCGGCGGTAAGGTACTGGCCGGGTTTTTCCACCTGGTCCGTGCGGCCGACGGCTTGCCAGCTGCGGGAAAAGACGTTTTCGAGTTCGAGAGCGGCTACCCGCGCGTCCGTATACCACGCCGCGGGAATCGTGTGCGCTTCGGATAGAAGCGCCGTGTCATCGTAACTCGCAAGAATTTCCTTCAGCGTCCGTTCCATTTCAATCTTCACTCGAGGCCAGCAGGTTTGCTCGCCGGACCTCGGCGCATGCAAATCCCAAGAAACGATACCTCTGATTTGTCTGGAACGCGAGCGGCTCGACCGCCTTTTCACGCAAAGCGCATGCGATCGCATCCGTTACGCTTTCAACATTGCTGCACGGGCGCGCCGGGATAAGGGGCGGAAGCCACAGTAAACTGGCCGCGCGAGGTTCTCTTGTGAGTTCCGTGGCTGAACCTATCTCTGCGCCTTCAGTTCCGCGTGTTGCGGCGGGCGGGCCGTGGATTTATCGTCCGTGGCTCGACTTGCTGGTGGGTTGTGGCTTGTGGTCGGCGCCATTGCTTGCCATAGCGACGTGGCTCACGCCTTCTCACACGCACGGGTGGGCGGTGGGGTTTTATCTGCTCGCGGTGATCTTTAATTATCCGCACTTCATGGCCACGATTTATCGCGCGTATCATACGCGGGAAAATTTTGAGAAGTACAAGATCTTTACACTGCATATCACGTTGCTGCTGGTGGTGACTTGCGTTCTGCTGCACGCGTCGTACCGGCTACTTCCATGGATTTTCACGCTCTACATCTGCTGGAGCCCGTGGCACTACACAGGACAGAACTTCGGCTTGCTGATGATGTTCGCGCGACGCAGTGGAGCCACAGTTACGCAAGGTGAACGCCGCTGGATGCACGCCGCGTTCTGGGCGTCGTACTTGATGTTGCTCGTGAGCTTTGAAACCGGCGTTTCGAGCGATCCGCTGATTCTATCGCTTGGGCTGTCCGCAAAATTCACATTACCTGCGAGACTGGTACTCGGCGCCGCGTTCGCGATCTTTACAGCGGCTGCGTTTGGACCATTAATTCGCAGAATGGGAACGCGAGCGATCGCCGCGCCGCTGACGCTCGCGCTGACGCAATTCTTGTGGTTTGTTCTGCCGACGCTGCTCGAATTGCGCGCGAACTATCAAATCCCGCAGACGCGCTACAGCAGCGGAATTCTGGCGGTGCTGCACTCGGCGCAATACATTTGGATCACGAGCTACTTCCAGCAGCGGGAAGCGCGCGCTGCAGGACAGTCCCGCTGGCGTATGCCGATTTATTTTCTTACGCTCGTTGCCGGCGGCATCGCGTTGTTCATTTCCGGTCCGTGGCTTGTGAGCCGCATTCTTCATTACGACTTCACAACGAGTTTTCTTATCTTTACCGCGGTTGTGAACATTCATCATTTCATTCTTGACGGCGCGCTCTGGAAGCTGCGCGACTCGCGTGTTTCGTCTCTACTAATCGATCGCAGCGCAAAGGCACCTGGCGCTGTACCGTCAGCTACTTTGAATCCTGCCGCTGGTGCGCGCGCCACGCGCCGCAAGTTTCTTACCGCGCCCGCGTTTGGAATTGCGACTATCGCGCTGCTGCTCGTCTGGGGATTCATGGATCAGATTCATTTTGCCTTGGGGGCCGACGACGAGAATCTTTCCTCGCTCGAGCGCGCCGCCAGCATGGATCCATACGACAGCATGTTGCAGGCCCGCATCGCGATGGCGGAAAGCAGAGCCGGCCGAAAGGGCGATGCGGTTCAATCGCTTACGCGTGCTGTGGCCATCAACCCGCACAATGCCGGGCTTCAGCACGCTTGCGCGCGCGCGATGCTCGAAGACGGCCGCTACACGGATGCCTACGCTCACTACGCGAGGATGCTCGCGATATTTCCACACGATTTGGACGCGCTTGTTAATTTTGGGGTGCTCGCCGCGCGTCTAGGCCATCCGGACGACGCGATCGACTCCTGGGAAAAGGCCGTGGACGTTGATCCCGGCCAGCCGAATCCTCACCTGTATCTCGCCGAGGCGTTCGAGCAAAGAGGCGAGCATGCGGCCGCGGCTCACCACTGGGAGCAGTTTCTGCGATTCGCGGCGACGCATCAGGGCAACGCAGCCATCGCGAAAGGACAGGAGATTTCAGCAACGATTCAGTTGGCCGACGACGAATCGCTCACGAACCACGCGGATGCGGCGCTTGCCGGATATTTATCAGCCATCGCGCTAGCGCAACGCGCCGGCGACGCCAAGCTGGAAGGTCTCGCGTCCGTACATCTGGCGGATTTACAGGAGAAGCGCGGCGACGCGAAGGCCGCCGCTATTTCCTATCAGCGCGCGCTCGAACTCGATGGGAAAGCGCGAGACGCGCACAGCGAAGGACTGGATTGGTTTAACTACGGGCAGTTCCTGCGCCGCCACGGCCAGCCGGACGATCTGGCGTACGCATGCGTTTTGCGAGCGGAGGCGCTTCTAGCAGGCTCGGAATCATTCGATCTGGAAAACTCCGGGGGCGACCTCACAACCGTGAAAGGAATTAGAAGGGAAATGGAAGTTCGTTTGGGTAGGAAGACAGCGATGGCTCAAAAGAACGTGCCGGCTTTGCTGGCCCGCGCTACTACGCTGCCACCTGCATCCTTCTGAGGTTTCGAGTTCAGTTTGCCTTAGCGGTGGTTACCACCGAGGGTTGTCCCGCGAAGATTCTCTCAGCTTTGCGAACTGTCGCTTCAGCGTCTCGCGAGCGTCCCATGTTCCGGTACACATCCGCGAGGGACACATACACGCTGGGGTCGGAGTTCGGGTAGTAACGCACGACAACTTCGAGTTGCACGCGGGCTTGATCCCATTGTTTCGCGCGGCGGAAAATCTCGCCGAGCACGCGGCGCGCATCGGGAGTATAGGGGTCAAGAGTGAGCGCTTCGGCGTACGTGCGAGCAGCATCGGCCGGGTCTCCGGAACGCAGGAAAAACTCTCCCAACAACACAAGTGCCTCGGGGGTGCGCTTGCCCGAAGCTGAGATGCACTTATTTTGCCAGTCTACGGCTTGCTTCCAATTCCCGCGGCTTCGCTCGAGCATAGCGTAGGTAGCGAGTGCCGCAACAGATTGCGGCTGGTTCGCGAGGGCCTGATTCAGAAACGATTCCGCTGTGGCGTACTCGTTGCTGACTCGGGCGATTTCGGCAAGGCCCACGAGCGCACCGATGGAGGATGGATCGAGACGATGGGCGTGTGCGAAAACTTTGTTTGCTTCTTCGAAACTCCCCGAACTCGCGAGCCAGTCCGCACGCAACACCTCGGAATCGACCGTCGCAGGATAATTCTGGAGCGCTATCAAGAATGCTTCTTCGCGCCCGCGGTCTCCCAGTGAAGCAAACGTTTGTGCGATCGCAAACAGAGCGGCGCGCGTGTCAGGCAAGCGAACGGAAGCCGGGAGCAACGTTGAGCGATACCGCCACAGCATTTGCATGTTCTCGCGGCTGGCGGTTGTGAAGACGGCGAGCGGCGCGCGGTATTCAAGACGGGTGAGGTCGTCGGTGTTACGCGGCGCGTTTGCGACGAGCGTACGCAAATCCGCATCGTCGAGGACGTGGTACGCAACCAAACCTTCGGCGCTCTTCAGCCCCATGGATTCGTAGTCCGCCTTTAGTTCCGGCACGGACCAGTAGTCGCGCGCAGTGTCCAGAGTGAATTGTCCCGGTTTGGTTTGGGCAAGCAGCATGAGATCGCGTGATTGTCCTTGCCAAACTGTGACCTTAGGAAACTGGTGAGCGAGCGTGCCAAGGATGGTGCGTAGATCATCGGGGAAAATCGAGTACGCCTGCACCCACTGGACCATCATTCCGCCTGGCGCGAGATGCGAATGCACTTGGCCGTAAAACTCTTCGGTGAACAGCGTGGCCACACCGGCGATCCACGGATTGGAAGGCTCGGAAACGATCAAGTCGTACTGGTCGGGAGAAGTGAACAGGAAATTGCGCGCGTCGTCCACAACGACGTGCAGGCGCGGGTCTTTTAGAACATCTCGATTTAACGGATCCAGGTAAGGAGCCGCGCGGATGACAGCGGGTTCGATTTCAACGCAGTCGATCCGTTGCACGTCTCGATAGCGCGCGACCGCTGACGCCGTCATTCCGCTGCCGAAACCGATGATGAGGACTTTCCTGGGGCCGGGATGCAGCATCATGCCCAAATGGCCGAGCATGAGTTGCGTCACTTCATCGCCGGTGGAAGCGTCCGTTTTCCCGTTCGTCAAGAGCGCTAGATTGTGCTCGCTTTGTACGACGGCGATCGAGGCATTTTGTCCGTCTTCAGCGAAGAGCACATCGGTGAGATGCGCCACTTCTTCCAATCGGAGCGTGCTGGGGTACAGCGCACGGCTAGTGATCATGTTGAAGTTGGCGGTGGCGGCGTCATAAAACATCCCGGACCAGCTCGCTGCGACGACAAAAGCAGCCAGGGCCGCATTTCCGGTGAGGAGTATTGTGCGGCGAGGCACCTGACGAGCGAGCAGAAAAACGGCAATCGCGAAGTTGACGGCTGCCGTGGCAGCGATCAAACGATAGCTGCCCAGCGTGGGCACAAGCCAAAATCCGGTCGCGATTGCTCCGACGATTGCGCCGAGCGTATTCGCCGCGCAGGCGACGCCGACGGCTCTCGATGGCGAATTCTCGCTGCCGCCGTATTTCGCGATCAACACGGTGACCACAGGGAAGTTGAAGCCGAAAACGATGGCGGCAGGAAGCATTGCGAGGGCGCAGGTGGCAAACTGCGCGAAAACCAAGCCGGCAAAAGTTTTGTGCGTGCCGAGAACCAGCGCCCACAGCATCACCGGTAATTGTTGGAATATGATGAGGAAAAGCACAGCGGCCAGTCCCGTCAAGCTCTGGGTGGTGCTGAATGTGCTTAACGAAACGTCGTGCTTTCGGGCTACCCAACTCTCGAATACACGGCTGCCCAGCGCAATTCCGATCAAGAATGTCGTTACCATCACCGTAAAGGCATACGTTGAACTGCCAAGTGTGGTCGCGAGTAGGCGAGTCCAGGCAATTTCATAACTCATAGCCGTCGCACCGACAAATGCGAAACTGACCAGCACGAATATGGGAATCGCCGCCGGCGGGATTGCAGGTTCTGCATGCGGCTGACTCCCCATTTCTGCGGTCGGGGAAACCTTAAGAACGAGAGCAAAGCAGCCAGCCAAAATATTCAGGAACGCGGCGAACAAGATGGTGAAGTGCAACCCAATCCATGGCAGAAGCAAAAACCCCGCAGCCAACGCTCCCGCCACGGCTCCGGCGGTATTGATCGCGTAGAGCCTGCCGAGCCGCGCACCAAGTTCTGTGGAGGTGCGCGTCACGCCGCGCGTCAAGATTGGCAGCGTCCCGCCCATCAGAAACGTCGGAAGAAATAAAACCAGCAGCGATGCGACCAGCCGAAGGCCCAAGAGGAGGACAGTGGAACTCGAGGCCGCATGATACACGGCGAGATAGAGGGTGCGCACCATTTCCAAACCGAAAATCGACAGAAACCCGGTAACTCCGATCAGTATTTCGATCCAGCCGTACAAGGCTATGGGCCGGATGCGCCGCTGTCCCCACCGCCCGAGGAACGCACTGCCTGCCGCAAGCCCGCCCATGAAGGCCGCGAGCACTGTCGCGATTGCATACACGGTATGCCCAAACACCAAGCCAAGAGCCTTAGTCCACGCCACTTGATAGATGAGTCCGGCTACGCCGGAAATGAAAAAGCACGTCAGGATGACTATAAAGGTTGAGCGAGGCGCAGAAGCTGAATTTGATGGCATAAATCAATGCTAGGTTCGCCAGTTCGGCGGGGTCAACGTTCGTTTGGCGGGCGATGACGTAAGGAACATGAGTGTAGAGCGCGTGCCGCTGCTAGCGAGCCGGCGCGATACACTGGCTGCGTCTGTCGGAGCTGAAACCGTGAGTGAACCCCGCGTCGAATATTCAAAGCGTCTCGAAACCCAGCTTCAGACGATTGCCCAGAAAGAGCGCGCTCACGTCCTGCTCGGAAACTTGAAGCTTGCGACGCTCGTTGCTGCTTTGGCTCTTGCGTGGTTGTCCCTTGGGAAGCACGCCTTGGCGCTACGCTGGGTTCTCGCTCCCGTAGTGATTTACGCAGTGCTCGCGGTTCTACACGAATTTACCGTGCGCAGCCGCACTTGCGCGGAGACCGCTGCATCGTTTTATCGCAGAGGCTTGGCGCGAATGGAAGACCGCTGGGCCGGGAGCGGTGAATCCGGCGACCGGTTTTGCAATCCTAAGCACGTTTACGCGGACGATCTTGATCTTTTCGGGCGCGGCGGGTTGTTCGAACTACTCTCGACCGCCCGTTTGCCGATGGGCGAGACGCGTCTTGCCACGTGGCTTTGCTCGCCTGCCTCCGCGCCGGAAATAATCGAACGGCAAAAACTGGTTGCCGAGCTTCGCGAGAAACTTGATCTGCGCGAGGATATGGCTGTGGTCGGACAAGAGCTGCGGGTTCGCTTAGATCCGGAATCGTTGACGAATTGGGCGGAAAGCAAAAATACCTTACCCTCGCCCGCTTTCCGTGCCGTGGCTGTGCTCCTCGCGATCTCGTTCGCTGCCTCCGTCTTCTATTTTATTCAGACGGCCACCATCGCGGCCATTTTGGCTATGCTCGCGATTGAAGGTCTCTTCCACTTGTGGCTTAAGAAGCGCGTTACGGCCGTCGTTGGAACTTTGCACAGCAACGCCGAAGGACTTCTTCTATTTTCAAAACTTCTCGCGCGGCTCGAATCTGAAAAATTCAGCTCGCCGCGTTTGGCCGGATTCATTCAGGAGCTCAAGAGAACCGCTCATCCGGCTTCGCACTCGATTCGGAAGCTTGCGCAGATCGTCGCCTGGATCGACGCTCGCGAAGGCCTAATCATGCGCTTCATTGAAATCCCGTTTCTTTATACCGTGCAGGTTGCATATGTCGCCGAAGCCTGGCGCTTGCGATGTGGGACGCACATGAGAGCTTGGATCAACATCGTTGCCGAAATGGAGGCGCTGCTCTCGCTCGCAGCATACTCATTCGAGCATCCTGCGGACCCGTTTCCCGAATTTGTCGAAGCGGGTGATCGCGACGCGCTGTTTGATGGCGAGCAGCTTGGACATCCGTTGATCGCTTCCTCGCAATGCGTGAGGAATTCTGTGCGGCTCGACAGAAGTACGCGCGCTCTGCTGATTAGCGGTTCGAATATGTCGGGGAAAAGCACGCTTTTGCGTACGGTTGGAATCAATGCCGTTCTTGCCATGGCTGGCGCGCCCATTCGCGGAAATTCGCTGCGATTGACACGTTTGCGGATTGGTACGCGGATCCGAAGCACCGATTCGCTACAGGAGGCCCGTTCGAGTTTTTACACCGAGATTCTTCGAATCCGCGATGTCTTAAAGACTATGGACGAGCAAGCGCCGCTGTTGTTCTTGTTCGACGAATTACTGGAGGGGACGAATTCGAAAGATCGCCGCATCGGAGCGGAAGGACTGGTCCGCGCATTGCTTGATCGCGGCGCTATCGGATTAGTTAGCACGCACGACCTCGCGCTCACCGCTATTACCGTGGCTCTCGCGAACATGGTGCGCAACGTTCATTTTCAGGATTACGTCGAAGACGGCAAGATGCAGTTCGACTATAAACTGCGCGACGGAGTGGTGGAGAAGAGCAACGCTCTCGAACTCATGCGCTTGATTGGCCTAAAAGTGTAGTTTCGGTGCTCCGTCGCGGTTAGCGATGCGGAGATAAAGTGCCTCAGGAAGGAGCGAGCGGGAAAAAAGACACCGGCACGTTTGAACTCGGCAGGTCGGTTGCCCGATACTCCTCAAACGAGCATGCAACTTCCTATCACCGCTGAGCAGCCTTCCTTTTGACCGGTGGTTTGGCGCGCTTTTCGCCTTCACCGCCTTTTGTGCTCAGCAACGTTAGAGAATCCTTTGCGTTGAACGGGTACTGGCGCACGGACTGTTGTCCGGTAGTGTTGAGGGAAACGTCCACGCGGCGGTTATTGGCCAAAACAATCACCTGCAAGTTGCTTTCGATTCGTTCCCGCTCCTCGTTACTTAAATCAGGATTCTGCCCTATCAGTTGTTTCACTTGTTCGGCGTCTAGGTTTTCCTGATTTCCCAGAGCTCGAGTCTCGATGTTCGCATCGGGAACTCCGTGTTCGACGAGGAAGCTCTTGGTGCGTTCGACGCGCCGTTCCGTGAGGTTCTGGTTGTATTCAATCGATCCG
>Ga0185299_10006445_pt1 | contig 12471 bp, 10 predicted proteins | sample PaiPotPPA55metaG_FD_128002 | JGI IMG/M metagenome (GOLD analysis project Ga0185299, IMG submission 128002) | Iron sulfur acid spring bacterial and archeal communities from Banff, Canada, to study Microbial Dark Matter (Phase II) - Paint Pots PPA... ...
CGATGGTGCCGACCGTTCAGCGTTTCATGCGCTGCGAATTGCGTCTCACCGGCGGCTCGCTCGACGCCGATTCCACCGCGCTGCTCGGGCCTGATGCCGAACGCTCGATGTCGGCTTTATCGCTGGATCTGGTGGTGCTGGAAGCAAGCGGCATTGATCGCGAGGGCAATTTGCTGTGCGCCGATCCGCGTCTGGCGGAAGTGTTCAAAGCCGCGCTGAAGAACGCCAAACGCAGCGTCGTGGTGGCTTACCAGCCGGCGCTGCAAGGCGAGGGTGAGGTTTTCTGCCACGTTAGCCGCCTTGGTGGACTCGTGCTCGATGACGCCATCGATCCACCCACACTCGAGCTGATTCTCAAAGCCGGACTGGATGTGCATCGGCGGGAAGAGGGGATTCTCGAATTTCGTAGTAAGTCACCCTAAACAATAACTGGAGACACGCTTATGTTTCGCCGTCGTTCACTTCTTGCCGCTCTGGTCGCAGCGTTCGCCACAACCGCAACCGTCGCTCACGCCGCCGATATCAAGATTGGCGCATCGCTGCTCACTCAACAACATCCGTTCTACGTCGAACTCGCCAACGCGATGAAGGCGGAAGCGGCCAAGGATCACGCGCAGATCGACATCGCGATTGCGAACCAGGACTTGAGCAAGCAGATCGCGGACGTGCAGGATTTCGTCACGAAGAAAGTTGATGTGATCGTGCTCTCGCCCGTCGATTCCAAGGGCGTGAAAGCGGCTGTGCTGACGGCGCAGAAGGCGGGCATTCCGGTAATCACTGTCGATATCAGTGCGCAAGGCGTTGAAGTCGCATCGCATATCGCCACCGATAACTATGCCGGCGGTGTGCAAGCCGGCACGCTGATGTGCAAGGTGCTGGGCGGCAAGGGCAAGGTTGGAGTGATCGATTACCCGACGGTTCAATCGGTGATCGACCGCGTGACGGGTTTCAAGAAAGCGCTCGCCGCGTGTCCCGACGTGAAGATCGTCGCGGTGCAGCCGGGTATCACGCGCGCCGATGCATTGAGCGCGGCACAGAACATGTTGCAGGCAAATCCTGATCTCGCGGGCATCTTCGGTTTCGGCGATGACGCGGCAATGGCTGCGGCCGTCGCAGGCAAATCGGCCGGCAATCATGTGAAGGTCATCGGCTTCGACGGCATGCCGGAAGCGCGCGCGGCGGTCGACAAGAACCCGAACTTTGTCGGCGTGATTCGTCAGTACCCGGACAAGATGGGCGCGCTCGCCGTGGATACGGCCGTCAAGGTTGCGGAAAAGCAATCCGTGCCGAAGCTACAGCCGGTGACGCCAGGTCAGTACCTGAACGCGTCGGTGAAATGAATACGGGTTTGAAACCTCGCCCGGACATTGCGCTCCTCGAACTACGCGGGATTGCGAAATCGTTCGGGCCGGTCGAGGCGATCAAGGATGTCTCGCTCGCCATTTTGCCGGGCCGCGTGCACACGCTGCTCGGCGAGAACGGCGCGGGCAAATCCACGCTGATGAAGATTCTAGCGGGCGTTCATGCACCTACGCGCGGCGAAATTCTTTTGAACGGATTGCCCGCCGCGTTCGCGAATCCGGGCGAGTCGCAGAAGGCGGGCATTGCGATCATCTATCAGGAGTTGAGTCTCGCCAAGAATTTGAGTGTCGCTGAAAACATGTTCGCGGGGCACGAGCCACGGCGTTTTGGTGTCGTCGATTTCAAGCGCTTGTATGCGCAAGCGCAGGCTTTGCTGGATCACCTGGGTATCGACATTGACGCTACCGCACCTGTTTCGCGTCTCTCCATGGCGCAGCGTCAGCTAGTGGAAATTGCCAAGGCGCTGAGCCGCGACGCATCGCTCGTGATCATGGACGAACCCACGTCCTCGTTAAGCGATCGCGAAGCGGAGATCCTGTTTCATATCGTCACCACGCTGACAGCCAAGGGCGTGGCCGTCGTTTATATCTCGCATCGGATGGACGAGATCATGCGCATTTCCGACGACATCTCGGTCATGCGCGACGGTCGCTACATCGCGACATTGCAGAAGGATCAGACGAGCATCGGCGCATTGATCGCGATGATGGTCGGGCGTGAAATGAACGACGTCTATCCGCGTCGCGAGACCCCTTACATGCGTCCATCGCAGCCGCTGCTGAAGGTCAGCAATCTCACGCTTACCGGTCAGTTTGAAAACATCAGCTTCGAGATTCACGCCGGCGAGATTCTCGGCTTCTTCGGGCTGATTGGTGCTGGACGCTCCGACGTGATGAAGGCGTTGTTCGGCGTCGGCCGGCCGAGTGGCGAGATCACGATGAGCGACAAGCGCCTCAAGTTGCGCAATCCGGCACATGCAATCCGGGAGGGCATCGCGTTTGTCACCGAGGACCGAAAGCACGAGGGCCTCGTGCTGATGCATTCCATCGCCAACAACGTGACGATGGCGAGCTTCGAAGAGCACGGTTCACGCTTCGGCATCCTGAACCGCCGCTTCGAACGCGATGAAACCGCGAACGCGATCACGCGTATGAACATCCGCGCATCGGGGCCGTTTCAGGCGGTTGGGAACCTGAGCGGCGGCAATCAGCAGAAGGTCGTGTTCTCGAAATGGCTGGCGTTGAAACCGAAGGTGCTGATCCTCGATGAACCCACGCGCGGTGTCGATGTGGGCGCGAAGTTCGAGATTTACCGCGTGATCCGTGAGCTCGCCTCGATCGGGACGGCGATCATTCTCGTCTCGTCGGAATTGCCCGAAGCGCTTGCCATGAGCGATCGCCTTGTCGTGATGCGCGAGAAGCGCGTCGTCCATGAATTCAATGCGCAGGGTGTTGAACCCATCACGCAAGAAGACGTGATGTCGTACGCAACCGGAGCCACAACAGCATGAATCCGACTCAACTCAGCGGCGCCGCGTCCACGCGCCGCTCGCACGCAAGCGGTGCGCTACATCGCGCCCTCAAGCACTATGGCGGTATCGTCGTCGGGCTGATCGTCTTGTGCGGCTTTTTCTGGGTGCTCTCGCCGAACTTCATGTCGGTGAACAACCTCGTGAACGTGGTGATGCAGGTCTCCATCATCGCGATACTCGGCTTCGGCATGACCTACGTGCTGCTGCTCGGCGATATCGACCTGTCGGTCGGCGCGACCATGGCACTGGTCGGCACCGTGTGCGCGTTGGCATTGCAGCATGGCGCATCGCCGCTTGTCGCCGTGCTCGCTGCCATGGCCACAGGAATCGTTCTTGGGGCCGTGAACGGCTCGCTATCCGCGTTGCTGACGATTCCCTCGTTCATCGTCACCGTCGCCACGATGGGCGTTTTTCGCGGTCTCGCGTACCTCACGTCGAACGGCGTACCAATCTCCATCGACGACGACCGCTTCGCCTTCCTCGGCAACGGCCTCGTGCTCGGCATCCCGCTACCGATCTGGATTCTCGCGGCTCTGCTGCTGTTGAACCACTTCGTGCTTTCGCGTACCGTATTTGGACGCAAGGCGTATCTCGCGGGCGGCAATCGCGAAGCAGCGCTGTATTCGGGTATCGATGTCAACCGGCTGCGAATCATGATCTTCATGATCTCGGGCTTGCTCGCGAGTATCGGCGGCGTGCTGATGACGTCGCGCCTGTATTCCGCTCAGCCAAACGCGGGAATTGGCTATGAACTCGACGCGATCGCCGCTGCCGTGCTCGGCGGAACAAGTCTCTCGGGCGGTTACGGAACGATCACCGGGACGCTGATCGGCGCGCTGATTATCGGCGTCATCAACAACGGGATGAACCTGCTCAGCGTTCCGTATTTCTATCAACTCATCGTGAAAGGCATCGTGATTCTGGTCGCGGTCTGTATCGATGTTCAAACGAAGAAACGTCATGCCTAATCCAAATGCTGTTACGTCCAGGCCCGGCACCATTGTCGCGATGGGCGAGATCCTGGTCGAAATCATGGCGACGCGCGTGGGTCAGAGCTTTCGCGAGCCCGGGACGCTCATTGGCCCTTTCGCGAGCGGCGCGCCGGCAATTTTCATCGATCAGGTCGCGAAGCTCGGCAGCCCGTGCGCGATGATCGGTTGTGTCGGCGATGACGACTTCGGCGTGCTCAACGTCGAACGGTTGCGCGGCGACGGCGTGGATGTGTCCGGCATCGCGGTGCTCAAAGACGCGACGACGGGCAGCGCATTCGTGACGTATCGCGAGGGCGGCGATCGCGATTTCATCTACAACATTACGAACAGCGCATCGGCGCAGTTATCGGTGGCGAATCTACGGGACGACTTGCTCTCGAAGTGCGGCACTTTCCACGTGATGGGGTCGTCGCTGTTCTCGTTTCGTATTATTGAAGCGATGAAGCAGGCTATCGAAATGGTGAAAACAAATGGCGGTACGGTAAGTTTCGATCCGAATATTCGCAAGGAAATGCTGCGGATTCCGGAGATGCGCGACGCGCTCGATTTTATCCTCGACTACACCGATATCTTCCTGCCAAGCGGTCATGAAGTGACCTTGCTAGCCAGCGCGACGTCGGAGCGCGGGGCGATCGATGAACTGCTCAAACGCGGCGTCAAGGAAGTGGTCGTGAAGCGCGGCGCGCAAGGCTGCAGTTTCTTCGATGCCAACGGCGAGACCCATCGGCCTGCGTTCAAGGTGCAGGAACTCGATCCGACCGGCGCGGGCGATTGTTTCGGCGCGACGTATATCAGTTGCCGCGCGCAGGGCATGGACGTGGACGCTGCGTTGAAGTATGCGTGTGCAAGCGGCGCGCGGGCAGTGGGCGTAAAAGGCCCGATGGAGGGCACGGCGACGTTCGCCGAACTCGATACGTTCCTGCAATCAGCCACGGAGTGAAGTCATGAACTCGATCGTCTCGCGTTTGAGCAATGCGCATCCGGCGTCGGCATGGCTCGCCGGCATCTATTCGATTTGTTCCGCGCATCCGTGGGTGCTGGAAGCGGCTATGCGACAGGCGCTGGAAGATGAGACGCCGTTGCTGATCGAATCGACATCGAATCAGGTCGATCAGTACGGCGGTTATACGGGCATGAAGCCCGCGGACTTCGTGGGCTTCGTTCGTTCGATTGCCGAGCGAGTCGGATTCGCGCATGAGCATCTGATTCTCGGCGGCGATCATCTTGGTCCGAATGCATGGCGTCACCTGCCCGTTGACGAAGCCATGCAACGCGCCGATGCGTTGATCGACGCTTATGCATCGGCGGGGTTCACCAAGATTCACCTCGATACCAGCATGTCCTGCGCCGATGATCCCGAGAGGTTATCGGATGCGGTTGTTGCTTCAAGGGCCGCACGCTTGTGCGCAGTAGCCGAAGCAGCTGTAAAGCGAGCAGGTCTTGGCGTGAGCCCTGTATATGTGATCGGCACCGAAGTACCGGTGCCGGGCGGTGCTGCGGAAGAGCTGGACGTCGTGGAACCGACCTCGCGTGAGGCGGCGATTGAAACGGCTTTAGTCCACAAAAAGGCGTGGCAAGAACACGGGGTTCAAGTCGCATGGCCGCGAGTGATTGCGCTTGTTGTGCAGCCTGGTGTGGAGTTCGATCACACGAAGGTGATCGACTATGTGCCGGCGCGCGCCGAGTCGCTGAAGAGTGCGTTGGACGATCTGCACGGCATGGTCTTCGAGGCGCATTCCACTGATTATCAGACGCCCGAAGCGCTGAGCGCATTGGTGCGCGATGGCTTTCGCATTCTCAAAGTTGGTCCAGGCGTGACGTTCGCATTGCGCGAGGCGCTGTACGCATTGGCGGATATCGAAACGCAATTGATCGATGCAAGCAAGCGATCGAATTTACGCACGGTGGTCGAGCGCGTGATGCTGAGCAAACCCGGCTACTGGGAAAAGTATTATCACGGCGATGCCGAACAGCAACGCGTGTTACGCACCTACAGCTATAGCGATCGCGTGCGTTATTACTGGGCCGATGCGGAGATCGGCGCCACGGCGCAAAAACTGCTCGATAACCTAGCCGCGCTTAAAATTCCCGAGAACCTGCTGAGCCAGTTCTTGCCCGATCAATATTGGGCAGTGCGGCGCGCTCAGTTAGCTAACGAGCCGCTCGCGCTGGTGCAGGATCGCGTGCGGCAGGTTATTCGAGCGTACGCGGCGGCGTGCCGCGCATAACGCTTGGGGCTGAAGCTCAGTGCTTGCCCGTGCTGCCGAATCCACCGGCACCGCGCTCGCTCTGAGCGAAGTCATCGACGATATTAAACGTCGCCTGCACCACCGGCACGATCACCAGTTGCGCGAGGCGTTCAAGCGGATTCAGCGTGAACGCAGTCGCGCCGCGATTCCACGTCGAGATCATCAACTGGCCCTGGTAGTCCGAGTCGATCAATCCAACCAGATTCCCCAGCACCACGCCGTGCTTGTGACCGAGCCCCGAGCGCGGCAGAATCAGCGCCGCATAACCCGGGTCTTCGATATGAATCGCCAGGCCCGTGGGTACCAGCGTCGTCTGGCCGGGTTCGAGCGTGATGGCTTCGTCCAGGCACGCGCGCAAATCGAGTCCGGCGCTGCCGGGCGTGGCGTAGGCGGGCAGGTAATCGCGCATGCGCGCATCGAGGATCTTGATGTCGAGTTTCATGGGTTCTGTTTGTTGAGTTCGAACGCTTGAGCCAGCAGTTCATACGAGCGCAGGCGTGCGGGGTAACTTCCCGCAACGCTTAGCACGATCAGTTCGTCGGCATCGAAGCGTTGTTGGAGTTCATGCAATTGTTCAGTCACGCGTTGCGGCGTGCCAATAATGCTACGGTTTTTTTCCCGCGCAATCACACTCAGTTCGCGTTCGCCGAATGCCTGGTTTGCCCCCTGGGCAATCGATGGAATCGGCATATTGAGCCCGTACGCCATCTGCACGCGACGCAAATCGACTGCACGTTCAAGTGCGGCGGCTTCCGTTTCGGTATCGGCGCAAATGACAAACACGGCCGCTGCAAGATAGGGCTTCGAGCCATTGCGCGATACAAACCGCTCGCGATAAGCCTCCGCCACCCGATGCCCATACTGCGCGTTAATAAAATGCGCGAACGCGAAACGAATGCCAAGTTGCGCCGCGAGCAAGCCGCCGAAATCGCTGGAACCGAGCATCCACAATTCGGGGCGAGTAGCAATTTCCGGCTGCAGCAACACGCCGTGCGCGAGGTGGTCTTCGGGCAACGTGCCGTCGAACAGACCGACCAGTTCACCGACCTGCTGCGGGAAAATATCGCCGCGATTGTAGTCGCCTGCGGCCACCGCTTGCGCGGTACGCATATCGCCGCCGGGCGCACGACCAACGCCCAGATCCACGCGATTCGGGAACAGCGCTTCGAGCATCAGGAATTGCTCGGCCACCTTGAACGAACTGTAATAGGGCAGCATGACGCCGCCCGAGCCGATCCGAATGCGCTCGGTCAAGCTGCCGATTCGCGCGAGCAAAACTTCCGGACAAGGATTCGATACCCCGCGCAAACCATGATGCTCGGCGCACCAGTACCGCGTGTAGCCAAGGTCGTCCGCGAGGCGCGCCAGATCGAGCGTGGCCGCGATGGCGTCGGCGGTGCTATGGCCGTGAATGACCGGCGTCTGATCGAGTACGGAGAGTGTCGTCGTCATGGTCTTGGCAATGAGCTAAGCGAGCAGGCTAAGACAGCAGCGAACCGCCGCGCGGCGCCCGCTTTGCAATCTCGCCGATCAGCAACTTCGCGAGCAGCTTTTTATCGGCGCGAGGCAGGCGCGTGATACCCGACGCCTCGAACAGCACGACCTCGTTGTCGTCGAGGCCGAACGTAAGCGGCCCGAGATTGCCAATCAGCAGCGGCACGTTCTTGCGTGCGCGTTTCTCTTCGCCATGCACTTCGAGATCGCCGCTTTCCGCGGCGAAACCAACGCAATACGGCGGGTTCGGCAATCGTGCGACGCTCGCGAGAATGTCCGGGTTCTCGACGAACGTGAAGGTCGGCATCGGCTGGTTGGCGGTCTTCTTGATCTTGTGCTCGCTCAAATGATCGACGCGCCAGTCCGCGACCGCGGCCACTGCGATAAAAATGTCCGCATCGGGCGTGGCGTGTAGCACGGCGTCGTGCATCTGCTGCGCGGTCTGCACATCTTCGCGGTACACGCCCCAAGGCGTTTCCAGCGCGACCGGGCCGGCCACAAGATGCACATCCGCGCCGGCCTGAGCCGCCGCACGCGCCAGCGCAAACCCCATCTTGCCGGACGAACGGTTGGTGATGCCGCGCACCGGATCGAGCGGCTCGAAGGTCGGGCCGGCCGTAATCAATACGCGATGCCCTTGCAGGATCTTCGGCTGGAAGAACGCGCAGATTGCTTCGAATGTTGCCGAGGGTTCGAGCATCCGGCCATCGCCGACTTCACCGCACGCCTGTGCGCCCGAATCGGGTCCCAGCACTTGCACGCCATCGCCACGCAGTTGTGCGACGTTGCGTTGTGTCGCCGGGTTCTGCCACATCTGGCGGTTCATCGCGGGCACGACGAGCAGCGGACAATCGCGCGCCACGCATAGCGTGGAGAGCAGGTCGTCGCAATTGCCATGCGCGAGCTTGGCGATGAAGTCGGTGGAGGCGGGCGCGATCACGATCGCATCGGCTTCACGCGACAGATCGATGTGCGCCATATTGTTGGCGATCCGCGCGTCCCATTGCGATGTGTACACGGGACGCCCGGAGAGCGCCTGCATGGTGACGGGCGTGATGAATTGCGTGGCGGCATCGGTCATGACGATCTGCACGCTCGCACCGGCTTTCACCAGCAAACGCGTGAGTTCGGCGATCTTGTAGCACGCGATACCCCCCGACAGGCCCAGTACGAGGTGTTTTCCTGCGAGTTCTGCGTTGTCCAAACCTGCCTCCGTACTCATCACGGCTTACATGCCCAATAACGCTGGCTACTTTGCCCCGCGCACGCGGCGCAACTCATCGAACACGAGCAGCACGGCGCCGATGGTGATCGCGCTGTCCGCGAGGTTAAACGCCGGCCAGTGCCATGTGTTGACGTGAAAGTCCAGGAAGTCGATCACGTGGCCATAAGCAATCCGGTCGATCACGTTGCCGATCGCGCCGCCCATGATCAGCGCCAATGCCGTGCAGAACATCCGCTGCGTGCCGTGGCGTTTCAACAAATAGCAGATCACGATAGCCGCGACCACGCCGAGTGCCGTGAACCCCCAACGCTGCCAGCCGCCGGCGGTAGCGAGAAAGCTGAACGCTGCGCCGCGGTTGTAGATCAGCAACAGGTTGAAGAACGGCGTAAGCGCGTGCGGCTCGCCATAAGTGAACACACGCGCCACGGCGATCTTCGACAACTGGTCGAAGAGAATCACGATCAACGCCACGCCTAGCCACGGCGCGAGTGAACCACTGCTTTGTTTCGACATCGTTCTTGCCATTATGCTGCGCTCCGCGTTTCGCCGTTGCCGAAGAGGTTGGTGATGCAGCGGCCGCACAATCCGGGATGTTCGGCCGATGCGCCCACGTCGTCACGGTAATGCCAGCAACGCTCGCATTTCAGATACGTCGATGCAATCACGTCCACGCCTTCATCCGCTTCGTTCGCCACCTTCACGACCCGCGCCGCCGATGTGATCAGCACGAAGCGCAGATCGTCGCCGAGACTGGTCAGCGCGTTATACCGCGCGCCGCTCGCGCGCACGTCGACTTCGGCCTGCAGCGACGAACCGATCATGTTCGCTGTCCGCGCTTCTTCCAGCGCCTTGGTGACGTCACTGCGTGCGGAGCGGATCAGCGTCCACTTGTCGAGCAGTTCGCCGGCATCAGGCACCTGCGGATACGCGTGATACACCTCGGTGAAGATGGTATCGCGGCCGGGTTGCAGCACCTTGTACGCCTCTTCCGCCGTGAACGACAGATACGGCGCGACCAGGCGCAGCAAACCGTGCGCGATGTGATGCAGCACCGTCTGCGCCGCGCGGCGTTCGCGCGAATCGGGCTTCATGGTGTACAGCCGATCCTTCAGCACGTCGAGATAAAACCCGCCGAGATCTTCCGAGCAGAACGTCGCAAGCTTCGATACAACCGGATGGAACTCGAACTTCTCGTAGTGCGCGAGCACGTCGTCTTGCAGGTTCTGCGCGAGGGCGACGGCGTATTTATCGATTTCGAGCCAGTCTTCCACCGGACGTGCGTTTTTCTCGAAGTCGAAATCGGAGAGATTGGACAAGAGAAAGCGCAACGTATTGCGAATCCGCCGATACGTCTCCGTCACGCGCTTCAGGATCTCTTCGGAGATGGCGAGCTCGCCCGAATAATCGGTCGATGCAATCCACAAGCGGATGATTTCCGCGCCCAGCCGGTTCGACACTTCGTGCGGATCGACGCCGTTGCCCAGCGACTTCGACATCTTGCGGCCTTCGCCATCGACGGTGAAGCCGTGCGTCAGCAGCGCGTTGTACGGCGGGCGGCCATCGAGCATGGAGGCAGTCAGCAACGACGAATGGAACCATCCGCGATGCTGGTCCGAGCCTTCCAGATACAAGTCAGCCGGGAACTGCAGCGAGTCCTTGTGCGAGCCGCGCAGCACATGCCAGTGCGTCGTGCCCGAATCGAACCAGACGTCGAGCGTGTCGCGATTCTTCTCGTACATGTTCGCTTCGTCGCCGAGCATTTCTTGCGGATCGAGCGTCTGCCACGCTTCGATCCCGCTCACTTCCACGCGCTTCGCCACTTCCTCGAGCAACTCCAGCGTACGCGGATGCAGTTCGCCGGTTTCCTTATGGACGAAAAACGCCATCGGCACGCCCCACTGGCGTTGCCGCGAGAGCGTCCAGTCCGGCCGGTTCGCGATCATGCTGTACAGCCGCTGCTTGCCCCATGCCGGGAAGAACGCCGTGTTTTCGATACCTTCCAGCGCGGTTTCGCGCAGCGTGCGGAGCGTGTCGTTGGGCTTCACGTCCATGCCGGCGAACCACTGCGACGTCGCGCGATAGATGATCGGCGTCTTGTGGCGCCAGCAGTGCATGTAGCTGTGCGTGTATTTCTCGGTCTTTAGCAGCGAATGCGCGCCGCGCAACGCTTCCACGATCTGGTCGTTTGCTTCCCAGATCGAGAGTCCGCCGAATAGCGGCAGCGATTCGATGTAACGGCCGTCGCCCATGACGGGGTTGATGATGTCGGAGTCCGTCATGCCGTGTGCCTTGCAGGACACGAAGTCTTCCACGCCATACGCCGGTGATGAATGCACGATCCCCGTGCCGCTTTCAGTCGTCACGTACTCGCCGAGATACACAGGCGCGGTGCGTTTATAGCCGGGGTGGGCCGCGCTCAGCGGGTGATGAAAGCGCAGGCCGCTCAGCTTGGCGCCGGGCGCGGTGGCGATGGTTGAACCGCTCACGCCGTATTGCTTCAGACATTCTTCCACGCGATCTTCGGCAAGGATCAGCAGGCCCTTTGCGGTATCGACGAGGCTATAGACGATCTCCGGATGCACGTTGAGCGCCTGGTTGGCGGGAATGGTCCACGGCGTAGTCGTCCAGATCACCACGCCGCCTTCCTGTTTCGGCAAGGCGGCGAGGCCGAACGCCTGCGCGGTTTTTTCCGGCTCGGCGAAAGCGAACAGCACGTCGATGGTCGGATCGACCTTGTCCTGGTACTCGACTTCGGCTTCAGCCAGCGCCGAACCGCAGTCGAAACACCAGTTCACCGGCTTCAGCCCGCGATACACGTAACCCTTCTCGAGGATCTTTCCCAACGCGCGGATTTCGCCGGCTTCGTTGGCGAAGTTCATCGTCTTGTATGGGTTGTCCCAGTCACCGAGCACACCGAGGCGCCGGAAGCCCAGTTTCTGCTTTTCGATCTGCGCGCTCGCGTAGGTGCGCGCTTTTTCCATCACGTCGCGCGCCGGCAGCGACTTGCCGAACTGCTTTTCGATCTGGATCTCGATCGGCATGCCATGGCAATCCCAGCCCGGGACATAGACCGCGTCGAAGCCCGCCAGATTGCGCGCCTTCACGATCATGTCCTTCAGGATCTTGTTCACCGCGTGGCCGAGGTGGATGTCGCCGTTCGCATAGGGCGGCCCGTCGTGCAGGATGAACTTCTTGCGGCCGCGGCTGGCGGCGCGGATCTTCTCGTAGATCTTGTTGTCCTGCCATTCCTTTACCCACTGGGGCTCGCGCTTGGGCAAGTCGCCGCGCATGGGGAACGGTGTATCCAGCAGATTGACCGGATACTTCGACTGGGGCTTGGCTTCTTTCTTGTTGCTCATGGATGACTCGATATCTGTTCGGTGAAGCGGCGGTGAGGCGGCGGTTCCAAGCGGGCAAGCTCGGGAACGGGCTCGAAGGTGCGTGTTTAGCGAGGCAGCGGGCAGCGCGTCGGGAGCTTTATCGGAGACGTCAAGCACCCGGCGCCACGCGCTCACCTAATTCGATCGGTGGCCGAGGTGGCGAAACCGCTGTCGCGGCCACTTGAGTACACGTCTGATGCGAAATAGGCGCGGGCGTTGGTCACGTCGCGCGCAATCG
>Ga0185299_10006448_pt1 | contig 12469 bp, 9 predicted proteins | sample PaiPotPPA55metaG_FD_128002 | JGI IMG/M metagenome (GOLD analysis project Ga0185299, IMG submission 128002) | Iron sulfur acid spring bacterial and archeal communities from Banff, Canada, to study Microbial Dark Matter (Phase II) - Paint Pots PPA... ...
TAAAGCCATAACCCTTGGCGTCGTTAAACCACTTTACTGTTCCTGTTTCTGACATTGATGTTTCCTTTTTCTATTTTTAGATTGTGCTGAGAAGATTCGCTGCTAGTGAGAGGGGTGACGCTGGTTGGCGGTACCGGCTTTCAGTTGCTTGTGAGTCAAACTTAGCTGGAACGTATTATACACGAGGAGGTGGGAATTGTCGCGGCGGCTTAGTTTAAGGTAGTTCAGACCCTGATTTTTGACTCCGGCAGGCCGACCACGACTGTGCGTCGGCGCGGCAGTTCTTCGTCGGGGATCTCGGCGATGAATTTCAAGTCGAGCCCGAGCCGCTGGCTTTCCTGCCATGCCACGTCGTTGAAGAAATAAACTATATCTCCGCCGAATCTATCTTTGGCCCGCCGGCGTTCGTCGAGATCAAAGGGACTAGCCGAATATACTTTTAGTTCGCGCGCCTCGCCCAAAACAGCGCTTAGCTGGCGCTGAAACTCGAGCGCTCCCTGCCGCACTTGCGCCATCGTAAACGCCACAACTTGGTAAGACATAGCGTTGAAGTCCGAAAGATTATACCGAGGCCCCGTTAACTCGCATCGCGCTACTTCGTCGCGGCGCGATGGGTTTCCATCCACTCCCATTCCTGCAACGCGATCGGCACGTTGCCATTTAGCCAGACATAGTCATTGAACGCCTTCATATCAAAGCTGTCGCCCTGCTCGCGACGGGCGTCGGCAAAAAACTTCGTGATCTGCAATTTGCCTGTCTGATAGGAGATCGCAGCACCCGGCGCGGTGGCGAACCACGATGCTTCATCATGTGCCGTAGCGGCATCCATGGGGACCATGCGATGCAGGTAGTCGGCCGCCTGATCGAGAGTGAACTCGCCGAGGGCCATTTTGACGTCGACCTCAACCCGCAGCGCACGCAGCCGAGCCCAGTTGTAAATCATCTCGCGAGTGTGTGGCGAGTGTTCGAAGAGTCCATCCTGTAACATCATCTCTTCCGCGTAGAAACCAATGCCTTCGTTCGCGCCGGAGTCGTAATAGTGCCGGCGGATTGGGTCGGGATGATTCCATCCCAGCCAGAGTTGGAAGTAATGCCCGGGCACGCCTTCATGAATGATCAGCGGCCGGGAGTCGTGCGCACTTGCCAGCGAGAAGTAACCAAGCTTTTCGGAAGGAGGCGGAGTCCAACGGGTGCAGTTGTCCTGCAATCGTGAGGGACCAGTGAAGTCGTCCATTTCTCCCCAGCCGTCCATGGCGTCGAGGTAGCCGGGAATGGGCTTTATGGTGTAATGCGGAAAGTTCGCCGGCACGTTAAGAAAGCGCTGATCAACCAGAAATTTTCGGATTGCCAACTCATCGGCTGTCTCCCGCTCGATCTCCACCTGCACCGACGGCGCGAGTTGCAGCGGCGGCACGTTCCTATTGCGATTCTTTTCCATCTGCTCAAACTCGAGCACGCGCGCCCACTCCTGTTGCGCCATTTGCAGCAAATCCTCGGGCGTGAACGGATAGAGAGCGACGTTCTTAAGGAAGAACACGTAGGCATCCCGCCCCACAGATGGATTGCCTTTCATTGAGGGCATCTGTTGCTGAAGCCAGGTGCGATAGGATTCGAGTACCCTGGCCCCGTTATCGATGGCCGGACCAAATGCGGCTCTCGATTTTGCGCCCACCAGCAGAGGCGTGACTTCGCGTTTGACTATCTCCAGTCGCGCGCGAACATTGTCCAGCGAATCGATGGCGAGCTTCGCAAATGGTCCAACCGGATCACTGAGGCTGGTGCGAGCTTCGTCGAGAATAGAGGGGATGTTCTCTAAGCGCGAGACGATCTCGTTGCTTTGGGCTTCGCTCAATGGCGGCGGGATGGTAAGTAGGTCGTGAACCGACGTGACGGTCTGCTCGACGTAGAATCCGGGATCACGCTCCCAGCGCCGATTCACGTCGAGTTCCCAGCGCACGCGCGCCAGCGCTGAACCGATCAATTTGTAGTCCACTTGCTCCGCGATCGGCCAGTGGGACGAATCCAACGCCTTCCAGCGGCCCTCGAATCCGAGCAACTTAGAACGCTGGTCTTGCACGGCCGCGACGGACCATGAGCGTTTTACGCCTGGAGGCCGCTCGATGCGCGGGATGTCGTCAGGACTGAACGGCTGGGTGGTGGCTCGCCAACTCCAAAATTCCGAGGCGAGGCCGGACAACGAATCCTGCGCCAGGGCCGGATGCGCAAACAAGATTGCGCAGATGACGAGGAGTTGAATTTTCATAATGGAGATGAAGGTTTCCGAGTGATTCTTGTCCTGAAGATTGCCAGGTTCGAAATTCATCTATCCGCAGGCCGCGTCCCCGGAGGCAAGCAACTATGATTGATACATGGGAAACCTGTCAATGAGTTCTCCCGCAAGCGCGACAGCAGGCCGCCGGACCTGATACGCTTATTTTCTGCCCGGGCGTGGACCCGTAGCTCAACTGGATAGAGCACTGCGCTTCGAACGCAGGGGTTGGGAGTTCAAGTCTCTCCGGGTCCACCAACTTCACGTCCGATATCAACAAGCAGCAGTGCTTTTTGGTCGACCCGGACGAGGCGTCGGGGGCTGCGTAGGCGCCGTTGCGAAGCTTGCGCGGGCACTCTCTTCTACAATGTTCACGTGAAGACTTGGGACGTGGTCGTCATTGGCGGCGGCATCATTGGGCTTTCTCTCTCGATTGCCTTGCACAAAAGAGGCGCGCGCGTGCTGGTGGTGGAACGCGGAGAGCCGGGCCGCGAAGCGTCCTACGCTGCGGCCGGAATGCTGGCCGACTGTCCGTTGGAGATGCCGACCGCGCTGCAAACGTTCGCTGTGGCAAGTGCGCGAATGTATCCCGAGTTTGTTCACGAACTGCAGGACGAATCCGGAATCAACGTTGATCTTCGCGATCAAGGCACGCTTTTGCTCACTGCGCCTGAGCATTTGTTCGAGAGGCCCGCGTTCAGTACAGAACACAAGCTCGAAGCGCCGCTTGATGAACTTGAACCGGCACTGGCGCAGACCGAAGCTCCAGCCTTTTACTTAAAGGAGCGCACCGTCGATCCGCGTGCTCTGGTGGCGGCAGCCTTGAAAGCCGCCAAACATCGCGGAATAGATATTTCTTCCGGCACGACCGTGACTGACCTTATTTTCTCCGATGGCCGGATTGCCGGCGTCATCACCGATAAAACGAAATACCCAGCGCCATGCGTGGTGAATTGCGCAGGCGCGTGGGCGGGAAGTTTATCTACCCACGGTCTGCCGACTCGCCCAGTCAAGGGACAGATGCTGGCCGTAGCAAGCGCGCAACACAACTTCGTCCAGCACGTGATTCGCGCCCCTGACATCTACCTAGTTCCGCGCACTAACGGACGAATTCTGATTGGCTCGACACTGGAAGAAGCGGGATTCGACAAGCGCACGGATGCGAATACGATTCAGCGCATGCATCAGGCGGCGATTCGCATAGTTCCGCAATTAAAAGACGCGCTAACCTTGGAGGCGTGGGCCGGGCTGAGGCCAGGAACTCCAGACGGTCTACCTATTCTTGGGGAGACGAGTACATCCGGCTACTTTGCGGCTACCGGCCATTTTCGAGACGGCATTTTGCTAACGCCGGTCACAGCGCACGTCATGGCGCAAGTTATCTCTGGCGCGCAACCCGACCATGATATTGCGCAATTTTCGCCACTGCGATTTCAGACGTAGTATTCCTCAGACGGCGTTAGAGTAGACCGAGTGTTACTTATTCTGCCGTTACTTGTTCGGCTGGTTCAGTGCATCGAGAGATTCCCGCGCTTTGGTGAGCTTAGGGTTCAGCTTAATAGCTTGCTCATAGGCGGCCTGTGCTTCTGCCATGCGACCATTCTGTTGGAAAACCTGCCCCAGCCTGAAGTATTTTTCGGCGGAGGGTGCGTCAGCCACTTGTCGGATCGCGTCCGACAATTCTACTTTTGCTAATCCGCTACTGGCTTGGGCTTGCTGAGGGTCGATTTTGAGCGCTTGCTGATAACTTACCCGTGCCTTAGCATACTGTCCGATCTGGCTATATAACCTGCCGAGAATTTCGTAGGCTTCGACACGCAAGGCTGGGTCAGAAGTCAAACCAATAGCCGCTTCATACTGTGCAATGGCTTCACGTGGGTGGTCGCTGAGCGCCAAATCTCCGCCCAAATTAAGATGGGCTGCCGGATCCGCTGGCCTGAGCTTGGCCGCTTTGATGAAGTGCGGCAATGCATCCTTGTACCGATCCGCAGCCAGCAGTGCCGCACCCACATTCTGCTCGCCAAGAAAATTATCTTTTGTGACCTCGACCGTGTGCGCCCAGATATCGACTGCGCTTCGCCAATAGCGAAGCTGGTCGATGGTGAAAAGCGCAAAAATGGCTATAACGACTGCTGCTATCTTGGCGCGGGAGCGAAAACTAAGTTGCCGACAGTCGGCCAAATCAGCAGCGCCCCATACCGCCATTACGAAAATTCCGATGAGTGGAACATACGCGTAGCGGTCAGCAATTGCTTGCTCACCGACTTGGACAAGTCCAATGACGGGAACCAGCGTGCCCAGGAACCATAACCACCCGGTGATGAGGTAAGGCCGGGCCGTGCGCTGCCACCAAGCGAGTGCGCTCACCGAGCATAGAAACAGCGCCGCCAGTGCCGGTTGCCACTTCGCAAGCGTGGCGCCAGGATGAGGATAGAAAAGTCCCAGCCATGCCGGCCAGAATGCTTTTCCCAGGTACATCGCGTAAGCGAAGAGTGCACTTTCGAGGCGCACGCCTAAGGGAAGTGACAACCTCATGGCCCCGCCCGAATGTTGGGCGAAAATGGTGACGGCGCTGGTGGCAGCCGACAGCGCTAAGAGTGGCAATTTTTCCAGAACTAGCTGCCAGAAGGGTATCTGCGGCACAGGTAAATTGTTCTCGGTCGTCGAAAGTCCGTGGATTCGTCTTAACGGCCAGAAATCAAGCAACAGCAGCACGCAGGGCAGAGTGACGACCATCGGCTTCGAAGCAAGCCCGAGGACGAACAGCGCAGCTACGACGAGATAGCGCTTCAAACCTGGCTTAAGCGCGTACCAGCCATAAGCGCCGATCGTCAGGAGAAAGAAAAACGTACTGAGAACATTTTTGCGCTCCGCGATCCAGGCCACGGATTCCACATTGAAAGGATGAATCGCGAACAGCGCGGCCACCAGGAAACTGCGTCCAGTCGCCTTGGTTGCGTATACGAGCAGCAGAAACAGCAGTACTACATTCAAAGTGTGGAACAGTATGTTCGTGAAGTGATGCCCCGGCGGGTTCAGGCCATAGAGTTGGCAATCCATGGCATGAGAAAGCCAAGTGAGTGGGTGCCAGTTCGAGTTTTCGGTCGATGTCAGAGCCCAGCGGATCGTCTGCCACTGCAGTCCAGTTTTTACGTGTGCATTGTTCAACACGTAAACGTCGTCGTCGTAATTGAAGATGAACGGATGCCTAATAGCGGGGCTATAAAATGCGAGAGTTGCAACCGCCAGCAAAAGACAAATTGCCAGATTGCGCTTTTGCGGCGACGTCAGTAGAACGCTTTCGATTCTCTGTAGGACGCCAGATTTTTCCGCTGCCATTGCCGCAGCCCTAGCGCCCGACCTTTCCTTGCCCGATTTTACCTTGGTAGACATGTTGAAAATAGAAACCAGTGTGCCGCCTGTCCGCTGTCAGGTAGAGGAAATTGTACATTGGGCATTTTTTCTGAGGATGGACGACCGCCCAAAGTATTTTGAAAAGACCTTAGATTCTTGAACCTCACAATTTGTTAAGCTTTTCCCTGTAGCCGTTGCACAGAATTACCGGCAGGCGTGGATATTTCGGGAAGTTTGGATCGCTGTCCGAAAGCTTACAGCGATAGAACGTGGATCCGCGGTCAGACTGAATCTTCTGCGCATGCAGGCAGTCGAAGCACAGGCCTACGCGCCCGGGTTCATCTTTTGTCGCTTTTCTTGTTTGATTGACTTCCGTCACGTCCGCAGGATAGCGCATCCCAAAGCCATCATCGGCTTGCGCCCTGGCGCCAGGTAGTGGTCCAGTTTGAATCCTCTCACTTACTATCGCAATGGAGGCGTGGAAACCTCCGTCGCTGAAAGCCATGCCGCCGCAGTCAAACATAATGTAATCAGAATTGAGAAAGCGATGGGCAGGATAAAGAGGTACCTCCAGCTCACAACCGTAATGGCGGCAAAGCAAAGGGCAAAAGCCCACACAGTGCCGCGCATGAGCGCCAAAGTCGCTGCCGGAAGGCTACCTAGCTGCCATGCCAATATCGCCGCGAAAAGATAAAACACTCCGACAGAGAATCCGGCCGCCTCGAAGATCTCCCAATACGAGCGGTTGAATCCCTGCACGTCAAAGTGAATTGACCGCATTGAGCCTAGAAGGGCATCAACTCCCCATTGAGGATCAGACTGGCGAAAGCCGAGTGTATGTCCTACCGCGAAAAGCAGAAGGAGAACAGCAGCGCTTCGATAAAACACAGACGCTTTCATTCTTGCCTCCAGAAATCACGGCAGTGGGCACCTCTATCCTGTCGCGCAGGTTCAAACTGTACCACTACCCGACGCTAGCCCAGAGAGAAGCAGCAGCGCGGCTTCAGGTATACTGATCCGTTTCCTCCATGTTGCTAACTTAACAATATCTGGTCGAGAAAGGTCCACACATATGGCTTCCCCGGCAGTCGATTATGCCCGCTCAAATCAGCAGAGATTCGTAAACGAACTGAAAGATCTGCTTCGCATCCCCAGCATTAGCACTCTTGAAGAGCATAAGCCCGACGTGCGCAAAGCCGCCGATTATGTAGCTAGTGAGCTCACGCGGATCGGAATGGAGAACGTGGAACTGATCCAGACCAAAGGCCATCCTCTGATTTACGCGGACTGGTTGCACGCACCCGGCAAGCCTACCGTCCTCTGCTACGCGCATTACGATGTGCAGCCGCCCGACCCGCTCGACGAATGGGTTACTCCGCCCTTCGAACCCACCGAGCGCAACAACAATATTTATGCCCGCGGCGCCGTGGATGACAAGGGTCAGCTCTGGATGGAAATCAAGGCCATCGAAGCCTTGATGAAAGGCCACAACGGCAAGCTGCCACTCAATGTAAAGTTCATCATCGAAGGCGAAGAGGAGGTTGGCGGCGAGTCGATTGCCGAATATGTGCGCAAGCAGAAATCAAAACTGAAAGCAGATTTCGCGCTGGTCTGCGATACCGAATTGTTCGCACCCGACCTTCCGACTCTCTGCGTCGGACTGCGCGGACTGGTTTACACCGAGATCGAGGCGGTTGGCGCAAAGACCGATCTGCACTCTGGCATGTATGGTGGCGCTGCACCCAATCCGTTCTTTGCATTGATTGAAATCATCAGCAAACTGAAAGATTCCAAGGGCAAAATTTTAATTCCCCGATTCTACAAAAACGTAAAGGCTCCGACTGCGGCCGAACTTAAAGCATGGAAGCGGCTGCCATTCAACGAAGAGCATTACCGCAAGACCGAAGTCGGTTCCAAGGTGTTGACCGGAGAGCCGGGATTTTCCGTGCTCTATCGCACTTGGGCGCGTCCCACGCTGGAAGTCCACGGCATGCCCGGCGGATTCACCGCTCCCGGCGCCAAAACTGTCATTCCTGCAAAAGCCTCGGCGAAGGTTTCCATGCGCATGGTTCCCAACCAGGATCCCGACGACATTCTCAAGCGCTACACCGCCTACGTAAAGAAGCTCACGCCTAAAGGAATCGAGACCAAAATCAAAGTGTGGAGCAAAGGTCCCGCCTGCGTCGTCGGAACGGACAACAAATACGTGAAAGCCTCCACCGAAGCCATGCACGATGTCTTCAAGAAAGACACCGTCTTCATTCGCTCCGGCGGCTCGATTCCAATCGTCACCGATTTTCAGGATGTGCTGAAAATTCCCAGCGTCATGATGGGCTTCGGCTTGCCGGACGACAATCTGCACGCGCCCAACGAAAAATTCCACATCCCGAACTTTCATCGCGGGATCGAATCGATCTGTTTGTTCTTCGAAAGGCTGGGCGCGTAAGGTGTCGGCATGAACTGTTCGGAGCCGGGTCTTCGACCCGGCCAAGCCTGAGCGAAGGCTCTTATCGCGTGCTAAAATCGGCCTGTGAAACACACCCGCAAGTTTACAGTGATCATCGAACAGGACGAAGAGGGCTATTACGTCGCCACAGTTCCTTCGTTGCGAGGCTGCCATACCCAGGCAAAAACGCTCGATACTCTGATGAAGCGAACGCGTGAGGCGATTGAGTTGTGCCTAGAGGATGATGGCGGCGAAGTTGATCCACTAGAACTGGTCGGCATCCAACAGATATCTGTATGACTCGCCTTCCCCGGCTGAAGGGCAAGGATCTCGTTCGAATTCTGAGGGGATTTGGATTCCAAATTGTTCGAACGCGTGGTAGTCACGTTTTTCTCAGGCATGAGGACGGGAGAGTCACCACAGTTCCGGTGCACTCCGGCGAGACTCTCGGCCCCGGCCTTCTCCGCGCTATCCTGCGCGACGTTGAACTGACTGCGGAGGAACTGCTCAGGCACTCCTGAATCGTTGTCTTCGCTCCGCTTTTGCGTTAGGCTTATTCCGCTCTCGCGATTGTCCCGCCTCAGTTGTTTTCCATACCCCTTTCCACCCCAATGCTGCATTGTGTGTGCAAAATGACGTGGTTGTGCAAAAGCAGACCCTATATGTAGTGTTTATTGCTTGACCGCAGTATGATTTCGCCGTTACAGTAGCTTCAATCTGTGCCCGTCCTTTCCAGCCAAGGCGAAGCCTTTTTCGGAGCAAACGGTTAAGGAATCTAACCAGTAAACAGAAACAATGCGCGACCAAAGCGTTGGCTTTATTAACCAGGCTGCCAGGAGTACAAGTTGCTCAAACTGAAAAAGCTGCAAATTCTCGGCTTCAAGTCTTTTTGCGATCGCACTGAACTCAAGTTTCACGGCGACGGAGTCGCGGCGATTATCGGTCCGAACGGATGCGGCAAGTCCAACATCGCGGATGCCATCTCCTGGGTTTTAGGCGAGCAGTCGGCCAAGACGCTGCGCGGCTCGCGCATGGAGGACGTGATCTTCGCGGGCACACGCGATCGCAAGCCGACCGGGATGGCCGAGGTCGCGCTCACCTTGATCGATCCCGAAGTTTACGACGGTCCCGACGCGCATGAGGCTACCGAGATCGAAGTGCAGAACGATTTGCCCGCCAGCGCCGATGATTGGGACGAAGCCGAAGTGCGCGCCCGTGCCGCGGAAGAAGTCGAGCGCTTAACCGAAGAAGCGCAGCCGGGCGTTGCTGATGGAGAGACGGGCGTCTCGCGCGTCGAACCGGGCGAGGACGCGCCGACCTCCATCGAATCGGGACCGCAAGTCGTACTGAAGATCCGCCGCCGCAAGTTTCAAACTCAAATTAAGGCAGGCGAGATCGTGGTAACCCGCCGCCTGTTCCGCTCGGGCGACAGCGAATACTTGCTCAATGGCAAACTCTGCCGTCTGCGCGATATTCAGGAATTATTTATGGGCACCGGGCTGGGGCCGGAGTCTTATGCACTGATCGAGCAGGGGCGTATTGGGCAAATTCTCAGCAGCCGTCCTACTGATCGGCGCGCCATCCTCGAAGAAGCGGCGGGGATTACCAAATTTAAAACCAAAAAGCGGCTTGCCGAAGCTCGCCTGGAAGATGCCAAGCAAAATCTGTCGCGGGTGAACGATATTTTCGAGGAAGTCACGCGGCAGATGAACTCCTTGAAACGGCAGGCGTCGAAGGCAGAACGCTATGCCAAGTTGCGAGATGAAATGCGGGCGAAGCTGCGCCTGGTGCTCTCCAGCAAGTTCGCGCAAAATGAGCGCGAGAGCGTTGAACTCGACGAACGGATCAACTCACTATCGGAAGAGATGCGTGATCGCAGCGAAGGCGTTCAGCAACTCGAAGTTGAGCACGCAGACCGCACACAGCGCGGATACGCCATCGAAAATGAAATCCGTGAAAATCGCGAGCGTCTGAATCAGATCAAGCTGGAAACCGAACGAGCCCATGCCCAGCGCCGTCACAACGAAGAACGCTGCGCAGAGTTGACGCTTCGTTCGGCTTCCTCCGAAGCAGAATTGGCCCAGGCGCAGCATCGGCTAAGCGCACTGCAAGCCGAGAGCGAGTCGAACCAGCAATTGCTGGAATCGGCCGCTGCTGATTTGGCAGCCGCACAGCAGGAACTGGCACGACGCCAGCAGGAAGCGACAGGCGCCGCCAACGCTCTCGCCGCACTGGAACATCGCCAGGAAGCATCCCGCAGCGCAATCATGGAGGTGGTCGCGTCCGCTTCAAATTTGCGAAACTCGCTGACCCAGGCGGAAGAACGTCTGGCGGCGATTGGCCGCGAGGCACAACGATTGCAGGTTGAAATGTCGACCGCGAACAATCAAGTCGAAGCCTTTGGCGGGCAACGCGGACAATTTGCTCTGGAATTTGAATCAGTCTCGCAGCGTGTTGCAGGATTGACGGATGAGATTTCGCAAGCGCGGCAATCGATCGAATCCAAACGCCGTGAAGAAGCAGAAGCCAAGAATCGGCTGGATAGCCTGCGCGCCGAATACGCCTCCGCAATGGGCAAGAAAGGCTCGCTCGAATCCGTCATCGCCGAACATGGTTACTCGACCGAATCGGTTCGCCGGCTGTTTCAATCGGGGGTCATGAACAGCGGATTGGCTCCGGCTGGCGTGCTGGCAGATTTCCTCGAGGTCGAACCGCGCTACGAAGGGGTGGTGGAAGACTTTCTGCGCGACGAGTTGAATTATGTCGTGGTGAAATCGTGGGATGCGGCTGACGAAGGTTTGCGTTTGCTGCGGACTGATGTAGATGGTCGCGCGACATTTTTGGTGCACCCGGAAGATTCGCAAGCCAAATTTTCGTTCGCGGTTGACGAAGTGGCGCGCGCAGCGACGCCAAGCCAGTCAATCGTCCCTCTCAAACATGCGATTCGTGTGCTGAATGGATTCGGCCGGTCGCTCGAAGTCATTCTGCCGAAGTTGCGCGACGGTTACATTGTTCCCGAACCAGCCTTCGCACGTGAGCTGGCATTGTCCAATCCAGATGCGTTTTTCCTTTCGCAGTCCGGCGAGTGCTTCCATAACGTGACGGTCACGGGCGGCAAGCAACGCTCCGAAGGGCCGCTATCCATGAAGCGCGAACTGCGAGATGTTATGCGGCTGCTGGCAGATTTGGAAGCGGCGCTTCGGGACAACGAAATCCGTGTGATCACTTTGGGTCGCGAGATTAAGGAACTGGCATCGCGACTCGATCGCCTCGAGACTGAGAAACGAGATGCAGAGAAGCAGGCGATGACTTCTGGTCATATGCTGCAGCAACTTGATGCGGAGATGGCTCGCGTGGGCGAGCGGCTAAGTACTTGTCAGCGAGAGGTACAGCGGCTCAGCTCCGAACGCGCAGAACAGGAAGCATTGACCAGTTGCCGACAGACAGAGCTGACAGCTCTGCAAAAACAGCGTGAAGATTTAGAAGCGCTTGCGGCTTCGGCAAATGAAGAGTTGGCCGGCATGCGCGAGCGGCGCGATTCGGCTGCGCAGAACGCATCACAGAATTTGGCGCGGGTTGCAACCTTGGAGGAACGCCATCGGTCGGCGCGAGCGGTGCTGGGAAAGATCGAAGGCTTGGTTTCGGACATGGCCACCCGCGCGGAATCGCTGCGAACGCAGATTGACGCTTCCGCAGTCGAGAAGTTGCAACGCGAAACCGAAAACCAGCAGATAATCACGCAATTGGAAGAACTGGAAGCTGAGCGAAATACTACCGAAGCTCGCGACGGGTTGTTGCAGTTTGAATCCGACCAGGTACGTGCGCGCTTGGCTGAAATCGAGGAAGCTCTGCGTGAGGCGCGTCAGTTGCTTGACCAGGCTCGCGACCGGCGTGGTGAGCTTTCAGCCATGACCGCGAAATTGCAGTCGGACGCGCAGTACATGGCGGAAACCTGCCTCAACGAGTTGGGCATTCACCGTCAGGACTTGATGGCCGACACCACCATTCCGATTGCCAGCGGCGAACAGCTAGCTGCGGAAGATCAAACCTATCGCGAAATGCGCACCCGGCTCGATGCCATGGGTCCGGTAAATATGATGGCCCTTGAAGAATATAAGGAAACCGCCGAGCGCCATTCGTTCCTGGATACGCAGCGCAAAGATCTGCTCGATTCAATTCAGAATACGCAAGCCACCATCAAAGAGATCGATGCGTTCTCACGGCAAAAGTTTGAAGAGGCGTTCCACAAGATCAACGAGAATTTCCAGACGACCTTCCGCAAACTCTTCGGAGGCGGCCACGCGCTGATGCGGCTTACCGATGAAGAGAACAGCGCAGAAAGCGGCATCGACGTGGTGGCCTCGCCTCCGGGGAAGAAACTGCAGAATGTGCTGCTTTTA
>Ga0185299_10006451_pt1 | contig 12464 bp, 9 predicted proteins | sample PaiPotPPA55metaG_FD_128002 | JGI IMG/M metagenome (GOLD analysis project Ga0185299, IMG submission 128002) | Iron sulfur acid spring bacterial and archeal communities from Banff, Canada, to study Microbial Dark Matter (Phase II) - Paint Pots PPA... ...
GTGGTGCGATGGCATCTGGGTGGGAATTCCTGCCAGAGGCGGTTTGCATCACCCTCATTCGCGCTTCGATCAAGGCAAATTGCCGAACGTTGAGTCAAGCTTGGATTGGGCACGCACGGCGCCGCATGCGCGCCCGTGCCCGCCATGCGGCCAACAGTGCCGGCCTTCCGATGCTTCCACCCCAGCGCATCGGGATTGCGATCGGGGGATTAGGAGGATCCATTCAGGATTTCGGTCACGCGTCCGGCTCTGGCGAGCAAGGCGTTTCAGCAGCCGATGAAACAGAGGCGTTGACGCCGCCATTACATTGAAAGTGAAAAATGAGGTCTCGACGCAAAAAAGGGCGCCTCAGGCGAGACGCCCTTCCACCGCTGCGCCGGGCGTGGGAGGGAGCCGCCCGACTCGCGAAGTTACGCTGCCCTCGGTGTCGCGATCGTCGGCTTTGCGCCCTCGGTTCCGATGGGGATCCGGCGCGGCTTCTGCGCCTCGGGGACTTCACGTGTGAGATCGATGTGAAGCAGGCCGTTTTCAAGGCTCGCGATGGTCACATGGACGTGATCGGCGAGCTGGAAGCGCCGCTCGAACGAGCGGGCGGCTATCCCCTGATAGAGCACTTCCTGTTTCGCCTTTTCACTCTCGCCCTCGCGTTCCCGCGATCCACGGATCGTAAGGGTATTTTCCTTGGTTTCGATCGAGAGATCCGTTGGGCCGAAGCCCGCGACCGCCACCGATATCCGGTAGGCGTTCTCGCCAGTGCGTTCGATATTATAGGGCGGGTAACTCGGCATGGTTTCGGGCCCAGCGGCCTGGTCGATCATGTTGAACAGGCGATCGAACCCGATGGTCGAGCGATATAGGGGAGAAAGATCAAACTGACGCATCTCACTATCCTCCTTGCATGAAGCGAGAAAGGTTGTCGTACGAAGCGGCGCGAGACGGCTTGCCAGCAACTTGCTGCCCCCTCGCCTCCACTTGCGCGTCCTGAAGCGGCCCGCGCAATGTTGATGTGGGGATCGGGTTTGGCTTTGCAAGAGGGGCGAGACAGGCGAAAATTCCGCCGGTAAAGTCGTTCGGCAGAAGCGGCCGCCGGCGGTTAAAATCACTTCCGGGCGAGTCCTGGCGCAACGATATTTCGCGATGGAACTTCGCACGATCTTGGAAAATCCGGCGCCCCCCGGCGCCGTCGTCTCGGCCATCGCGGCGCGGGACAAGTGGAACCTGCGCGCGGCGCACTGGAGCTGCGGCGCGGCTTGCGTCGGAACGATCGCGATTTTGCCGGGACGCGCGGAATTCATCGAAAAATATTTTGAAGTCATCGGCGAATTGCTGAGCCGGAATTTCGATGTCGCGATCCTGGACTGGCGCGGGCAAGGTCTCTCTGGTCGACTCGTGAATGATCCCCGCAAAGGCCATATCAATGATTTCCGGGCCTTTGAGCGCGATCTCGACGCCTTGGTGGAACAGGTCATCGAACCGTTCTGCCGGCCCCCGTGGTTCGCGCTTGGCCATTCGATGGGCGCGTCGATCGCCCTTGCAAAGGCGCACGCCGGCCGCTCGCCTTTCGCGCGCATGGTCCTGACGGCGCCGATGATCGACATTTACGGGCTGCGCTTTGAGCGCGCCATGCGGATTTTCGCCAAGACGCTTGTATTGCTCCGGCAGGGCCGCCGTTTCGTGCCTGGCGGCAGCCCAATACCCTATATGTCGGTAAACTTCGAGGGCAATATTTTAACGTCCGATCCCAGTCGTCACGCACGCGGGGCGGCGATCATCGAGGCGGCGCCCGAGCTTGCCATCGGCGATCCGACGATCGGCTGGATTAATGCCGCCTTCCGCTTCATGCGGCGCTTCGAGAATGTAGAGTCCCCGTGCCGGAGCTTGACCCCGATATTGATCCTCGCAGCCGGCGCCGACCGCCTCGTCGATACCGCCGCGACGGAATATTTCGCAAGCCGCCTCAAGGCCGGCAAGTGCCTCACATTGGCCAACGCCCGCCACGAAATCCTGATGGAGCGGGATTCGTTGCGCGAGCTCTTCTGGGCCGCTTTCGACGCGTTTCTTCCCGCCGAATGCGCGGCCGGCGATGGCGCCGCCATTAATCAGGGCATAAATTATACCAACCGGCCAAAAACCTGAGCCGTGGGGAGTCCCGAACTGGCGGTGAGGCGATGCCACCGGTCATCGCCTCGCGGCGGCAGCGTGGCGCCGAGGATTCCATGTTAACAACGGCCGGCACGACCCGGGGGTGAATTTCTTGAGTAGCTGGCGGTCCGCCGCGTGCTCGACGGGCCGGTCAAGAACAGCGAAGATCCCAACGAACCGGAGCCGGAAACTAGGCCCTTTCGAACGCCGTCCCCCGCAGATAAATAAGGCAAGGCGTCCCGCTAAGAACATCAACCCCGCGCTAACGATTGATCGGATTTAATTAAACCAGATCGCGTCCAATGCAAAACAGCGCCGTCCCCCGCATCTTCAAAAGCAAAGGCCTATCGCAATGCACATGAAATCCGCGCTCGCGCTTGTTGTCCTCTTGCTGTCCATGACAAGCCCCGCTCTCAGCCAATCCGATCTGCGGTCACGGCAGCAGACGGCATGTGAGGATGACGCTTACCGTCTCTGCCCAGATGAGATTCCTGACGAGGCGCGGGTATCCAGTTGCATGGAGCGCCAGAAATCCAAGCTCAGCCCCGGGTGCCGCGCGATGTTCACGCCATCGCCTCGCCATCGCGCCAGGCGCTGAGACGGCCGTCTGTTTCTCGTCACGCCGCCTCCGCCAAGGCCGAGAGCGCCGCGCAAACGTCATCGACGACGCGCTCGACAAGATCGAGATTGTCGCCTTCGCCCATGACCCGGATGACTGGTTCGGTGCCCGACGCGCGAACGACAAGGCGGCCGATCTTGCCAAGCTTCTCGCGGCCATCCTCGATGGCGCGCGTGACACCCGCGTCCGCCAAAGGCTGTCCGGCCTTGAATCGCACATTCCGCAAGATTTGGGGCACCGGATCGAATCGACGGCAGACTTGGCTCACCGGTTTATCTTGCTGCTTGACAATTGCCAAGACTTGCAAGGCGGCAACGAGTCCGTCGCCGGTCGTGCAATGATCCAACAGGATAATATGGCCGGATTGCTCGCCGCCGAGATTAAACCCTTCCTGCCGCATGTGTTCGAGCACATAGCGATCCCCGACGGCGGTGCGCGCAAGCGAAAGGCCGAGGCCTTCGAGATAGCGTTCGAGGCCGAGGTTCGACATGACCGTCGCGACAATGCCTGGCCGCGACAATCTTCCGTCTTGTTTCCAGCTCTGCGCGATCGCGGCCATTAATTGGTCGCCATCGACAAGTTTCCCGGCCTCGTCGACGATCAGCACGCGGTCGGCATCCCCGTCAAGCGCGATACCGATGTCCGCCCGCACTTCCCGGACTTTCTTGACGAGGGCTCCCGGCGCGGTCGAACCGACATCGCGATTGATATTGAAGCCATCCGGCTCGACGCCGATCGAAACGACGTCGGCGCCCAATTCCCACAAGGCTTCGGGGGCGACCCTATAAGCGGCGCCATTGGCGCAATCGACGACGATTCGCAAACCGTCGAGCGTAAGATTGCGCATCAGGGTACGTTTGGCGAATTCGATATAGCGGGCGCGATCGCCCTCAACCCGCATCGCGCGCCCGAGATCTGAGGGTTTCGATAATTTGAGCAAGGACGGCTGATCCAGCATTGCCTCTATTTTCGCTTCGACCACGTCCGGCAATTTATATCCGTCCGGGCCGAACAACTTGATCCCATTGTCCTCGTAAGGATTATGCGACGCCGAAATCATGACGCCGACATCCGCCCGCATCGAACGGGTGAGCATGGCAACGGCGGGCGTTGGCATCGGTCCAAGCAACAAGACGTCGATGCCGGCCGAGGTGAACCCCGCGACCAAGGCATTTTCGATCATGTAGCCGGAAAGCCGGGTATCCTTGCCGATCACCGCCCGATGGCGATGCTCGCCGCGTTGAAAAATAATGCCGGTCGCCTGCGCGACCTTCATCGCGAGCAAGGGGGTGATCGCGGAATTGGCGAGCCCTCTTATGCCGTCGGTGCCAAAATGTTTCTGGGCCATCGGTAACCTATCCTTCAACGCAATTCAGCCTATAATATCCAGCTGCCGGCCCCTAGGGCCACTATTTTGAGGAACGCGGAAGAAATGCAACTGGTGGCACGGCCGCTGTTTCGCACGCACGTTTAATAAATATTATCATGCTCCCTGTTTGTCCTAGCCTCGAAAAATCGCCCTGTTTTATTATTTCCTTACAGTATGTCCGCGTTTCCCAGGGAACCAGCTTCTCCGCCGGGATCTTTTGTGCCGAGCCCGGATAGGGCAACGATGGCAGGTTTAGGTTGCCGCGCGGGAGGTCCTTGAAGGCGCCCGCGCTGAATTAATAGCGGTAATGATCTGGCTTGAACGGGCCAGTCCGCGGCAGCCCGAGATAGGCCGCCTGGACGGACGTGAGCTTGGTCAGCTTAGCGCCGATCTTTTCGAGGTGGAGGGCCGCGACTTTTTCGTCGAGATGTTTCGGCAAGGTGTAGACCTTGCGATCGTATTGGCCCTGCTTGGTCCAAAGTTCGATTTGCGCCAAGGTCTGATTGGTAAACGAAGCCGACATCACGAAGGAAGGGTGTCCGGTCGCGTTGCCGAGATTGACGAGGCGCCCTTCCGACAAAAGGATGATCCGCTTGCCGTCCGGAAACTCGATCTCGTCGACCTGCGGCTTGACATTGTGCCATTTGAAGTTGCGCAATCCCGCGACTTGGATCTCGGAATCGAAATGACCGATATTACAGACAATGGCGCGATCCTTCATCGCGCGCATGTGGTCGACCGTGATGACGTCGACATCGCCGGTGCAGGTCACGAAAATATCCGCGCGGGGCGCGGCATCCTCCATCGTTGTGACCTCATAACCCTCCATCGCCGCCTGCAAGGCACAGATCGGATCGACCTCGGAAACCATCACGCGGCAACCGGCATTTCGCAGAGAGGCCGCCGAACCTTTCCCGACATCGCCGAAACCCGCGATCATCGCGACCTTGCCGGCCATCATCACGTCAGTGCCGCGGCGGATGCCGTCGACAAGCGATTCCCGGCAGCCGTAGAGGTTGTCGAACTTCGACTTGGTGACCGAATCGTTGACGTTGATCGCGGGCCAAAGAAGCTTGCCGTCGCGCTCCATCAAATAAAGCCTGTGGACGCCGGTCGTCGTCTCCTCGCTGACGCCCTTGATGGCATGGCCGCGTTTAGCGTACCAGCCGGGAATGGAGGCGAGCCGCTGTTTGATCGTCGCGAAAAGAACCTCTTCTTCCTCGTTGCTCGCTTTGTCGAGAAAAGCCGTGTCGCCCGCCTCGGCGCGCATGCCGAGATGAATGAGCATCGTGGCGTCGCCGCCGTCGTCCAAAATGAGGTTCGGCGTGCCACCGTCGCTCCATTCAAAGATCCTATGGGTGTAATCCCAATAATCGACGAGGCTTTCGCCCTTGATGGCGAAGACCGGCGTGCCGGTCGCGGCGATCGCGGCGGCGGCATGATCCTGGGTCGAATAAATGTTGCAGGAGGCCCAGCGGACATCGGCGCCGAGCGCCCTCAACGTCTCGATCAGCACGGCGGTTTGGATGGTCATATGCAAGGACCCGGCGATCCGGGCGCCCGCGAGCGTCTGGCTGGCGCCATATTCGGCGCGAACCGCCATCAAACCAGGCATTTCGGTTTCCGCGATGGCAATTTCTTTGCGGCCCCAAGCGGCTAGCCCGATGTTGGCGATGGCGTAATCGTGCGACGAGTGGGTCATGGACTCCTGGCGCTCCGGAAGGAAGATTCCGGGTCTATATCAGGCTCCCGAGCAAGAGGCAATAAAGATATAAGCAAGTCTTTATGTCATCGTAAATAGGTGCGATTATCCCGGACTTGCTGGCCAATCATCCTGATTGCAGTCCTATTTTGTGCCTTTTTTCTTGTAGCGATGGCGGAGACGGCGAGGGCGTCAGTCGGCACAATCGCCGCCGCAAATCATGGACGAACGGGTCTTTCGGAGAAACCACAATACGGAGGGTTCCCTCAGAAGGAACGTTTGCGCCTCCAATATGTGTACCAAGATTGCCAACGCCGACTAAAAGCGCGCGTTGCAATGACTCAAACGGAACTGTGGGAACGTCGTTTTCCGGATGGATTAGGTCTGGCTCTTTAAACCCATAGGGGGGCATGTCTTGCGCGTTTGCGACAATAGTAATGCCAGCGGGCTGCCCACCTGCTGCCATTGCTGACGGAAGCGCCTCATCCGATTTTTGGAGTAATGGAGTTGGTGGCGGGAAGTAACTTGCCAATTCCCCTTTTCGAGAAAGATGGCAATTTCCTGTGCAAACTCTATAGACTCAAAATCATCGCGGGCATATATGATTTCAACAGCTGCCTTCGGCACATCAACAAGTGCCTTAACAAAAGCATCTCGCTTCAGGCGCCTCGGGACAAGTTGGGACCTTAAATTCTCCGTCTCAAGCCGAGCGTTTGCAGCTTCTTTTTCAAGGGCGGCTGCCCGTTCATTGGCATCGGCTGCATGTGCTCCTGCTTGCGCTACATCACGTCGTAAAAATCCTTCTTTCACATTGCCCATCCAAACCAAAAGGACAGTCGCGAACACGCCCACGATCAAACTCACGATGAACGCAATGTTTGCGAGATCATATAGCCGTGACGCCAATTCAAATGACGGCCACACATTTCCCCCTTGGTTGGGCTTTCTAGCCATTGGCCTCGTTTTATTGCTGGATGTGTCAAGTCCGGGATAATCACCTAAATAGGAAACAAATATTAATCTTTCCAATATGTTAGCCAACCGGCTTCGCCCATTTCAGAATGGGGATTCGCGCCGCGCGCGCCTCGTCGAGGCGGCGGCGGGGCGCGTAATGAGGCGCGCCGGCAAACCGCCCGGTGTCCCCGCGCCTTGCAGCCAGCGCGAGATCGCGCAAGGCCGCGATGAAAAGATCGAGCGAGGCTTTCGATTCCGATTCGGTCGGCTCGATCAGCATCGCGCCATGCGCCACGAGAGGGAAATAAATCGTCATCGGGTGAAAACCTTCGTCGATCATCGCCTTGGCGAAATCGAGCGTTGTGAGGCCAGTGGGCTTCAGCCATGTCTCGTCGAACAAAACCTCGTGCATGCAGGGCCTGTCGCCGAAAGGTCCGGACAAGAGATCCTTGAGGCTCGCGCGGATATAATTCGCATTCAGCACGGCGTCCTCGGCGGCCTGCCGCAAGCCGTCGGCGCCATGCGACAGCATATAGGCAAAGGCGCGCACGAACATGCCCATCTGGCCATGGAAGGCCGCGATCCGGCCAAATGTGCCGGGCGCCTCGCCAAGATGCTCGACGAGACGAAAGCCGCTCTCCTCCCGGCGCAGGAACGGCACCGGCGCGAAAGGCGCAAGCCGCGATGACAGGACGACCGGGCCAGCGCCCGGTCCGCCGCCGCCATGCGGAGTCGAGAAGGTCTTGTGGAGATTGATATGCATCGCATCGACGCCGAGATCGCCCGGACGCGTCTTGCCCATGATCGCGTTGAAATTCGCGCCGTCGCAATAGAAATAAGCCCCGGCCTCATGCCCCAAAGCGGCAATTTCGACGGCATCCTTCTCGAACAATCCGCAGGTGTTGGGATTGGTCAGCATGATCGCGGCGACATCTGGCCCGAGCCGGCTTTTGACCTCGGCCGGATCGAGGGTGCCGTCGGCGCGCGCTGGAAGTGGACGGACTTCGAATCCGGCGCCGGCCGCCGAGGCCGGATTGGTGCCATGCGCGGACTCCGGCACGAGAACGGTTTTGCGGGTTTCTCCCTCGCCCTTGGCCGCGATGGCGGCCTTGATCGCCATCATGCCGCAGGCCTCGCCGTGCGCGCCCGCTCTCGGCGACATGGCGACGGCGTCCATCCCGGTCATGACCATCAGCCAGCGGGCGAGCTCGGCGATAAGCTCAAGCGCGCCTTGCACGGTGGATTGCGGTTGCAAGGGATGAATATCGGTAAAGCCGGGCAGCCGCGCCATCGCCTCGTTGAGGCGGGGATTATGCTTCATCGTGCAGGAGCCGAGCGGATATATCCCGGCGTCAATTGCGTAATTCTGCCGCGACAATCGCACGTAATGACGCATTGTCTCTGGCTCGCTCAAGCCCGGAAGGCCGGTCGGTTCTTGCCGTTCGAGCGAGCCTAGCCGGTGTTTAAATGGTAAGGGCTCGTCGAGATCGACGCCGGTATTTTCCGGACGCCCGGTTTCGAAGATGAGGCCTTCCTCGATTTCGAGGGCGCGATTGCCTGTGAAGGTTTTCGCCTCCGGCGCCACCTCCATGGCGCGCTCTTGCCGCATCAGCATGACAGGGCTCCTTGCAAGGCTTCCGCGAAGGCCGCGCGATCGGCGTCCGTATTGACTTCCGTCGACGCAGCGAGAATGAGATCGTCCAAGCCCCTGTCCGGCAAAAGCCGCGCGACCGGGACCCCTCCGAGCACGCCTTTTTCCGCCATCCGCTCAACCACCTGAGCGGCGCTGCCCGCGATCTTGATCGTGAATTCGTTGAAAAATGTCTCGTTCAGAACTTCGACGCCTTTCACCGCCGCGAGACGGTCGGCGAGAGCGACCGCATTGGCGTGATTGATCCGGGCGAGGCGCCGCAGGCCCGCGTCGCCAAGCAGGGTCAGATGAATCGTGAAGGCAACGCTGGCGAGACCGGAATTGGTGCAGATATTGGAAGTTGCCTTGTCGCGCCTGATATGCTGCTCGCGGGTCGAAAGGGTCAAAACGAAGCCGCGCCGTCCCGAGGCATCCACTGTTTCGCCGCAGAGGCGCCCCGGCATCTGGCGCAAATATTTGGCCTTAGCGGCGAAGAGCCCGACATAGGGGCCGCCGAAATTCAAGCGATTGCCGATCGACTGTCCTTCGCCAGCGACAATATCGGCGCCCATCGCTCCCGGCGGCTTGACGAGACCGAGCGAGACAACCTCGGTGAAAACCGCGATCAAAAGTGCGCCCTTCGCATGGCAGGTCGCGGCGGCTCCGGAAAGATCGCGGAGATTGCCGAACAAATCGGGGCTCTGCACCACGACGCAGGAGGTTTCATCATCGACAACCCCGCCCAGAGTCTCGACCGCGAAAACGTCGGGCGGAAGCACCGCGACGGCGTCCCCGCTCATCGCCGAATAGGTGCGCACCGCCTCGGCATAATGCGGATGAAGACCTCCCGATAATACGGCCTTGCGGCGCTTGGTTATCCGGCGGGCCATCGCGATCGCCTCGACTGTCGCGGTCGATCCGTCATACATCGACGCATTGGCGACATCCATCGAGGTCAAGGCCGCGACCTGGGTCTGGAACTCGAAAATGGTTTGCAATGTGCCTTGCGCGATTTCGGGCTGATAGGGCGTATAGCTCGTGAGAAATTCGGAGCGTTGGATCAGATGATCGACGCTTGCCGGAACATGATGCTTGTATGCCCCGGCCCCAACAAAAAACGGCACCGAGCCCGCCGCCACATTTTTTGCCGCCAGCCCGGAGAGCAAGCGCTCCACCTCCATTTCGGTCTTGCGCGGCGGCAGATCGAGATCATATTCGAGCCGCTTGGCCTTCGGAATATCGGCGAAAAGCGCGTCGATGCCACTCACGCCGATGCGTGCCAGCATATCGGTGCGGTCCTCGTCGTTTAGAGGCAGATAACGCATCTTTGCTTCTCTCGATCGTGGCGCAACGCGGCGCCCGCATAAGGCAAGAAACTTCGGTTAGACCGCGTGCGATTCAAGTTCAAACTGTCATGGCTAAGAAACGGCCTTCAGAAACTCGCGATAGGCATCTTCGTCCATCAGGCGGTCGAGTTCCGCTGCATCGCTCAGCTTGATTTTGAGAAACCAGCCCTTGCCGGAAGGATCCTCGTTGACCAGTCCGGGCGAATCGGTAAGCGCGCTGTTGACATCGACAACCGTGCCCGACACCGGCGCGTTGACCTCGCTGGCGGCCTTGACGCTTTCGACGGTGGCGGCCTCGGCGCCCTTGGACAAGCTCTGGCCAATTGGCGGGAGTTCGACAAACACAACGTCGCCCAATTGGGCTTGCGCATAATCGGTGATTCCGACGATGCCCGTGCCGCCTTCGACACGGACATATTCGTGGCTCTTGGTGTAGCGCGTGGTCATCAGTCACCCCTAAAGTAATGGTGCGGTACAAAAGGCATCGGAACGATTTTTGCCGCAAGCGGCTTGCCGCGTACGATCAAGCAAAGTTGCGTACCTGGCGCGGCGCGCGCGGCATCGACATAGCCCATCGCGACCGGCCGCCCGAGGCTCGGCGCGAAGCCCCCCGAAGTGATGCGGCCGATGGTTTGGCCCTCAGGCGTCACAACTTCAGCGCCTTCCCGCACGGGCGCCTTGCCTTCGAGCAAGAACCCCACGCGCAAGCGCGACGGACCATGATCGATCGCCCGCTTCACTTGCTCATATCCAAAAAATCCGCCGGCCTCGCGCCGGCGTTTCGAGATTGACCATGAGAGTCCCGCCTCGACAGGGCCGGTTGTGCTATCGATGTCATGGCCATAAAGGCAGAGGCCTGCCTCAAGCCGGAGCGAATCCCTCGCACCGAGGCCAATCGGGCGAACGTCCGCCTCGTCGAGCAATTCTTGTGCGAAGTCAGGCGCCGCCGTCGCCGGAATCGAAATCTCGAAACCGTCCTCGCCGGTATAGCCGGAGCGCGAAATGTTGAGGAAGATGCCATCGCGGGCAAAGTTTCCCGCGGCCATGAAGTGCAAAGCGAAAACACTTTTGGCCGCGGCGGACGCAACGTGCCGGCGCAAAACCTCCGCGGCCTTCGGTCCTTGCAAGGCGAGCAAGGCGCGGTCATCGAGAACGGTCAGCGCGCAATCCGGCAGCTCGGCGGCCAGATAAGCGAAGTCGGCTCTTTTCGTAGCTGCGTTGACGACGAGAAAGAGCCGCTCGCGCCCGGCTTCGTCATCGAGCCGCGTCACCATCAGATCGTCGAGAATATGGCCATGGCCATCGAGCAATTGCGTATAGCGCATCCGCCCTGGAGCAAGGGCCGCGATATCGCCCGGCACTAGAGTCTCCAGGCGGAGCGCGGCTTGCGATCCCGCGAGAATCGCTTGACCCATGTGCGACACGTCGAACAGTCCCGCCCGCGTCCGCGTATGAAGATGTTCGCTGACAATGCCCGAGGGATACTGCACGGGCATGGCGTAGCCGGCAAAACCGGTCATGCGGGCGCCGAGGCCGCAATGCAAATCGTAAAGCGGCGTGCGGGCGAGCTCGCGAACGGCGGCGGCGGTTTGGCTATCGGACATCGCAATACCTGGCCGGACAAAGTAATGGCATGTGCCTGACGGCAAAAACCGTCGCACCGTGCCCCCTCTGTCCCGAAACCTGAAAGATTTCCTTCGCGCGACAATAGGTTTCGAGCGAAGTTGCCTCCTTCGGTGGATTTTCCATTTAGACGTGGAAAATCGCTTTCCAGAGTGTCATCCCCGAGCGGTCCGTGGGCCTGAGCGTTTCCGGGGCGGTTGCGCCTTCGGCGCCAGCTCGCCGCATGGCGCGCGAGCCGGTCTCTTCCGCCGGGGTCTTTTGATCTGACGCAGCAAGAGGTAATGCGCCATGCCATTTTGTCAATGTGCTTGGTGCAAGTTCGCACCGCCGCAAATTGCCGGATCGTTGATCTCGCTGTTCACGCGGCATCAAGGTTTGGCGTGTTTGGCCGCAGGCTTATCCGCGCTCGGGCCCTCATCGATGCCGACCTTTATCGTATAATCGTCTTCGGCGTGGCCCTGGATGAAGGGCACGCGGAGCGGTTCGGAAACGATCGTGAAATCCGCGCGGGTCTCGCCGGCGGCCACCGTCACGTCGGCGCGATAAAGCTTGCTGACGATGGGCTGTTCGCGAAGTACGGCCATACGCACCGGCACGCTAAAACTGCCGGGGCTGCCGGCGGGTCCTAGCAGCACTTTGCCCGCAACTCCGATCTTGATCGCGAGTTGATCGCCTTCGAGCGTGCATTCGCGCGCCGTATCGTCGAGGGCATATTGATAACGCAGATTGGCGCTCGAAGGCGGCGTTCCGGCATAAGCCTGGCTCGCCGCGGTGCCTTCGAGAACAATGACCTGCGGGCAGAAGATATGCCGGACCTCGACTCCGGGCGGCGCCGGCACGTCGTTATTCTTAAATCCCAGCAGGTTAGCGAGTTTCGAGCCGCCAGTTTCGGGCGTGTCGAAAGTGCCAAGGTGGCCGCCGCAGCCAGCGAGTCCCAACACCACCGGCGCGGCCAGGATGGATTTTGCGATGTGGATCGGCACTAGCCGCCACATCGAATTCCGGCCCAATTCACGGCAACGCATCGAACCCTTCCTTAAACCCGGCGATGGCGAGCGGTATGCCGATTCCTTCTTCCG
>Ga0185299_10006452_pt1 | contig 12463 bp, 11 predicted proteins | sample PaiPotPPA55metaG_FD_128002 | JGI IMG/M metagenome (GOLD analysis project Ga0185299, IMG submission 128002) | Iron sulfur acid spring bacterial and archeal communities from Banff, Canada, to study Microbial Dark Matter (Phase II) - Paint Pots PPA... ...
AAACCTGTGGGCGCGGAGAGATGGCCGAGTGGCTGAAGGCGCGCGCCTCGAAAGCGTGTATACCTTTACGGGTATCGGGGGTTCGAATCCCTCTCTCTCCGCCAGTCTTCCCTAAAGAAAGCAACTCCAAGGGGCATAGAGCCCCGTGTTTCCAGGAACCAAAAAAATAACTTACCGGATACCTCGCTTAACCAGCCCACCTCAGGCCTTCTCAATCGTCACTTTCTTCAGCACGATATCCTTATTCGGTCGATCCTGGCGATTGCGCGGCGCAGCCACGATCTTTTGCACCACATCCTGGCCCTCGACGACTTCGCCGAAAATGGTGTGCTTGCCGGTAAGCCAGGTCGTCGGCGCCAGAGTGATGAAGAACTGCGAGCCGTTGGTGTTGGGTCCGGCATTCGCCATGGCGAGCTTGCCCGGCTTGTCGAACTTGTGCGGGGAGCCCTTGGTCTCGTCTTCGAATTGATAACCAGGCCCGCCCGTGCCTGTGCCTTGCGGATCTCCACCCTGAATCATGAAGTCGGGGATCACGCGGTGAAAAATCGTCCCGTCGTACAACCGGTCCTTCGACTTCTTGCGCGTCGAAGGATGCGTCCATTCGCGCCCGCCTTCGGCGAGCTCCACGAAGTTGGCGACGGTTTTGGGCGCTTCTTTTTCAAACAGCCGGCAAACAATGGTTCCTTCGCTGGTTTCAAACGTGGCGTACAGTCCAGGTTGGCGAGTCATGAGTTTCCTTTCAAACTTGGTGAAGTATTTGTTTTCATGCTGACGCGATCAGACTTGACATCCCGAGCAACGCAAGGGACCTGGGTTTTTGTCCACACCGCCTTTGTAACTGCCACGGGCAGGTACCTAGATCTCTCCGCTCCGGATCAATCTCTAATTCGGATGCGTTGAAGTTTTCGGTGCCGGCGTCGCAGGTTTTTTCACTGCGCCGCCCGCGCCCGGTTTCGGACTATTCCCCGTGCTGCGCACAATGCTGATATGAATAATCTTCACCGGACGAAACGGCTTGTCGTTCGTGGGATCGGTGGCCATGTGCGCGATCTGCTTCACCAGCACGACGGTGGCCTCATCGCACTGCCCAAAGATGGTATATCCGCCATTCAAGTGCGGCGTGGCGACTTCGGTGATGAAAAACTGCGAGCCGTTAGTCCCGGGCCCAGAGTTGGCATAGGCCAAGCGGCCGGGCCGGTCGAACAAGAGATCGGGAGACGCCTCGTTCTTGAACTGATAACCGGGATCGCCCGTGCCATTTCCGGCGGGATCGCCGCCCTGAATCATGAAACCGGGAATCACGCGATGGAAGATAGTCCCGTCATAGAGCGGAACGCCATGCTTCTTCGCTCCGCTGACCGGATTCTTCCAGTCTTTGGTTCCGCTGGCCAGCCCTATAAAGTTCTCCACGCCAACCGGCGCTTTGTCGGGAAACAACGTGCAAGTCATTTTGCCCACAGAGGTATTGATGATCGCAGTTGGTTTCGTCGCGGCATGAACCGTGGCTTTGGCCGCGCCGCTCGCCTTGGCAGCTCCGTTCTGCGAGGTCGAACTCGACTGCCCCCACGCGACCGCTGTCAGTAGCAATAAGATTGAAAATGCCCTACGCATGAACGCTCCTCGCAAAATGGAGATGTTGCCATCAGTTCGGCGCAACGTTGCATTGTACGACACGGAACGCCAACATTTCCCGATCGGGATTTGGAGTATGTTCTACATGGGACAGCCGCCTCGACAAGCTCGGGGCAAGGCTCTGGTTCACTCCACCCAGCGAAGCCCGGCGCATACTCTTGAGTTAGCTATCTTGCGGTGGCCTGAGCCTGCATCTCCTGGCTTACTCGCTCAATCTGGCGAAACACGCGTAGCAGGTTCCCGCCAAGAATTTTGTGGATGTCGGTTGCGTTGTATCCGCGATCGAGCAGCGACTGCGTAATCTTCGGGAGGTCGGCTGCGGAGTCGATGCCCTGCGGCGTCGCTCCGCTCACGCCGTCAAAGTCGGAGCCCAGGCCAACATGATCGATTCCCGCAATCTTCGCGATGTGATCGATATGATCGATCAGCGACTTCAGCGGCGGGCGCGGAATTCTGCCCATCCACTCGCGCTCGATGCGATTGATCTCCACGTAGTTGACCGGCTTGCCTTCGGCTTTCAATTGATCCGTGTATTTTTGAATGGCGGCAGCCTGGTCGTTCTTCTGCGCTTCCATCGCCTTGCGGAAGTCGGCGTCATCAAAGCCGCTGTAAAAATTTACCTGAACCACTCCGCCGTTCTTGGCGACGGCACGCAGCATGTCGTCACTCATGTTGCGCCGAGCATCGACCAGCGCCCGTGCCGAGGAGTGCGACGCGATCACCGGAGCTCTGGTCTGGGCGATGGCATCCCAGAAGGTCTTATCCGCCACATGCGAAATGTCGACCATCATGCCCAGGCGGTTCATCTCGAGTACAACCTGCTTGCCGAAGTCGGTCAGTCCGTTGTGGTGCTGCACTTTTGGATCGTCGATGTCTCCAGAAGAGTCGGCCCACTCGTTGGTATTCGACCACGACAGCGTCATGTAGCGCACGCCGAGCCGGTAGTAGTCACGCAACAGATGAATATCATTCTCAATCGAGTGTCCGCCCTCGATTCCCATCAACGCGGCAAGTTTGTGCTCGCGATGCGCGCGCTCAATATCGGCGACCGAAAACGCCATCATCATACGGTCGGGATGGCGCGCTGCCTGCTCGTAGACCGAATCAATCAGATCGAAAGTATGACGGGCGAAGCGTCCTTGATTCGTCTCCGGCTCTACCCAGATGGAAAAGAACTCCGCGCCCAGATTCCCCCGGCGCGCTTTGTCGAGACTGATGTGGCCGATGTCTTTGGGATCGGTCGAGCCGATGTCGAAACCTTCGTCCAGAAACCGCTGCGGGGTATCGGCATGGGTGTCGATGATGATGGCGGAGTTGTGAATCTGGCGCGCCCGCGCGCTAATGATCATGTCGGAACTGGTCGCGGATTGTTCTGGTGCCTGGGCCGCTGCTAGAGCGGAGACTAACACGAAGACTGCGAAGAGCTTGCTTGTCATATCTGTGGCCCGCTCTTGCGGCAGCGATGCGGGGATTTACGATTGTATAGGCACACCGCAAGCTCGACAAAGCCAGTACGGTCGTCATGCTGACCGCAGCCGCTTTTCAGGCGAAAAGGGAACGATCTCACGCGCAGGCTTAACGCGTGCGAGAGGTTACACGCGAGATCCCTCGCCCAGCTGAACTGCGCCGTGCTCGGGGAGGACGCCTTCACGAGAGAGGATAGAAAAACTCAACCCGCGAGATTGCTACCCAGCGCCGCGAGTGCCTTCTGCACACAGGTCTCCAGCGGTTGTTCGCTATCGATCACCGTCTTAAGGTGAGCAATCGCTTCAAAGCGCGCCTTCACTTCGAGGTAAAGCTGGTAATGGCGATTTTCCGCAGGATGAGTACCGGCCTCGGCGTCACCCGCCAGTCTGCGACGCGCCGTTTCTTCCGAGCAGACGCATTCGAGAATCCGCCAGGGCTGATGTAGGGAAGCGGCCGCGCCCACGATATTATCAATTTGATAACGCCGCGAGAACGGGCGCCCGTCGAGAAAAACCGGGCGAGCTTTGTTTCGCGACAGAAGATATCCCGCCGTTTCAAGCATAAGTTGCAGGCAGAAATCGTCCTGCTTCGATGAATATTCGATCTCTCCGGGCAGGAAGATAGCGTGGCGAATTTCGTCTTTGCTTAATACGCGTCCCAAAGTTCGTGTTGCCAGTTCGCGGGCGAGCGTGCTTTTGCCGGTGCCAGGAAGTCCGGCCATCAAAACAATCATAAGACGCAATCGTAAACGGATTTACTGCGGAGGGTTCTTGAAACTTTGAAACCTTGAAACTCTGAAACCTTGAACGTTGAGTTGCTTACCTGGTGCCAGCGCCGAGCGCAACCTGAGTCTCAGGGGTTTCGCGGTCAGGATGCTCCAAGGGAACGATATCCTGCGTATTGCGCCACTCCGAGTAGTGCCCGCTTACCATGATGTGGAATACCCACTGATGTCGCTCTTCTTCAGGTTCCACCAACCCGAGCGCCTTCATGTAAAAGAGATAGTGTTCCATCCAGCGAATCTGGTCTTTGTTCATGCCGCGGCGTTGCAGGTCAACCGTCACTCCGGCGAGATGCGAAGAGGCGGTGTCGCCGTCGGCGGGCGCTGCATTGCGATTGTGGCGGCGAAGTTTCTTCTGAATCTTCACCGTGCGCACCGCGGAGTTTACCTGAATCTGCTGATGGAAGCGATTGAAATAAGCCTGGCTCAGGTCATCGACAAAATCCAACGTCCATTGGCGGCAGTAGCGCCGTGAAGGATCGAGCCTGGGGTCAAAGCGCAGCATTTCCCCGGAACGAATTTCCAGCAGGGAACCGTCTGCCTTCAGAGCCTCAAGCTCCGTTTCGTCCTCGATACGCGGCAGGTCCAAGCGATCGATTTCAGCGTTTTGGATGATCAGCGATTCGTGCGACGGCCGGAACATCGGATTCCACAGCAGCCAGCGGAAGTGCCTGTGGCCATGGTGCTGCCGGATGGCGTGCTGCACGGCAAAAGCCGGGCTACACAGTCCCGCGCAGGCCAGGGCCAACAAAAACGCAGTCGCGAATTGAAGTTTGACGGTTCGTTTCACGAAGTGGCTTCCATGTAGGGCGGGCACTCCTGCCCGCCAAGGCCGCTCTCACCAACTGTTCCTGCGCGAGTAGCGGTTATTTTAAGCCCTGCTGTCAAGCGGTCCAACTCGATCCTGCGACCGCGCCATTACCGGCGTACCTAAAACATCCGGCTCACCTGATTACCGCTGCGCTGGTTACCGTGGGTTACCGGCGCCCGCTGCGGGTCATGATGACAACCTTCTAATGGCAAATAAGGGGCCATTCCGAGGAGACACAACGGCCAGCTCATGTCTCACGCCAGCTACCACTTGGCGTGATTAGGATGGTACTTGGACGAGTCTGGTTGTGGCATTTCACGGCAACGTGACAAAAATCAGCGCCGCAAGAGGTCACCCAGAGCCTGCTTCATGACTTGGCCGCCCACCTCGGAAATGGACTTTGTCAGCGGAATGTCCTTGGGACAAACCTCCACGCAGTTCTGGGCATAGCCGCATTCCTGTATGCCGCCGTCGCCCATTAGAGCCGCGAGACGCTCGCGTTGCAGTTCCTTGCCGGTGGGATGCGTGTTGAACAGCCGCACCTGCGCGATAGTGGCCGCGCCCACGAAGCCGGTGTCCTCATTGAACTGCGGGCAGGCTTCCATACAGCAGCAGCAGGAGATGCAGCGCGAGATGGGATAAGCAACTTCCTGTTCTTCCGGCGACACACGCGGCCCGGGGCCAAGATCGTAGGTGCCGTCAATCGGCACCCAGGCCTTGACGGTTTTTAAATTTTCAAAAAGCACACTGCGGTCGGTGGCAAGATCGCGGACGACGGGGAACTTGGAAAAAGGTTCGAGGCGAATGGGCTGTTCGAGATTGTCGACCAGCGCCGAGCACGCCATGCGCGCGCGTCCATTGATCAGCATGGCGCACGAGCCGCAGACTTCTTCCAGGCAGTTCGAGTCGTAGGTGATCGGCGTGGTCGCCTTGCCCGCGCGGGTGACGGGATTGGCGGCAATTTCCATGAGCGAGGAGATCACGTTCATACCCGGATGATAGGCAAGCTCAAACTCCTCCCAGTACGACTTGGTGGTGGGAGTGTTCTGGCGTTTGATCTTAATGATGACGGACTTGGATTCAGTCATTAGCTCTAAGCCTTCGATTCCCTGGGTGCCCCGTCCTTGTCCCTGCGTTCTTTGCGGGGACAGGGCGGGGACTTTGACTCTCACTCATCACAACTTTCATCGACCGGCGAAAGTCAACCTCCCCACCCTGTCGCAAACAACGCGACAAGGGTGGGGCACCCTGAACTTCAATACTTCCTCGGCCGCGGCTGAATCAGCGACGTATCTACCGGCTCGAACTCAAACCGCGGTTCGTCCGCGTCTGGGGCAAAATATGCTTTCGTGGTCTTCAGCCAATTCTTGTCGTCGCGCTCGGGGAAGTCCGGTTTGTAATGCGCCCCGCGAGATTCGTCCCTCAGAGCCGCACCTTGCGCGATGACACGCGACAGTTGCAGCATGTTATAAAGCTGGCGCGCAAAAACGATAGTTGTGTTCGCCCACTGCGTGCGATCGCTCAAATTAATCTTGCGATAGCGCTCCAGCATCTCGACCAGCTTCGCGTCGGTCTGTTGCAGATTTTTGTTGTAGCGGATCACCGTGCAATCTTTGGTCATCAGCTCGCCCAGCTCGCGCCACAACTTCACCGGATTCTCCGTGCCGTCCGCCTTCATCAACGTCGAATTAATTTCCTCCTGACGCTTCTGCTCGGCCGCAAAACTTCCATTGCCATCGCTCGCGCCTTGCAGTCCGCGCGCATATTTCACCGCATTCGGCCCGGCAATGCCGCCGCCGTAGATGCACGAGACCAGCGAGTTCGCTCCCAGCCGGTTGGCGCCGTGATATTGATACTCGCACTCCCCCGCCGCGAAGATGCCAGGGACATTCGTTGCCTGCTTGAAGTCCACCCACAGGCCGCCCATCGTGTAATGCATGCCGGGAAAAATCTTCATCGGCGTGTCGCGCGGATCGTCGCCCACAAACTTCTCGTAGATTTCGAGAATACCTTCCAGCTTTTTGTCGAGAATTTTGCGGTCGATGTGGGTCAGGTCGAGATAGACCATCGGCTTGCCATCGATGCCGAGGTTGTACTCATACACCACTTTGAAAATCGCGCGCGTGGCCACGTCGCGCGGCACCAGGTTGCCGTACTTCGGATACCACTCTTCCAGAAAATACCAGCGGTCATTCTGTGGAATGGAATTGGGATCGCGCTTGTCGCCGGAAGTCTTCGGCACCCAGACGCGACCGCCTTCACCGCGCGCCGATTCCGACATCAATCGCAGCTTGTCTTCGCCAGGAATCGATGTCGGATGCACCTGAATGAATTCGCCGTTGCCGTAGTAGCACCCTTGCTGATAAAGCGCCGACTGCGCCGACCCGGTACAAACCACCGAGTTTGTCGACTTGCCAAAAATCGCGCCAATGCCGCCCGTCGCAATAAGGATGGCGTCGGCCGGAAACGTCCGCACCTCCATCGAGCGCAAGTCCATGGCGCAAACGCCGCGGCAGACGCCCTGATCATCGAGCACCGCCGAGAGAAACTCCCAGTGCTCATACTTCTTCACCTTGCCTTCGGATTCGTAGCGCCGCACTTGCTCGTCGAGCGCGTACAGCAATTGCTGTCCGGTAGTCGCGCCGGCGAACGCAGTGCGGTTGTAGAGAGTCCCGCCGAACCTGCGGAAGTCGAGCAATCCTTCTGGCGTGCGATTGAAAGGAACGCCCATGCGGTCGAGCAGGTCGATAATGCCCGGCGCAGCGTCGCACATGTCCTTCACCGGCGGCTGGTTCGCCAGAAAATCCCCGCCGTAAACCGTATCGTCAAAGTGCTTCCAGGTCGAGTCGCCTTCACCCTTCAAATTTTTCGCGGCGTTAATGCCGCCCTGCGCGCACACTGAGTGCGACCGCTTCACCGGAACAATCGAGAACAGATCGACGTTGGCGCCCATCTCCGCGATCTTGATCACCGCGGCCAGTCCGGCCAGTCCACCGCCCACGACAATAATCTTGGGAGTCGCCATCTTATTGCACCGGCCTTCCGTGAGGTACTGCCGGGTGGTCCTTGATCACAATTGTCATCGTTCCGGTGGGAGGCTCCTGAAAGCGCTCGCGGAATGTATACAAGCTGATCAGCCCCACGATGCTGAGCAGCATGAAGAATGCGAGGCAGAGCTTTAGCAGTCGCTGTTCTGCTTTGTCGCCAGAGACGATGCCCCACTTCGCCGCGAACAACCATATGCCGTAAGCGAAGTGCCACGACGCGCAGATCAGCCCGACTATGTAGAACGCGAGCAGCCACGGATTGTGAACTTCGGCCTGCACCTTGGCGAACGATGCAGCCGGATTCTCGTGCAGATCGTTTCCGGTGAATCGCATGGTGTAGGTGTGCCAGACGATGTAGACGAAGGCTATGCCACCGGTCCAACGCTGCGCGGTATACATCCAGTTGCCGGTCCAGGGATAAGCAAGCGTGTTTCCGTCTCCGCGAAACCAGATGTAGAAGCCGTAGAGCCCGTGAAACAAAATCGGCAGCCAAATGCCGAACAGCTCCAGAAAAAATACCAGCGGAAGATTGGCGAGAAAGCTGACCTGGCGTGCGTAGGCGTCGGGCCCACTGATGGCGGTGGAGTTCGAAATCAGAATATGCTCGAACAGAAACGCGCCCACGGGGATGATCCCCGAAAGGGAATGCAACCGGCGCAAAACAAATGAATATCCCTGACCAGCGCGCAACGGAGCTACCCCATGCGCGACAGTTCTGGCCACCCTGGGAGCAGGAGAACTGGCTGACGCCACGTAACGCTCCTTATGAGTATGAGTTCAGCTAATTGGTTTAAGAATGACAAAAGAACTTTTTATTATCGGGCGGCGAGAGAAGTGAAGTCAAGGAAGGCGATGTGGAGCGGACACTCCCTTCGGCGGGCTGAGGGCAAGCTTTGTCCGCTGCTATGAGCGTTGATTTCACGTAGTGCTCACGGAAATCGTTCATACCACTCCAGAAACTGCCGGAACGCCGCCCCGCGATGGCTGTACCTTGCCTTCTCTTCTGCGCTGAGTTCCGCGAACGTCTTTTGAATCTGCGGAAAATAAAATAGCGGATCGTATCCGAAGCCGTTCGTGCCGCGTGGGGAATCGAGAATCAATCCCTCCGCCGTCCCGCGAAAGGTAGCGAGCGTCTTTCCATCGCGTGCAGCTGCTAGCACGCACACGAATCGCCCAGTGCGTCGGTCGGGCGGAACCTTCCTCAGTTCCCGCAGAAGGCGCGCATTGTTGGCTTCGTCGTCCGTGTTTTCATCGGCGAGGTGTGGTTGGTCGGCTGCATAGCGGGCGGAATGCACGCCTGGCGCGCCATTTAGGGCATCCACCTCAAGCCCAGAGTCGTCGGCGACGACGATCTCTCCTGCCGCATGCCGGCTGTATTCCTCCGCCTTCTTGCGGGCGTTCTCTTCAAATGTGAGCCCATCTTCCACTATTGGCGGAAGGGAAGCGAAGTTCGAAATGCAGGCTATTTCGATTCCCTTCGGCGCGGCGGCGCCGGCAAAGTCTCGCAACTTTCCCGGGTTCGAAGTGGCAGTGAGGATTCGACGCATAATGACGGACAACTACTTTAACCATAGAGAGGACAGAGGCGCACTGAGGAAAAATCTATATCTGGGCTGAACGCCGCCGTGCCCGCAGATTCCAGACGAAACTCAACATCAGAGCTAACAGCGAGATCCATCCGCCCGCGGCTCGATCCCAGGTGCGAACAAAAATAATCTGAACGCGATTCATCCCGGCTTCAACAGGAACCAGCATCAGCCCTGTCTTTGTGCTCGCCGTTTGCACAACACGACCGTTCACTTCTGCCTGCCATGCGGGATAGCGAAACAAGCGCAGCGCCAACTGGTCTGACGCGGACATCTCCGCCGTAAACATTTTTGACTCCGCGTCCCAGCGCGACACTCGAATCGCCGCATGCGCCGAGCCAGCGACGGTCACGTTCCGCGCGTTCTTGTCTTTATCGTTATTGAGGGCTCCAGCGTTTACCCCCAGCGGCGTGTACTCGTCAGTTCCCTCGTAACCGACACGATCTTCCATGTTGTCCTGCATCTCGCGGAGGTCGCCGGCATTGTCCCACCACGGCGGTTGGATGCGGTGCCACGCCATCACGACCACCAGAACCGAAATCGCCCACACGGCGCTACGCCACCACCAGCGCCGTGTTCCCGCCGCAAGGAATGCCGATGCAGCGAATAGTGAAAAGATCGTGCTCAGGCAAAGCAGCCAGCGCCAGGGAAACTGCATAAATTGCATTTTCGGCAAAACTTTCCACAGCAGCGAAGATACCGGCAACATGAGAACGCTGCAGGCTCCGGCCCAACTGAGCAAAGCTTTCCAAAGTTCGCGCTGGATTTCACGCCACCGCCTGCTCATCCATGCTGAGGCGAAAATCACCGTCATCTCAAGAACTGCGACCCAGGTGATGATGCGATTAAATTTGTCATGATCGGCGTCCGCCGTATGGATGAATAGAAAATTATCCGCCGGACGCGATCCCTCCGACACTGCCTGCGCGATGTTGATCCAGCGTTGTTCGTAAATTGCCGGCAACAAATAGAACGCGGACAACAATGCCCCGAACACGACCGCGACGGCTCCCAGAAAGAGCAGGCGCGACGACCGACGCTGCCAAGCGAAAAACACGAGCAGCAGCGCCAGAGAATAGTGAATCATGACAGCCGCCGGAGCGTTCGTCAGCCACGCCGCGGCCAGCACCAGCGCGAGCGGCATGATCGACCGGACAAAGACAGCTCGATGGCCTTCGTCCACCGCCTTCAACACGCATAGCAACAACAGCGGCACCAGGCAACTCGCTAGCAGCTCCGCAAACGCGCTACGCCAGTACACGATGACCAGATGGTAAGGATTGGCCGCATAAAGCACCGCGGCGAAAATCGCGTCGCGGCGGTCGAGCCATCGCCGCGCCAGCACGAACATCGACACACCTGCCGCCGCTAGCGCGATCCATATGTAAACGCCAGGCGCTATGGTCCAGGGGAAAATTGCGCTGAGCAGCGCTCCAACAGTCCACGAGGCCGGCGGATAAAATACAAATCTCGGCTCACCATAAGCAAAATGCGCCAGAGCCGCCCAGCGTGGATAAACAATGCCCTGTTTCCACTGCGAGAGAACCTCAAGCCACGAATAAAGATGAAACTCCAAATCGTGTCCCGACGGAGTACCAAAAAAGAAAAAGGGAATTTCCACCGCGAAGGCCGCACTCGCAATCGCCAGCAGCGGTGTCCACAGCAGCGGCGACTCGTGCCCAGAAATACTGCGGGGTTCCCTGAACCCATGTTCCGCCGTGCTGTTCTTGCCCAGACTGGTTCCCTCATTTCGTAGAAGTCAAATGCGGGCCAACCGAAAACTCCTGACAGTCTACATTTAACCGATCCTCAACATGGCTGAAATTTCGCTGTGGAGTTCGACTACCGTAGCCGCGGTGGAAAAAGTGGAGCGAAAAGTTGTTTTGAGAAGGGTGGAGTAGAAATCTAGACCGAGGCTTCTTCAGGATTGCGCTGTTGCCGAAGTTCGGAGAGGAAGTCGTTCTGCTGCAACGTCGCGCCGCGACGCAGAAGTTCAAGCAACGCATCCTCCAATTCTTCGTTGGCTTCTGCGACCAGCTGATCCGCCGATTCAAACTGGCTGAGATCGGCGACCAGCGCTCGCGGAGAAATAATCAATTCCGGCATCGTCGCCGGATCTTGACGGAGAAAGTTGATAAGGTTGGCCACTTGGGCGCGCTGCTCGGCCGTGCGGGAAGGGAACTCCACTCCCATGCCGTGGCCGGGATGGGCGACTCGAACCATGCCTTCGGTATGAACTTCCAGCTCGGAGGTCTTCAGGCAAAGGTCAATCAGAGCGCGCTCCGGGAAGGGCGCGTTGGTTTCAACGTAGCAGCCCCCCAGGCTCAGGTCGGTCAGCTTGCAGTGGGGAACAGCCTCGCTGGCCTCAGATCCAACGATGCTGGCAGCAGCTTGCAGCCAGGTCTTGAGCTTCGCAGAGAAGGGTTCCGCCAAATCCAGGAAACGAACGCCAGTTTGCCCGTTGGAATTGGCCCAGGCGACTTCTCCGCGCGCTTCAACTTCGAGTGTGCGATCCGGCAGTTGGAAGCGGAAAGCCAGCAGGGTTGGCCGCTCCAGTGGCTCCGCGGTAAGCACTTCCATGCCAGTTTCAGAAAGATCCAGCAAAATCCCATCTGCTTTACGACTATCCGGCAGCGTGATTTCTACCGGCGCCTGTACCGGAACCCGGAACGCCCGACGCCGTTCGCGGCTCAACAAAGCTGCTGCGGGACGCAACCCGGCTTTCGCGGCTTCCTCGGAAAGAGGTTTGTAAAGAACGAAGTGGGCCCCCCCCGTGAGAATGTCGCGAACCTTGGTCGCATCCGCCACCAGAGCAATGCTTAGCGGTTCCGTCCCCAGCTTCTTGGCCCGCTGAAGAACGTCCTCCGCGCCCTCGGGATCGTCAAAGTCGACAATTAGAGCGGAAAACTTCTGCTGCTGTATTCGAGTCCGTGTGGTCTCCAGGTCGCTGCAGCGATCCAGCGCAATGCCAAAAGGGGGCAGGACTCTGCCCAGGACCTCAGCCGCGTGATCGTCGGTAGAAACCAGTAATGCCTGAAGAGTCATAAACTGATCGGGTTGCGAACGCCCGCGGGATTAGGGCCAGCGGGGAGCCGTGGGTCGCGCTGCCTTGGACGAAGCCGCGCCGCCTGCACCCGCG
>Ga0185299_10006453_pt1 | contig 12462 bp, 11 predicted proteins | sample PaiPotPPA55metaG_FD_128002 | JGI IMG/M metagenome (GOLD analysis project Ga0185299, IMG submission 128002) | Iron sulfur acid spring bacterial and archeal communities from Banff, Canada, to study Microbial Dark Matter (Phase II) - Paint Pots PPA... ...
CGCGATCATGAATCCCACAGCCCGCCTGGTGAACACGTCGCGCGGACCGATCGTGGTCGAGGCGGATCTAATTGCCGCGCTCAAAGCCCGGAAGATCGCCGGTGCTGCCATCGATGTCTTCGACCAGGAGCCGTTGCCGCTCGACCATCCGCTCCGCGCGCTGCCGAACCTGCTGGCAACGCCGCATATCGGCTACGTCTCCCGCGGCCTTTACGCTCGCTTCTACCAGGATACGGTCGCGAACATCCGTCGTTGGCTCGACGGCCAAGCAGCGGAGGCCGTCGGAGTTTAGACTCTCGTGAGTTATGGTACTTCTGATTGCTGTGAGCCGTTTCTTGTGTCCAGGCTCGCAATGCCCCGCAGCAGACGACCAAGCAGGTCGGATCCGGTGATGATGCGCCTTTGCGAGCCCCAGACGAGAATCAGATCGTTGTCGATAACATCGTCGTCCGGGTGCTCCTGCACAACCCTCAGGCAGCCAATGACGTCGCCGAGCCGCGTCTGCATATCCCGTACGATGATCGGCCGGTGCCAGCACGCACCCTGAATAGTTTCGGGTTGATCAAACAACGCGTCACGCAGGAAATGATGGGAATCCAGCACAAACGCCGGCTCACCGGCGAGATCGGTCACGATCACCCACTTCTTGCCGGAGGCGTTGACCCGCTGAAGGAAAGGATCGTCTGCTGAAGGATTGAATGGTGGCAGGACGCATCTGCCGCTTGCAAGCGGCAAGCTGATAATGCTTTGCGCATGCACGGGCTCGCCCTCTTCGGTAACTGGCAAGTCGTCGAGGTCGAGGAAATTCCGCACTCCGGTCGCTTCCAGCTTGCCGATGTCGCTACCATCGGCGGCGGCGCGCGCAACCAAGGAGTGGACGTCACGTTCGCGAAGATAGGCGATACCTTCAACTCCGAGCCACCAATCGAGCAGTATCGCTGTCGGCTTGGCCACGAAGAACAAGACGGCGCGCCAGAAAATCAGGAACGGCAAAAATCGCGCCGTCATCCGCAGAGCGTTCCGTGAGAAATACGCCTGCGGGGCGATCTCGCCGAGCAGCGTGATCACGATTGCCGAGAAGAGGAATGCGCCAAGTCCTGCGAGAACCGAGGCGGATAGCAGCGTCAGAAATACGTTGGTGCCCACGTTGCCCCAGATAACGGTGGCGAGCACTTGATTGGAATTTCTCCGCAGGTCAAGGACTCGGGCGGCATCCTTGTTTCCGCCATCGGCCTCGACTTGCAGACGCAATTGGCTGAGGCTGAAGATCGCGAGATTCAGGCCGGAAAACACCGCGGACAGCGTGATGCACGTGATAATGCCGGGCCAAATCCAGATACCGGGGATGTAAGACACGGAACTTTCCCGCCTTATCCCAAGGCTAGCGAGCTCAAACGTGGTGTCATGATGAACCTCCGCGAGGATCTGGCATCCAGCCCGCTTCGCACAATCACAGTATATGCGCCTAAATGGGAGCATATACGCAGTTGTCAAGCGGACTTAGAACCCAACGCGGCTCACCTTGATGAGAGTGTCCATGCGCTTATATCAGCGCGGATACTGAGCGTGAAATAACCATGTCTCCGTCGGCGCCGTCCATCATCGATACGCGACGCGATCAGATGTTCCCTGTGCTCGATCCAATGGAAATCGAGCGGGTGCGGCGGTTTGGCCAGGTTCGCTCCTATGGAGCGGGCGAGGCGCTCGCCAAGGTCGGTGAGAAGGGCCATGGCCTGACAGTCATCTTGGCCGGAACGGTGGAGATCACGCAGCACGACGAGTCCGGTCGACGCGAGCCGATCGTCACTCACCGCGCGGGCGCATTCATGGGAGAGCTGGCGCAATTGGCGGGGCGACCAGCCTTGGTCGACGCTTACGCGCAGACAGCGGTCGATGCCCTCGTTATTCCTCCGGAGCGGTTGCGGGCCCTGTTGATTGCGGAAGCGGAGCTCGGAGAGAGGGTCATGCGCGCCCTGATCCTGCGCCGCGTCGGCCTGATCGAGCTAGGAGCCGGCGGACCGGTGATCGTCGGCCGTGCCGAGAACGGCGACGTGCTGCGGCTGCAGAGCTTTCTCCGGCGCAACGGTCATCCGCATCAAAGGCTCAATCCGGAGACCGATCCGGAGGCGAAGGCACTGATCGAACGTTTTCACGTCGACCCCGGTCAATTGCCCATCGTCCTGTGCCCGGGCGGAGAGCTGTTGCGCAATCCGAGCGAGAATGAGCTCGCCCGATGTATCGGGCTCGTCGGGCCGATCGATCCGAAGCGCGTGTATGACGTGGCCATTGTCGGCGCGGGACCGGCAGGCCTTGCCGCAGCCGTCTATGCAGGGTCGGAAGGGCTCTCCGTCCTGGTGCTCGACTGTCGCGCATTCGGCGGGCAGGCCGGCGCCTCGGCCCGCATCGAGAACTACCTCGGCTTCCCAACTGGAATCACCGGCATGGCACTCATGGCTCGTGCCTACAACCAGGCGCGGAAATTCGGGGTCGAGACGGCAATCCCCGACGAGGTGATCGGCCTCGATGCGGCAAGCGATCCGAGCAAGCGCCACTTTGTCCTGAAACTTTCCAATGACGAACGTGTGAGTGCCCGCTCGGTCGTGATCGCAAGCGGTGCGCGCTATCGGCAGCTTGCAGTGGATGGCCTGGCAGCTTTCGAGGCAGCAAGCGTGCATTATTGGGCCTCCCCGCTCGAGGCGAAGCTGTGCGCCGGCCAGGAGGTGGCGTTAGTCGGCGCCGGGAACTCGGCGGGGCAGGCGGCGGTCTATTTGGCAAGCCAAGTCTCCAAGGTATGGCTCCTGGTGCGGGGGCGAGACCTGGCATCCAGCATGTCACGCTACCTCGTCGATCGCATCGCGGGCCTCCCTAATGTGGAAGTGTCGACCCAGACCACAGTCCTCGGCGTCGAAGGCCGCGACGCGATGCTCGAAGCAATCCGCTGGCGTCGAGGCGGCTCAGGAGAGGACGTGCGGCGGCCGATTCAACATCTGTTTCTCTTCATTGGGGCGGAGCCGAACACCGATTGGCTGTCCGGATCGGGAGTAGCGTTGGACCGCAAGGGGTTTGTATTGACCGGGGCCGATGCTGCCGAGATCCGGTCCTCCCTGGAGACAACCCGCCGGGGCATATTTGCGATCGGCGACGTACGCTCAGGCTCGGTGAAGCGTGTCGCCGCAGCAGTCGGCGAGGGAGCGCAGGTCGTGGCGACGCTGCATGCCGCTTTATCCCAATCGGCCGCAATCGCAGCGGCGTGAACGTCGCTCGCGCCGACTGATACCAAGGTATCGACGATACCATTGTCCAATAGATCAGCCTCTACGCTTGATACAATCTGTATTCCCCACAGCGTCGGAGGCTTTCAGCGAGGCAACCATGGCCTACACCATCAGAGTCAACAAGAGCACGCACAGCGTGGACGTCGATGGCGACACGCCGCTCCTGTGGGTGTTGCGCGACGTGCTCGGCATGACCGGCACGAAGTTCGGCTGTGGCATGGCGCTCTGCGGCGCCTGCACCGTGCATGTCGACGGTGTTGCGACCCGTTCCTGTATCACTCCGATCGACAGTATCGGTTCCTCCGAGATCACGACCATCGAGGCAATCGGCGTGACGACAGCGGGTGCAAAGATCCAGAAGGCCTGGCTCGACCGCGAGGTCGTGCAATGCGGCTACTGCCAGTCCGGCCAGATCATGTCGGCCGCGGCGTTGCTTGCGAGCAACCCGCATCCGACGGATTCCGACATCGATGAGGCGATGTCCGGCAACATCTGCCGCTGCGGGACCTATGTCCGCATTCGCGAAGCGATCAAGCACGCCGCGCAAACGAACGGACAGGGAGGCTGACCATGATCGGCGATCAGATCACGTCTCGATCTGCCGGCTCCTATCGATCGCCGTGCGCGAGCAATATCTCGCGGCGCGCGTTGCTGCAGGCCGGGGCTGCCGCGGGCGGCGGCCTGATGTTGAGTCTCAGGCTACCGTTTGCAAACGGCGAAGGCGAAGCGGCCGACGGCTTCGCACCCAACGCCTTCATCCGCATCCAAGGCGATGAGCGAATTGTCCTGACCATGCCCTATGTGGAAATGGGGCAAGGCACCTACACCTCGATCCCGATGCTCATAGCCGAAGAGCTGGAAGTGGAGCTGAAACAGGTGCAGCTGGAGCATGCTCCGCCCAACGAAAAGCTCTACAGCAACCCGTTGCTGGGAGGCGTACAGGCAACGGGCAACTCGAACGCCATACGCGCAGCGTGGCAGCCGTTGCGCCAAGCCGGGGCGACCGCGAGGACGATGCTGGTGTCGGCAGCGGCAAAGCGCTGGAATGTCGATCCGGCGTCCTGCCGCGCGCAGAGCGGCGAAGTGCTGCACGCGCCGACAGGGAGACGTATCAAATACGGCGAGCTTGCTGCCGACGCTGCGCACATGCCTGTCCCCGAAAGCGTCGCGCTCAAGCAACCGCAGGATTTCAAGCTCATCGGCACGCCGGTGAAACGTCTTGACACGCCGGCGAAAGTCAACGGAACGGCCGTCTATGGGATCGACGCACGGCCGCCGGGCGTGAAGATCGCGACGCTCGCGCAGTCACCCGTATTCGGCGGTCGCGTCAAAAGCGTGGATGATACTGCAGCCAAAGCGGTGAAGGGCGTCCGTCAGATCGTACGGCTCGACGATGCGGTTGCCGTCGTGGCCGACCATATGGGGGCCGCGAAAAAGGGATTGGCAGCGCTGGTGATTGAATGGGACGAGGGCCCGCACGCCAAGCTCAATACAGATGACATCGCGGCCGAGCTCGAAAAGGCCACGCTCAATTCGGGAGCGGTTGCGCAGACCATCGGCGACGTTGACAAGGCGATGGCCAGCGCCGTCACCAAGGTCGAGGCGATCTACCAGGTCCCGTTCCTAGCGCACGCGACGATGGAGCCGATGAACTGCTCGGTCCATGTTCACAAGGACAGTTGCGAAATCTGGGTCGGCAGCCAAGCCGTCGCACGCGTTCAGGCGGCGGCGGCAAAAACCTTGGGGCTGCCGTTGGAGAAGGTCGTCGTCCACAATCATCTGATCGGCGGCGGGTTTGGACGGCGGCTGGAGGAGGACGGCGCGACCCGCGCCGTCCAGATCGCCCGGCATGTCGAGGGGCCGCTGAAGGTCGTGTGGTCGCGCGAGGAGGACATCCAGCACGACATGTATCGGCCTTATTGGTTTGACCGCATTTCCGCCGGTCTCGATGCGAGGGGAATGCCGGTCGCCTGGAACCATCGCTATGCCGGCTCATCGGTCGCGTCGAGATGGGCACCTTCGTGGTTCAAGAATGGCCTCGATCCCGACAGCACCGAAGGCGCGATCGATCTGGTCTATGCGCTCCCGAACATGCATGTCGAATACGTGCGGGTCGAGCCTCCGGGCATTCCGACGGCGTTCTGGCGCAGCGTCGGGCCGTCGCACAACGTGTTCGTCATCGAAAGCTTCATGGATGAGCTGGCCGCTGCGGCCAAGCAAGATGCGGTCGCCTATCGCCTGGCTCTCCTCGACAAGACGCCCCGCGCCAAAGCCGTCCTCGAGCTCGCTGCCCAAAAGTCCGGCTGGGGACAGCCGTTGCCTCAAGGGGTTGGTCGTGGCGTCTCGGTCCAGCTCGTCTTCGCGACCTATATGGCGCAGGTTGCCGAAGTCGAAGTGTCGAAGGACGGAGCGGTTCGCGTCCGCCGCGTTGTCTGCGCGGTCGATTGCGGCACCGTCGTCAATCCCGATACCGTCCAGGCGCAGATCCAAAGCGCGATCAACTTCGGCATCACCGCAGCGCTCCATGGCGAGATAACGCTGAAGGACGGCCGGGTCGAGCAGGCTAATTTCGACACCTATCAGATGCTTCGCATCAACGAAGCGCCTGCGATCGAGGTCCACATCGTTCCGAGTCACGAGCTGCCGGGCGGCATGGGCGAAGCCGGCACCTCGGCGATCGTTCCCGCAGTGACCAATGCGGTCTTCGCGGCAACCGGCAAGCGCCTGCGAAAGCTGCCGGTCAGCACCGCCGTGTTGAAGCAGCCGGCGTGAACGATCCGATTGCTGGAGATTACCTCACCCGAGGGGTCTTCCTTTGAAGCACGTCTGCTGCTGCGCGAATTTTCGCACCGGGTCAACAATGAGCTCGCGTCCGTCATCGGCATGATTTTTGTTGATCAATTGAGGCAGGCCCATGAACCGACCGCCGCTTCCGCCCTTCACCGCCGAGACTGCCGAGCAGAAGGCGCGCCAAGCCGAAGATGCATGGAATACCCGTGATCCCGCGCGCGTGGCGCTTGCCTACACCACCGACAGCCGCTGGCGAAACCGGGCTGAATTCCTGCAGGGCCGCGAGGCCATCCAGGAATTTCTTGCGCGCAAGTGGAACCGCGAGCTGGACTACCGGCTGATCAAGGAGGTGTGGGCCTTCCGCGAGAACCGCATCGCGGTGCGCTTTGCATATGAGTGGCACGACGACAGCGGTTATTGGTTCCGCAGCTACGGCAACGAGAACTGGGAATTCGATGAGCACGGCCTGATGCGGCTGCGCATCGCCAGCATCAATGATGTCCCGATCAAGGAGAGCGAGCGCAAGTACCGCTGGCCGCTTGGCCGCCGCCCCGACGATCACCCTTCCCTGAGCGCTCTCGGACTGTAGGAGCGATTACCGGTACTGCGTCACAAACCACGCTGTCATTCCGGGGCGTCGGCAAGTCGGTTTCACCGACTTGCCGACGAGCCCGGAAACCATAACCCCAGCCGGCAGTTGCTCGCTCGCCGTTCGCACCCGGACGGCCTGTGGTTATAGATTCGGGCTCCGCTCGCGGAGCTTGTGCTCGGACGGCGCATAGCGCCGATCCGAGTGCTCGCGGCCCCGGACGGAATGACGGGCTGGAGTAGCTTGTGACGCAGGAGGGTTACAATCCCGTTCATCCAGCGGGACAGATGATCGTGAAGAATAAGCAAGTTTCCGCAAGATGCAGCAATGCAGATGAAGCGGTTTTCAGTTTTGGTATTATTTGCGGGTCGTCGGCGGGCGCGCATTTGATCGCGGGCGTAGTCATGCCGAGAAACCAACCAGTCCTGGTCGCGCCTATCCTGGGGCTGAGCATACCTGTTCCCACCTATCTTCGTCTGGGCTTTACTCAGCCGGAGGCAAGCGGTTGGATCAACCGGTGCTGCGACCCAACGCAGCAATCGCACACGGCCACAGGATCTACTGCTTTGCTGGGCACGGCTGATCAGAGTCCTGCCGGCGCGCGTGCCTGCTGATCTCACCCGCATCGACAGGGACCTTTACGTCGCAGGCCAGTTCCCGGTGCCGCCTCGGATTGCGACCGCTAAAAACCACGAGATTCGCGCAAGATTGCCCATTGCACCACAAGATGGCAGAGGCAAATAACTGCTCTCATCATCATCTTCAGGGGCACAGACCAATACCGCGCTCGGTATCTACTATGTTCCGAAAGTCGATGTGACGACGTATGCGTTCCACTCGCGCGGCGTAACCGCAGGATCGATGCGCGGCTTTGGGACGCTGCAGACGATGACCGCGCTGGAAGCGATGGTCGATGAGATTTGTACGGCACTGCCGCTCGACCCAATCGAGTTCCGGCGGCGCAATGCGCTCAAGCCCGGCTGCCGGACCATGGCAGGAAACACTTACAGCGTGTCGATCCGCACCCCGGAGATCCTGGATAAGCTGGGGCAGCATCCGATCTGGAAGCAGCGTGCCGAGGAGAAGGCACGCGGACAGCAGGCGGGAATTCTCGTCGGTACCGGCCTCGCGTGTGCCACCAAGAACTACGGCACCGGAGGGGACTGTTCGTTGGGATCCGTCGAAATCGCGCCGGATGGCCGGATTGCTGTCCATTGCGACGGCGTCGAGATGGGCAACGGCATTGGGACAGCTTTGCCGCGCGCGAGACGCTGCCGGGACGGCAGCGTACTCTTCGTTTGTGCGATTTTGAGCGGAACGACAGGCTTGGCGCAAGCCGGGGGCTTGCACCATTACGAGTGGCTCGATGCACGGCGGGGATAGCCGCCCGGTCGCGGCGACTGCGCTCGAGCGCGCGGCTCGTTCGTTTGAGTCCTGACCCGCGATAGGTCCGCTTACAGGGGCGCTGGCTTCGCGATGGGTGTTGGCTATGCTTTGCTCGAGTCGCTGCCGCTTTACGAGGATGGACCGGGCAATGGGAAATGGAACCTCGGTCAATACCTCGTCGCACGGGGGTCGGACCTGCCGCTCAACGGGCTCGAGGTTGAGGTATTGCCACCCATTGATGCCGACGAGCGGCCGAAGGGTATGGCCGAAGTCGTGATGATTCCCGTGGTCCCTGCGCTGCTCAACGCCATCTACGATGCCACCGGTCACCGCTTCCGATCCTTGCCGGTGACCCAAGCCATGATCAGACTGCTGAACCCGGCAGGCCGCTAGAGACTAGATAAACCCTGTGACGCTTGCAGGCGGGCACCGGTTTACCTTACCGCCGGACGAGCCTCCGGTCGGCAGGGCACCCCCCGGATCACAGCTGCCATACCTCTCCGGGTCGTAAGACGCGGAAGCGTTCGGCCGGAATTCCGGTATTCGCCAGCGCCTCAGCGAGAAGCGATGACGGGCGCGTCAATCGGCTCGTCCGTGAGCTGAAAGGTCCCATGATGATGGGCTAGGGCGAGCTCTGCACCGGAATCGATGAACGCCTGCACCGATTCACCCGGGTTCATGTGCTGATCGCGCATGAACCAGCGCGGCTCGTAGGCTCCGATTGGCAGAATGGCGAGCTTGAAGGGCCCATGGCGCTCGCGCGCCTTGTGGAAACGGCTGCCGCTACCGTAGCCGGAATCGGCTACGAAATAGACGCGTCCACCTGGCGCCTCGATCACGAACGAGGCCCATAGCGACATGTTTCGGTCTGATAAATTTCGCGCCGACCAGTGTCGTGTGGCGACGAGGCTGACGGCAACGCCCTCGCCGATTTTTACCTGATCCTCCCAGTCGTAGGCTTCGGCAGCAATGTCAGGATCATGATTTCTTATTATTGTGTCGTTGCCGAGCGGCGTAACAACGCGCGGACGGTGCACAGCCGCAAGCCGCGACAGCGTCGCGAGATCAAGATGATCGTAATGTCCGTGGGAGACCAAGACGACATCGATAGGGGGCAGGTCCGCAAACACGATCCCTGGATCGTTGACCCGTTTGGGTCCCGCAAAATGGAACGGTGATGCGCGCTTGGACCATACCGGGTCGAGCAGAATATTCACTCCCGCAGTCTGTATCAGCATGCTGGCATGCCCGACATATGAAATGCGCAGGGCGGTGCCTTCAACGCGTATCGGGGGGCGATCGACGTATGGCGACGGTGCCCAGACCGGCCACTTTGCCTTGGGGGCGCGCCATCGACGGTCTATGTGCCAACGCAGCAAATCGCGCCTGCTTCTAGGTGGCGCCCCTTCTGGGTCGAAAAAGCGCTCCCCATCGAAATGATCCGACTTGGGGCCGGTGTAATAGCGGGACATGCACGCGCGTACTACATGCGGCGCGCATCATGCAAACAGGCAATGTCGGTCAGCGGGAAGTTTGAGGTGCGGGCGGGCCGCGCAATGGCTTGTCATTAGCTCGAAGCAGGCGATTCCGTCACCACCGCATGCAACCGCCTCACCATCACGAAGATGGTGAACCCATTCTTCTAGGATCGGCCATTATTGAAGGGACTTGCGAAAATCCATCAACCCATTCTCAAACACTGGCCCATTATCACTTCACACTTTCTGCGCTATTGCAGCTCGATCAAGATCAATAAAAGCCACGAGTTGTTTCGTCAGGTCGGTGAAAATCTGAAGTTTTCCGGTGTCCAGCGGTTCGCTCAGCAATTGCAGCAGGAAAGTGTCCGCACCGTCCGCGAAAGCCGGCCCCAGGCCGCAGAAGAAAAACCCGAGACCGCGGGCGGATTCCGTCAGGAGAGGAAGACCGGGATCGCTGACCGGCGCGGAAAACTGGACGGAGGTGGCGCCGAGCGCCCGCACGTCTCGCAACGCCTGGGCAAGCTCGATCGCGGCGTTCGGTCCAATCTGCTCGAAGGAGATCATGCCATAGCCACGATCGCTCACCTTGATTCTGGTGCGCGACTCCGGTGCCGCCGCTTGAGCCGGCGCCGCCACCGACACGGTCACCCCGAGACTCGCGTATAGCCTGAGCAGAGTGTCCCGATAGGCCGCGGGGGCGTGGATCGTGCGCGGGGCCGGCCGCTGCACGAAACGGAAGGTGCGGAGGTAGCTCTGGCGCTGTCCTGCGGTGGGGCAGGGAACACCCTTGGGCCGGAAGCTCTCGGGATTGGCGCCGAGCAGCACAGCGCAGACCGGCATGCCGGCTCGCTCGTCGTTCCGCTGCGAGAAGGTGTGGATCGTCAGCGGCTCCGCGTAGATGCCATCAAGGTCGTGCTTGGGTGCTTCCTCCGACAGGCGTGCGGTCATGCGCTCGAGCAGGCCGTGGCCGCGGTGAGCGGAGAGGACGACGGCCTCGCCGCGTTCGGCGACCCGCGCGCCAGGTTCGCGTTCGAGTGCAACATGACCGATCACCCGGCCATCGCCGTCCCGCGCCACCGCCGGAACGAGCTCGCCGCTCTCGACTTTCTCCCAGTAACGGCGCGTCGAGAACACCTCCGAGTGGACGTAGTGATGGCCATAGACTTCGAGGAAGCAGCGCGCGATCGCCGCCGCATCGTTTTTCTGCGGCCGGTCGATGACGTAGTCTGCCTTGGCCGCCGGGACTGCCGGCGCGGATACCGGCTCCTCGGCAGCAGCCGAAGGAGGTGGCTCCGCAGCCCCGGTCAGGCTGCGGTGAAGAGTGACCTCCCATCCGTCGATTCCATGCTCATGGCAGGAGATGCCTGTGTCGTGGCGGATTCGGCCGGCAATCGATGCCGCGACTTTCGAAAATCGAGAATAGCCGTGCAACAAGATGCGGACCCTGGCGTCCTTATGCGAGCAAAGCAGCACGATGCGGGCGCGTTCGCGGTCGGATCCAGGAGCGCACAGAACCTGCCAGGCATGGGCGGTATCGTCCGCGATCAGGCTCGCAGTCGATATGGATACGCCGTCGGCGAGCGAAGCCTCGCGGACAAAGGCGCGCACGAGCTCGCTGCGCTCGGGTTCGAGCACGAGCTGGAGCTCGGAAAACCGGACGACGGAGAATGCTTTCATGGCTGCAGGCAACTGCAATATCATCGGGGATCGATGGCCGAAGGCGTGGCGGCTGCTATTGTGCCCTTTTTTGCAGAACTTGCGCTCCAAATCGCAAGGTTGGCGGCCTGATGGCCTAGGGCACCAGTTTGATTGATTTCTACGTCCAAGCTGCTCAATGTGGCAAAAAGAGCACATCAAGCTCCAGCCCTAAGCAAGCACTGAACCTTTAGGATGCTTCTTGCGACCAACCCTTTGGTTGCGGCCAAAAGCCGTTCGGGGGGGATCCAGATGATGATGCGGGTGACGATTCTCGTTGCGAGCTTGCTTGCGAGCGCTCCAGCCATCGCTGAGCCAATGGGCCCCGAAGTAGCTCAGCGGTTTGTGACCGGGAAACTGTTCGCGTTCAACTGCGTCGATGGGACGCGCGGGCTTGGCCAGATCTATACCGATGGCTCGGCAATGGCCACCATTCAGGTCAGCGGCTCAGGACCGGCACGAACGTTAGGGTTTCCGCCGGGCACGCTCAAGGTGAAGGGCGAGGCCGTATGCGCCACCCTCAAAGGTCTGTCATTTGAGCCGTGTTTCAATCTCAACCGGACCGGCGAGCAGAGCTTTCGCGGATCGCTTGCAGGGCTAGGGAGCTTCGCGTATTGCGATTTTGTGCGGCGCGTGAGCTCCGCCAGCGTGAAAGAACAGCAAGCTCACTAGAACCCCGTCATGCGCGGGCTAAACGGTCGCATTGACGTGTGGTCGTCAATTCGGCCGCAAGTCAGCGCCGATCATCCCGAGGGAGTGTACGCGGACGCAACGACCACATGGGGCTTGGCCGTAGCGGCGTGGCGCAGGAGCGTCAATTCGTTCAGGAGACCGCGCTTCAGCTCGTCGGGCTCCGCAGTTTGACCCACAGCGACATTAGCTGTGCACTGCGGCAAAGGTTTTGATGCTGGTTTCAGCCCCTATCAAATTACTCGCTTGAGCCGATACAATGCTGTCCCCTGAGATGGGTGCGGATATGCGGCGACGTGAGTTCATTACGCTTCTCGTCGGCGCAGCGGCTACGTGGCCGCCGCGGCGCGGGCGCAACAGCCGTACCGGATGCGGCGGATGGGTGTCCTACTGGGCAATGCCGAGGACCATGAAGCGCAGTCCTGGATCGCGGCGTTGCGGGTGCGCCGCGCCTCGCCAGGGTCACATTGTTGTTTAACCCGCCAACGGTGACATTTATCCAAGCTTACCTCAGCCCCTTCAAAGCTGCCGCTGCGTCTGTCGGCGTGGAGGCGATTGT
>Ga0185299_10006454_pt1 | contig 12458 bp, 16 predicted proteins | sample PaiPotPPA55metaG_FD_128002 | JGI IMG/M metagenome (GOLD analysis project Ga0185299, IMG submission 128002) | Iron sulfur acid spring bacterial and archeal communities from Banff, Canada, to study Microbial Dark Matter (Phase II) - Paint Pots PPA... ...
AAGCTTCGTGTATCAGTTCTTCGAGATCCTTCCCGGCGACGGTCCGGCGCGGATGTACCGGCCCGGCCAGCCGATCGCCCTTCCGATCGTGGCCGCCCTGCTGGGCACCGGCCGCGTCGTGGTCACCGGCACCGACCGGCTCGGCCTGCTGCTGTGGATCGACGCCGACGCCCTGGCCGACGGGCGCGAGCCGAACCCGCGCGCCAGCGCGGTAGCCCGCGCCGTCTTCCGGTCCCCGGCCGCCGCCGTGTGCGGCCCGCTGGTGATCACCGGCGGGAGCGCCGAGGCGCCCGCCGCTCTCGGCCAGGTTGAGGCCGACGAGGCGTTCGCCTACCTGTCCGTCCTGGCCTCGGCCGGGGCGGCGGACGGCGGGCGCCGATGACCGCCCCCGCCCAACGGGACGGCGCCGTCCCGAGTATGACAAGGTTCTCATTCGGTATGGGCCTGGACTCGGCGTGCATCGCCCTGCGGTGGCTTCATGAGCCCGCGAGCCGGGACGGGATCGACCTGGACACGGTGACCCTGACGGTCGCGATGACCGGGGACGAGTACGACGAGACCCGCCGCATGATGGAAACCCATTTGCTCCCGAGGCTGCGCGAGCACAGTGTTCGGCTGGTCCAGCTCTCGCGCGCGAGCCAGTCCGGCGGGTACGTGGTGCTCGACGACTCGCGCAGCCCGCGCCGGATGGTGATGCGCGGTCCGTGGAAGCTCTCGGACGAGTTCGCCGCCGCCGGAACCCTGCCCCAGCTTTCCTCTCATCTGTGCTCGATCCGATCGAAGGCCGAGCCGTTGGACTGGTGGGCGGCCGACGAGTACGGCGATCAGCCGGTTTTCCACGTCGTCGGCTACGCGGCCGAGGAGGACACGCGGGCCGCGAAGGACATGAAGCACGCCTCAGCCCTGCGCTGGCCGCTCTACCCCTTGCGGTCGTGGGGTTGGGATAGAGCCAGGTGCGACGCCTATGTCCGAGCCCTGATCGGTGAGCGGTGGGGCCGCTCGTGCTGCTCGGAGTGCTGCTTCGGGTTCAACAAGGCGAACCTGCCGGATCTGATCGCGCGCTGGCGCGCGGAGCCGGAGGTGGCCGCCGAGGTGCTGTGGATGGAGCACACCGCGCTCGCGCTGAATGAGCGGATGCGGCTGTACGGCAAGACCTCGGCGCACCAGCTGGCGCGCGAGCACGGGCTGACCGGCGCGCTGGAACGCTACCGGGCGCGGCTGGAGACCAGCCGGTTCGCGGTCTACGAGGTACGCCGGGTGCTGCACGCGGGCAAGGACGGGCCGGATGTGAAGGGCCCGGTCTGGCGCTCGGTCAAGGGCGTGGCGGCCGGTTCGCGGGCCGCGATGACCGCCGAGCTGGCCGAGCGCGCCGCCGCAGCGGGCGGGCGCGTGGCGTTCGACGAGGACGGGATCGCCCGCGCCTTGGTGCTGGCCCGGGAGAAGTCGTACCCGACCACCGAGCGCCTGTTCGCCCTCGCGCCGGTCGGCGCGGTGGACAAGCAGCTCCCATCGTTCGACAAGCACTGGGCGCGGGTGAGCGCGGCGCGGGCGGGACGCGGCGATGCCGGCTGAGACCACGTGCTGGCCGAAGCGGCTGCTGACCAACGGCAACCGGGACCTTGCGCGCGACCGGATCTGGACGTGGACGCTGCCCGCGCTGGCCGCCCGCCTGCCGGACGGCAGCACGGTCCGGACTTGTCCGGCCGCTGGTATATGCGCTTTGGCATGTTATGCGAGGGAGGGCACGTACCGGATTCCCTCGGTGCGGGCGCGGCACCTGCTGAATCTGCGCTACACCCTGGAAGACCTGGGCGGATGGCAGGACGCGATGATCCGGGAGCTGGCGCACCGCCGCTTCGCGACCGGTATCAGGGTCAGGATACACGACGGGGGAGATTTCTACAGTCCACGGTACCTCGATACCTGGCTGACCGTGATCGCCGCGAGCCCGCACGTCGGGTTCTACACGTACACCAAGGAAGTGGAGTTGTTCCGCGGCCTGGTCGAGCCCGCGCCGCCGCCGAACCTGAAGTGGGTCTACTCGCTCGGCGGGAAGCAGGACTTCCTGCTCACCTGCGAGGACCGGGTGGCCGACGTGTTCCCCACCGAGGCGGCGATCGGGCGTTCACGGTTCCATTCGCAGGCCGCCTCAGACCTGCTGGTCGTGGACGGACCGGCGCCGGTCGGCATGGCCAGCAACAACATCCCCAAGCTCAAGCGCCGCCAGGGCGATCGGACCTTCGGCCAGTGGCAGGCCGAAACGGAGGGCCGCGCGTTCCCGTTCAGCCGCGCGGCCTGATCAACCCCCTGCTGTATCTCATCTCAACGATAGGAGTTTGTCATGCCCCTGCTTCCCCATACCGGCCTGCTCGTGCCGGACGGCGCCCCGCGGGTTGTGGCCGTGAGCGAACTGGCCATGGCCAGGGGCCTGTGCTGGGTCGCGCACGTGCGGCTCGGCGATCGTCACCTGGGCACGATCGAGAACGCGGGCAACGGCCAGCAGACCGAGTTCTTCCCGATCGAGCAGGAGCCGGAGTTCACCGCCGCGCACTTCACCGCGTTCGCCGCCGGCTGCCGGCGCGATGGGCGCGCGCTCGACGAGCAGGAAGTGATGGAACTGCTGGTCGAGGAGTTCGAGTGCGCCGCGATCGTGCGCGACGTACGCGGCCACACCGGAACGTACGCCCGGCAGTTGACCGCCGGTCGGATCACCGGCTGGGCCGAACTCGACCACCGCCCGCGCACCCACGCCGAACTCACCGCCCTCGCCCGGCAGCTCGCCCCGCGCCCGACCCACGCCGTGGTGTCCGCCGCGTGGCAGGTGTGGACCGGCGAGCGGTGGCGCGCCCTGCCGATCCCGGACTACGACTGACGCCGCCTTCGAACCCTGACTAATCAACCACCCGACATTCCGCACAGCAAAGGACCCGTGTGACCGACCCCGACCCCGAGATACCCGAACCCACCGAAGGACAGGCTCAGATCCTTCGCGGGTTGCGCGCGGCGTGTACCAGCATGCTGATCCTGCCGCCGGACCAGCCCGCCCCGAACCTGCCGCCCGGCGCCCTGATCGCCTGGTACTCCGGTCTGATCAGCGCCGCGATCGACACCCTGGCCGCCAGGGCGGACCTGTACGCCCCCGGCGAGCGGTACCAGCCGGCCGCGGTGACCGGCTACAGCACCGGATTGGGCATGCTCTTCTACGGAAAGCCCCGGCTGGGCATGGCCTTCCGCTTGAACGTCTACAGCGCCGTGATCCACCCGCCGCAACTGTCCGCCTCGATCGATCCGGCGACCTCCGCAATTCAGCAGGCCGTGTCCGCCGCCGCCCGGATGCTGCTGATCACCGGCGCGACCGCGACGCCTAAGGAGGTGGCCGCCGAGTTCCGCCGAGCGCGCACCAGCTTGATCGCCGCCGCGCGCTACGCCGACCAGGCGGCCAAGGCCCACCGGCCCCCGGGACGCTCCCCGGACTCGGCGCCGTGACGGGCCCAGGCGGAAGGCTGTGGCGGTCGGCCGACTCGCCCCGCGCACGGGGCGACGAGCCTTTGGCATAAGGACCGGCCGGCCGCCTACCCGACCGCCGCCCACACGCGCTCACCAGCGGCGTTCATCGGCGATCGAAGCATGCCGAGTCTACCGGCACCGCCTGCTGAGCCCGATCGTCGCGTGTCCGCCCGCCGCGTGCGCGTGCAGGCCGAGTCAGCCGATCACCCACCCCGGCAGGGCCGGGCCGCGTGCTCAAGCGGGCGCGTGAGTCGAAGACCGCTGCCGTCGTCGGCCGGCCGCGCTGCCCGGCTGTGTGGCCGATTCCCGAGGCGGGCGCGTGCGAGGTGAAAGCCCGTTGCGGGACCGACCCGGCGAGAGCGCAGCTACACCGGGCGTTCCGGTCGGTGGTTCCTCCTCCAGCGGAGCCCACAGGCCCGACCCGGCGCAAAGGCCGAGCCGCTGCGCGGTCGCGCTGCGCGCGAGCCCCTGCCCCGGGCCCAGCCCGCGGGCTATTTCCGTGGCCCGTCACCACGACCCGGCCGGATCGCCCGGCTGCGCCCCACCCCGGGGCGGACACCACGGAAACGGACACTTCCCATGAGCATCAGCGCCACCACCACGATCACCGGCAACATCACTGCCGAGCCGGTCCTGCGCTTCCAGCGCGAGACCGGAAAGGCCGTCGTCAACTTCACCGTCGCCTCCACCGAGCGCTACGTGGACCGCTCCACCGGCGAATGGAAGGACGGCTCCACCGTCTTCATGCCCTGCTCCAGCTGGGTCGGCGCGGAGAACATCGCCGAGTCGGTCGGCAAGGGCGACCGGGTGATCGTGTCCGGCAAGCTCAAGCAGCGCTCCTACACCACCGACGACGGCAACAAGCGCACCGTGGTCGAACTCGAAGTCGAGGAGGTCGGCCCGAGCCTGCGCTACGCCCAGGCCAAGCCCGTGAAGACCCCGCGCGGCAACGCCGGCCAGGCCAACCCGAGCGCCGACGCCTGGGCCACCGCCGGGGCGTGACCCGCCGGGGCCGCGCCGGACACCCGGCGCGGCCCCGGACCGCGAGCCACCGCCAGCCACCGTCAACGAAGGCGCCATGACCAAGCTCATCGCCGCTCTCGAGCGCATCGTGACCGCGGAGAAACGCTGCCTGGCACGGCTATCCGCCGCGACCTACTCCAAGCACTCCGAGCGCTGCGCAACCTGCTGCGTCCTGAGCGGACAGATCTGCCGCACCGGACGCCTCATCTCCAGCCTCGCCGAAGCGCTGGAGACCGAGCAGCTGTGGTGATCCACAGCCCCGAGACTCCGCACGACCAACCCCCACGCCCGGTCGGGCGGGCGGCATCCCGCCCGGCCAGGCCCCACACCCTTCACCAGCACAGAAAGCCGACCACCGTGAACCACTCCACCCCACACCCGGCCGCGCAGCCGCCCGTCCACGTCCAACTCGTCAAACCCGGCGCCACCATCCGGCCCGTCGACGCGCCCGCTCCGGGCGTGACCACGGACGAATCCGCACACCTGCATCGCATCCACGCCGCCCTGCTTGGCCTGGAACGCGCCGTCACCGATGCCCTGGCCGGCAGCGTCCCGGCCCAGGCCCTCGACCAGGCCGCCCGCCCGGTCCTCGCGCGAGTGCGCACCGCACTGCACGCCCCCGGACGCACGAACACCCCCGTCGACCTCGACCAGTACCAGCCCGAACTGTCCGGCGGCTACCCGGACAACCTCGACCGCGCCGCCTGGGCCGCCGAAGCCCTGCGCACCTTCGGACTGCGCACCCGCCAGATCGGCCCGCACAACGGCGCCTGCGTGGACGGAGTCGAGGAGATGGCCGGAGACCTGATCTGCGACCTGATGCACCTGCTCGACGCCATCGGCGCCGCCACCGCGAACACCGTCCTGCGGGGCGTCCGCTACCACGAAGAAGAACTCGACGAAGAGTTCGACGAGGACGACTACCTGCGCGAGCTGATCGGCGCCTGATGAACCCGGCCGCCCCCGGCCCCTCGGCCCCGCCCGGCGCGGGGCCGATCCGCGCCGCCATCACCGCCATCACCCTGACCATCTCGCTTATGTGCTTCGCGTTCTGCTTCGGCAACGCCCACAGGCTGTGCATCAGCCTGGGGATAGAGGGCTGGATCGCCTGGCTGATCGGCCCCTCGGTCGATTTGAGCGTCATCGGGCTGCTGCTCGGCGTGCGCCACCTGGCCTCCCTCGGCTACGACGACGAGCAGTTGACGAAGCCGCGCCGACTGCTGACTTTCTGCGGCTTGCTCACCCTCGCGCTGAACACCGCCGACGCGGTCACCCACGGGCAGTACGGCACCGCCGCCGTCGAGGCGATCGGCCAGATCCTGCTGATCTGCTGGGCCGACACCGGCCCGTGGCTGCTGCGCCAGATCCACACTCGCCCCGCCGCTTACCCCGACGCCGGCGCGCTGGCCGAGGATGTCAAACCGCCGCAGGAAGCCGCGCCGCAACCGACCCAGCTCGACGCGGCGCCGGTTGAGGCCGAGAAGTCGGCCGAACCTGCTCCCGACGCTCAGTCCGACGCCAGGCCCGAACGGGGTCGGCGGAACGAGGTGCGAGCGGCGACCACACGGCCTGAACAGGAGCTGTGGACCGGTGCGCTGCGCCTCGACGCCGAGCACCGCGCCGGGCATGGTCGCCCGATCACGCGCGACGCGCTGCGCGAGGGACTGAACATCGGCACGAACAAGGCCACCGAACTCAACCGGCGCCTGCGCGAGCACACCGCGCACACCGCACGCCTGGCCGTACGCGAGGAACCGGTCCCCGCGGAATCACCGCGCGACCGGGACGCCGAGCCCGCGAGCCGCGAACCAGTCGGCGCACTGCGTTGACCCGGTCCGGCCGGGGATACCCGGCCGGACCAACCCACTCATCCCCCTTCGTCCATCAGGAGCCTGCATGTCTGCGAGTCAAGCCCCGTTCAATCCCGCCGAAGCGCTCGGCGAACACCTCGGCGACCGCGTGCGCGCCGCCGCGCGCAGTCTGCTCGCCGCAGCCGACGCGCTGACCGTCGAGGGCCTACCGACCTCCGGTTACACCACGGCGGCGGTCGAGCTGCGCGGCCTGCTCGACGCCCTGATCGAGCAGGCCGTCACCTACGACCTGTACGCCGGCCCCGGACTTGCGGCCGTGGCCGACGCGCTCGGGGTCACCGAACGCACCGCGCGGAATCGCTACCGCGGCGGCCCGCGTGAGCTGCCCTTGCTGATCGCGCTTCACCAGGACTAATACCCGAGGTGGCACATCATGGCGTGGATCACGGGCGCCCTCGCAGGGACCTGAAGAACTCAGCCAGCGCACGCAGAATCTCAGGACGCTGCTGAGGGCTTGCCCCGCGCAATGCGAGGCCCAGCGCCGCGAAGCAGAACACGCACAGCAACGCCAGCACGAGCACCCCATACCCGCCAGCCCGCACCACGTCCACCATCATCACGACACCGCCGACAGCTGTTTGCGCGGACCTCGTTCGCAGCACGCCGAAGTGGGGCGCGCCGGCCCGCCGCTGAGCCTCACACGACGGCCACTTCGCTCGCGCGGCTCCCAGACCTGCCCGGCCACGTCAGAACGGCCTGAGCAGGAGCCGGACCCGACCATACGTGACGATATACTCCCGGCCGTCGAACTCGGGCCGCGCCGTTGCTCCGCGCAGCCCGCACACGGGATCCGTGAGCGCGTCGGCGATGTCGGAGGGGAACGGCGGCCCGCTCCAGCGAAGCTCTAGCACCGAGCGCAGCCGCCGCAGCCGAACCCGTGAGTGCGGACGTTGCCGCGCCCACCACTCGGCGGGCTCTCGACGCAGTGGATCCCAATAAAAGTTTCCGACCGCCCACCGCGGACGGTCATCGCCCTCCACTAAGGCGATCTCTCTGGCGCACAGTCGGACGAACAGTCCGGCCAGCAGCGCCTTGAAGTCCGGATTGAGCTTGCCGAGCCAGTCCGCCGAGGCCAGTTCATTGGGCGTAAGCGGACGGTCAAGGTGCTTGCCTGGTGCGAAGTCGTATCCGGGGTTCAACCCGTCCGGCGCGGCATCGCCCGAGGCGGTCTTGCCGGAGCCGAGAAGGTTCTTCGCGGAGGTGGAGGTAACACGCGCACCGGAGGAGAAGTGCGCCATACGGTAGATGCGGTTTTCCTGCTCGGTCTCCGCCTCGTCGACGAAGCGCAGGCCGAGCGGTGATCCCAGCAGCCTGTGGGCGATGTTGTCCGGCGCGTTCGAGACGATCACCAGTTCGTCGTGGCGCGGCGAGAGGATGAAGTCGTAGGTCGTCAGCGCGGCGAGCGCCGTGTCGTTGAACAACCGCTCGCGGTTGTACGGGTCGTGGTTCAGCGCGTACATCGCCATCAGCGCGCGCACGTCGCACTGCGCGGTCGAGCACTCGTCGATGCGCGGCGAGTTGCGCGCGCCCACGATAGAGCGCGCCGACTCGCGGCTTTCGCCCAGGAATGAAGCCCTCTGATACGCGAGCGCGCGATTGGGCCGGGTAGTAGACACCACTACACTCGATTCCAGATCACCCGGATGACCTGTGTGTGAGCGTCAGTGGACGGCATGCGCCGCAGTGGGCCTACAGGCGGAGTTGGGTTCCGGGTCCCTACCGCACCGTTTCGTCGGCTCGTAAGAGCCGGTGGCCATACAGGCTTGTGTGATGACCACGATGACACGTCGGAGAAATCTGCGCAACGACACTGGCGGCGAACCCGCGTGCCGAGCGAACCGACCCGGGGCCCGATCTCCCGCAGGACTCGCTCCGCGCGTATCGCCCGCACCGCCGAGGCCGTCAGCGGCCGGGGAACGCAGTGCACGGCCCTGCACACGGTAGGACCGGTGGTCCCTCAACTGAGCGGGTTGTCAGTCGTCGGTCAGCATCTGCGCGACCAACACGCGGTAGCGCGCGACATCTTCAACGAACTCGTCCCCGGTCGCATCGAGCGGGTCGATCGGGCCGGGAAGCCCGGCCAGTTCCCGCAGCATCGGCTGATAGTCCGGGGCGAGGCCGTCGTGGCACGTCCCGCAGAGCGTGACAAGATTCTCCTCCGCAGTCGGACCGCCCATCCGACGCGGAATGAGGTGATGAACATCCAGTTCAAGGTCGAGATGGTCCTTCGGCCGCCGGCCGCAAACCACACAGCGGTAGCCATCCCGCTCCAGCACTCTCATACGCCGTTTGCCCCGCGCTAGCCCCGCCTCGGCCGCCTTGTCATCGAGATGGCGGGTCGAGAGGAACCCGTAGCCTCCCATCGAGACATCCCCGTCGTGCACCACCTCGACCGGCTCAAGCCAATTCGGGAGGTGCGATGCCGCGAACTCGTGCTCGACGAACGCGTTGCCGCCGAGCCACATGAAGACCGCGAGATGCTGCTCGGCATGCACCGAGACCCACCCCTGGCCGAGTTCGTCCCAGATCCGCGCATGCTCGACCGGATTAACGAGGCTCGCCTGCCGCATCTCCCAATGCTTGTTGCGCGGCGACCAGCCGACGAATTGATTGAAACATCCCCGCTCCAGCCGATTTCGGCGGTTCGCCCGCAGGGTGAACGCGTAGTAGGAGCAGCCGGGCCGGAAGCTTCTCATCTCCGCGCCCAGATCCGACAGATTCTTCTCCGACATGGCCTCCAGCATCTCAGGACCCGCCGACAGTTTCTGCGACTCCGCATCAGCATGGATCCGCGGCCACCCCGGTTCGAGTCGACGACCGCCACCATGACTACGCGTCGCTCTCGGCCTCGGCGCAGAGCGGCCGGTTTCCAACGCGAGCGTCGACAACGCCGTCGGGCACCCGCCCGGCGAGAAATCCGTCACGTCCGTGCGGCAATGCAGGTCGGCAGGTTCACACCAGGCTGGGCACTCACGTCTTCCCTCCTCGCGGCGGGCCGGGCTCAGGCCGTCGGCGCGGCGGTCGCTGCCCGGCGGCCGGCTCGGCTACATTGAACATATGAGCGAATCGATGTCCGGGGCTGGCGAGGTCGCCTTCGATTACAAGGGCGAGACCTGGGTCTTTCCCGCCCGCGTCGTGGAGATCCAGCGTCGCTGGAACGCCGCGAACGCGGCGTGCGCCCGGTTGGCGCAGGCGGATGATCCGGATTCGGTGGCCGCGTATCGCGTCGCGTGTGATGACCGGATGGCCGCGACCCACGCGAAACTCGATGATCCGTGGATCGCCGCGCTCGGCGTCGCGAAGCACAAGACCGACCCCGCGCTGCGCGCCTGCGCCGCAGCCGAGTGACCGGTGAGTTCGCGCAAGTCGCCCCCGTCGAGCCTCACCGCGGCCCAGCGTGACGCTGCCGCGGCGTCGCTGCATGATCTCGCCAGGGCCGTGTCCGCCACGGCCTCCGATGCCTGGGCGCACGCCGACCTCGTCGCGGATCTCGCTGCGCTGCTCGCACGGCTGTGCGCACGGCTTCCGGCCGAGTTGGGTCAGCACGCCTCGAACCGTCTGACCGATCAGCTCAATCGAGGCGGGAAGGAGAACGACGCCGCGACCGAACTGCTGTACCTGCAAGCCCTGATAGCCGGGGCCCTCAACGTCCCGGGGGTAGGCGGCCGACTGCACCACGCCGCCTCCGCGGCCTACCTCGCCAGCCGGGACCTTCTCGCCGCCGCGATCGCGCCGACCGAGTACCGCGAACCTCTGATCGCAGACGCCTACGCGCATCTCGCCGCATCCCAAACTCACCTCGCGGCCGAACGCAAGGCACAGTTTCGCCCGCTCGGCCCGGCCTAGTCCCGCTCGCGTCGAAACGCCCTCGCCCAACGCGCCGAATCCCGGTGACCGTCTGCCGTGTAGGGCTGGGCGCGGTTCTGGGTGGTGGAGCCCTATGGGAATCACGACCGCCCGGCGCCGCCGCAAGGGCCGTGCCGCTGCGCGGGCGAGCTGCGCTCGCACCCTTGCCCCGGACCGGGCCGGGCGCGATTGACCAGGGTCCGTCACCACCCGACGGGCCGCGACCAGCGGCCCCGTGCAGAGACGGACTACATCCAATGGGCTACATGCACTCCTGGGCCTACAAGCCCGACGCGGCGTTCCAAGCAGCCTTCGAGCAGCTGGCCGACGATACCCGCGAGATCCTTTCCGCCCTCGCCGACCGGCAGGTGCCGATCGCCAACTGGGCCGGACGCGGCGACCCGGAGGTCACCAACCTCGCCATCTCGTTCAACGGCGCCGGCCCGGACGCCGACGACACGTTCCTGCTCGAGACGACCGGGAACGGAACGATCCAGCACACCCCCGCCGGGCACAGCTTCCACCTGGACCAGTGCACGACCGCCGGCAAGCCCTACGACCTGGCGGTCACCGCCGTCCTGCTGCGCGCCCACCAGCTCACGCCCCGGCACATCGCACTCGCTTCCGACGGAGGCTGGGACGAACACTGGCGAGCTGCCCGCGCCCTGCTGGCCTCCCTGTTCGACGCCGACAGCGACGCCGACCCGCTCAACCCGCACGTCGCGCTGCATGGCGGGCCCGAGATCCTGCGCATCACACCGCCTTGCTTCGAGCCCTAGACCCGTCACCGGGACCAGGCCGCCCACAGCGTCACGTTCGCAACTTATCCACCGTCCCCTTCCCGAACGGAGTCCGACCATGTCCGCCTACCGCGCCCTCGCCGACCGGGCGTGCACCCGCGACGAACTGGCCGCCGCGATACGCGCCGGAGACCACCCGCAGTGGCTGATGTTCTGGGGCCACCGCCCCGAACCCGACGGTTCCATCGGCGCCAGCTGCCTGAGCCAGTGGTACCCGGCGCCCTTCACCGCCAACGGCGTCAGCTACCCCAGCGCCGAGCACTTCATGATGGCCGCGAAAGCCCGCTTGTTCGCGGACACCGACACCGAGGCCCGGATCCTCGCCGCCCGGACCCCGGCCGATGCCAAGCGGCTCGGCCGCCAGGTGGCCGGGTTCAACGAGAAGACGTGGGTCCGCAACCGCAGCGATGCCGTCTTCCTCGGCAACGTCGCCAAGTTCCACCAGAACCCGCGCCTCGGCGAATTCCTCGCCGCGACCGGCTCGCGCGTGCTGGTCGAAGCGAGCCCCTACGACCGGATCTGGGGAATCGGCCTCCGCGCCAGCGACCCACGCGCCACCGATCCCGCGGCCTGGCCGGGGCTGAATCTCCTGGGATTCGCGCTCGCGCAGGTACGCGCGCACTTGGCACGGTAAACGGTCCGCGGGTCGGAGCACGGCCACCATGCTCCGACCCGCACAGATGTGCACGCCGACGCTGGAGTTCGGCGGCGAGCGGCCCAGTCAACCAGAGGGCTCATCGACCGCGCTCGCCATCCTCGGGTGCTCGCGCTCGATGAGCTTTGACCCGTCACGCGCCGTCGGCGCCACACGTTCACCGGCGCCCGCGCAGCGACCTGAACAACTCCGCCAGCGCACGCAGGATCTCCGGGCGTTGCTCGGCGCTGGCACCACGCAACGCCAGCGCGAGAACCGCGAGACAGAACACGCACAGCAGCCCAAGCGCGGCCACTCCGTACCCGCCGACGCCGATCACCTGCGCCATCATCGCGCCACCCACCCTGTCGGTTCGCGACGTGAGCGCGTCCGGGACCAGTGCGTGAGACCGATCGCCGCCTCCCCGCGCGCGGGCGCAGTTCGCCTGAGCTCAGTGCTTCCGCTGATCTGCCTGGCCATATCAGTTCGGCCTCAGCAGAAGGCGCGCTTTGCCGAAGACGATCTCGCGCTCGCGCGCGTCGACCTCTCCATGGGCCGAAGCGCCGCGCAAGCCGCACACCGGGTGAGTCAAGGCGGCCACGATGTCGCCCGGGAACGGCGGCCCGGTCCAACGCAGCTCCCACGTCTCACTCACCTCCCGCAGAGACCGGCGCCCATCGCGCAGCGGGTCCTGATCCCACCACGGCGCCGGTGGACGATCGAGCGGGTCCTCGAAGAACGCTCCGACCGCCCAGGTACGTCAATCGCTCGCGGTCA
>Ga0185299_10006456_pt1 | contig 12454 bp, 5 predicted proteins | sample PaiPotPPA55metaG_FD_128002 | JGI IMG/M metagenome (GOLD analysis project Ga0185299, IMG submission 128002) | Iron sulfur acid spring bacterial and archeal communities from Banff, Canada, to study Microbial Dark Matter (Phase II) - Paint Pots PPA... ...
GAGCAGGGGTCGGAATACTACATGCTCTCCTACACGCCTGCGAACCGCAATTACGACGGCAAGTTCAGAAAGCTCAAAGTCGCCCTGGCGGCAAAGGGATATCACCTGGCGTATCGGCGCGGCTATTATGCGGATGACCCGCTGGCTCCGATCACGGAGGAGAAAGATGCCCTCTCGCGGGATGTCGGGATGGCGGCCATGCAACACGGCTCGCCACAGTCTCACCAGATCGTGTTCGCTACTCGGATTGTTCCGGTGGGAAAACCGGTGAAAGTGGATCCTGCGAGACAAGCGGCAGCGGGCAAGAAACCGAAGAAAAATGCGGTCGTTATCACCGACGTCCAGCATTACGCGGTTGATTATGCAATTGCCGGACCGCAGCTGCATTTTGTTGACCAAGGCAATATGCATCACGGTGTCCTGGCGTTTATGGCGTCTGCCTTCGATGACGACGGCAAACAGCTATCGCGAGTTGCCAGCCGTACTACCAGCGATCTAAAAGCATCCTCCTATCGTGATGTAATGGTCGGCGGCTTCCGATTGCACCAAGAGTTCGACGTTCCGGCGAACGCGGTATCTCTGCGCCTGGGAGTCGAGGACGAACTGAACCGGCGCTTAGGTACCGTAGAAATCTCATTGCCAGTTCCCCCACCTCCCGAGGAAGCAGGTTTGCACGCCAAGACCCTGCCGGAGATCGAACCGGATTGATAGTACCGGGGAGCGGGGCGGAGGCTAGACTGCGACCGTGACCGAGGTTTCGGTCCGCGTAACCGGGTGATAAAGCGTGTCCCGCTCAACAGGGTCACGACCGGCTTCGCGAATCAAGCGGACCAACTCCTGGCGGCGCATACCTTGCGGCGTAGTGGCCCCGGCGTCGTGGTAAATCTTCTCTTCGATGACCGTGCCGTCAAGGTCATCGGCGCCAAAACGCAAAGCAATCTGGGCGATCTTCGGCGTCAGCATCTGCCAGTACGCTTTAATGTGCGGGAAATTATCCAGCACCATGCGGCTGACGGCGATCTGCCTAATGTCGAGCATGCCAGTGGTCTTGGGCAAATGCTCAAGCACCGTATTGTCGGGATGGAAAGCCAGCGGGATGAAGGTCTGGAAGCCGCCGGTTTCGTCCTGGAGGGCGCGCAGCTTCATTAAGTGGTCCACGCGATCTTCGTCGTTCTCTACATGTCCATAGAGCATGGTGGCATTGGATTTCAGCCCAATCTGATGGGCGGTACGCGCCGTGTCCAGCCACTGATCGCCATCAATCTTGTGGTCACAGATGACGTGGCGCACGCGATCGGCAAAGATTTCGGCGCCTCCGCCGGGCAGCGAATCCACGCCAGCTGCCTTTAGCCGCTGCAGCGTTTCAGCGATCGAGAGCTTGGCTCGCTTGGCCAAATACGCGACCTCGACCATGGTGAAGGCTTTAAGGTGCACCTGCGGAAATCGTTGTTTCAGGCCGGAAACGAGATCAAGAAAGTACTGGAACGGCAAGTCGGGGTGCAATCCGCCGACGATGTGAAATTCTGTGACGGCTTCGCTATAGCCCGAGGCGGCGGTCTCAAATGCCTCGTCGAGGGCCATGGTGTAAGCGCCAGGGGAACCTTTCTTGCGGCCGAATGCGCACAAGCGACAGGCGGCGACGCAGACGTTCGTGGGATTAATGTGCCGGTTGACGTTGAAGTACGTCTTGTCGCCATGCATGCGCTCGCGAACCCGATTCGCCAGCCAACCCACGGCCAGAATATCGCCGGTGCGATACAGGGCCATAGCGTCGTTGGCACTGAGACGTTCGCGCGCCAGCACCTTTTCGTGGATAGGAGCCAGTAGGGGATCGTCAGTTTGGAATGAATGCCCCGGAACCATTGTTTTGATGATACAAGCGGGCGGTGTGCAGTGGCTAGTGGTTAGTGGCTGGCAACTAGGTGACCTTCTATGCGCTATAAATCCCGAGAAAGGCCGCCTCCGCAAAAACGCGAAAGGACGAGGTGCCCGCGTTCTAATGCCGGTGCGGCGTGCGCAGCAAGAGATCGGCTGCGAGAAAAACCCAAAACACTACAGCGATTATTCCATTCATGGCGAAAAATGCGGCGTTCAGTTTACTCAAATCGTCTCTGGACACCAAGCTGTGCTCGTAGGCCAGTAGCAGAAAAACGGCGATCAAACCGATCACGGCAAACTTGCCGAGACCAAACACGAAGATGAGAGCGGCGAGCAGTACCAGCATCAGCAAGTGAAACACACGCGCGACCCATAGCGCATTGCCGATGCCGAGATAACGGGGGATGGAGTGCAATCCTGCCTGCCGATCGAACTCCAAGTCCTGGCAGGCATAGAGGACGTCGAACCCCGCCACCCAGAATGTAACCGCCGCAGTCAACAGCAGAATCCGGGGATCGAGCGAACCGCGCACTGCAATCCAGGCGGCGGCAGGCGCGACGCCAAGCGCAAATCCCAGCGCCAAGTGGGACCAGCGAGTCCAGCGTTTGGTGTAGGAGTAGAGGAGCAGGATCGCCAAAGCTACCGGCGACAGCAGGAAAGCGAGGCGGTTCAGCTCCCATGCGGCCAGAATGAAAGCGCTCGAGGACAGTATGACAAAATTCCTGACGAAGCCTTCAGTAAGCGTGCCTGTAGGAAGCGCGCGGGTACGGGTGCGAGGATTGGCAGCATCAATGGAGGCGTCCGCGAGCCGGTTAAACGACATTGCCGCCGAGCGCGCAGCCACCATGGCTACCACGATCCACAAGAGTTGGCGCAGTGAGGGCACACCCCCGGCAGCCAGCATCGCCCCACACAACGCGAAAGGGAGCGCGAAGACCGAATGCTCCCACTTGATCATTTCCAGCGTGACTCGCAAATTTCTCAGGAGCGGCACGCCAGCATTGTAAAAGAAAAAACCGAGCCGATTGGCCCGGCCGGGTTCTGTCAGAACAATTTACTTTGCCACCGTCAGTTTGTCGTCCACACTGAACACATTGGGACAGAGCGGGCCTGCATTTCTGCAATCCGCTTGTCCATCTGGCGGTCGACTACACCGTAGAGAGTCACATGTCCGTTGTCCACGACAATACGGATTGGCTTCTGCGGATCAAGAGCATATTTTGAGAGGATACTGTTTCCGTAGATCGCCCGTGCGGTGCCGCGTAACTTCCTGCTGGATTTGCTGGTCGTAACGGCCGCTTCCGACCATGGGGGACTCTGCCCACACCGACATCGCGAACAATATCGTCACGAGAAGGAGGTATGCTTTTCTCATCGTCTTAATCTTCCTTTCAATCATTTTTCCTTTTGAGTGTCATAGGTGCGCGTCTCAAGGCAATACTCAGTACCCTTCAGCTCCAATCAGCGGAACGAACCGGCATCCGTCGAGCACTTCGACGGCGGCTTTGCCGTCCTGCTTGCGTATCAGCTGCAACTCCTGGGCATGCGGGGGCCCGACTGGAATCACCATTCTTCCTTTGCTGGACAGTTGATCCAGAAGGCTACCGGGCACGCTGGGAGCGGCTGCCGAAACCACGATGGCATCAAAAGGCGCAAATTCGCGCCAGCCTTGGCTGCCATCGCCAACTATGACCCTCACATTCCTTAAACCCAGGCGGGCGAGAATTGTTTCGGCGTCGGCGGCAAGGATCGCGTAACGTTCGATCGAGTACACAAACCGCGAAAGCACTGCCAACAGCGCTGTTTGATATCCGGAACCTGTACCTACTTCCAGGACGGATTCGGAACCGTCTAAGCCAAGCGCCTGCAAAGAGCGCGCAATAATGAACGGCTGGGAAATTGTCTGCTTCTCACCGATCGGGATGGGGTGATCGCCGTACGCCTGGGATCTGAGTTCCTGGGGAACGAATTCATGACGCGGAATTCGCAACATGGCATCGAGGACTTGCTCATCAACAATACCGCGATTCCGAAGCTGGGTTTCTACCATTTGGCTCCGATCGCGTGTTTCTTGCTCTTCTTCAGAAACCGTGCGAAACCATGGCATAGGACCTTCAGAAAGTCTTGCAGGTTGTGCGGAACGCAAGCCGTCTAGCGCCTGCGACGCCGGATTTTCACATCGAAGCTCACTACGCCGTTCTGATCGCGGATGGCGACGATGGAAACGTTCCGCGTGACATTGTATTCCGCGCGAATGATCTGCTGCGAAGTCTGGGCCACATTGGTGGTGTAGGTGATGGTCAGGTTGTCTTTCACCTGCTGCTCAATGGTCACGGCGGGGCCGGTCTGAGTAGGCGAGGTTTCAGTGACTAGTCCCTGAGGGTCGATCTTAATGCGGCTGCCCCCGAATAGACGCTGGGCGCGATTGTTTAGAGTCGCATTCAGCGCCGCGTTCAGCAATGCGCTCGAAGCTTGCTGGCTGAATGCGGACTGGTTGGACTGCTGTAGTGACGCGGACTGTTCGGTGGTCTTTCCAAACGCCAGCAGGCCGATGATGTCCGAGGTGGGCAGCGGCGGTTCGGAACGGTAGTTCGTCTTCAGGCCGTTCGGTTTGCTGACATCGCCACTGAGAGAGAGTGTGATGTCATAATCGCGCACCCGAGTGATCGCTTCCAAGTCCAGGAAAATGGCTGGATTGCTGAAGGTGACGCCCCCGCGCTCCAGGCGGTATTTGGTGCCGTTCAAGTACACTTCGCCTTCGAAAACATCCGCCCGGCCCAGCAGAACCGGTTTTGCGGCATTGCCTCGCACCCGCAGGTCTGCCTCCCCTTGTACACGCACAACGCTGGTCTGCATTTGTAATTCTGGCGTGGTTACGACGTGCAGGTCCAAACGGATGTTGTTCAGCACCGGATCAGTCTGGGACAATCCGGCCGATTGTGCGCTGCGCCCGAGGTAAGCGCCGAAGTCAAAGCCCGGAGTGAACCCCAACTTGATCACGGTGATGTCGCCGAAGAGGAGCGAGCCCGAGGAACTTCCTCGCCAGTGGAGAGCAGCATTGGCGGTGGAGCTGACTCCGAGTGGATAGCGCAATCGGACGGCATCAGCATTCGCTTCGAGATCGAAGATTATCTGCCGGCCAATCAGATCCGCATGACCGGTGAAAGTTACGGTGCCGCCTCCGGTACGAGCGCTTAAGCTTGCGACGGTGATTCGGTTCTGGTTAAAGACCAGTGTTCCGTTGAGATCGGTGAGAGCGTTCGGCAGATTGATATCGGAGATCGCACCATTCTCCAGTTGCAACTTGCCGCTGACCAGCGGCGCATCCAGGGTGCCGGTCACCCTCACATCCCCGCTCAAAGTCCCGGATCCAGTGAAATCGGGGTCGTAAGTCTGAATCAACTTGAGGTCAAGTTTGCCCTGGCCCTTGAAATCCAGCGCCCGGCCGCCCGCCAACTGCATGGAGCCGCCCCCCGATACGTCTGTATTGTCACCGAGGAGATGAACGGCTTCGATCTTCAGAGCGCGGTTGGAGAGCGCAAAGCGAATCGGTCCCTGGTTGTGCAGCTTAAATTTTTCGACGTCGGCGCTGAAGTCCGTCAGATTACCGACGACAGAGAGTTGTTCCGGCTTCCGGATGGGGCCCTCAAGCAGCAGATTGCCGGCAACTGCAGAGTGGCCGGTGAGATGTCCGTGCAGATAACTTTCGAGGAAAGAGTCCACGTCGAGGCCAGTAAAATGAAAGTCAATGCGCGCAGGCCAGTCCTCGCGGAGGCGGATTTTCCCATCCACCAGCAATTCGGCATTCTGGAATTCGGAGTGCCCGGTCACCTGCAAATCGGCGCCGTGCGAAACCGCGGTCAGCATGTAGTCGCCGAGACCCTCTCCATTAAAAGCCACTCCCCGGAGGCGCAGATCGGCACTGACCTGCGGCTCGGCAAGAGCGCCGGAAGCCTGCACCGAGAAGTCGAGCTTGCCGGCAATGCTAACCCGCGAGCGTTCCAGCTGCGAGAACTCTGCCAAGTCAAAATTCGTGCCCCGCAGCGTAAGCTGCATGGTGCGGGCCGACAGGTCATAAGCGCCACTTCCGCTAATGCGCGACTCCCCGAGCGCAACGTGCAGGTCTTTGAAGAGGACCTGGCTTCCGTTGAGTTCCAGGAGCCCGCTTGCCGCATCAAACGCATGACCTTGAATTGAACTGTGGGATAAGACGACCTTGCCTCGCCCCTGTGGCTCCGCGACCGTTCCTGAGAAGTCACCGCCGGCATCGAGAGTTCCTGATAGTTTGTAGTTAAATCCAGCGAGGCTAGCTAGTTCGGCGGTATCCGCATTCTGTATATCCAGGCGGAGATTGAACCGGCTCTGCGGGACAAGCTTCCAGTCCATTAGTCCGGCGCTGCCGTCCAGTTTGATAGTGGCGTCCCCATGTTGCAGAACCGCATTATGCAGCGTGAGATTGCGGGCCGAGGCTTGAACGTCCGCGTTGAAAGAATCCCATTGAACTGGTTCGGCGTGCGATCCTTTCGCTGCGGTATCGAAATCCTCGACGTGCAGGTTGCCGGCAAGCGTGACGCGGGGAAGAGTGCCGGAAGCAGTTCCGTTGAAAGTGGCTCGCCCATGAATACTGAAAGGCGCACCTGCCGGAAACACTTCGGACATGACCGGCTGCCACTCCCTCAGATCGGTGGTTGTAAAAGAGATTCTAAGAGCGGACGAAGAGGCTAGCGCACCTGAGGCGCGCAACTCGGTTCCTGGGGTAGAGACCTGGAGGTTGCTGATCTGTACTTCGTTAGTTCTCGCATTGTAAGTTGCGCTCGCGTTCGCGGTCAGCGGAACCTGGTCTGGCAAGAGCCGGGTTGGGCGCTCAACTCCCGCGGTGAAACTGGTCTCCGCGTTGGCAATGGACTGGCGCCACTTGATCTGAGAAACGCCGGACAGACTCCCCGCAAGTTTGAGACGGTTGAAGGAGCGAAACTGCGGTCCCAGACTAGCCAACGCTTCGGATAAGGCCACGTCCTTCACGCGCAGCCTGACTGTCCCACGTTGTTCCTCTCTTAAGTTCGACCCTCGTTTCTGCGAAGCCCTCCAGCCAGAAATTTCCGCATCCGAAGCGAAGCTGCCGCGCAGCAGCTTGCCTTCTACTTTCGAAAGCAAAATCTTCTGGGGATCGACGGAAAAATTCCCGGAAGCGGACGTTTCTTTGGCGGAGAAACTCTTGTTCTGGAAAAAAAGATCGCGCAAACTGAAGGTTCCTGACGACGCAAAGCTCTGGCTTGACCACGAACCGCTTCCAGTCAAGGAGAGTCTCCCCGCCTTGAGCTGCGGTTGGCGCGCTACCGCGCCAGCCTTGGCCAGATCGAGCACGATCTCGTAGCTTCCTTTGAACACCGGGCTGGCGAAATTCACTACGGTTCCACTGGCTTGAATCCGTGAACCTTCCGACACCGCCTTCAGCGAGTTCACTTGAATTCCTTTGCGGTCGAGGGTAAATCCCGCCTGCCCGGCCCAAACTACCGGTCGATAGCCATCGAACTGGGTTTCGGCCTTGCCAATCTCCAGCTTTCCCGAGTAACGCTGGTGCAGGAACGAATAGTTCATGCCGGCGGAGATGTCGTTGGCGGTGAAGTCCAGGGGTAAGCTTTGATCCTGCCATAGCACTTCGCCGCGGTGGACCTCAAGCCGGTCAACCGAGATGGCAAACAGTTGATCGATGCTGGCTCCTCCTTGCTGCTTGGGAGTGGGCCGGTTCATGGTTCCATCGGGATAGAAAATGATGTGGACCACGGGATGCTGCAGCACCAGTGAATGAAAGCCTATTTTTGCGCCGAGCACCGAGGAAAGATTCACTGTCGCGATCAGGCTGTCCACGTGCACATAGGGGACCTCAGCGGCAGACTCTCGTCCGTGGATGGTGAGGTTGCGGATTTCAACCTGAAAACGCAGCGGGACGACGTGGAAGCTGCCAAGCTCGGCTCGCCCGCCAGTGGCCCGCTCAATGGCAGTGATCAGCCGTCCACGAACCAGTCGCTGGAACGATTCGGTCGTCGAATACCACACCAGGCCGGAAAGCACCAGCAGAAACAACATGCAGGCGTAGAAACAATAGCGTCCGATTTTGCCGAGCGGCCCTGAAAATCTGGTCATTGTGCCGGCCCTTGGGTTTCCGCCGAATCGGGAACAAGGATCCGGATCTGGGCTTGCGAATGCAATCCTTCCAGCCACGAACTGAGCAACTGATCCATCTTCTGCTGAGTTAGGAGTTCGCGGATCTTGGGAGTTGCCTGGTGAAGGCTGATTTGCTGGTTGGCAGCGGAAGACGCCAGATGGTCCCGGTAATAGCCTTCCACTTCCACAGCGTCCACCTGAATCGAAGGCCGCAGGTGGGCGTCCACCAGGCGCAATTGAGAGAGCTCCAGCTCGATGTGATTCTTGATGTCGGCCTCGGTAAGGTGATAGCGGGGAAGCGCCGTGGTCCAGGACTGCGCACCATGGTCTCGAACATAGTCGGCTTTTACGCCTTCGACTTGCTTCTCGACTTCTTCCGGGCTGGGCGGCTTGAATTCCGCCGAGCCCATTTGTTCGCGCAGTAACTCTTGATCCATGAGCCGGTCGAGCGCGGCCTTACGATCCTGGGGCGTGACGTTCTGAAGCGCGCATCCGGCGACGAAGCATTCGTATCGCACTTCATCCTGCCAATCACTCTGCAAGATGACGTGTCCGTTCACCGTCACGGCAATGCCATCGAGCACTTCACCCGCGTGCACGACTGGCACCGCGACCAGGAACAATCCGAGAATGGCGGCTCGCTCAAACATCAGAAGGTCTGCCCAATACTAAAGTAAACGTTAAAGTGGCTAGCTTGTTTCGTTCCAGTGAAGTCATAGATTGCTGGCATGGTGGGCGTTGCCTTCTGCACCAGGATCGATCCCGGATAAACCGTTGGATTCAGGTTGTATCCGAAGTCGAACCGCACCGGGCCGACTGGAGTCTTATAACGAATCCCTAACCCAATGGCATGCGAAATGTAATCGTAGCGGCACAGGGTCGCGCCTGATCCCGTGACTAGCGGAGTCCCGACAGTTTGCGAGCACGAGTTCGTGTTCTGATGCCAGTGGAGCAGACTGTCGAGCATGTGATTGCCGTTGCTGAATACATTACCCATGTCATGAAAGACTGCGAAGCTCAGGTTGTCTTGGACCCACGGAAGTGTGGGCGGCGGGAAACGCACTTCGAAATTGTTCAGGAACAGGGCTGAACCCCCAAGGGGGAAACCTGTGAGCGGATCGCGGGGACCAGCCTGATTCAGGCCGAAGCCGCGGTGTGAGTTCCCGCCGCCCATGAAGAAGCGCTCGGGCAAGGGAATAAAAGTTGGACTCCCCGGGATGACCTGGCCCGGCTGAGTAATAATGGTACCCCCAAACGGACTCTCCACTCCCACCCGGGTAGAGCGGGCAAAGACGAACTGTTGCTTCCGCTTTCCGAACGGATGATAAGTGGCATTTTGCACCAGAAGCCGGCTGAAATCGGCTTGCGAGCCGAAATAGTGCGCCGCAACGCCTGCGTCCACGGTGATGTAACTTCCCCGGGTAGTTTCCAGATCATTGTCGCGCCGGTTGCGAATGTATTCGAAGCCGGGCTCGCCGACACGAACCGGCAGCGAGAGCAAGGGGACAAGGTTCGGATCAATTTGGATGTTGGTAGCCTTAACGAGGCGGTAGTTGAAGCGGTAGTCCATGGTGCTGACTGGCTCTCCCTCGTCACCGCGTTTGCTGAGCACCTGTCCAATCTGCACCGCCCCTTCCAGACGCTGGGAGGTGAAAGTGGTTACGTCCAAAGTATGATCGAAAAAGCCGGTGAAGGTCAGTTTCAGGTTAGGATTATTCAGCCAGCGCGGCGCCTCATAGCTGATCAATCCCCTCTGCTGCAGCCGCCCCACCCTCGATTCAAAGGTTATCGTGTGGGCCCGACCCAGGAAATTGAGCCTGGAAACATCCAAAGACGCGAGCGGGCTCACCCCCGAGACTCCGCCCGGCGTTTGGCTCGTGCTGCTGCTCACGGGCTGGCCGGTTTGAAACTCAAAGCCGAGTCCATAATTGAAGGTATAGCGCCTGGCTTCCTGCACCCGCACCAGCACATTCTTGTGCGTTTCGGTGCCTTCAGGATTCTGCACTGCTGTATCCACCTGGCTGAAAATCCCCAGATCATAGAGCTTTTTCTGCGTGTTCAAGAGATCGATCTGGCTGAGGTCGTCATCCGCCCTGACCTGCAGTTCGTGATCAATGACGTAGGGTTTGGTGAACTCGCGTCCTGACACCAGCACCCGGTTTACATAAAAGCGCTCGCCTTCGTGGATGTTGAAAGTTACATCCATGCGATGGTCGGCAGCAGGCTTGGCGGTCGCCTCGAAGGTTGCATTCGGAAATCCGTTATTGAAGTAGTAATTCAACAACTGGTCGCGGTCCTCGGCGATGAGGGAATCAGAAAATGGCTGGCCGGGACTAGTGTTCAAGACCGGAAATGGATCATCCGAAATCCTCGTGACGGTGCCTGTGATCTGAAATGTGCCTATCACCGATTGTGGACCTTCGTGGATGTGAATTGTGACCTCGATCAGGTTATTGCGCCCACGATGTTCATCCTTGGCGTCACTATCAACCTTTACTTGAGCAAAGCCATTCGTCCGGTACTTGTTCTCCAGGTCGCGCACATCGCCTCTCAGCATGGCCTGGCTGTATCGCCCATGCGGCAGCAGGATACTCGCGGCCTGCACTTGCATGGCAGAGCGCAGATCATCAGCCCTTGAGAAATATTTATTTCCCGTGATTTCCACCTTCGCCACCTTGTGCTTTTCGCCCGCGTTGATGTGATAGACCACTCGCAGCTCGTTCTGTTTCGGGTCAGACTCCCGTCGCAGGTCAACGTTGGCGTCAAAATATCCGCGGGATTGCATATGATTGAGCAGATTGCGCTGCCCCTCGCTCAACAGATCGTCGTCAAGGGCGCCTTCCTCGTACACTGGCACGCTTCGCTTTACTGTCCCTCGGCTCAGTCGGAAGCCTTCTACGCTAATCTTCACCAATGGCCCGGGTTCGATTGCGAAGCTGTAGTCCACGGAGTTGCTCTCGGGAAGATACTTCTTCTCAGCAATGCTCACCTGCGCCAGCCAGCGATTCTGCTGTTGATACTTCTTGCGAATTTTCTCGATCGCGTTGGAGGCTTTCTGTGCGGAAACGATGTCGGTGGGATGCAGGTGGGCGATGTCTTCGATCTGGCCTCGTGAGTAAAGGCTTTTGCCTAAGACGGTAATGTTGCCCACCCGCGCGGGATCGCCGGAATGAACGTGAAAAGCGATCTCGACCTGCTGGATTGCAGGGTTTTGGTGTTCAGAGTGGGTGATCGAGGAGCGGTAAAAGCCGTTTTCTTCCATCAGCCGCTGAATGTTCTTAAGAGCTCGGTCCATTTGGTCGGCGGAATAGAGCTCACCCAATTGCAACTTTGAAGCATTCACGATCTGCGAATCCGAGGGTTTTCCCGGGCCGCCTTCCACGCTGACTCCGCCCACAAAGAAATTGGGACTGTTGACGAAAGAAAGTGTGACTTTGCCATCAGCGGTCCGTTCGCACTCGGCTTTCAAGTCCGCGAAGCGGCCGGTGGCGAACAGTGCGCGCAGACTGCTTTGGAGCTGCCCGTGATCAAGGGTGTCCCCTTCATGCAAAGAGAGCGAGTCGCGCAACAGTTTTTGATCTGAATCGCCGATGCCGGGAAATGCGATTTTTCCAACTAGACTGCCGAAGCAATTAGACTCTGGCTCGACCTGCGCGGACGCGGGACCTTGGGACGAAGCACTCGCCTCTCCTGTTTGAGCACGGCAAAACTTCCCCGTGAGCACAAACGAGGCAATCGCAAGCACCGCACAGCCACCGGTGAGACCCTTTCTAAACAATAAAACTCCTGCGCGACATTTCCAAAAGGCGGGAACGTTGGATGGGACACCGGGGCGCCCACGTGCGTGGCCCTCCCGCCATCGCCACTTATAATAAATGTCAGCCTCACTACCCGCAGTGGACGCGATGGTTCGCGGGCAGTTGGTCGTCATCCCAATAGTTAAAGTAGCGCCTTAATGAAATCCAACTTATTGAAACCCGAACTCGATGAAAGATACTCGCGGCAAGTGCTGTTCGGGGGCATCGGCGCCAGAGGCCAGCGGCGCCTGACAGAAGCCCGTGTTGCCATTGTAGGCTGCGGAGCCACCGGTTCGTCGCTGGCCGCCATGCTGGCGCGAGCCGGAGTCGGGCTGCTGCGCATTGTTGATCGCGATTACGTGGAAGCCAGCAATCTGCAGCGGCAGACTTTGTTCGACGAGATCGACGCCGCCGAGTCGCTGCCAAAAGCGATTGCCGCTTGCCGAAAAATCGCAGCCTTCAACTCGCATGTGGTCGTCGAACCGCGGGTCAGCGATCTGCGCCCCGAGAATGCGGAAGACTTGCTGGGCGGGGTTCACCTGATCCTCGACGGAACCGATAATTTCGAGACGCGATACCTGCTGAACGACTACGCAGTCAGGAATTCCCTGCCT
>Ga0185299_10006458_pt1 | contig 12452 bp, 3 predicted proteins | sample PaiPotPPA55metaG_FD_128002 | JGI IMG/M metagenome (GOLD analysis project Ga0185299, IMG submission 128002) | Iron sulfur acid spring bacterial and archeal communities from Banff, Canada, to study Microbial Dark Matter (Phase II) - Paint Pots PPA... ...
AGCCAACAAGCCGCTGACCGCGGAATTGTGGCAGGCGTTTGCCGAATCCGGCATCACCGAAGTGGACGTGTTCTTCCCGGAGCGCGACGACATCGGCGTGGTGCTTTCGCGCACGCTCGACAAGGACGGCATCCGCTCTTCGAAAGAAGCGCTGATCGAAATCTACCGCAAGCTGCGCCCGGGCGATCCTCCGACACTTGAGACCGCCACCAACTTGTTCCGCGGCATGTTCTTCGATCCGCGCAAGTACGATTTCAGCCGCGTAGGCCGCCTGAAGTTCAACATCAAGATGGGCCTCGACACGCCGCTCGACAACCGCACGCTGGACACGCCGGACTTTGTTTCGGCGATCAAGTATTTGTTCAAGCTGCGCAAGAACATCGGCGTTGTGGATGACATCGACCATCTCGGCAACCGCCGCGTTCGCGCGGTCGGTGAATTGCTCGAAAATCAATTCCGCATCGGCCTCGTCCGCATGGAACGCGCTATCAAGGAAAAGATGAGCGTGTACCAGGAAATGTCCACGGCGATGCCGCACGACCTGGTCAACGCCAAGCCGGTCATGGCCGCGATTCGCGAATTCTTCGGCAGCTCGCAGCTCAGCCAGTTCATGGACCAGACCAACCCGCTCAGTGAAATCACCCACAAGCGGCGTCTGTCGGCCCTTGGACCCGGCGGCTTGTCGCGTGAGCGCGCTGGATTCGAGGTGCGCGACGTGCACCCGACGCACTACGGCCGCATCTGCCCGATCGAAACGCCGGAAGGCCCGAACATCGGCTTGATCAGCTCGCTGTCCTGCTTTGCGCGCATCAACGACTACGGCTTCATCGAGTCGCCATACCGCAAGGTGAAGGGCGGGCGCATCATCGACTACGTCCACATCGTGAACGCTGGAGACAGCGAATTCAAAGCCGGCGAAATCGTGGAAAAGGACCGCGTTGAAGAGCTCAACGAAGAGCTGAAGCGCCGCAAGGTCACCGTCGAGCCGTATTGCTTCTACCTGTCGGCATGGGAAGAAGACAAGTACGTGGTCGCGCAGGCCAACGTTTCGCTCGATGACAAGCTGAAGATCACGACGGAGTTGGTGAACTGCCGCCAAGCCGGCAACTTCGTGCTCAAGAGCCGCGATGAAGTCGATTATGTTGACGTATCGCCGAAGCAGCTCGTATCGGTGGCCGCCAGCTTGATTCCGTTCCTCGAGAACGACGACGCAAACCGCGCGCTGATGGGTTCGAACATGCAACGCCAGGCCGTGCCGCTCATTCGTGGCGACGCTCCGCTGGTCGGCACCGGCATGGAACGCGTCACCGCTCGCGATTCCGGCGCGGTCGTGCTGTGCAAGCGCGACGGCATCGTCGATCAGGTCGACTCCGAGCGCATCATCGTGCGCGTCGAGTCCGATCACTCCGGCGTACTCAGCCGCGAAGTGGGCGCGGACATCTATCAGCTCATCAAGTTCAAGCGCTCGAACCAGAACACTTGCATCAACCAGAAGCCGCTGGTGCGCGTCGGCGATCGTGTGAAGAAGGCGCAAGTCCTGGCGGACGGCCCGTGCACGGAGCGCGGCGAACTCGCTCTCGGACGAAACGTGCTCGTGGCCTTCGTTCCCTGGCGTGGGTACAACTTCGAAGACGCCATCCTGGTCAGCGACAAGCTGGTCAAGGACGACTACTACACCTCGATTCACATCGAGGAGTACGAAATCGAAGCGCGCGACACGAAACTCGGCCCTGAAGAAGTCACTCGGGACATCCCCAACATCAGCGAGAGCTTCCTTCGCAACTTGGACGAAAGCGGCGTGATTCGCATCGGCGCCGTAATCAAACCGGGCGACATCCTGGTCGGCAAAGTTACGCCCAAGGGCGAAACCACGCTAACGCCCGAAGAAAAACTGCTGCGCGCGATCTTCGGCGAAAAAGCCGGAGACGTTCGCGACGCTTCGCTCTACTGCCCGCCGGGCATCGAAGGCACCATCGTCGATGTCAAGATTTTCACCCGAAAGGGCGGCGAGAAGGACGAGCGCCACAAGGCCATCGAAGCCACGCAGGTTTTCAAGTTGGAGAGGAACCTCGCCGACGAAATCCGCATCCTCACGGATGAGCGCCTCAAGCGGCTCTCGGATCTGCTCGGCGGCAAGATTCTTCAGGCCGACCTGCACGACGAAAAGACCAACAAGCGCCTGTTGACCAAGGGCGTGGAGCTGACGCGCGACATCATCGAGAAAGTTTCGACGCGCAACTTGAAGCGCCTGAAACTTAACGAGAAGGATCCTCTGCTCATCGAAAAGATCGAAGAGATCGAGGAGATGACTTCGCGCCAGATCGATGTGCTCCGCAAGATCACCGAGGAGCGCAAGGAAAAGCTGAAGAAGGGCGACGAACTGCCGCCGGGCGTCATCAAGCTGGTGAAGGTCTATATCGCGATGAAGCGCAAGCTCTCCATCGGCGACAAAATGGCCGGACGTCACGGGAACAAAGGCGTGATCGCGCGCATCGTTCCTCAGGAAGACATGCCGTATATGCCGGATGGCACTCCGGTCGAGATCGTTCTGAACCCGCTCGGCGTTCCGTCGCGTATGAACGTCGGACAGGTTCTGGAAACGCACCTCGGCTGGGCCGCGAAGGAACTCGGCAACAGCCTTAAGCGCCTGCTCAGCAAGGAAGTGCGCGCCGAGGCCGTGCGCCGGTGGTTCCGCGAAGTGTTCAGCGACACCACCATCTGGAAGACGCTCGGGAAGCTCGACGACGATGAGTTGCTGGAATACGCCGAAGGGTTCCGCGAAGGGATTCCATTCGCCACGCCGGTATTCGACGGCGCGCGCGAGACGGAAATCCGTCACCTGCTCGAAGTCGCGGGTCTGCCGCACGCCGGCAAGATCAATCTTTTCGACGGCATGACCGGCGACCAGTTCGATCAGCCCGTCACGGTTGGCTACATCTATATGCTCAAACTGTCGCATCTCGTCGACGACAAGATTCACGCGCGCTCGATCGGTCCATACTCGCTCATCACCCAGCAGCCGCTGGGCGGTAAGGCGCAGTTCGGCGGCCAGCGCTTTGGCGAAATGGAAGTCTGGGCGTTGGAAGCGTATGGAGCGGCGCACATCCTGCAGGAGTTGCTCACGGCAAAGTCCGACGACGTCTATGGCCGCGCGAAAATCTACGAGGCCATCGTCAAGGGCGAACCGGGCATCGAGCCCGGCGTGCCGGAATCGTTCAACGTGCTGGTGCGCGAGTTGCAGTCGCTCTGCCTTGACGTCGAACTAATGAAGCGCCAAAAACCACCAGAAGGAAAAGCGGCCGACTAGGTCGGCTTTGTAGGGGCGGGGCTTGCTCCGCCCCATTTCAGCAAGACTTAAGCAGTCGCAGTCTCAAAGCAGTTTGGGTTCTCAGCCGGTCCGGTGCAAAACACCGAATCGCGTCCCCGGTGGAAGCCGGGGAGGGAGGAAACAACCTTGTACCGAAGCAGCCCTTACGATCGCGCCAGTTTGATCGCCGATTTCGATTCCATCCGGATCAGCCTGGCCAGTCCGGAAAAAATCCGTTCGTGGTCTCACGGAGAAGTCACCAAGCCCGAGACCATCAACTACCGCACGTTCAAGCCGGAACGTGATGGTTTGTTCTGCGCCAAAATCTTTGGCCCAGTCACCGACTGGGAGTGTTTGTGCGGCAAGTACAAGCGCATGAAGCACCGCGGAGTGATTTGCGACAAGTGCGGCGTGGAAGTCACCCTCAGCAAGGTTCGTCGTGAACGCCTGGGGCACATCGAGCTGGCTTCGCCCTGCTCGCACGTGTGGTTCTTCAAGGGATTGCCCAGCCGCATCGGCTACTTGCTGGACATTTCCATGCGCGACCTTGAGCGCATCCTTTATTTCGAGGCGTTCGTGGTCGTCGATGCCGGCGAAGTTGCCGTGCTTCGCGAACGCGAAGTGTTGCTTGAAGATAAATATCGCGAACTCCAGAAAGAATATCCCGGCCAGTTCACCGCCAAGATGGGTGCCGAAGCGATCAAAGAGCTTCTCCGCCGCGTCGAAGTGGAAAAGCTATCCGAGGAGCTTCGCGAAAAGATGAAGGTCGATCCGTCGCTGCAAAAGCGGATCAAGTTCGCCAAGCGCCTGAAGGTGCTGGAAGCCTTCCGCAAGAGCGGCAACAAGCCGGAGTGGATGATTCTCGACGTAATCCCGGTGCTTCCGCCGGAGTTGCGCCCGCTCGTGCCCCTCGATGGCGGGCGTTTCGCCACCTCCGACCTTAACGATCTCTACCGCCGCGTGATCAACCGCAACAACCGGTTGAAGAAGCTGATGGAACTCCGCGCACCGGACGTGATCGTCCGCAACGAAAAGCGCATGCTGCAGGAAGCCGTTGACGCGCTGTTCGACAACGGACGCCGCGGCCGCGTGCTTCGCGGCACCAACAACCGTCCGCTCAAGTCGCTGTCCGACACGCTCAAGGGCAAGCAGGGCCGCTTCCGCCAGAACCTGCTCGGCAAGCGCGTTGACTACTCAGGACGTTCGGTCATCGTTGTCGGCCCCGAGCTGAAGCTCAACCAATGCGGTTTGCCCAAGAAAATGGCGCTCGAGCTGTTCAAGCCGTTCATCTATCACAAGCTCGAAGCCCAGGGACACTGCACCACGATCAAGCAAGCCAAGGAAATGGTCGAGCAGCAGGATCCAGTCGTATGGGACATTCTCGAAGACGTCATTCGCGAACATCCCGTGTTGCTGAATCGCGCTCCGACGTTGCACCGCCTCGGCATTCAGGCGTTCGAACCGGTCCTCGTCGAAGGCAAAGCCATTCGCATCCATCCCCTGGTTTGCACCGCGTTCAACGCGGACTTTGACGGCGACCAGATGGCGGTACACATTCCGCTATCGCCGGAATCGCAGGTCGAAGCGTCGGTGCTGATGCTCAGCTCGCGCAACATCTTGTCCCCGGCACACGGTTTGCCTCTCGCTGTTCCGTCGCAGGACATGGTGCTCGGCATCTACTATCTGACCAAGGCTCGCACCGGCGCCAAGGGCGAAGGCCGCGTCTTCGGTGCCACGGACGAAGTCGTCCTTGCGCTCGAAGCCGGCGAAGTCGAACTGCTCACGCCCATCCGTCTGCGCTACACCGGTGAAGTCATCGATCTCACCACCGCATACGACGATCAGGACGTGCCGCACACCGTTCCGGTAAAAATGGAGCGCCAGTTCATCCAGACCACCGTGGGTCGCGTGATCCTGAACGATCACTTGCCGAGCAATTTCCCGTTCATCAACGGCTTGCTCAAAAAGAAGGGCGTGCAGCAACTGGTGTATTACGCCTACCTGCGCTTTGGCCTCGAGAGCACCGTCGTATTGCTCGATCACCTGAAGGAACTTGGTTTCATGTACGCCACCAAGTCCGGCATCTCGATCGGCATCGACGACATGATCATCCCGGGCGACAAGCCCAAGCTCGTCGAAAATGCCGAAAAGGAAGTCGTCAAGGTGCAGCAGCAATACCTCGACGGCGCGATCACCAACGGCGAGCGCTATAACAAGGTCATCGCCATCTGGGGCGACGTAACTGAAAAAGTTGCCGACGAACTGTTCAAGACCCTCGAGAACCAGGACAAAGAAGGCGGCATCAACCCCGTCTACGTCATGGCCGACTCTGGCGCGCGCGGATCGAAACAGCAGATTCGCCAGCTTTCCGGCATGCGTGGCCTGATGGCCAAGCCGTCCGGCGAAGTCATCGAGTCGCCGATCACCTCCAACTTCCGCGAAGGCCTCAACGTGCTGCAGTACTTCATCTCCACGCACGGCGCGCGTAAGGGATTGGCCGACACGGCGCTCAAGACCGCCGACTCTGGCTACCTCACCCGCCGCCTCGTCGATGTGGCGCAAGACGTCATCATCAACGAGCGCGATTGCGGTACCACCGACGGCATCTTCGTCGAACCCATCATCGAAGCCGGCGTCGAAGTCGAGCCGCTGCGCGACCGCATCGTTGGCCGCGTTTCGCTCGACAAGATCAAGGACTTCGAAGGCCACGTCATTGTGGACGTGAACCAGGAAATCACCGAGGAACTCGCCAACTCCGTGCAGGGCGCGGGTATCGAGCGGGTACGCATCCGTTCGGTGCTGACGTGCGAATCACGGCGCGGTGTTTGCGCGCTGTGCTACGGCCGCAACCTCGCTTCCGGCCGCATGGTCGAACTTGGTGAAGCCGTCGGCGTCATTGCCGCGCAGTCCATCGGCGAGCCGGGCACGCAGCTCACCATGCGCACGTTCCACATCGGCGGCACCGCCACCCGCGTCTCCGAGCGTTCCACGCTGGAAGCGCGCAACAACGGCGTCGTCAAGTTCGTGGACCTCAAGCATGTTCAGGGTCGCGGCGGCACCGCCATCGCCATGAACCGGTCCGGCCTCATCGCCATCGTCGATGAAAAGGGCCGCGAGAAGGAGCGCTACCACGTGGTTTACGGCGCGCGCCTCCGCGTCACCGAAGGCGAAACCGTCAACCACGGCCAAATCCTGGCCGAGTGGGATCCGTTCACCTTCTCGATCCTCACCGAAACCGCCGGCTCCGTGAAGTTCGACGACCTGCGGCCAGGCCTGACGATCGAAGAGCAAGTCGACGAAGTCACCGGTCTGTCGCAGGACGTCGTTACCCTGCCGCCGGGAGACGAAAAACATCAACCCGCGATTCTCGTTCGCGATTCGTCCGGCAAGGTCCGCAAGAAGTACCTCATGCCTTCGCGCGCTCACTTGATGGTTAAGGATGGCGACGAAGTGCAAGCCGGCGACGTGCTCGCGAAGATCCCGCGCGAAACCACCAAGACGAAGGACATCACGGGCGGTCTCCCGCGCGTCGTGGAACTCTTCGAAACCCGCAAGCCGAAAGACCCCGCCGTCATCAGCGAAGTCGACGGCGTGGTTCGTTACGGCGATATCGCCAAGGGCATGCGCAAAATCTACGTCGAAAGCGAAGACCGCAAGACCACGAAGGAATATTCAATTCCTCGTGGTATCCACATCAATGTGCAAGAAGGCGACCACGTCAAGGCCGGTGAGGCTTTGATCGACGGCCCGCTCAACCTGCACGATTTGCTGGCGGTCCTCGGAGAGAAGTTCACGCAATCGTACCTGGTGAACGCGATTCAAGAGGTTTACCGGTTGCAGGGCGTGAACATCAATGACAAGCATATCGAAACCATCTCCCGGCAGATGATGCGCTGGGTCAAGGTCGAAGACGTCGGCGATACCTCGTTCCTTCTGGAGGAGCAAGTGGATAAGTTCCGCTTCCGCGAAGAGAACGACCAGGTCATCAAAGACGGTGGCCGCCCCGCAACGGGCCGCCCGCTGCTCCTTGGCATCACCAAGGCGTCGCTCTCGACCGACTCGTTCATCTCCGCCGCCAGCTTCCAGGAGACCACCCGCGTCCTCACCGAAGCCGCCGTTGCCGGCAAGGTCGATTACCTGCGTGGACTGAAGGAAAACGTCATCATGGGCCGCCTGATCCCGGCTGGCACGGGCCTCGAGCACTACCGCAGCATCCAGTTGCTGACGGAAATGCCGATTCCCGCTCCAGTCGAGGAGATTCCGGAAGTCGCGGAACTTACCGCCGAGGAAGCCGCGGCCCTGGATTTCCTGCAAAAGGACACCGAGGCGGACGCCGCAACCGAAGGCTAAGCCAACTCACCAGGCGGGTAGGCCTAATACGGCCACCCGCCACCAACAAACCATCGGCGCCTTGGATCCCAACCAAGGCGCCGATGGCTTTTGTACTCAATGCGTATCGGTATCTTTCCGGCACTTTGCCCAATCCTGTTGTTGCCGCAGGGTTTCCGGCCTCCCTACAATGGGAAGATAGACGATCGATTCGGCTGACCTTGGAACTCGACTGTCGCGCAAAGCCATGCCAGAAAACAGGAAACAGGTCCCCGACGCCGCGGCAAGCTCCTCGCCGAGCAGCCAGGGCCAGGCGCGTTCCGCGATTTCCGACCGTCTCGCCCAGTTTGAAAAGCGCCAGAGCGAACTCTGGCACCTTACCTTTTTCCTGCTTCTCGTAATCTCCGTCGTATTCGCGGTCGTCAGCTGGAATAGCATTCGGTCCTTCGCGCTTCGCTTCGAGGCCCTGCCCATTGGCCTGGTCATTCTCGTAGCGCTGTTCGGCTGGTACACCTGGAAGCGCACCAAGGAAATCTCCGAGTTGCGCGGCCTGGTCCGCGGTCTGGAGCAGCGCGATGCCGAGCCTCCGAATGACCGGCAACTCGATCAGCTCTTTTCGGTCATCGAGCGCTCCCAGCAAGGCTACCGCGACCTGATCGATTCGTTCGACGACGTGCTTCTCGCACTCACCATGGAAGGCGAAATCCGCGCCGTGAACCGCAGTTTCGCCGATCTCGTGGGCTCTTCCTTCCAACAAATCATTGGCCGTCCAATCACTGATTTCATCGCCGACGCGTCGGGCGAGGCTGACGGCAGGATCGAGCAGGCCCTGCCTCGTTTCCTCGAGCGTCGCCAGTGGACCGGCGTGGTCCATGTCCGCGTCAAGAGCCGCAACGCCCTTTTCTACTACGACTGCGTCGCCCACCCAATGCTGCGCGGCGACCAAGTCCACGGCGTGACCATACTCGCCCGCGACATCACCGCTTCGCGCAAGAACGAAGCCCGCTTCACCGAACTCTTCGAATCGCTGCAGGAAGGCATCTACATCGTCACCCCGGAGGATCGTCTCCTCGACGCCAATCCCGCCCTCGTGCGCATGCTGGGATACGATTCCAAAGAGGAACTTCTCTCCCGCTCCCTCGCCGACATCCTGCCCGACGAAAAGCAGCGCCGCCTCCTGCGCCAGGAAGTCGACACCCAGCCGATGCTTCAGGGCCGCGAGATCACCCTCACCCGCAAAGATGGCAGCCCCATCATTTGCCTGAACACCGCCGCGGTCGTGCGCGACTCGACGGGCCGTGTGGTCCGCTATCACGGCGCGCTGATGGACATCACCGAGCGCCGCGAAATGGAGCGCCGCCTCTACCAGCAGCAGGAATTTGCTAGCCGCCTGGTCGACAGCTTCCCCGACCTGATCTTCGTACTGGACGCTTCGGGCCATTACACCTTCACCAGTCCCCGCGTGAAGGAAATCCTCGGCTACGAAACCGAAGACTACGACACCAAAGAGTTGGGCGCGCGCACCCACCCCGAAGACCGCCCAGGTCTTCAGTCTCTTTTCGCCGACATGTTCGACGGCCGCCAGTCGTTCGCTTCACTCGAAATTCGCGTGCGTCACAAACTTGGCGAGTGGCGCCGCATCCGCTGCCATTTCAGCCCGCTCGGCGACGAAACCGGCAAGATCGATGGCGTAATCATCTCCGGCCGCGATGTGACCGACCTCAAGCGCCTCGAAGAGCAGCTCATCCAGGCGGAAAAGCTCGCAGCCATGGGGCAGATGCTGGCCGGGGTCGCTCACGAGCTCAACAACCCGCTCACCGCCATCCTGGGCGTCACCGAGCTCCTGCGCGAGCGTCAGGGCTTCGACGAGTCCACCAAGCGCCAGCTCGACCTGACCCATCGCCAGGCCCGCCGCGCCGCCCGCATCGTGCAAAATCTTCTGGAATTCTCGCGCCCCGCTTCGCCTCAAAAGCAGACGGTCGATCTCAACAGCCTGATCGAGCGCACCCTCCAGTTGCACGATCACTCGCTGCGCCGCAACAACGTGGAGGTCGAATTCCACCCTCAGCCTGGCGTGCAGACGGTCGTTGGCGATGCCAACCAGCTCATTCAAGTATTCCTGAATTTGATCAGCAATGCCGAGCACGCCATTCGCGAAATCCGCGAATCCGGCCGCATCCAGATCCGCATCGGCCGCATTGCCTCGACCCTCGCCGTCACCGTGCAAGACGACGGCGTCGGCATCTTGCCCGAAGCGCTCCCGAAACTCTTCGATCCGTTCTATACCACCAAGCGGCCCGGCGGAGGCACCGGCCTGGGCCTCAGTATCTGCACCGCGATTGTCCGCGAGCATGGCGGCTCCATCGACGTCGAAACCCTGCCGGTGGGTGGATCGGCTTTCACCGTTTTTCTACCGCTGGCGTTGGGAAAGGATTTGCCGGAAATTATTGGCGACGGCTCGACACCCGCTTTTCCACGTATGCGTACCCCGGACCCCGATCTCCTGAAGGGACGTTCCATCCTCGTTCTCGACGACGAAGAAAGCATCCGCATGCTGCTCGAGGAAGGCCTCGCCGCCCACGGATTGCGCGTTGATTGCGCGTCCACTCCGGCGGGAGCCGTGGAATTTGTGACCCGCCGCCGCTACGATATCCTGCTCTGCGATTTGAATCTTTCCGCGAATGGTTTTTCCACCGGTGGCCGCGAAGCCGCTCAGCAGATTCTCGCCGCCGCCGGCGCCCACCAACCCGCGGTCATCTACATGACCGGCGATCTCGTCGACGCCCCGGCGCCCAACTCATCGGAACCTCTCCGCCTGCAAAAGCCGTTCCGCATCTCCGAAGTACTCGTGATGTTTCGCGAAGTCTTATCCGCGCGCTCCACCGTAAAACGCTGATTCCCATTTAAGACGCAAATCTCAACGACCGGAAAATCGTTGCAGATGCTGTAGGGGCGGGGTTCACTCCGCCCGGCGTTGGCCATCGGCATTACGCCACCGTGAAAGCGCACGACTCGCTCCACTCATTCCAAAACTCCGACTCACCGTTTCGCCCCAACCACGTACGTGCACTCACTCGTGCCGCAACGCAATCAACGGGTCCACCCGCGTCGCCCGATGTGCGGGCACCATGCACGCCAGCAGCGTCACGACGGTGAGCAGTGCCGCGATCGTCACGAACGTCATCGGATCCGTCGATTTCACGTCAAAAAGCATCGACTGCTGGAACCGCGCCAAAATCGCCGACCCGATCAATCCGCAAGCGACGCCTACAGCCACGACCGTCGCCCCTTCCCCCACCGCAATCCGCAGAATATCCCGGGCTGCGCGCCCATCGCCATGCGGATTCCGATTTCATTCGTCCGCTGGCTGAACGTGTACGCCATCACCCCATAGATTCCGATCGACGCCAGCAGCAGCGCCGCGCCAGCGAAAGCTCCCAGCACTTCCAGCGCGAACCTTCTTTCCGCCTGATATTTCGCAACCACATCATCCATCGTCCGCACATCGAACACCGGAATATTGGGATCGACCGCTTGAACCTCGTGGCGAATTGCCTCTCCCAAAACAGCTGGATCAACTGTCGTGCGGAGATATAGCACCGACGCGTACGAAGGGCTCTGATTGCTTGGCGCGTACAGAATCCCGGGGCTCGCGGCGTCAAACCCATCTGACTTGATATCCCCGACGATTCCCACGATCGTCATCCACGGACGGTTGATAGCTTGCCCCTGGGCGAATTTGACCCGTTTGCCCACCGGATCTTCGCCAGGACAGTACCTCCGCGCGAGCGTTTCATTGATGATCACCACGGGCTGGCCTTTGCTGTCGTCGGCTTCCGTGAAGGTTCGTCCCCGAATCACGGGAGTTTTCAAAATCTGAAAAAACTCTGGGCTGGCCACTGAAAACTCTGCAACCTGCACACGTTCGGCATCCGCCGCCAGTCCGTCGATCTCCAGGACAAACGGATTTCGCGAAACCTCCAGCGGCAAGCCCGCTCCGTAACCGAGCGCGATTTCCTCGACACCCGGGATTGCCTTGCCGCGTCGCAGCACCTCTTGCAAAAATGCGGCGCGCTTTTCCACGTGTTGGTAAGGGTCGTCGTCCGGATTATTGGGGTGCGCCAGCCACATCCTGGCCATAACCACATGATGCGCTTCGAAACCTGGCTTCACGTCCACCAGACGCAAGAAGCTTCGCAGCAAGAGTCCCGCGCCGATCAGCAACACCAGTGACAGGGCGATTTCCGACGCCACCAGAACCCGCGAAACCTGCACTGGTGCTTGCTCGACCCCGAACCGCGGCTTCCTTCCCTCAGGCTGGCCGCTTGGTTGCGACGCGCCGTCTGCAGCGCCGGTGCTAGGCCAAAGATCACCCCAGTCCGAATCGAAACGAAGAATGCAAACAGCAGCACTCCCCCACCCAGGCTCAAATCGTTCAATCGCGGCAGTCCCGCGGGAGCAAGCTTCAGGAACCAGGCCTTGAGCCATACCACCGCCAGCAGTGCCGCTCCTCCGGAAATCGCCGCAAGGAAAATGCTCTCCGTTAGCAACTGCATCGTCAATCGCCCGCGACCCGCGCCAAGCGCCAATCGAATCGCGATCTCCCGTTGGCGTGCGGTCGATCGCGCCAGCAGCAAATTCGCCAGATTGACGCAGACGATCAGCAGCACGAAGGCCACTGCGCCGAACATCAGCGCACGGTTTCAGCCCCACTCCCGTTTTCGTCAGGGCACGGCTTCAGCCGTGCCGAAACCGATGCCGAATCACAAGGCTTTAGCCGCTGAGGGACGTTGGCTATTAGTTCTCAAACAGACTC
>Ga0185299_10006462_pt1 | contig 12446 bp, 12 predicted proteins | sample PaiPotPPA55metaG_FD_128002 | JGI IMG/M metagenome (GOLD analysis project Ga0185299, IMG submission 128002) | Iron sulfur acid spring bacterial and archeal communities from Banff, Canada, to study Microbial Dark Matter (Phase II) - Paint Pots PPA... ...
CTGGGCCGGAGAAGGACTGACCGAGGAGGCTCGAGCCGATCACCTTTCCGTCTCTCGAAAGCAAGCTGCCATTTGCCTGTGAGGGGAATAGAAGCTGCGCCAAACCGGTGATGCCGAGCGGATAAATCAGGCCGAACAAGACCGTAGTTATGAGCGTGAAGAGAATCGCGATACGCAAATTGTTTTTCATAGAAGGCCTCACGCCAGGTGGAGATAGGTAATGAAGAGATCGATCAGCTTGATGCCGATGAACGGCGCAATCACGCCGCCAAGACCATACACGAGCAAATTTCGGCGAAGCAGAGCGGCCGCGCCCATAGGCCGGTACCTTACGCCGCGAAGCGCCAAAGGAATCAGGGCGATGATGATCAGCGCGTTGAAGATGACCGCCGACAAGATCGCTGATTGCGGGGTGGCCAGACGCATCACGTTAATTACATTTAGCTGTGGAAACGCTCCGGCAAACATGGCGGGAATGATGGCGAAATATTTCGCAACGTCGTTGGCGACGGAAAATGTAGTGAGGGCTCCACGCGTAATCAGCAACTGCTTGCCGATTTCGACGATCTCGATCAACTTCGTGGGATTCGAGTCGAGGTCCACCATGTTGCCGGCTTCCTTGGCCGCCTGAGTGCCCGTGTTCATGGCCACGCCGACATCAGCTTGGGCGAGAGCCGGGGCGTCGTTGGTGCCATCGCCAGTCATGGCCACGAGCTTGCCTTTGGCTTGTTCTCGCTTGATCAGCGCCATCTTGTCTTCTGGTGTCGCTTCGGCAAGGAAATCGTCAACTCCGGCTTGCCGGGCGATGGCAGCGGCAGTGAGAGGATTGTCGCCGGTGATCATCATGGTGCGGATGCCCATGGCGCGCAGGTGATCGAAGCGTTCGCGCATTCCGCCTTTCACGATGTCGGTGAGCGCGATTACGCCCAGAACACGCCCGTTCTCGGCCACCAGAAGGGGCGTGCCGCCGCCGTTGGAGATATCGATTACGTTCTGTTTGATTTCTTGCGGAACCTGGTTGCCGCGTTCCGCGATGTATTTGGAAATGGCTTCGGGAGCGCCCTTACGAATTTGCAGGCCGTCGAGGTCCACTCCGGACATGCGGGTCTGCGCTGAAAAAGGAATGAACAGCGGATTGCGGTGCCCGAACTCGCGTCCACGCAAGCCGTATTTGTCTTTGGCCAGAACCACAATCGAACGTCCCTCCGGTGTTTCGTCGGCGAGAGATGCGAGCTGTGCGGCGTTCGCGAGGTCCGATTCCGTAACATTGGGACAAGGACAGAACATGGTCGCCTCGCGATTGCCGAGGGTGATGGTGCCAGTCTTGTCCAGGAGTAGCACGTCCACGTCTCCGGACGCCTCCACGGCGCGGCCCGACATGGCAATCACATTCCTTTGAATCATGCGGTCCATGCCGGCGATTCCGATCGCCGATAGAAGCCCCCCAATGGTGGTGGGAATCAGACACACGAGAAGTGAAACGAGAACGAAGATGCTTTGCGGAGCGCCGGAATAGATGGCGAAAGGCTGCAGCGTCACCACCGCGAGCAAGAAGATAATCGTCAATCCCGCCAAAAGAATATTGAGCGCGATTTCATTGGGAGTTTTTTGTCGCGAGGCTCCTTCCACCAACTTGATCATGCGATCGAGAAATGTCTCACCGGGATTGGAGGTGATGCGTACCTTAATCTCGTCGGAGAGAACGCGCGTTCCGCCAGTCACAGCCGAGCGGTCGCCACCCGATTCACGAATGACAGGAGCAGACTCGCCAGTAATTGCGGACTCATCGACCGAAGCGACGCCTTCGACCACTTCGCCGTCGCCAGGAATAAACTCTCCAGCCGTTACGACGACGACTTCGCCAGTACGCAGGTTCGAGCTGGCCACAACTTCGATCGAACCATCCCCTCGCAGGCGATTCGCTTGGGTTTCCGCGCGGGCTTTGCGCAGAGTGTCGGCCTGAGCCTTCCCGCGTCCTTCGGCCATGGCTTCCGCAAAATTTGCAAAGAGCACTGTGAACCATAGCCACAAAGTGATCTGCAGACCGAAGCCGAAGCCTCCCGCGTGGCTGAGGATATCTCGAATCAATTGGAGGGTGGTCAGCACGGCGCCAACTTCTACCACGAACATCACTGGGTTTTTAGCCATCAGTCGAGGATTCAGTTTGGTAAAAGAATCCACAATTGCGCGAACCAGGATCTTTTTGTCGGCGAGCGGCTTGGATTTAGCTTGATTTGAGGTGACCATAGTTTTGTCAGAATGCCTTTCCCGCGCCCATGAGCAGGTGCTCCAGAATGGGACCCAGGCTAAGCACGGGGAAGAAAGTCAGCGCGCCCACGATCAAGATCGTGAAGACCAGTAAGGTCGAAAACAGAGCACCGGTTACGGGGAAAGTGCCGGCCGATTCGGGGACGGTTTTCTTCCTGGCAAGGCTTCCGGCGATGGCCAGCACCGGAATGATCATGAAGAAACGCCCGAGTAATTGGGCCACGGCCGTGCTGGTGTTGTACCACATGGTGTTGACGTTCAGGCCTCCAAACGCCGAACCGTTGTTTCCTGTGGAAGAAACGTAGGCATACAAAATCTGTGAGAGGCCGTGAGGCCCAGGATTGGAGATACCCGCGCTGCCGAACGGTTCGACCACCGCGACCGCCGAAAACCCTAAAATAGTAAAAGTCAGGATGAGCACGGCAAGCATGGCCATCTTGACGTCGTACGATTCGATTTTCTTTCCGAGATACTCCGGAGTGCGGCCCACCATCAGCCCGGCAATGAACACGGCGAGGATTACAAATACAATGATGCCGTAAAGGCCGGCGCCCACTCCCCCGAAGACCACCTCTCCCAGCATGATGTTGATCAGCGGGACCATGCCTCCGAGAGGCGTGAAGGAGTCATGCTGTGCGTTTACGGCGCCGCAACTGGCGTCCGTCGTTACCGTGGCGAAGAGAGCAGAGTTCGCGATTCCGAAACGTACTTCCTTTCCTTCCATGTTGCCGCCGGAATGCAACGCGCTGGCATTCTGATCGACGCCGGTGAGTAGTGGATTCCCGCGCGCCTCCGCCCAGTAGGCGGTGGTCACTGCGCCCAAGAAAAGAAAGGTCATCGCGCCCCAGACGGCCCAGCCGTGACGCTGAGAACCGGTCATACGGCCCAGCGTGTAGGTGAGACCCGAAGGAATCGCGAAAATCAATACCAACTGGAAGAAGTTGGAAAAGGGCGTGGGATTCTCGAAGGGATGGGCGCTATTGGCGCCAAAAAATCCGCCGCCATTCGTGCCGAATTCCTTGATGACTTCCTGCGAGGCTACTGGACCCTGGGCGATCACTTGCTGGGTCACGGTTTGCATGGTGACCTTGCCATCCGATCCAGTCACTTGTACGGTCTGCGGCTGAATCAACTGCACCGTCGTGTATGGCTTCAGGTTCTGCACCACGCCTTGTGAGACAAATACCAGCGAACCTACAACGCAAATCGGCAGCAGGACCCACAACAAGCAGCGTGTTGTGTCCACCCAGAAGTTTCCGAGCTTGTCGGTTTCTTTACGGGCAATGCCGCGAATGACCACAATCGCGAGAACGATGCCTACGGCGGCCGAAGCGAAGTTGTGATAGGCCAAACCTGCCATCTGCGTGAGATAGCTCATCGTGGATTCGCCGCTATAGGCCTGCCAGTTGGTATTGGTGGTGAATGAGGCGGCGGTGCCAAAGGCCAGGCCGGGTTCGACGTTTGCAAATTTCTGCGGATTCAGCGGCAACCATTTCTGTGTGCGCTCGATAAGATAGAGCAACGCCATGGAAACGCCACTAAACAAGAGCATGGCGGTGGCATATTCCGTCCAGCGCATGTCGTGCTTAGCGTCCACGCCGGTAAGGCGATAGATGACCCTTTCGACTGGGCGGAGAATTGGGTCTAGAAAGGTTTTTTCGCCGTTGAACACGCGAGCGAGAAAAAGTCCCACCGGCTTAGTAACCAGTACGATCACCAGAAGAAAAAAGAAAATTTGAAACCAGCCATTGGCCGTCATGGTCAGAACTCCTCGGCCCTGAGCAACGCGTAGAGCAAATAGCCGCAGATGAGCGCGCAAATAACCAGCAGGATAGCGTTGGCGATGTTCATGAGTTCATCCTTTCCGCAGACGCTCGCATCCGCGGACGTAGGAGACGGCTAGCGCGAAAAAAGCGACGGTGGCTACGATGAAAAGGATGTCCAACATGTTTCTCGTCTCCTAAAATCAACCACGCTGCAAATACGGGGCCGGCGTCTTCCATCCGACACCAGCCCTGGCGTTCAGCAAGAATTTCCTGTCTGGAGTCGTCAAAATTTCACAAGAATCGCCAGGTTTATCCGATTTTCGATTTTCTTCAAATCGGGCGTAAAACCGGGCACGATGGCCCCCGGCGATCCGCAAATATTCTCGACGATCGGTGCAGTGGGGCAGGACGTCGGTGTAACTCCTCCCGGTCCCGAAAAATACGGAACGTTGGCAGCGCGGTGATTGAACTCCCCCCGGAATGTAATGTATTGGCTGGGCATCCAATCAAATGTTCCGGAAGCGTCCCAAGCTTTGAACTGGTCCCCCGGATTTTCCGTAAAGTAGCCCGTGCCCGAAGCTGCCGTTGCTCCATTGATAGGCGGCAGCAGCACGAGGTAGCGTCCCGGATTGTTAATCTTGCCGCCGCCTAACGTCAAACCATAGTGGTCGTGGTTGAACCAGAAGCGGTTGTAGAACATGAAGCCAAGGAAACTCTGCTTCGGGCCCTTTGCCGAGTTGCCCCAGCAGCTGACACCGCCTCCGTGTTCGCAACCGATGTCGCCGGTCAGAGAAAAAGCTGCTTTGCTGAGAAAATTCTCTGGCCTGTCGAGATACTTGATCTCGATGCTGTCATCGCTGTGATAGCGGATCCGGCCCTGGACTCCCAGCGCCTCTTCCCCGAGGGCGTATTGGTTTCCGAGGACCGAAAGCCATCCATTCGGCCGCCACAGGATCTGCAGTCCAAACCCAGGCCGACCGTTAAATCGGCCGTACGACTGCCATCCGTTGGTGAACCAAGGCTCGATTTTCAGATGTTCTGTTGGGAAAATTTGCACGCGCACGCCGTTGAAAAACCACGGCGTGTTCGAAGAAACGTACGACGGCTGATACGCCCAATTGTCGAATTGGTAGTAACTGAAAAGTCCGATGTAGGACATGAAGATTCCCGCATCCACGTTGATCCCATGCAGTGCGTTGAAGTGGTAGCCACCGTAAGCCTCAGAAATATACCGGTACGCATTGTCTAGCTGCCACTGACCGCGCGCCGGACTGGCATCATTGCGCGGCGTCGTCTGCGAATACAAACCAAACTGCGTCATCAATCGAGCGCGCACATTATCATGGTGAAAGTCGCCACCAACGCCTAGCTGCGTTACGTGGACTTCGCCGTGCCGGAAGACCTCGCTCGATCCGCCAATGGTGTCATCCTTGGGATGATTGAAACTGTAGTTGTAGTCAACGTCAGCCCTGATCTCTGGAGTAAAAAAACTGGTGGCGTACGGCGTATCTTTGGTACGTGCGTTGCCGTTCAGCCACGTGAAATCGGCAAACCCAAAGGGTTCGGCCTTCCCAGGCTTGGCCGCGCCTGATTTTCCCTTCTCGGTAGCTTGCGGTGCCACCGCTGCTACGCGTTCACTGGAAACAGGGCGCGAGTTTGCCGGCGTTGCCCCGACGGTGTCACTCGGAGCCGCCGCTAGGCTACCTGATGTGGTCGCGTTAACTGAAGGCGGCTGTACCGCGGACGCACTCTCCGCAGGAGCTGTCGTGGGCGTGCCCTTAGACTCGAGGTCCGTGACGCGCTTTTCAAGTTCTTCAACACGGTCCAGCAGCCAACGCTCGCGCTCCGTCAATGGCGCAGGCGCATTGAGCTTCGAGGCTACTGGCTTGGCCGGAGGTTCGCTCTTGCCGCCATCGTCGGTAGATGCGAAAACGGGAATGGTACTTCCGCAAACTATTGTGATCCACACGAGTGAAACAATTCTCTTCAGCCCACAAGTGCGCATTTCTTCTCTCCTAACTTCTCTTCCACAAGCTCAGTGACGTCGCGATTTTGTGGTACGCAATCGCTCAGGCTCATTCCAACCACCCCCGCGACGGCAAGGCAGCCTTGTCATCTTCAGATGACCAAATTGCTTGCAATGTTGCGAAAATCCGCTGAGCCGTGATTCGCATCCTGATTTCAGTGAATCAGGACATAGAGAAAGAAACCGGTTCCAAGCAAAGCACCCGTTATGAGTAGGACGAAGGTCATAGAACAAGGTGGGGCAGGTCTCAGCTGCTTTTCTCAGTCGTCGAACGAAGAACTTGGCCCCTCACACGAAGTCACGATAGCGAGACGAGGCCCAGGAAGTCATGAAAAGTTTGTAAGGATTCTGTAAAGTGGCGCTTGTTCCATGACATTTTTGCCGCCGGGATGGCCGGGTTACGGTGCTCGGTAGTGATTGAGGCCGAGAGCCAATTCGTTGGTGGAATCAGCGCCGAGTTGCTTCAGGCCGTTGAATTAATTGGATTGAATTCGCGTAAGTGATTGCCGCCGAGTATACATGTTCGTGGAACACGCGGATGGCCGAAAGGATCACTTATGAGCGAGCATGGTATCTTTGCATGTAGGAGCATGAAGTAATGAAGTCACAAACCGCACCGGGAGCAGCGACCAAAGCAACGGAAGCGCCGCGGCTAGCCTTTGATTTCCTCGACCTCAAAACTCAATTCTCAACCATTCGCGAGGACGTTATGGCAGCGGTCACTCGCGTGATGGAAAGCCAGCATTTCATTCTCGGCCCCGAAGTTTCACAGCTCGAAGCAGAGATTGCCGCGAAGCTAGGCGTGAAGCATGCCGTCGGATGCGCCTCCGGAACGGACGCCCTGATGTTGTCGCTGATGGCCGCGGAAATCGGGCCGGCCGATGAGGTGATCACGACTCCGTTCAGTTTTATTGCCACCGCCGGCTCCATCGCCCAGGTTGGCGCAAAATCCGTCTTTGTTGACATCGATCCTGAATCCTACAATATCGATCCCGCCCTGATTGAAGCGGCCATCACACCTAAGACGCGGGCCATTATGCCGGTCCACCTGTTCGGTCTTCCGGCGGACATGCAGCCAATTTTGAAGATCGCGCGTGACCGCGGCATCGCCGTCATCGAAGATGCCGCGCAAGCCATTGGTTCCCGTTACCACGACCAGAACATAGGAACCATCGGAGACTTCGGAGCTTTCAGCTTCTTCCCCTCCAAGAATTTGGGCGGCGCGGGCGACGGCGGAGTGATTACGACGAATCACGATAAAATGGCTGAACGTCTCCGCATGCTCCGCGTCCACGGCAGCAAGAAGAAGTACTACCACGACATCCTCGGCACCAACAGTCGGCTCGACGCTCTGCAAGCAGCGATTCTGCGCGTCAAACTGCGTCATCTGGATGCCTGGGCTGCCGGTCGGCAGGGACGTGCCGATCGCTATCGTAAACTTTTCCAGGAACGTGGCCTGACTTCATCCATCAAACCACCTATCGCGCCGGCTGGGTTCCATCATGTCTACAATCAGTTCACCCTACGAAGTAGCTCTCGCGACGAACTCCAACAACACCTGAGACACGATGGAATACCCACGGAGATTTATTACCCACTCTGTTTGCATTTACAGACCGCATTCGCCTACCTGAAGCATTCTGTCGGTGACTTTCCCGTCGCCGAAAAGGCTAGCAAGGAAGTGCTTTCGCTGCCTGTGTACCCGGAACTGACTGATGATCAGCAAGACCTCGTCATACGGGCAATCGCTAGATTCCACGACAAGAAAAGCTAGTTCCGAAAAAGCGGCGTCCCGAGTTTTTCGCCTATTCATTTAACGATGTTTCAGCTGAATTAGCGATCGATCACTTTCCGCCGAAGTCGTTGCGGACGAGCATACCGCCCTTCATTACGAATTTCACGGATTCCAGAACGTGGACATCGGTTGTCGGGTCGCCTGCGACCGCGATGATGTCGGCGTAGTGGCCCGGCTCGATCAATCCGATTTTCTCGGGTTGGCCGATTAAATCAGCGGCCTTGATCGTTGCGGCTTGAATTGCGTCCATCGGTTTCATGCCCCACTCAACCATTTTGGCGAATTGCTTGGCGTTATCGCCGTGCGGATAAACTCCAGCGTCCGTGCCGAAAGCCATCCTGGTGACTCCGGATTGCCACGCGTGGCGAAAATTTTCACGCTGAAGGCGGCCGATCTTCTTTTCTTTTTCGATCGATTCGGGAAGCATGCCGACCTTCGCGCCTTCCTGAAGAATAAAGTCATCGTTGTAGATGTCGAACACCAGGTAGGTGCCGTGTTGCTTCGCCAGGGCGATGCCTTCGTCGTCGATCAAGCTGCTGTGCTCGATGGAATCGATGCCCGCGCGTATGGCATCTTTGATTGATTGCGTACCGTGAGCGTGCGCCGCGACTTTGCGGCCCAACTTGTGAGCTTCTTCGGCGATGGCCTGCATCTCTTCCAGCGTGTACTGCGGCGTGCCGGGCTGATCGCCCTTGCTTAGGACTCCGCCGGAAGCACAGATCTTAATCAGATCAGCGCCATATTTGATCGTTTCGCGGACCTTGGCACGGGCGGCCCAAGGTCCGTCGGCAACGCCGCTGTCCTTGAAGTGAAATTCGAACGGAAGAAGATTGTTGTCGCAGTGGCCGCCGGTGATCCCCAGCGGAGGGCCGGAGACGAACATGCGCGGGCCTTCGACGTCGCCGGCGTTGATGCCGTCGCGGAGAGCAACGTCCGTGTAATTGCTCGCGCCGACGTTGCGAACCGTGGTGAAGCCGGCGTGAACCGTCAATCGAGCATTCTTGACGCCCGTGATGCCCTCGCGAGGCACGGAGATGCCGAGGCCTTCGTACCCGTTGCTGGTGGGATCGCCGGTCAGATGCGTGTGCACATCGATCAAGCCGGGGAGGCACGTCGCGGAAGGAAGGTCGACGGTGGTCGCGCCTCCGGCGGAAATCGGAGACCCTGCAGGACCTACGGCAGTGATGATGCCACCGGCGTCGAATACGATGACTTGGTCTTTGAGCAGCTTACCAGTTCGCACGTCAAGCAGCTGGCCGCAGCGAACAGCGCCAGGTGCGCCGCTCGCCAACGGCGAAAGCACGACGAGCGAAATAATTGTTAGAACGACGCCGATAAGAATCCTGCGCATCCGGATGTCCCCTTGTAGCGGAATGGAAAGATGAAGCATGCGAGCATACAACCAAGAGCAACAGTTGGGAAGCAATTGGCAACCAGTGGCTCAGCTACATCTTCTACTAGAGGCGATCGCTCACAGCGCATGGGGACTACTCGATTCCGCAGGGTACCCGCCCGCGGATTCGACATGTTGGAGCGGCGTAGACTCTAACAATTCCGCGAGTTGCGTCACTCTTCTTGCGGTCTCTGCTGCGCAGGTGGGCTGATTTGCGGTGAGTTGGTCGTGCAGGGGTGGGTCGTCCCAAATCACGATGGGGCTGTCGTCTTCGTTGGGGTTCGTTTCGCGATCGATGGCGGGCAGGGTACGGAGTTCGAGATTGGCGATGTAGGCAAGAACCGCGGCGCGGCGGGAGGAGATGCGGTTCTGGATGAGGAAGCCACTGAGCTTGGCGAGGAAGTCGTTGATCTGGACGGCAGACTGGAATTCGAGGGCCCGTCACCGAAGGCTGCGGACTCGGTTGAGAGGCATCAATTCAAATAAACCCGTTCATCTGAGTCTCTTCGTGCACTCGTCCAATCCCTCGAAAACCTCTGAAAGCCTTCTTCGTCATTGTCGCGTTGAATCGCAAGGGCGGCCAGATGTGTTACTCGCTCAATCAACTGGAGTTCAAATGGCGTGGGAGGCCGCGAAACACAGCAGTACATTTGGAGAGACCCCAGAACATCCTCATTCCGCAAAGGAATACTGGCGGACCAAAAAACCTGCAGGCCGAATTGCACGGCGTTGCGTGTAACGGCATGCAGTTCCTGGTCGTCGGCCGGCAAAATGACAGAGACAACATTGCCTATCTGAAGATCGATAGCCGCACACAATCTGTTCAAAACACCGGGGAGCGGTGCTCCCATCGAGATCAATTCGAGAATGCTCTTTTCTCCCCTCAGAAGAGTTTCCTTTTCGCCGGATGACTGCCGATGCAAGGGAAGCTGGTTCGGCCCCCATTTGTTGCAAGATTGACGTTGAGCCATGCTAGCCACCTCATCATGGATTTCGCCTGAAGATTAGAGCAGACCAACAACCGGAGTCTGTCCACTTCAGCACACCCGGTACTATTACTGCCCCTTTTAAAGGCTGCGAAAAGGCGCAAATGAGCTTAATTTCTGATGGTCTGGAATGAAGAGAGCCTAGACGTACCAAGATTGGCGGCACCCATGCCAGTTGACTGAAAGCGAGCCGACGGTGCTATCTACTCACGGAGTAAGCGCCGTCCGCCAGCGAGTAGTCCGAATAGGTGAGGATTCTGTCCATGTCGAGAGTTTTCAGGAAAAGGATTCTGGCGCTGGCTCGCACTTCGAGACGTTTCGGCACCCAGACCCCGTCACCGACGCAACTCTGCTCGAGGATGATGTGCGATCCGCGCTGCACGCGCGCCACGAATAGTCCCATCGAGAACGACTGTGTTACCTGGCCGTCCACCTTGATCCACCCAAAGTTCTGCTTGTCAACCCAAAGCTTGCCATCCACCTTCGAGAACATCTTGCCGTACCTGCCGCGTGCCTGATAGCCCGGGTGTGGGGGGTAGCCTGAAACACGTAGGCCGGCCTGCCGTCCGCTATCTCCTCGCCGACGAGCTGGAAGTCGAAGGCCGACGGGATTTCCCCGAGGAAAGACTTGTTTTCCTGATCCTTGCGGAGCCGCGTGGCGCGCGCGTCCGGTGTCTCATGCTTCAGTTTTTCTAGCCCTTCGTCTTGTTTTTTCCGCTCTTCGGTCGAGGGAGGGTTCCCGTTATGTTCTAGGAGTTGCTCGAAGCGGGCGCCGTTCACAACAATCATTCTAGAGACATCGACATCGTCTGATTTCATCTGGCCGCGGGCATCCAAGCGGCGGTTCTCATCACGCTCCGTATATGTGTAGTAGCCCCGCGCTTGCCAGCTGTGCTCGGTGGCCGCGATCGACGCGGCTACGATCTGGCGGGCGTCCAGATCGCGTTGATTCTGAGGGTTGTCTGGAGAACTTCCGCCGGATTGAGCAAGGAGTGCGGCGGACGACGCGAGCGTGAGCAGGAGCATTGCCATCCGGGATTTAGCCACGATTTTCATCTTTGGCTCGGGCGGACCGGAGGTCCAGACCGCGAAAATTAAGATCTTGGAATAAACTACCTGCGTCCGCCGTGGGGCGTCTGTGCGAAAAAGCACAGGCCTGACGTGTGCGTTTTAAGACAGACAGTGATGCTCCCGACTTAGTAGAGTTTCTTCCGTTGGCGGCGATCTAGTCTTCTCTTCCGAGCTTAAGGCGTTTGGTCAACCTAATTTCGCCGGTTCCACCCAGCGAGAACGTACGATTGGGGAGGCAAGGTCCGGCTCGTCCTTCGTACACGACAGTGAACCGGTCCCCGCGCAACTGGAGGCGGTGATGCATAAACGGTTCATCCTGCTGCTCGGCGTGTTTCTGGGTAGCCATGTGCTGACGGCAGCACAAAGACCCACTCCACAGATTGTCCCGACGCAAGACCAGATTGCGCCGACCATAACCATGGTCCCGACGGTCCGCGTGCCATTGCTCGCGGTGCCCTTCCTGCTGCCCGACAACCTCGGAAAACCCGCTGCCCATTTCAGTTACCTGTTCGCGGGTGCTTACGAACGTGACGAGGGCCTGGATGGTCTGAGGAGCCTTTCGCCGATGCACGAGGTTAAGACTCTGATTCTCACGCAATCGCTCCTGCCGCTCGCGCAACTCTGGGGCGGACGTTTGCGGCTTGACGGCTTTACTAGCACGCTCCACATGCAGAACGTAGAGCTTGGTCCTTCAGCCGGAGGCGGTCTGCGTCCCCAGCGACAAAGTTATCCCGGTGGGCCGCGTTCGGTCGATCTCTACGGCGTCAGCCTGAGCTTTCACTTTGGGCGGGACGTAGACGTGGGACGCCCCGCCCACGCATGGCGGTGTCTGTCGCGGATTGTTGGCACCGTTCTAAATTGAACTGTATTGCTTGGGTCTCGATGTCATCATCGATGTTTGATGAAGAAGAAAGTCAAGAAGGAATCCGGCAATGCGACGCTCGCCGGCGTCAAGGAAGAAATGGCGAAACCGCGCATGTCCAAATCTGCCCGGACAGAGGAAGTGAACCAAGGCGCTGCGCGGATCGTGCGGGGCAAGCTCGGGAAGACCAAACTGTAGTCGCATCCGCTTCGTCTTCTGGAGCGCGCATGGTAGTGTGCGCATTATTCCGACGATGAAAGCACTGGCAGGCCGTCTTTG
>Ga0185299_10006465_pt1 | contig 12442 bp, 14 predicted proteins | sample PaiPotPPA55metaG_FD_128002 | JGI IMG/M metagenome (GOLD analysis project Ga0185299, IMG submission 128002) | Iron sulfur acid spring bacterial and archeal communities from Banff, Canada, to study Microbial Dark Matter (Phase II) - Paint Pots PPA... ...
TTGGTGTGGCGCATCGTCAATTCGCGCTTCGGCATGGTGATCCAAGGCGCGCGCTCGAATGAACGACGCATGCGCGCGATCGGCTTCCCAACGTTCCGCTATAGGCTGGTCTGTTTCGTGATCGCCGGAGCAATGTGCGGGCTTGCCGGCGCACTGCTCGCCAATCATACCGATTTTATCAGTCCGGCCATGATGCACTGGACGCGCTCGGGCGATCTCATCGTCATGGTGGTGCTTGGCGGCATGCAGGCGATGTTCGGCCCGCTCATTGGCGCGCTCACGTTTTTGGTACTGGAGGAGGGCCTCTCACGCGTTACGGTATATTCGAATCTGATCCTTGGCCCGTTCCTGCTTGTCGTGGCGGTCTCGATGCATGGCGGGATCGATAGCTTGATTGCCGGATCTCGCCGTGGCTGAGATCTTGCTCGAAGTCGAACGCTTGACCAAGCGGTTTGGCGGCGTGATCGCGGCCGACGAGATTTCGCTAGCTGTTCCGGCCGGTGAGCTGCACGCGATCATCGGTCCAAACGGCGCCGGCAAATCAACCCTGATCGGTCAATTGAGCGGGGAAGTTGTTCCGGATAGCGGACGCATTCGTTTTGACGGTCGCGAGATAACGAACCTACCGGTTTATCGGCGCAGCTGGTTAGGCCTTGCGCGCTCTTTTCAGGTCACAACGCTGTTTCCGGATTTCACAGCGCTCGACAATATCGCACTCTCGGTGCAGGCCCATTCCGGCCACTCGTTTCGGTTTTGGCAAAACGCGCGTGACGAACCCGAATTGCGTGAACCGGCGCAAACGGCGCTGGCGCGCGTGGGTCTGATCGAACGAGCCAGCACTCTGGTCGCCGATCTCAGTCATGGTGAGCGGCGCCAGCTGGAAATCGCCATGGCCCTTGCAACCCGGCCGCGCATGCTGTTGCTCGACGAGCCGATGGCGGGGATGGGTCTCGAAGAATCCGCACGCTTATTGGAAATGCTGCGTGCGCTAAAGGGCAGCACCACCGTGATATTGATTGAGCATGATATTGATGCGGTGTTCGCATTGGCGGACCGCATCAGCGTCCTGGTCTATGGACGCATTATCGCCTCTGGCGATCCGGCGGCCATTCGCGCCGATCCAGGCGTGCGCGAAGCTTACCTCGGCGAAGGTGAGGTCGATGGCTGACATGTCCGATTCGCTTCTTGAATTGCGCGACGTGGAGACGAGCTATGGATTGAGCCGTGTCCTCTTCGGCGTATCGCTCACTGTCGGGCGGGGTGAGATGGTTTCGCTGCTCGGCCGCAACGGCATGGGCAAAACCACGACGGTACGCTCCATCATGGGCCTCACGCCCGCCGCGGCAGGTTCGATCCGGTTCGGCGGCGAAGAAATCCGCTTGCTTGCTGCCTACCGGATCGCCAAGCGCGGCGTCGGCTTGGTTCCGGAAGGCCGACAGGTATTTCCAAATCTCACTGCCCGCGAGAACCTCGTCGCAACCGCGGCAAATCACGGAGCTACCGCCGAGCCATGGACGCTCGAAAAGGTGATGGCGCTATTTCCGCGCCTCGCCGAACGGGCGAGCAGCATGGCGAACCTGCTGTCGGGGGGCGAACAGCAGATGCTTGCCATTGGCCGTGCCTTGATGACCAATCCACGTCTTCTCATTCTGGATGAGGCGACCGAGGGCTTAGCGCCCCGCGTGCGTGACGAAATTTGGCGTTCGCTCAAACGGCTGCGCGCCGGTGGGCAATCGATCCTGGTTATTGATAAAAACGTAAAGGCGCTGACCCGCATAGCCGACCGCCATTACATTATCGAACGCGGGCGTGTGGTATGGGTCGGAAGCTCGCAGCAATTAGCGCAAGCGCCTGCAATTCAGCATCGCTATCTAGGGATTTGACCGCTCGCAATGCGTGGCGCGCTCTTTAGCGAGCCGCGTCAAGCCCGGCCAGTCGCTGCAATGCGGCGTTGGAGCCAAGCTCCGCGGCACGCTGGTACCATTGCCGCGCCTGCGCGATATCCGGCGTCGTCCCGATTGCGCCGAGACGCTGCATCACGACCGGATCGAAAGTCGCGCCGAGTGCAAGAGCCGCCTCGGCGCTGCCGGCTTCGGCGCCGCGCCGTAGGAGGAGCCGTGCGGCAGCGAGATCGCCGTTGGCGATGAATTCGTTACCGCGCTTGACCAACATTTCGAGCTCGCCACTATCGAGCCGAACTGTCGGACGAATGTCGGGCCGCGGCGCCGGTTGCGCCGGCACTGGCGTGACGGCAATCGCGTTGACAGACGCAGTGGGTAAAGGAGCAGCCGCAACTACAGCAGGTGTGGCAGATAACGGCGTGATCGTTGCCGCACTGCGCCGCACATTCGTGGTAGCCGGGTCCTCCGTCTGCGGCGCAGCCACGGTAGGTCGCGGCAGCTCCACATCAACACGATGGATGCGATTACTGGAAATGGCTGGCACGGAAACCTCGGTTGGCATGATTCCGATTGGTTTTTCTATGTTGTGATAGGAGACCATGCCCCACGCCACGAAAGCGGCGAAGCTGATAACCCCGCATAGCCGGATCAGGATAGGCCATATGACCGATCCGGCTGCAGCAGGTGGCGCGGGGATCAGGTTGGGATTGAGCGCGAGCTGACGCTGCAATTCCAGCATCGCGCGGTCACCGCTGAATTCGGGAGCGAGCGTTGTGGGATTGCGATTACGTTCGTCAGCATCAATTAACGGTACGGCTGGACGTCGGGCGATCTCGGCGGGTACCCGCTCACGCGCCCAAGGCGGGGCGTACATCAATGCCGGATCAATATCTTCATCGAGATGTATCGGAGAACTCATGATCGCCTCCCGTGCTTTCAAGCTCCGATGTCACAACCTAAACGGTCCGATCCCTCCTACGATTGCCGCTGCCGTACTGGCACTTGATCGATAGGTGTCATTCGGATTGCTCAAGACGATAGTGATTGTGTTGGAGTTCAGACGTTCGCCGAGCGCACCAACATCGTGGTTATTCGCTATCGGTCGCATGCCGGCGCGCTCGGTGGGAGAATTGGACATCGATGCAATCGGCAGAACCGCTGCCAATACGCCAATAACCTGAATTGGCGGGTACGGCCGCCGCAAGCGTCCCCTCATTTGTAGCCCCCGAACGGCGGACCCGCCTTTACGCAAACACACATTGCGCGGCAGAGCCGCCACGTCTGACACCAACAATGGCCGCGCTTGCAGAAACGGACACGCTATTATTTGCCACACGTGTCCCGCGCGGACTTTTGTCAAATGTCAGCAAGCATTGGGGCGGCTATATGATTGCGATTGGATGATTCCAAGGCGCGGTTGCTGCGCCGCCGCGGTTCGCGCCTTGCGAGCGGTCCCAGCTACAATCCATCAACGGCATCGGCGGCACGAAAGTCCGGTACGAGTGCCGTAGGGCTGCGAACGCCGGTCAGCGGTCCGCGCCCGGAGACTCCGGCAGTCGCTTCACGCTTTCGGAGATGATCTTGCTGAGTTGCATAACCTGTTGGCTCAAGGCAGCATATTCTACAATTTCACGATGAATGCGGTCGCCGTCGGAACGTAGTTTTTCCCGCAGATCCCGCAAATCCCCAATGAGACCGTCGATCTCACGCGTCGAGCTGCCCGATACCCGACGAAGCAGCGCGCTCAAGCTATTGGCGGTCGCTTCGCCGTTTGTGGTATCGCCCTGACGAAACGTTCCGCTGTTATGCGCAAGCGTCCGGACGTTTTCCTCAATATCGAGATCCGCTGATTTTAGATCTCCAGATGACTGGACCGGCTGGACATAGTTCATAACACCACCCCTCATAGCCGTTCGCTTCCTCTGCGGACGCCAACCGGATGGCCGCATGAAAATGTGACCACTTCGCGACTCATCAGTGCTTTTGCGTTTTCTCTGTCGTATTTCCGAATGCGGACAGGTTCGCAATGCTTGACTATTTTTTGCCAATCTCTTGCCCCGAGGTGGTCTGAATCGAAGATTTAGCTGAGTAGAGGGGATGGATACGTCCGAGGCGCAGAATGGCGTGCGGACTATTGAGCAAAGTGAGTAAAAGCGTCTGGTGCTATGCTTGAACTGGGCGGCGGGGGCGATCTTTCCGCAGCATTCATGAATGCGATTTTACTCGCCCTTTGGGCGGTGGTGCCGGCATTGGTTATTAGTTATGCACGCGCATTTTTTCTTGCGCGGCGGCATCGACCGGAATTCATGCTGCAAAAATCCGAAAGGAGCGAATTAGACCGCGCCGTTGTGGTGTATGGAACGGTTCGCCATCGTCTTGAGCAAATTCGGGAAAGCAATGAGCTGATAAACGGCTTTTGGCGCAGCGCTTTAAGCCGGCACGCCTATATTCCCGGGCAGGATGACGAACTCAAGGATCTAACAGCTCATGCTCAGCATTTGCGGGCGATGATCTCTCGCCTGCGGAGCCAGCCGCTTTTTCGACTGAGATCCTGGATGCATAGCAAGTGTATGCATTTGGCGATGGGCTATGCGATCGCGGTCTATATTGTGACGTTTGCGCTTCTCTGGTTGCTCGCGTTTGGTGTCTCCGATCAGTCGGACTGGGCGCAGGAATTGCAGACTGTGTCGAGTAATACGGCTGTCTGGTATCCTTTCGACGAGCGGATTTTTGACGCCAACGCTGCGGCGATTGCCTTCGCAATCGTCGCAATGCCCCTCATTTACCTGGTGCGGCGGCACAGTTTGCGTCGGCAGTACAGTCTGGAGTTTTGCGTGTTTACCGATCTCGCGGATATCGGGCCGAACGAGTCGATTTATGACGCTGAATTTGTCTTCGATCATTATGATCGAGAAACAGCCGGCGATGGTCACTGGATTCGCATTCTCGGGGTTTCCGAATCGGCCACGGTTGCAGAGGTCAAAAAAGCCTATAAGACCCTGATCAAACAAAACCACCCCGATCGGGTGCAGGGCATGTCGCAAGCGTTTAAAAAACTTGCCGAGACGGAAACCAAAAAGATCAACGCTGCCTATCGGCAAGCCTTGAACTCAGCATCACCGGCTTAGGTTTGCCTCCTAAGGCCTTGGAAATTCACACTTATAGAGTGTGAATTTGCACCGATTTTGTAGCTCGCGTGCAACACCACGCGGCAAAACGCATGGAAAACCCTCGAATACATTCCCGCCAACCAAAAAACTGCGTAACTTGAGTCGAACTAATCTTTCGATTGGGAAGACTCATGCGAGAAATTTTACACCGCACGACACTGTCCATCCTGCTGTTCGGTGCCGCATTGAGCTCTGCGAAGGCGGCTGACATGCCTGTCAAAGCGCCGCCGCCACCGCCCAAAGCTGCCATCGCGACGTGGAGCGGATTCTACGCCGGCGTGAATATCGGATACGGGTTCGGCAACGATCCCGCCAACGAATTCGTAGTGAGCGGGGCTGGATTCCCCATCCTCGGCGCAGGAACGCCGCTCTACGGAAGTCCAAATATGTTCAACGCTCGACCGCAAGGAGTGATTGGCGGCGGTCAAATCGGATACAATTTTCAGGTTGCTCCGAGATGGCTTGCTGGCCTTGAAGCCGACTTTCAGGGCAGCGGGATGAAGGACAGCCAGAATTGTGTTCTGCCGTGCGGCGTTCCGATTGTATCGTTCTTTGCGTTCGCGCCGAGCATCTTTTCGGTCTACTCATTTGAAAACAAGATCGAGTGGTTCGGGACAGTTCGCGGACGTCTTGGCTACGAAGACGGACCGAACTTATTCTATGTCACCGGCGGTTTGGCCTATGGCGCAGTCGAGCGCAGCCGCACCGTGGTCGGAACATCGACGATCTTAGGACTTTTCACAATCAACAACTTTGCTGGAACATTTTCAGCGACCTCGACCAATGTGGGATGGACCGCCGGAGCCGGATGGGAACGACGCATGTGGGGCAACTGGTCGGTGAAGGCCGAATATCTCTATGTCGACCTCGGCAAGACGACTGACTCGTTCAATACGATTTATGGGCCGGGTTCAATCATTGGCACAGCCGGAACGGTTGCCGCCGTCAGGACTGATACCATCCGCTATCACGAGAACATCGTTCGGGTCGGATTAAATTACCAATTCGGCGGATGAGCCCGACATTCAGCTTTGCTGGATGGATTGTAGAAGGTTCGCGGCCATAGAAACCCACATTGAGTTTTGACGCGTCTTCGGCTCCAGTGTGCACTTGAAAACGGAGCCTGACACGGACGCTAGTCGGCGTCATGTGCCAATCCTTCCATGGCCACTACCGTTGCCAAAATTGTCGCCGCGCATCGCAGCGGCAGAACTGCACCAGCCGACACAATTCGGCGCTGCTACGAGCGCATCCGCGCTGTCGCCGATTCCGGCATATTCATCGCTCTGCGGGACGAGGCCGCCGCGAGCACAGAGGCAGAGGCACTTTCCGCCGACAAGACGAACGGACCGCTATTCGGAGTGCCGGTGGCAGTGAAAGACAATATCGATGTCGCTGGCCTGCCGACAACCGCAGCTTGCCCGGCATTCGCCTATTTGCCCGAACATGACGCTACAGCTGTTGCCAACCTCAAGTCGGCCGGCGCCATTGTCATTGGCAAGACCAATCTCGACCAATTTGCTACCGGACTAGTTGGCACACGCACGCCGTATCCCGTGCCGCGCAATCCTTTGCGGAGCGATCTTATCCCCGGTGGATCAAGCTCCGGATCTGCAGTCGCAGTTGGTGCTGGGATCGTGCCGATTGCGCTCGGCACGGATACTGCCGGGTCGGGCAGGGTGCCCGCAATGTTCAACAATATTGTCGGGTTAAAGCCGAGCCTCGGCTTGGTATCGACGCAAGGCGTGGTGCCGGCGTGCCGCTCGCTCGATTGCGTATCGATTTTTGCGCTCACAGTGGATGATGCCTGGACCGTGCTTTCCGCCGTGGCCGGCTACGATGCCGCCGACATCTATTCGCGCACTATGCCCGTGGGCACGATGACGCCGCAGCATGCGCCGTGCGCACTTGGCGTGCCCCGTAGCGAACAGCGCAAATTCTTTGGCGATGCACGAGCCGCAGCCGATTACGACAACGCGCTTGCACGGCTTGTCCGATTGGGCCACTCGATTACCGAGATCGACATGGCACCGTTTTACGAAACCGCGGGCTTGCTCTACGAGGGACCATGGCTAGCCGAGCGTTACATCGCGGCTCGCCGCATCATCGAAAAAGATGCCGCCGCACTTCATCCGATCACGCGCCAGATCATTGCACCTGGCGCCGCGCTGCGCGCCACGGAAACATTTGAAGCTTTCTATCGCCTGGAAGCTTTAAGAAAACTCGCGGCCGAGACATTCGCAGACATTGACGCGCTGGCGCTCCCGACCGCGCCAACCACTTACAGCTTGCGGCAAATCGTCGACGAACCAATCGTGTTCAATTCACGTCTCGGCACCTACACAAATTTTGCGAATTTGCTTGGACTCTGCGGTGTGGCCGTGCCTGCAGCGCTGCGAACGGATGGGACGCCCTTCGGTATCACTCTCCTAGCACCGGCGGGCGCTGACGCATTGGCCGCTACGATCGCGCGGCAATTCGAGACCGAGACCGGGTTGCCGCCTGGAGCAGTTCGCAAGACCGAAGCAAGGGCCGGCATCTTGGGCCATTAAATGGCTTTGCGACATTTGTCGCCATGTTGCCTGTCAGATATGCAGGCCCCGGCTAAGCAGCATGAATATGCTGCTCTTTTGCTGGCACGATCCTTGCTGATTTCTTCAAAACAGCACAGGAGCCCGGTCATGATTCGCCGTCGCGATTTGATTGTCGGCGCTGGGGCGGCATTCGTTGCCGCTCCCATCGTCGCTTATGCTGAGGAGCCCGTCGTCATCAAGATGGGTGCGCTCAAACTGATCCACTCCATCGCGCCTTATTTCTACGACAGGTTCACACCACCCGGTTACCAGGTCCAGGTAATCCCGTTTGAGAGTCCTGCCGACGGCAAAAACGCCGTCGTCACCAAATCGGTCGATTTCGGCATGTTCGGCATCGCGGCCGCCACGCTAGGCGCTGCCGCCGGCGAGCCGATCGTTGTCATCGCGAGCGCGTGCAACAGAGGCATGGCTGTGATTGCAGCCAAGGATTCTGCGATCAACTCGATCAGAGATCTCATAGGCAAACGGGTCGGCATCTGGCCGGGCTCGACGCAAGAGGTCTTCATCCTTGAGCGGCTGCGTATGGAAGGCATGTCGATCGCCGACATCACGCCGGTGCGGGTGTTTTTCAGCGACATGCATCTTGCGCTCGCACACGGCGATATCGACGCCTATGTCGGCGCCGAACCGGGGCCGAGCGTGAGCCTAGCGAGCGGGGTCGGCAAGCTGGTCGAATATCCATATGGCACGGCCATGGGCGCGCTGAACATGGTGTTCGGTGCGCATCGCGACACGGTGCAGTCCAACCCAAAACTCACCGCGGTCATTCTCGACATCCATCGCCAGGCCTCGGAATACGCGATGAAGAATCCCGACGAGATGGTGAAGATGGCTGTGGCCAAGCTCGGCCAGAAACAGGATGCAATCGCCTACTCAGTGCCAAATGTCGAACTGACGTGGCGGTTTGGGTCTACCGAGATCAAGGAAGCCCAAACCTATGCCGAGCACATGCTTGCGCTGCATCAAATCAAGCAACTGCCGGAATTTGGAGCGTTTTTCGATACCCATTTCGTGGAGGCAATGGAGAAAAAGGTGTGAGTGCGTCGATCGACGCGATATCTGCGGGACCACTACCTTCGCCGGCGGCCGCCGAGCCAGCGCCCGCCCGCATTTCGTTACTCCAACGCCTGCGCGATCCGATACTTGCGATCGTGTTTCCAACGCTCGTTCTGGTGCTTTGGCATTTTGCCACCTATGGACGAAAATACAGCCTCATTCCGCCACCCATCGAGGTCGCCCGGGCCCTTTACGATCTGGCTTTCGGCGGGATTTACGATGACGCCTACAGCCGAACACTGCATATCCATTTGCTGGCTTCACTCAGCCGCGTTTACGGCGGTTTCGCAATCGCGGCGGCGCTAGCGCTGCCGCTTGGTTTAATGATCGGACGGCTTCCGGTCATGCGCCGGTTGTTCGATCCGACGCTGCAAGTCTTGCGCCCAATCCCGGTAACCGCCTGGTTGCCGCTGTCGATGATCATATTCGGCCTCGGCCCGCGTTCAGCTTTCTTCCTGGTTTGCCTGGGCGCGTTTTATCCGATCCTCATCAACACGATTTTCGGCGTGCGCGCGGTCGACCTTCGGCTGTTTGAGGCGGCCAGCATGCTCGGTTGCCGCAACACCGCGCAATTTCATCGGGTCGTCCTGCCAGCCAGCCTGCCGGCGATCTTTACCGGACTGCGACTCGGTCTCGGCTTTGCCTGGGTCGTGATCGTCGTCGGGGAGATGACCGGCGTGCCAACTGGCCTCGGCGCGATCATCATGGAGGCACGGCAACTGTCGCGAACTGAGATTGTAATTTGCGGTATGGTCGTCATTGGCATTGCCGGATTCATTTCCGACCGGCTAGTGGTACTTCTCGGCAAGCGACTGCTACGATGGAGTCCGAACTTTGCCTAACAGCGGCGGCCCGATCCTCGAATTGCGCGGCGTAAGCAAGGAGTTTGAACTGCCGGGCCGGCGCGTCGAAGCGCTCCGCGACGCCAATCTGCGGGTCGGCAAGGGCGAATTCGTCTGCCTGATCGGAGCGTCCGGCTGCGGAAAATCGACGCTGCTGCGGATCGTGGCGGGTTTCGAGACAACCACACGCGGCCGAGCTCTGCTGTCGGGTGTGCCGATTTCGGGGCCTGGTCCCGAACGCGGCATGGTCTTCCAGGATTATGGCTTGTTCCCGTGGCTCACGGTACGGCGCAATATCGCGTTCGGCCCGATCTCGCGACAGCGGCCGAAAGAGGAGGTGGAACGCACCGTCGACCGTTTTCTTGGCCTTGTTGGGCTGGCGCGTTTCGCCGACGCCTATCCACACCAGTTATCGGGCGGGATGAAGCAAAGGGTCGCCATTGCGCGGGTGCTCGCTAATGACGCTAAGATCGTGCTGATGGACGAACCGTTCGGGGCGCTCGACGCGATGACCCGCGAGCACCTCCAGGATGAGCTATTGGAAATCTGGCAGCGGACCGGCCTCACGGTTGTATTCGTCACCCATTCGATCGAGGAGGCCGTTTTCCTTGCCGATCGCATTGTCGTGATGTCGCCAGGTCCCGGCCGGATCGAAAGTGAAGTTACGGTACCGCTGTCACGGCCCCGAGACGTGGTCGCTCCCGATTTCAACGAGATACGCCGTCAGCTCGCGCTAAAACTGCACAGTCATCAAAGCCGAAAGGCTGCTTGACCGGCGCGTCTCCGTGGCTCGGATTTTATGGATTCGGTCATCTGGCGAGGAATGACACGTGCCGAACTCGACGCCGCTTACAACAACAGCGCGGCGGTCCGGAACAGCGCTGAGAAACTCGCTGACTGGAGCGATCGCAGTGCGAAGACCCGGTCGCGGTCCGGCGCCTTGCTCGATCTCGCCTACGGACCACGGCCGCGCAATCGAATCGATATTTTTCCCTGTGGACGCGCGCGTGCGCCTTTGTTCGCGTTCATACACGGCGGCTATTGGCAACGAAATTCGAAAGATATGTTCGCCTGTATGGCAGAAGGAGCGCTGGCAAACGGCTTCGACGCTGCACTCATCGGATACACGCTCGCACCGGTGGCGACGCTGAGCGAGATTGTCGATGAAGTAAGCACCGCTTTGAGATGGCTGCGCGCGGAAGGACGCGGCTTTGGAATTCCCGCGGAAAAGATTGTGCTGTCCGGCTGGTCGGCGGGAGGTCATCTGACGGCAATGTCTCTTGCCGAAGCGGATGCCGGTCTCGCTATCAGCGGTATTTTTGACCTCGAGCCATGCCGGCTCAATTATCTGAACGAGAAGCTAAAACTTACCTTGGATGAGCAGATCGCCTTAAGTCCGATCCGGCGGCGTCCCTTATCCCGCGCACCTCTCATCATCGCATTTGGCACTGGCGAACTGCCGGAATTGCAACGGCAATCGCGCGACTATCACGCCGTGCGGAGCGGGACCAAATTACCTTCCGAACAGCTGCCGCTCATCGGACATGATCATTTCTCAATTCTTGAGGAACTCGCAAACCCGGACGGGAAGCTTACGGCTTGCCTGCTGCGGTTGCTCGATCAGGCGCGAGCGAAGTCTTCGCGACGATATAAGAGTATAACCTCAGTGCCGGAAGGCTGACATTTTCTCAAACAGGGAGGCATGGACGTTGACGCCATAACGCGTTTTATAATGCCTCGTGGTCCCGCCAGCCGCAGACAAAATCGACGTGCAGCGCGCTTGTCCCGCCTGCGCGCGCGCGACGGAACATCGGAAATTATATTCCAAGAATTCCTGCGGCATTTTTCAGTGCCTGCAATGCGGCCTTGGCCGCTCCGAATGCGCTAATTTCGACGTCCATGACTACTATACGGAGGATTATTTCTCCGGCGGGCACAGGGACGGCTACGCGGACTATTGTGCCAGCGAGCCGGTGTTGCGCCGCGAATTTGCCCGCACGGTACAATTCGTCCGCCAGTATCGGAATGGCGGGCGGCTTTTAGAGATTGGATGCGCCTATGGCTTTTTTCTCCAAGAGGCGCGCCGCTTCTACGATGTGGCAGGAATCGAAATCGCAGACGCCGCCGCTGTGTTTTGCCGAAGGCGCGGCCTTACGGTCATCAATGGAATGGCGGATGAGGATAATCTCGCGCGCCTTGGTATGATGGACGTTATTGTTCTGCTGGACGTCATTGAGCACCTACCCGATCCGCAATCGACATTGGCGCTATGCCGGCGTTATTTGAACCCCGGCGGGGTCATTATTATTACCACTGGCGACTTTTCCTCTTTTTACGCGCGAGTTGCCGGACGGAATTGGCGTTTAATGACCCCCCCGCAGCACCTTTGGTATTTCACACCCGAGAGCATCCGACGGCTCGCGCAAACGGTGCAGTTGAAATTGGAGGCTTGCGCGCACCCTTGGAAACTCGTCCCGTTGGCTTTGATCGAGTTTCAGGTGCGCCGTTCGCTCGGCGCGAGGCGGGCAATCTCGACCGGCGCCACGAGCCGTATTGGCATTCCGGTAAATTTGTTCGATGCGATGCGATGCGTGCTGCGTAACCCGGACGGCAGCCCGACTTAACAAGCAAGCCCCTCAAATTCGCTTCCTGACACGGTATTACCTACTCTCGGGCAACCGATACGGGGTGGCAATTGCTTTGCCATAACGCCTCCGCCCGGCGTAGTACCCTTGGGAACAAACATCGCTGTCACTGGTTGTTGGTGTCGGCCTTGAGCGGATTTCGGTGCGTTTTTGGGTAGGGCCGGACCGTGACTGCGGATAAGAAAAAAGAGTTCGACGGAGGATCGATTTGGATCGTTATTGCCGCGTTTAACG
>Ga0185299_10006467_pt1 | contig 12438 bp, 10 predicted proteins | sample PaiPotPPA55metaG_FD_128002 | JGI IMG/M metagenome (GOLD analysis project Ga0185299, IMG submission 128002) | Iron sulfur acid spring bacterial and archeal communities from Banff, Canada, to study Microbial Dark Matter (Phase II) - Paint Pots PPA... ...
GGGCTATCGGGATCTGTGGGCCCTCAAAGCGATCCTGGATGGATCGCAGCCAGCTACCCGGCAGGTGGTGGCGTAGAATAACCATGAACCGCCGTCACCAACTTGCAACTGCGGTCAAGACACCGTCCGGTTTATCTCTGCCGCATTCGTACACTCTGCCGGGATTCAATACTTTCTGCCGCACTCCGGCTGCTTTGCCGGGAGTTTGACCCGTTGCCTTCAAACAAATTTGACCTTCGCCGTTGCAGCGCGGGATAGGATCAAATTGAATGGATTTTCCCAATCCGCTCAACGGTCTGCAGCCCAGCGTCCCAAACACCGTTGGAAACAGGTCGGCACGACATCGCGCGGGCGAGGAAATGCGTTTAAAAGCTGCTCAGAGCCGGTTCTTGGCGTGTTTCCGGGTCACTTGCAGCGCCACGCGATCGGCGCGAGCGGCTAAGGTCAACCGCGGTGAGCATTACCGCTGGTTGAAGAACGATCCAACTTACCTGGCGCGCTTCCGGGAGGCAATGCAGGACGGTTTGCGGACGCTGGAAGACCATGCCGTCAAGTTGGCGTTTGAAGGCGTCAAGCGGTTAGTGACATTCAAGGGCAAGCCGGTGCGCGATCCGGTGACCGGCGGGTGGCTCTACGAGACTGAATTTGACAGTCAAGTGCTGATGTTCTTGCTCAAGAACTACGATCGGAAGCGCTTCGGCGACAAGATCGATACTACCTTCGGCCCGAACTGGTCGGGCAACCTCGAGGACCTGCCGGAGGAGTTCCTGCGCCAGGTGCTGCAGCAGATCGAAGCTCAGGGGGCGGCGCTGAAGGCCAAGCAGATCGAAGCCGGTACGCCGGCTGCGGCGCAGACCGTGGATGTCAAAGCGGAGCCATCAGCCGGGGAGTTTCCCAAAAACGGTGTTTGATCGCGAGATCACCGGCTGTTGGCAATGCGGGCACTTAGCGAGCGCAGTTAACCCTTCCCACAAACGGCCGTTAATGGGACGAGCCCGGAAGGCTCAAAGCACGCCGTCACTTAATCAACGCCCTACTCTGTGGATTCCCGATCGTCAAGGCTGGCCCAACCGCTGTTAACTGGGTTTGTCGATTCCGTTTGGCCTGTCGCCTTCGCTGGCTCGACGAACGGTCAGGTTTGGCTTGGACTCAACGGAGCAGCGCGCCTGGTCCGCCGGCGCCGGACCATCTCGAAAAGACGGAACCATCCCCTATTAAACCGAGTAGGAAAAAAACCCCCGGCGACTCGGTCGGCTGGCTTGGACGGCATTCACCCCTGTGCCCATCGAAATACAGAAATTTTTAAAATTTTGGATTGGAAAATTTCGGGAAGGGAAAAACTGGAGTGGGCAGGTTCTGGTGGCCGCCCGGGGCGCCGTGAAACGCCGCCCACCAGCGAAGCGCATTGCCTCCGCCCTGCGTTCGGTGATAGGTGGAAGGTGTGGATTCGTCCACCCCGTGCACCGAACGCGCCTGGAGCCTCTAAACGCGAAGGTCCAGGAATGCTTCAAACGGAACCGGGTAGAACTGTTTCGGCTTGCCGACGTCGAAGGGAGCGTCCTCGCCCGGCCACGAATCGGAAGAAGTTCGGTGATCAGGCGAAGATCGACATCAATAACATCAACAGCTTGGACGATCGGCCGGACGAGATCCTGAAGCTGGTCGTCCAGTTCCTGGAAGCCGAGGTGCAGGCGAAGCAGGAGCTGGGGCCGGCCAAGCCGGCGTCCGGGCAAGACGGCCCGCCGGAGTTCGGCGACAAGAGCGAGGTTGGCGCGACTTGGCCGGCCGTCGGCCGTCTTGGACTGGTTCGGAGTCTCTCCACCCATGATGCATACCAATACTTCGCGTCGTCTTTCCTCAGGGATTCTCAACGTTGTTCTGGCAACTTCCACAAACGAGGAGATTGAGATTGACGCTGACAAGTCCGTCGGACAGTCGCGATCCCGAGGTTGAGCGACGTGGCCACCAACAGCGGCGACGTGTAAGCTCCGGACATCCACGCGCGCCTGTGGATCGAAAAACTTAGGTGCGCGATGCCGTTGGCTAGCATCACGAAAGCAAAGGCGTAGCCGGCATAGACGGTCCACCATGTTCCGCGCCGCACCCAATAGGAGAGGATCAGCAATCCGGCGATCGCCAGCGCCAAGAGCGTAATCCAGACTGGGAACGTAAATTGAAGCCATGGAAGACCCATGGCGGTCACCGCCGGGTTGTACAAATCCAGGAAGCCTGTCGAAGCTTCGTCGACGACGTGGGCAGCGAACGTCCCGCATAGCAGAAGCCAGGCGGTGTAACGTCTTCCTTCGGGATTCACTGAATTGAATATATTTGAATTTGAGAAATTCCACCGGCATTGACGGATCGCTGTAGAACCTATACGCATCGATATCATAGATCGAGGCACAATGCCGACCGCTTCACATCTTGGATTGAAGGGAACGTCACCCGACACGCGGGAAGACCCCTTATTTGAAAAACCTATCAACAAAAGTTCTTAAGTAGTGGCTACCCAAAAACACGTTCTTGCAAATTGTTGTCTCAACATTCCTTAATGTTTCTAGGGGCCCGGGATGGATTCGACCGTCACGCAGGTCGGAGAAACAGCAAGCAGAATCTTAGTGGTTAAGTGATGAGGCGAATGACGGCTTGGAATAAGGCGATTTGGCGGGCGCAGTCCGCTTTTTATATCAACTCACAAAACGCGCGCCTCGGGGCGCCTCATCAAACGCGACGCACTTCGAATCATTCCCATGCTGGTGAAGGATGGCAGTGCGGCTATAGCACAGAGCACGGTCGCGAACCCGCCGAAACGTCAAGTGGCGTATAGTAACGATCATGGCGAACAAGTTACTCCTAATGCTCGCTCTGATCCTGACGCTCGCCGCTCAAGAACCCCTGGACACCCACGCTCCGGTGCCTCTACAACCGCTCGCCCAGCAGGTGCGCCGACTAGAAACCGCTCTCAACTATCTCGGCCAGCCTTTGCTCACAGCTGATCAGAAGGAGATCAACAACGCTATCGCGGATGCCGACGATATCGCGGCCGTCAAACGGCTGGAGCGGACGCTCGACAAATACACGCTCGCCGTAGTCGAGATCAATCCGGAGAGCCGCGTGAGGGTGGAACAAGGGCTTGCCAAGCCGGAGTTGGTGGAGGGCGGCACCCGGCTCTTCCTGGTGAAGGTGCTGAACCAGGCTGGTGTCACCGCTCCACTCCGCGTCACCAGCCCGAATAGCGGCGATGTCTACATCACCTCCAACGGCGCAGCTGAACCCAAGCCGCAGCTTTCCCCACACGACGCGCAGGAACGATGGGCGAGCATCTCAATGTACGATAAGCCGCCCATGCCTAGAAGGCTTTCCGGGCTAGGCCTCGAGTATCTCATTCTCGAGGTTTACAGTCGGGACGGTGGTCAACGTTCAGCTGTGATGCAGTTCGATACCGGCCAGACCAGCCAGGACCTTGGTTTTCGCAGTGAGATCATGGTTCTGTTCACGGCGCTGCCCGCTCACGCTGTCACGTTGAGGATTCGTGACGAAAATGGTAAGCCTTCCGCGGCCTCATTGTTGGTGAAGGACCGGTACCAGCGCGTCTATCCGAACCCTTCCAAGCGCCTCGCGCCCGACTTCCCGTTCCAGCCGCAGGTGTATCGCTTTGATGGTGAAACGCTGCGTTTGCCCGAGGGCTACTACACGGTCGCTTCGACGGGCGGCCCGGAATATCTGACTCACACCAAGGAAGTATCCCTCGACGTAAACGGCCCTAACGAACTCTCCGTCACTCTTGAGCGCTGGATCGATCCGTCAAAGTTCGGATGGTACTCCGGCGACCATCATGTGCACGCCGCCGGTTGCTCGCACTACCAAAACCCAACTGAGGGCGTGTTGCCCAAGGACATGATGCGGCAGTTGCTCGGCGAATCCCTGAACATTGGCGCCGTTCTGACCTGGGGCCCCTGTTACTACTACCAGAAGCAGTTCTTTTCGGGCCAGGATAATCCACTTTCAACTCCGGATCGGCTGATGCATTACGACCTGGAAGTCTCCGGGTTCCCTTCCAGCCATGCTGGACATCTTGTTCTCCTCGGGCTGAAGGATCAGGATTATCCCGGCACGAAGCGGATCGAAGACTGGCCGACCTGGGACCTTCCGATACTGCAATGGGGCAAGAAGCAGGGCGCGGTCGTTGGATTCGCGCACTCCGGCTGGGGCCTGGAAGTTCAGACGAACGATCTCCCGAACTACGAGTTGCCTCCCTTCGACGGCATCGGCGCGAACGAATTCATCGTGGACGTGACCTACCCCAACACTGTCGATTTCATTTCCGCGGTCGACACACCCTACTCGGCGGAGCTGAATATCTGGTACCACACTCTGAACGTCGGTTTTCGCACCAGGATTAGCGGAGAAACGGATTTTCCGTGCATTTATGACGGGCGCGTCGGCATCGGACGAGACTATACGAAGATAGACGGAAAGCTGAGTTATTCCCGCTGGCTGAAGGCAATGCGTGATGGCCGAAGTTATGTCTCTGACGGCAGGAGCCATCTGATGGACTTCAAGGTGAACGGCCGCGAAGGAGAGGTGCAGTTGAACTCCGGAACGAACGCCCATATCGAGGTCAACGTGGCGGCATATCTAGACCCGTTGCCCGACGAATCCATCCGCAAACTCTCGTTCCTGCAGAAACCGTATTGGGCGTTAGAGCGCGCCAGGATAGGAAACACTCGCGATGTGCCGCTGGAAGTCGTGGTAAATGGAGTTGCCAGGGCGCGAAAGCTCATAACCGCCGACGGCCAGATCCGCCCGGTTGCGTTTGATATTCCCATCGAAAAAAGCAGTTGGATCGCGCTGCGAATCGTCCAGTCATCCCACACTAATCCGATCTTTGCGATCGTGGACGGCAAGCCGATTCGAGCCTCTCGCAGCAGCGCCGAGTGGTGCCTAGCGGCGGTCAATCAGTGTTGGACCCAGAAAGCAGTCGCCATCTCCAGATCCGAGCGTGAAGCGGCGCGAAAAGCGTACGACCACGCGAGGCAGGTCTACCAGCAGTTGATCGCAGAGTCTCAAGAACAGTAAGGTCTGAGCAAGTGCAGCTAGAGTCGGTTGGGGTGGACCGCTCCGTTGAGACAAACTGAAATTAGCACACCTGCCGTTCAACCTTTCTTCCTTCTACATCATCTCCTGCAGAATGGTCTTCGGTTGGTGGCCAAAACGGGCCAGCTATAAAAGCCGCACGCAAAACGGTGGTCTGCTCGACTTGCAATAACCGGCATACATCAGTCCAACATGTGCCATACCAAAACTACCGAGAACTATGCACACCGGGGACGCAACGAGCCGCGCGGGCAGCACTCCGTCGAAAAATGCGGGTCGGAACGACGCAGAAGTCTGCAATGACGTTCATAGTCCTATGGTGATCGCCAATCATCCGAGGGCAGGGTGATTTCTAGAATCCCGGCCCGGTAAACGACCACAATCAGCAAAGGGCGTTTATCAGGCGGAATCCGGGAGCAGGCGCGAGCGAGTGAACGCTTGGGTGGTTATTCACCGGCGTGGCGCCGGCTTCAGGTACTCCGACGAGTCAGTGACTCGCTCCCGTGTGATTTCTACGAACGCGTTCGTTGGGCTTTACAAGCGAAGAGTTGGTGCGTTCCAAATCGGCATGCAAATGTGAGAAATATCTCCCTACTTGACAGAGACTGTCAGGCCGGCTTGGCTGCTGACACCTCCGACCGAAATATGAGACGTAGATGGCGGCACTTTGTCCAGGAGGTATTTGTGCATTGATCTGCATCACGCCGGAGATGATGCTATGAGCTTCACCGAGAAATGTCACCGCCGCCTTTTGGCCGCCGGTCGTCACGTAGAGCGGAAGCGGGGGCTGAGGTGTAAGTGAACCGATAAGAAGACGCTGATCGTATCTCTCGAGGGTCCTGGTTTCGAGCATCACTTTCGCGGATCATCACCGACTGAATTTGCGGGCGCAGGCCATAACCTCGCGGGGCTATTCCGGCAATCCAACCTTCTTGCGAAGAGCCCTCAACCGCGGATCGCCGCGAATCAGGTCGAGCTCCGGAAAGCTGAGGGCTCTGCCGGTGCGAACAGGTCCCAGCACGGTCATGCGATCGAGCGCTTCGAGCGTGCGCTCCTTGTCGCCCAGACCCGCAAAGATCAGAGCCTGCGTGTAGGGGTTTGTAGTGCCGGCCGCCAGCTTCTCAGCTTCGTCGCGGCGACCTGCGCGACCTAAGGCGTGGCCGAGAAAGGCGCCGGGATCTGCCGGATCGGGATTTGCGGTGAAGAACCGGATGGCTTCCTCGATCCTTCCTTGCCCTAACATTATCCGACCAACACACTGGCCCAGGACCTTTTCACCGGGTGCTATCTTTGCGCAAGGCGTAGCCGCTTCGTCGAATCGGTGAGCCGAAATGAGCATGTATGTGAAGAAGGCGTGAACGTTGGATGAAAGCGGATCGCTCTTTTCCGCCAGACGACCCTGCTGCAGCGCCTCATCGACCCGGCCCAGCGGCAACAGTAGGTACATGGCGACGTGTTCGCGCGTTAACGAGCTGTTAGCTTCCAGTTCGAGGGCACGGCGGAAGTTCTTTTCCGCCTGCTCCCATTGCGCCTGCCGCGAGTAGAGAATGGCCAGCGCGTCGTAGGCTTCGGCTGAGAGCGGGTCCAACTGGATTGCCTTCTCCGCTGCCAGTCGCATTTTCGTCATCTCCTCGGCCGCATCGTACATTGGCCGGCCGGATCGCCAGGCGTGGCCCCAGGCCAACCGCGCATAGGCGGGGGCAAACGAGGGATCTTTGGCGATCACTTGCTCGAAGGGACCCACACTCTCATCAATGCCCACAATACCGTGCTCGATTTCCAAGGCGCTCGCGCGCAAGAACAGGTCATAAGCTTCCGCGCTGGTCTCGTAGCGCCGCCGCCCCCGCCCGAGTTTCAATCGCAAGCTGTTGACAATGCCGCGCGAAATCTCATCCTGAATCATAAAGATATCGGTCAGTTCGCGATCATACCTTCCCGACCACATCGGGAAGTCGTCGCGCACGCGAACCAGTTGAGCAGTGATCCGCAATTGCTGGCCGGCGTGCAGGACCGTGCCCTCCAGGATGTAATCAGCTGCAAGCTGCTTGCCCGCCTCGCGCACGCTTTGCGGCTTGCCCTTGAAGGCGAACGATGACGTCTGGGAGCGGACTGCCAGTCCTTCGATAATGGACAGGTCGCGGATGATCTCGCCGGTCAGGCCGTCGGCGAAGTAATCATTGGATGCATCCTGGCTCACGTTGATCAATGGCAGGACAGCAATCGGAATCGGCGCATTCTGGTGGAACCGCCACCACCCGAGAGCCAGCAGGCTGGCTGCGAGGCAGCCAAGCACTACGGCCAGCCAAACCCAGCGTAGCCGAGGCTTCATTGATGGTTCGGGACTGGGAGTCCCGGTCTCCACCGCTGGAACGACCGGACGCAGTACCGGCACGTAACCACCCTTCGGCAGTTCGATCACCAGCGGGTCGTCCTTGCCGTGGCCGAGGTAGTACTCGCTCAGGCGCGCCCGCAGGCGGGCGGCTTCGGTGCGCACGATGGAATCATGTTTTGGGTCGTGATCGGGGCTACGACCGAGGACCTCGACGGCGATCACCGATTCCTTGAGTTCCTCATCCCTACCCGCCAGATGCTGCTCGACGACAAAGCCCAGGAATCGGGACAGCCGCTGGTTGCGGGAGAATCCCGGGCTCGCAAGCACCCTTTCCAGTTGCCGCCGCGCGGCTTCTACGTCTGATTCCGCCGTGGGCATGGTTCCGAGCATACTCCCTATTTTCAGTGACGTGCAAGTGTATCAAACACCCTTCCGACACCTCTGGACTTGTACCGGCAGGGGCACGAGCGCATTGTGTCTTCATGCGAACCGCGCTTCTCCTGATGCCGCTCGGGGCAGCCTGCTGGGCTGGAGCGGCAGACGGGACGTGGAAGCTGAATGCGGCCCGGTCCACCTTTGCCGGAGACACTCAACCCAAGAGCTTCACGATTCGGATTGAACCGCACGCCAAGGGCGAGGTGTTCACGCTGGATCGGATCGAGGCGGACGGCCGGGCGATCAGCTGCAGCACCATCCTTTACCTGGATGGCACGGAGCGGGCATTCGGCGACGGCGAATGCTCCGGGACGCAATCGTCGCGGCGAATCGACAGGCAGACGGTGGAAATCCTGCGGCACTGCGGGGCAGGTGCGTGGGCCCGGTTCGTCCGGCGGACGGCGCCAAGGAACGAACTCGTTTTGGAGATTTCCGAGCAACGCGCTGACGGCCGCCGCTTCGACCGCCGGCTGGTATTCGACAAGCAATAAGGAGAACGTACATGTCAACAGCCAATAAGCTTACGGCAGGTGAAATAGTGTCCCGGACCAACCGGCGGACATTTCTGAGCTATCTAAGCGCTGCTCCGGCATTAACAGCATTTTCTGGCGCAGGACTTCTTTCGACCCAGACCGCCTTCGCGGCTACTGGACCGCTGGATGCGTCACAGCGCCGGCACCGGGCGTTTGTCATCAAGCGGGATGCCGCTATTTACCAGCGGGACCAGCCCGAGCAGACCTCGGCCGACAACGGCGACGAGCAGCTCTATGGAAATCGCATAGCAAGTTACAGCAAGGGCCTGCCGCATAGCGACCTGGGCGAGGTGGACCTGAATGCGTACAATGCCTACCTGCAAGCGCTGAACAGCGGCCAGTGGGCGGATTTCGAGGCGATTCCTCTGGGTGGCGTGGCCAAGCTGTCGAATCCGCAAGCGGCCTACTGCTACGCCCTCGAGGGCGCAGACGCGGCGGCATTGGCCTCGCCGGCGCCACCGGCGTTCAGCAGCGCGCAGGCTGCAGGGGAGATGGTGGAGGATTATTGGCAGGCACTGACCCGGGACGTCCCCTTCAGTCAGTACGGGTCCGACCCGACGATTGGCCAGGCCGTGGCGGACTTGAATAAATTGTCGGACTACCGCGGTCCCAAGGTGAACGGGCAGGTGACGCCGGATGTGATTTTCCGCGGTCCGACGCCGGGCGATCTGACGGGCCCGTTCCTTTCGCAGTTTCTGTTGAAGACGGTTCCGATGGGGGCCGCTTCGATGCCGCAGCTTTATCGGACGGCGGTCGCGGGCGACGACTACTGGACAAGCTATGCGGACTGGCTGAAGGGGCAGCGGGGTGGCGCGGCCGGGTCGAACAATTTCGACTCGACTCCGCGTTACATTCGAAACAATCGCGACCTGGCGCTGTATCTGCTGGTGGATTGGTCGGGCCAGGCGAACGTGATGGCTGCGCTGACACTGAACAGTTTCGGGGCGGCAGCACAGTCGCCATCGAATCCGTATTTGCAGTCGGCGACACAGGTGGGAAACCTCACGTTCGGAGCGGCGCAGCAAATCGACCTGGTGCCTCGGGTGCCGAATCCGGCAAACCGAGCGTGTTGGCACCAGAAGTGGTTGGTGCACCGGCGGGTGCGGCCGGAGGCGTTCGGCGGGCGGATTCACAATCACGTGACGGGCGCGGCCAAGTATCCGATTCACTCCGATGTGCTGAATTCGGCGGCGTTGAAGGCTGTGTTCAGCACCAAGGGGAGTTACTTGCTGCCGCAGGCGTATCCGGTGGGGTCGCCGCTGCATCCGTCGTATCCGGCCGCGCATGCGGTGACCGCCGGGGCGGGGATTACGGTGTTGAAGGCGCTGTTCAACGAGTCGTTCGTGATTCCGAGTCCGGTGATGCCTGCCGACGATGGATTGTCACTGGTGCCGTACACGGGCGCGCCACTGACTGTAGGTGGGGAACTGAATAAGCTGGCTTCGAATATCGCGTTGGGGCGAGATGCGGCCGGCGTACATTACCGGTCGGACGGACTGGAGGGAATCAAGCTGGGAGAAGCGATAGCGATCTCGATTCTGCGGGATACGGCGATGCTGTACAACGAGGTGTTCACGGGATTTAGTTTTACGAAGTACGACGGGACGCCGGTGACCATTTGTCCGAGTTGTTGAGGAGCCACATATGATGCGGCAGCTACTTCCCAAATTTCGAGTGGCTCTGTTTATAACCGTAACCATTGCGCTGGCGGCGAGCGCACTGGCGCAGGCTACGGTAGTCACCGGAACGGGCAACCCGGACGTGGACGTCCCGGCAGTTCAGGCGGCCGTCAATCTCGGTGGCGAAGTCGTCTTGAGCGGGCATTTTTCCTTTGATACACCGCCAACCATACCGAACGCGCTGCAGGCGACCGGGTTCCCGCTAGCTACAATCCTGATCTCGAAAGCAGCCGCCGTCTCCGGTGACGGTGACGCGAGCATTGACGGAGGAACAATCCCCTTCTTTGTCGAGGCTCCCGGCGCGACCGTCTCCATTCAAAACGTGCACTTCATTCGCCCCTCGAAAACCGCCATTGTCGTCCATGCCGTAAGCGGCCTGGTTATCGCTTCCTGCCGCATCGACGGATTCGTGCCGTTGCCAAATATCCAGTTTTCCGGAATCGCGATTGACGGCAGCGATATGGCGGTGACACCGACGCCAACTCAGCCAGGGCATCCGGAGAATATCTCCGGAAGGATTGTGATCGCCAACAACGACATCGACCCGGGAGGAATGAGCTCCGGCAACGTGCTCGGGATCACCGCTTTTAGTGCCGGGCAATCGCCGGACCGAGAAGTGGACTTATACATTACCGGAAACAGGATAAGTAACGTGAAAGAGCCGGCGATCAACCTGCGCCGCATTGGCGGGCGCGCGCACGTGGAAGACAACGTGATTACGACGGGGCCGGTAAGTGCGGGGTTGTCGCGCCCGGAAGTGATTCGCGCCGTAAATATCGGTTCGTATGTTATTGCCCACAACGTGATCCATTGCCAGTGGCCGGATACGGATGCCATCGGCATCGGCGTGTTTAGTCAGGTTACAGACTGGCCGATAACAAAGGCCGTGGTGGTCGATAACGTCGTGAATATGTCGCCGCCGGATGGCGTGCCGTTCAGCGATTACAGCGCAGGAATCGACATCCGGGGCTTCGCTCAGGGCATCTTGGTAGGGAACAACATTATTCGAGGACGCGCCAGGGCCGCGGTTGCCGTGGATGTCTTCAACGGCGGCATCCCGAACAACACCGCGTTCGTTCTCAACCGCATCGATGACTTCGACGCGTCAGTTGCTGGTGTAATTGTTGGCAATGGGGTAACCGACACATTAATCCTGGGACAGAAAGGTACAGTCAACGACCAAGGGATAAACACGGTAATCTTGCCGTTCCGAAGCAGACCGAGATCCATTGAATAGAAGCCTTAATTAAAACTGGCAACTACTTCAATTACGGGGTCACGGCCAAGTTTCGGAATGTTCCTCGATAACGCGAGCGCGCCCGACAAATTGCCCTAGTTCCAATCGGCATTCCTCTCATCAGCACGGGCGTTGCCTTGTCAATACCATTGCCCCAGGCCCAACGTCCGCGCCGACGTTGAACACAGTAGTGAACCGGAACGCAGAGCTGAAATGATCGGGCAAGCCAGGCCCGATCAGCAACTCCACAACCTCAATACATTTCTGAAACTACGACATGGCACCGGACGGCAGGCGGTTTGCAATATTCCCTGAGCTGAAGGCACCTTCGGAAGAGAAGGGTGATGTCCATGTGACCTTCATGCTGAACTTCTTCGACGAACTGCGGCGGCGCGTGCCGAGCAAATGACACGAACTGCTGGGTAACAGTTTCATGTGACATCAGTTCGGCCGGATCGGGAATGAAAAGTCGGGTTTGCTGATTGTGGGCCGGAGTGGGTACCCAAGATGGCCTTTGAAGCGTAGCTTCTAATTTGTAATCGGCCATGAGTGATTTCACTGAAAAATGGACCACTGCCGCCGCACGCCAGGCCATGAGGCTAATCCAGGAGGCGGTCAAAGCTGAGCGGGAGGCATGCGCTCAGATCGCGGAAGAAAGCATCCGGAGAGACTCTAGCGAGTATGGACATGGCCACGATGCGGCTTGCGACGAAATAGCCGCTAAGATCCGCGCCCGGAAGGACGCAGCTTTGCCGGAGTGATGCCATGGATAGCGGGGAGCTACGGTTCGGAACCCACAAGGGCCAACGGTTCATTTAATTTCAGAGGGAACAGCTTCTGCGCACCGTCGGATCAATCGTCCGGTGGCTATCCGCTCTACTTCTTCAACCCCGACCGCTGAACAGAAGGGTCGGCGGATGCTTCCGCTAAAACCGGCCACTATCTCCGCTCAGACGCAACGTCTAGTTTCCGTGGCTCTGCGTCTGTCGGCCGGATCATGCTTTGGGAAGCGCTGCTGGCAATCGCGCTGAGCTGACGATGGCGCCGATCCGTCCACGCTGGAGCGGTGGGAACGCGGTGAGCGCGGGGGAGCGGGAGCCCTCGCGAAACGCGCCGAGCTATTCC
>Ga0185299_10006468_pt1 | contig 12435 bp, 9 predicted proteins | sample PaiPotPPA55metaG_FD_128002 | JGI IMG/M metagenome (GOLD analysis project Ga0185299, IMG submission 128002) | Iron sulfur acid spring bacterial and archeal communities from Banff, Canada, to study Microbial Dark Matter (Phase II) - Paint Pots PPA... ...
GAACCCGTCGACAACCGACCGCCACCACCCATCCTGCTTCACCCGCCAAAGGTCCGCGACTCGGCGGGCCGCTCCCCACACGACCATGTTCGTAGATCGCTGATATAGATTGAGTAAAGAGACTCCCTGCAATGACAAAGATGAATCAAATCTTTTCGCTTTGGCAGTGAGCCGCTTCTCGAGCTCCGAAAGTCCGGATAACACCTCAGTGATCTGGTCATTCGCCTGTTCAGGCCTTCACCGGATCCGCAAAAGGGAAGATCCGGTATATGTCTGCCATACCTGTACCTGATGCCAGGTCAGTGCCGTATGACGCTCCCGACTCAGCCCTCGGCGGCCAAAGCGGGCGCGTAGTGATCTTCACTGGTTCTTAATGATTGTGCGCTATTGACCCGCGATTGGCCCGCCAGTACGTTCCCCAGCAGCGTGCAGCAGTCCGGCCTACCACCGGCGTCGCAGTAGTTTGACGCGGCACGTCGCTCGGTCCCGTCGAAGAGATTCGGCGGGTGGTCCCGCAATCCGCCCCGCGGCGATACCGGACGTATCCCACCGGTGTGCCGGCCTCGGCCCGCACACACCACGTCCGGCACCGCGAGGCGTCGCATGGTCCCGCACCACCCCGTACCCGCACTTGGCAATCGCACGACGGGCCCGTCCGGAGGCGCCGCGGTCGATCCCGCGCGCCTCGAAGGCGAGCTCGAATGTCAATGCGTCGACATGTTACCGCGTGTCGGCGCCTTTTCCGCGATCGAGGGGAAACACGTGACCCACATGCTCAATTTCTCGCGCCACCGACGTGGCGCCCGCGTCACGCTGGCCGCGGCGGCCGGCCTCGCACTCGCCGCCGGTGTGGCGGTGACGGCGACGGCTCCGGCCTCGGCCGCCACCACCGCGAGCCGGACCGCGAGCAGCGCGGCCAACCCGTACTCGCCCGCCTATCAGCACCCGTACCGTCACGGCGTCATCCCGACCATCGGGCAGAACGCCAAGATGAACGCCTGGGCGGGCACCCACGCGTCCGTGGTCTCGCCGAACGTGGCGACCGGCCCGGAGACCCTGTCCTACGGCGGCGGCATCGACGGCATCGGCGTCAACAGCGGCCACGCGAAGGTGTACCTGGTGTTCTACGGAAACCAGTGGGGCACCGAGGGCACCGACGGCAACGGCAACGCCACCTTCTCCGGCGACCCGGACGGCGGCGCGCCGGTCGCGCAGCAGATGTTCAAGGGCATCGGCACGGGCAACGAGCTGTGGTCCGCCGACCTGACCCAGTGGTGCGACGGCCCGAACGTCGCCACCGGCGCCACCAGCTGCCCCTCGAACGGCAACTTCATCCCGTACCAGAGCGGCGGCGTGCTGTCCGGCGTCTGGTACGACAACTCGGCGGCCTCGCCGAGCGCGGCCTCCGGCCACCAGCTCGGCCAGGAGGCGGTCAACGCGGCGGGCCACTTCGGCAACACCTCGGCCGCCGCGAACCGCAACGCCTACTACGTGATCCTCTCCCCGACCGGCACCAACCCGGACAACTACCAGGGCCAGTACTGCGCGTGGCACGACTACAACGGTGACAGCACCCTGACGGGCGGCGCGGTCACCTCGCCCTACGGCGACGTCGCGTTCAGCAACCAGCCGTACAACATGGACTCCGGCGCGGGCTGCGGCGTCGGCTTCGTCAACTCCCCCGGGACGCTCGACGGCTGGACCATCACCATGGGCCACGAGTGGCACGAGATGATGTCGGACCAGAACCCGGCCGGCGGCTGGACCAACAACACCGGCAGCTCTTACCAGGGCCAGGAGAACTCGGACGAGTGCGCCTGGATCAGCCCCGGTACCTCCGGCGGCGCGGCGAACGTCACCATGGGCAACGGCACCTACACCGAGCAGGCCAGCTGGTCGAATGACACCAACGCGTGCTCCATCTCGCACCCGATCATCAACCACAGCACCGGCAACACGGTCACCGTCGGCGGCCAGTCCGCGCAGTCCTGGACGGTCGGCACCGCCGCCTCGCTGCAGATGAGCGCGACCGACTCGGCCTCCGGGCAGAGCTTCACGTGGTCGGCCAGCGGCCTGCCCGCCGGGCTCTCGATCGGCTCGAGCACCGGTCTGATCTCCGGTACTCCGACCACGGCCGGCTCCGGCAGCGCGACGGTCACCGCGACGGACACCACCGGCGCCAGCGGCTCGACGACGGTCTCCTGGACGGTGAGCGGCTCCGGCGGCGGTGGCAGCGGCAACGCGATCACCAACGGCGGCTTCGAGACCGGCAGCCTGTCCGGCTGGACGGCCTCCGGCGTCACCTCGGTGACGACCTCGGGCCCGCACTCCGGCACCTACGCGGCCGAGCTCGGCAACACCAACCCCAGCAACACCTCCACCATCAAGCAGACCTTCACCGCGGCGACCGGCGACTCGAAGCTGGCCTTCTGGTACGACGTCACCTGCCCGGACACCGTGACCTACGACTGGGCCACGGCCACCCTCAAGGACAACACCACCGGCACCACCACGACGGTGCTGCCCAAGACGTGCGTGAACCCGACCTCCGGCTGGAAGCAGATCACCGCGACCATCACCGCAGGACACAGCTACACGCTCACCCTGACCAGCAAGGACGACAACTACCCCGGCGACCCGACGTACACCAAGTACGACGACGTCGCCACGTCCTGACCCGCACCTGCGTACCCGCCGTCGCGCGTGAACTCGGGATAGCGACGCAGCGGTAATGCGCAGGCCGGAGGCCGTCCACGGACACGAGTCCGAGGGCGGCCTCCGGTCTGTCGCGGGGTGGTGGGAATGGGTCGTGGGCATTGATGGTGCGAACGGGTGGGTCAGGTCAGTGCTGCAGCGGGCCCAGCGCGTTCAGGGTGTTGGAGATGTCGTCGACGTAGAACGCGAACTGTCCGTCGGAGGTCGGGGCGAGGCCGAACAACGCGCCGGCGCCCGGCTGGGACCCGGTGACGGCGGTGGTGTCCAGCGCCTTGACCAGTGCGGTGGCGCCCTTCGGGGTGACCGCCACCAGATTGCCGTTGTTGCCGTTGGCGGTCAGCAGGACGCCGCTGGGTAGCGCGGTCAGGCCGAGCGGGCCCTGAATGAGGCCGCCCTCCGCGACGGTGAAGCCGAGGCCGTCGCTGTCGTGTCTGGTGGTGGCATCGGGGATCGCCGCGATCCGGTTGCCGAGGGTGTCCGCGATGAACAGGGTGCTGCCGACCACCGCGACGCCGGTCGGTCCCTGGATCAGGTTGGCCGCGCTGGTCTGCTCGGGCAGCATGGAGGCGACCACGACCGCGGTCTGGACACTGAAGTGCTGGCGGCTCACGGCGAGTTTCAGCCGGACCACGGTGCCCTCGTTCACCTGCTTGCCGGCGCCGGCCACCGCGCCGTTCAACACGTTGGTGACGAACAGTTCCACCGAGTCGCCGTGGTCCACGGCCGCCATGTCCCAGGGGCCGTTGATGCTGTGGCCGGTGATGACCAGTTTGGCGTGGCCGAGGCTGTTGAGCACGATCAGGCAGCCGGACCGCAGGGTGGCCGAGGTGCCGTCGCTCGTCGGCGTGCTGCCGACCACGACCCAGCCGTCCCGCAGCACGACCAGTGCTGTGGTCAGTCCGAGTCCGCCGGGGCAGCCCGAGGGCAGCGAGGACGGGGTGAGCTGGGCGAAGAGGCTCTGCCGACCGTTCAGCGGATCGACCTCGATGATGCTGGTGCCGGTCCCGCCCTGGTTGGCCTTGTTGTTGAAGTTGCTGACCAGTACGTCGCCCTTGACCAGGTGGCCGACGCCGGTCGGCACGACCGCCACGCCGTACGGGTTCAGGTCGCCGTTCGCCGGGATGGTCGTGGACACCGGTTTGACGGTCGTGGTGCCGGTGACCACATTCGCGGAAAGCTGCAGCGGACTGCGGCTCTTGTCGGACGAGTGCGAGTGGTGCCAGGGCGACGCGTAGGCGGTGGTCGCGACCGCGGCGATCACCAGGCCGAGGGCGGAGCCGAGACCGAAGCGGATCTTCGTTTTCTTACTCAACATGATGGACGCGCTCCTTCGAGGTTGCACGGCGCGGCCCGATGATGGCGAGCCGCAAGTCCAGCACTGTCACCGCCTCTGCACGGCCTAAGGGTCAATGCGGTTCAACATTGGCGCCGGAAAGTATGTATTGGTTCTGTCACAGATGAAACCTCATTATGTTTTTCCGATCCCGTTGAACCGAAAGGCCTTCGGCACCGTGTCTAGCATTCGCACACGCTCAGAAGCGATTTTGCCCGGCATTTAATAAGTCATATATAAGGCATGGGCTTGTGTTAGCCAAATAAGGGTGTGATGAGCTATGCGTCATGCTGTTTCCCACTTGAGAAAAGACTTTGCCAGCTCAAGCAAAGGCCTGTCCCCGGCCCTGCTGCTGCCCGTGCTCGCGGTCGCCGCGGCCACGGTGCTCGCCGCCGCCGGCCCGGCCGCCGCGGGCACCGGCTACGGCCAGCTGATCGTCAACCCCGGCACGGTGGCGCCGGGGCAGAACGTCTCGATCCTGGGCGTGTGCCCGACGAACGGCTCCACGCTGACCGGAGTCCACTCGACGGCGTTCGTCGGCGGATCGGCCTCGATCACCGTCGGCTCGGAGAACTTCACCGGTACGGCGACGATCTCCGGCACGGCCGCGCCCGGCTCCTATACCGTCACGGCAAGCTGCGGTCCGGGCAGCCCCTCCGTGGACATCGTCGTGACCGCCGGCGTCGCCGAGCCCACGACCGCGCCGGCCACCACCCCGGCGCCGCGGAGCACGCCCGCCATGCCCCCGCCGACCCACGCCTCGTCTCCACCGACGTCCGCCGCACCCACCCGAACCGGCAGCGCCGGAAGCATGGGCGGCTCCGCCACCCCGTCCGGCGGCACCACGCCGACGCGCGGCACGCCCTCCCCGTCGGCGAGCGGCATGAGCAGCTCCGCCGCGACGAGCCCGGCACCGGCCGTGACGAGTACCGGCGTGATCCGGGTCGGACTGGCCGGGCACAGCACTCCGATGGTGGCGATGCTCTCCCCCGCCCTGGTGGTCGCAGCCCTCGCACTCATCTTCGCGGTCAGATTCCTGATCCGCCGCCGCCGCAACTCGCCTGCCTCCCACGAATAGGAGAACGACATGACCTCATCGAGCTCGCAGGACAGCAACAGCCGGCACCGTCGGGGGCCACTTCGCGGAACCACCCGTGCCGAGCAGGCCCAGGCCAGGCGCCAGTTGCGCGGCTGGCGCACCCGAAAACTCGCCCTGATCTTCGCGGGCCTGCCGGTCGTGGCGATCGCCCTGGCCGGGTACGCCATGGCCGCGCCGGGCTTCCGGCACCATCATCCGCCGACTCCCGTGTGCGCGTCGGCCACACCTGGCGGCGGCCGGTCGAGCGCTTCGGCGGGCACCTCGACGGGCACTTCAACGGGCACGTCGACAGGTGCGTCGACGGGTACGTCGACGGGAGCCGCCACCGGCGGCACGACGGGAACGCCCACGGGCGGTGCGACCGGCGGAGTGAGTTCGACCTCTGCTTCGGCCTCGTTCTCGGTCTCGCCCTCGGCCTCGACCTCAGCTCCGGCTTCTTCATCAGCTTCCACTTCGGCGTCCACCACGTCCACCGCAGCAACGTCCACCACGGCGGCGTCCACGGCGGCGACGACCGGCGCGGCAACCAGCACGGCCGCCAGTGCGACGCCGACGAGTTCCGCGACGTGCGGCGCGTCGAGCGCGCCGGCGACGTCCTCGGCCTCCGCTTCGATGTCCGCGTCCGCCACGGCTACGGCCACTGCGCCCGCCGGAACCGGCGCGACGCCGAACCCCAACTGCACCCTGGTGGTGCCCGCCAACCCGCTCAGCGCCGCAGGCCTGGCCACGCCCTACCAGTTCGTCGCGACCAACGCCGCGATGGGCCCGTGCCATGAGGCGAACATCAACCAGAGCGCCTTCGTGCAGGCCAGTATCTACGATCCGGCCACCGGCGCGCTCAGCGTCTACGACCCGCTCGTGGTGGATCAGGGCACGACGCCCGCCGCACCGCCGATCCTGCCGACGCTGCCGGCGGATGCCGTCGTCGGCATCTGGTTCGGGTTCAACGCCACCAACCTGTCCCTGCAGGACTCCGGTGGCAGCCTGGCCGCCGGCAATTGTGTCAATGGGCTGGGAAACTCGGTGTTCAGCCAGTTCGCCTACTGCAACGCCCCGGCGTTCTTCACCGCGGTCAACCAGGGAATCGCCGCGGGGACGGTAAAGGTGCCCGCCCCCGGCACGGCCGTCGACGGCCAGCCCTGCCTGACCACCCGTGACTTCGCCCTGATCGACCAGGACCAGAGCGACAACGTGACCACCGCCTACCTCGCCACCGCGGACGGCCGCACCGCCCAGGACAACTCCGCGAACACCGGCGCCCTGGCCGGCGCGGTCACCCTGGCCAACCCCAGCGACAACGCACTGCTGGACAACTTCGTCGACCCGGCCCTGCATTGCACTCCCTGGACCGAACCGAACCTCGGCAACGGCGGCACCCCCACCACCTCGCTCGGGCTGGACGAGATCCAGGCCAACGCGTTCTCGCCGAACCCGGTCGCGCTCGTCCCGCTGAACGACCCGATGACTCTGGTCAACGGGGCCTTCAGCCAGGACAAGACGAACCTGTACCGCGCGGGCGTCGACCAGCCGGCGCTGCCCGCGGGGACCACTGCGCAGACGTACTGCACCGACATGGACAACATCCAGTCGACCCGGCTCCAACAGGACGTCAACCTACTGATCAACCAGACGACTCCGTCCGCAGCCGCGGCGAACAGCCTGTTCACCTTCCTGGCGATGCGGCTGCAGCAGTCCTTCGGCAACCTCAACTGCCAGAACTTCGGCCTGACCAACCCGGTCTCCTCGCTGGCCACGAACGGTGCCGGCGTCGTGGTCGGTGCCGTCTTCGCCCACCGGGTGAACGCGGTCACACCCGGTGCGGGAAACCCGGCCGAGGCATGCGTGGCCATGACCGACCCGAACGCGCAGACGGCCTGCGCGCTGGCCGCCGCGGGCGGAAGCACCCAGCCCGCCCCCACCCCCACGCCGACGGCCACGCCGAGGCCCAGCGGCGACATGCACCGGCACAGCGGCCACCACTGGTGAGCCTGGTTTCGCACCATCGGCTGAACCAAGCGCCTGACACAATCGCCTGAGACACACGTGTCGCCCCCGAACCGAAGGCTCGGGGGCGACACTCCTCGCGTTCCGAAGCGGGCTAGCGGCTCGGGAGCGATCTCGGCAGCCCGAACCAGGGGAGCACGCTCTTCTCGAACCGGGTCATGGCGCTGATCCGATCGCCCGAAAGCGTCAGGACGATCAGGCCCGTCCCGTGACTGACACCGTCCGGGGCACGCACGTACGCCCCGAACGCCGGTTGACCGTTGGCTCGTGTCGGCACGAGCTCGAAAGCCCGTCCCGAGCCCAGGATCAGGGCGCAGAAGCCGGCCACGGCGTCACAGCCCTCGTACTCGAAGGGCATCGGCGGCATCGACATGAAGACGTCGTCCGTCAGGAGGGCCACCAGCGCGTCGAGATCGGCGGACTGGTATGCGCGGACGAACTCCGCCACGACCGCCTCCTCGGCGGGCGAGCCGGGGCCCGGGGCCGGTTCTTCGCGGCCGCCGGTCGGCGGGAGGCGGTCCTGCAGGCTGCTGCGGGCCCGTTTGAGGGCGCTTTTGACGGAGTCGACGGTCGAGTCGAGCATGTCGGCCACCTCCTTGGCATGGAATCCGAGGACGTCGCGCAGGATCAGGACGGCGAGTTGGCGGGCGGGGAGGACCTGAAGGGCGGTGACGAAGGCCAGGGAGATGGCTTCGGTCTGCTCGTAGCGGGCCTCCGGCCCGGGCGGCACGTCGATCGCGCCCTCCAGGGCGGCGTCGGGATAGGGCTCCAGCCACACGACCTCGCCGAGCCGGGTCGGTTCGGGTGGCTCGACCTTGGGCACGTCCCACTCCTTGGCCAAGCGCCGGCCGGCCGCACGGCGCGCGTTGAGGCACCGGGTGGTGGCGATCCGGTAGAGCCAAGTGCGGATCGAGGAACGCTCCTGGAACCCGGCGATCCCCTGCCAGGCGGCCAACAGCGTGTCCTGCAGGGCGTCCTCGGCGTCCTGGAACGAGCCGAGCATCCGGTAGCAGTGCACCTGCAGCTCTCGGCGATGCGGCTCGGTCAGCATTCGGAACGCCTCGTCGTCCCCGGCCCGCGCCCTGGCGATCAGGTCGGTGCTCACCAACTCCAACTCCAACTCCACAGTCACGTCTCCTTCGTTTCGCACCGTTGTCGCACTTCCCACCTGTATGGGCACCGCCTCCTGTATGGACACCGGCCGGGGCGCGAAGGGGGCGGTTCTTCGGCGCCCCCTTTATCCGTTGCCGCGGTGTCTACATCACCGGTAGCCGACGACACCGATCAAGGAGAACCGAAATGGGAAAGATCGTGATCAGCACGAACGTCTCGCTCGACGGAGTGGTCCAAGACCCGGACGGCAAGGAGGACTTCGAGCACGGCGGCTGGTTCGGCGAGTTCGGCGGGAAGGACCTCGAGGAGTGGTCCAAGGTCTCCTTCGCGGAGGCGCTCCGCTCCGAGGCCCTGCTGCTTGGCCGGCGGTCCGACGAGTGGTTCGCGGTTCGCTGGAACGGCCGGAGCGGCGAGTGGGCGGACAGGTTGAACAGCATGCCCAAGTACATCGTGTCCTCGACCGCCGAGGATGTCCGCTGGGGCAGCAACGGGACGGTTCTGAAGGGCGATGTGGTGAAGGAGGTGACGAAGCTGAAGCAGGAGCTGGACGGGGAGATCGTCGTCTACGCCAGCTACCGGCTCGGGCGTACGTTGATCGAGAACGACCTGGTCGACGAGATTCGACTGACCGTCTTCCCGGTCGTTCTCGGTGCGGGCGAGCGGCTGTTCGGCGAGACCAGAGACAAGAAGCCGATGCGGCTGCTCGACATCAAGACCCTCGGTGACGGCCTCACCCACGTCACTTACCAGCTCGTCCGGTAGGGCCAGGCGGGTGAAACGTCGCGGTCAGCCCTCTGGCAGCAGTCGCCGTTCGCGGATCGCGTCGCGGACGTCCGCCAGCAGTGCGTCGGAGGTGGGGGTGTCGCCGAGCGCGCGGGAGATGACGACTGCTCCGACTAGCGCGCTCAGGGTCACCGCGGCGCGCTGCCGGGCGGCCGAGTCGTCGCCGCCGACCATTTCCCCGAGCACTTCGAGGTAGCGCTCCACCTGGGCGCGGTAGGCACCCCGCACCGCGTCGTCGCGCGCGGCGTCGCCGCCGAGCGCGGCGACGCCGCACCCGGCTCCTGGATCGTCGCGATGGGCACGCGAGACGTACCAGTCGGCCAGCGCCGCAAGCGGGTCCTTTTCGGCCTGGACCGCGGCGAACAAGGTTCCCGCGGAGCTCATCGCGTGCTCGGCCGCCGCGGCGATCAGCTCGTCGCGGGACGCGAAGTGCTTGTAGAAGCCGCCGTGGGTCAGTCCGGCGGCCCGCATGATCTCGGCGATCCCCGGCTCGCGGCTGCCGTGCTCGCGGATCTGCCGGGCGGCCTCGGTCACGATCCGCTCGTGTGTCTCCTGCTTCTCGCTCTTCGATGCGCGCACCATGAACTAGATGATACCCGACATCCAAAGAGTGCTAGGATGACGATCATCATCCAAATTCGCTGGAGGAACGATGCAGATCGAAGGAGCCGTCGTACTGGTGACCGGCGCGAACCGCGGCATCGGCAGCGCGTACGTCACGGAGCTGCTGGCGCGTGGTGCCGCCACCGTCTACGCCGGCGCGCGCAACGCCGACAGCGTCGAGGTCAGTGACCCGCGGATCGTGCCCGTCGCGCTCGACGTCACCGATCCCGAGCGCGTATCGGCCGTCGCCGCCGAACTGTCAGACGTGTCGCTGGTCATCAACAACGCCGGCGTCATGACCGCGAACGTCCCACTGCAGGCCTCGCTGCTGGAGGCCCGCTCACAGATCGAGACCAACTACCTCGCCCTCATCTCGATGACATCGGCATTCGCGCCGGTTCTCGTCCGCAACGGCGGCGGCGCGTTCGTCAACATGCTCTCGGTCGTCTCGTTCGTCGGCACGCCGTGGATGACGACCTACTCGGCCTCCAAGGCTGCCGCGTGGAACTACACCAATTCCGCCCGGGTCCAGCTCGCCAACCAGGGCACCGAGGTCCTGGGCGTGCACGTCGGCTACGTCGACACCGACATGGCAGAAAGCATCGACGCCGACAAGGTCGCGCCGGACGTGGTGGCCAGTGCGGCGCTCGACGCGCTGGAGGCTGGCCGATCCGAGGTCCTGGTCGACGACTTCACCCGGAACATCAAGGCAGGCCTCAGCGACGACCAGAACCTGATCTACCCTCAGGTCGCCAAGAACTTCGCCGCGATGGTGGCGAACGGCTGACTAAGCACTGCGACGCCGACTGCGGCCGGGTAGCTAAGTTGGTGGCGGCTACCCGGCCGTCGTCCGCTTGTCTCGAGGGGGCTCTTGACAGAATCCGCCGCCGCGACGAGCCTATGGCAACGTTGTCATTGATAGTTCGCCCCACCGGCCCGCGCATCGTTGCGCCGCGGCGGCGACTTCTCGGGATCGGACGTGCGACTCATGGCTCAACTGGCGAATCAGCCCCTTCATCCTTCACGGCGGACCGTCATCACTGCCGGATCCACTCTGTTGGCGGGCTTTGCGCTCGACACCGCCTTTGCTCGCCCCGGCTACGCGGCCGAGTCCGTGGGCGCGTCCGAGAAGGCGTCGACGCCGGGCGAACTGGCGCTGTACCGCCCGATCGAGGTCTCCTCCACGGACTACGCGCCGACGCCCGGCGCGTTCGCCGTCGACCGGGTGGCCTCTGCCGGGGTCAGGGGCACCGGCTGGCGCGCCGCAGACGGTGATCCGCAGTGGATCTCGGTGGATCTGCAGGCTGTCTGCCAGGTCACGTCCGTCCAGTTGACCTTCGAAGCGGCCGCGGGCGACCCGGTGTTCGTCAAGCCCTCGACCGGCAACTGGTCCGACGGGACCACCGGGCAGGAGCTGCTCTCCAGTTATCCGGTGGCGTTCGCCGTCGAGGTCTCGTCGGACAAGAGTTCGTGGACGAACGTGTATCAGACCTCGTCGGGTACCGGCGGCGTGGTCGGAATCAATCTCGACACCCCGGTGCAGGCGCGGTGGGTGCGTCTGACGGCGACCAAGCGCTCCGACCCGAACCCGCTCGGGCTCAACGGCTTCGAGGTGTACGGCATCGCACCCGGGCACCGGCCGACCGCCACCGGATGGACCGACTGGGGCACCCACGACCACCGGGCGCCCGTGCTCGATGTCGCCGAGGACGGCACCGTACCGCTGGAGTCCGGCTGGGTACTGACGATGGACGACTGGGCCTCCGGCGACGGGACCGCGCTGTCCAAGCCGACAGTGGACACGAGCGGGTGGCTGCCTGCCACTGTCCCCGGCACCGTCCTCGCCTCGCTCGTCGAACAAGGGCATCTGCCCGATCCGGTCGCAGGGTTCAACAATCTGCACATCCCCGAGGCCCTCTCCCGCCATTCCTGGTGGTACAAGCGCGACTTCGCCCTGCCGAGTGCTTTGGGCGCCGACCGGGGACGCCGGATTTGGCTGGAGTTCGACGGGGTCAACCACCACGCCGACGTGTTCCTCAACGGCGCACAGGTCGGCAGCCTCACCTATCCCTTCGCTCGCGCCGCGATCGACGTGACTGCGCACCTGGTCTCCGGCGAGCAGTCGCTCGCGGTGAAGATCACCCCGATGCCGGTTCCGGGCAGCCCTGGCGACAAGGGCCCCGCCGGGCAGTCGTGGGTGGACGCCGGCGCGCAGATGATGAACGAGAACTCGCCGACGTACCTGGCCGTCTCGGGCTGGGATTGGATGCCGGCGGTGCGCGACCGGGTCAGCGGCATCTGGAACCACGTGCGGCTGCACTCCACCGGAGACGTGGTGATCGGCGACCCGCGCGTCGACTCGGTGCTGCCCGCGTTGCCCGACACCTCCATTGCGGCGCTGACCATCGTGGTGCCCGTGCGCAACGCCGCGACGACCGATGCCGGCGCGACGGTGACAGCATCCTTCGACGAGGTGCGAGTCGCGCAGACCGTGACCGTCCCTGCCGGTCAGAGCCTTGATGTGACCTTCACGCCGGACGAGTTCGCGCAATTGAGACTGAGCGATCCGAAGCTGTGGTGGCCCAATGGCTACGGCGACCCGAACCTGCACGACTTGGACGTAACCGCCACAGTCAGCGGCCAGGTCAGCGACCGGCGAACCACCCGCTTCGGCATCCGGCAGTTCGGCTACGAACACAAAACCCCGCTGCCCTTCATCGCGACGGGCGACGCCTACACCCAGACAGTGGATCTCGGCGCACAGCAGGCGCGGTACGTGCGGATC
>Ga0185299_10006469_pt1 | contig 12432 bp, 16 predicted proteins | sample PaiPotPPA55metaG_FD_128002 | JGI IMG/M metagenome (GOLD analysis project Ga0185299, IMG submission 128002) | Iron sulfur acid spring bacterial and archeal communities from Banff, Canada, to study Microbial Dark Matter (Phase II) - Paint Pots PPA... ...
CGAAGGATGGCTCGATGCCTGCCGCATTCCCCGTGTTCCGCTCAATCGGCTTGTCGGGACTTTCGCTGACCCAGCTGGTTTCGCGTCTGCTGGCCCTTTCCCGCTGTCCGCGAGCACGGCGTACGATATACCATTTCTTGATTTTATTTCCGGCAGAAACACGGGCCCATTAGTCGAGCGCTCCGATGCCGGCAATCACGCAGTCAATCTGCTGAGACAACATTTCGCGGGAATTGCAGAGAGCCGAGGCCTTAAGTCTGTCGAGTTTGGAAACAAGGAGGTCGGCTGGTTTTTCCCGGATGGCCTAGTCTCCGGCAGAGTCGCATTCGCCGACATCAACGGAAAGGTCAGACGCCGAACGCTTAGCGGAAAATTCAAAGCTCTGCGGTGGCACACGTGCCTGATCGCGAGACCACGACTTTGGCTCACACTCGTTTACCGAATCCATGCAAATGTGGTCCTTAGCAAAGACGGGAAAATACCGCTGGCCGGCAAATGGACGCAGAGGAGACGAATTCGACTGACGCGATCGTGGTGGAATGATGTGTGGAGAGACCGCCTCCTCGCCGCGATGACTTTTCTTGCAGACGGCAAGGACGACATTATTGCGAATTCAGGAAACGAGCCGATCGAGATTGCGCGTCTCCCGCTCTTAGTCGAAGTGCCTGTATCTTATGATGCGACAGATCCTCCGCCCCCATACGAAGAGGACGAGGAAGGGAATGTAAATCAGGTGGCTGTGCTCGACGATCGAGAAGACGATCTCGATGACGAAGGGCCAGACGAGGGCGAGGACTGATGAAGGCTGAATTCTTCGAAGAACCCCTTCTCGAGTTCGGGAGTGGTCAACGAGTTGAACATCCGCAGGACGGTCTATTTCTTTATGGGCCCGTTCAGGTGAAGGGAAGTCCCGCAGTGGTAAGCGTAGGCGCGGTGGGCACTCGCAGCGGAATAGATCTCCTCGCGCGTTGGCTCAAAAAGCTCGCCGGTCGCATTCCCGCCCAGAATCCAGACGCTCTACACACCTCAGCTTGGCCAGGATTTCAATCTAGCTTCGAAGCGCGCCTCGAGACCGAGCCAACTGCGTCGATAGTCCTCGGAAGTACGGCCATAAAGAATGCGGCCAGTATCTCCAACCGAACCGAAGCTGTAAGGACGACGGTTCAGCTGTACGAGAATTCGATTTTGGAACACCTGCGCACGGAGGAAGTGCGGCCCGATTTATGGTGCGTCGTCATTCCCGAAATCGTATTCACTTACGGAAGGCCCGAGGTTGTTGGTCCCAAGGAAACCACGAAATCGATGTTGATGCCCGAGAAGATGGCCGTGCGCTTCCTCAAAGCCGGCTCGCTTTTTCCCGAACTTGCGAAGGATGCGGAGACGTATCTTTTTGTAAAGAATTTCCACCATCAGCTGAAGGGCCAGCTCCTCGACAAAGAAGCTGTCATTCAGATCGTTCGTGAGACTACACTCGACCCAACTATCGAGCTCGATAACTTCGGGAACCCGAAGCGTTCATTGCAGGAACCGGCAAAGGTCGCCTGGAACTTCGCAACCACGCTTTACTTCAAGGCTATAGGGCAGCCATGGCAACTAGCAGACGTTCGCCCGGGCGTCTGCTCTGTCGGATTGGCATTTAAAACGGGACCCCTCTCCAGCGGAACGCGTGGAGGCTTGCTGTGCGGCTCAGATGTTTCTGAACTCCGGTAACGGAGTGGTATTTCGCGGCGCTCTCGGGCCGTGGTATTCCTCAGAACGGGGAGATTTTCATCTCAACGAAGCAGCCGCCGCAGATCTTATTGCGCAGGTTTCGCGCGCATATACCAAAGATCACGGCAAACCACCCGAGGAGTTGTTCATTCACGGCCGACAAAGGTTTTCTGACGAAGAGTGGTCGGGTTTCCAGTCCGCAGTACCGAAAAAGACCAAATTGGTCGGCGTCCGCATCCGTGCCACTTAAGATCTGCGCCTCTTCCGGCCGGACGTGGAAGTGCCAGTACTCAGAGGCACGTCCGTTAGTGTCTCGAAGAGAGAGGGCTACCTATGGACGACCGGTTACGTACCCCGTCTGAGAACGTATCCAGGATTCGAGACGCCGAAGCCGATCTTAGTCGAGATTAACCGGGGCGAAGGCGACCTGTCTACTGTTATGCGAGACGTTCTCGCCCTCACAAAGCTCAACTACAACTCGTGCGACTACTCCAGCGGACTTCCGGTTACTCTCAAGTTTGCAGATCGAGTCGGCGAAATCTTGACTGCGTCGCCCAAAGGAATGAATGCCCCGCCACTGCCATTTCGATACTATATATGAGGACGCACCCTGCGGGAAAATTACGACATATTCATAGATCGTCGTCGGCTCGTAGACTGCCTACCGAGCAACCGCAGGCCTTCATGGGGGAGCTAAATGAAAAAAGACGACCGCGTGCGACACGAAGGTGTGCCGGACTGGGGCGTAGGCCGAGTTCTCGAAGATCCTGCGGCTGGGAAAGTTCGAATTTTCTTCAGGAATGTCGGCATAAAAACGATATCGCTTCTCGCGAAAATCGTTATTGTGAAAGGTGCGGATGCGATGAATCCCATCTTGGACAATCTGAAAATCGGGTTTCCGGGGCAAGAGAGTTCCTACAAGACACTGACTGTGCTGAAACAGCGATTTCTCAACGAGTTTCCAGGAGGTTTTCACGGGGAAAAGTACGATTTGGCAGAGAGGAACTACAAGGTTGAAGCACATGAGCTGGGAAAGAAACTGCTTCGTCGCGCCACTTTTGAAAAGGCACTTTCAGCGAAGCGCTTCGATGAGCTGTGTGAAAATGCCAAGAAAGTACCTCAGGCGACAAACTTAGTATTTCCCAATGAAAAAATGAACTTTATTGACGGGCTAAGAAAGGTACCTTTTCAGCAGACATTCTGCGAGTCCCTTTATGGTCTACTCTTTGGCGATGATGCCCTGGAACGACGCTTTACGTCCTTCTGTGGAGTCCTGGTCGAAATTGGTTCGGCAAAATGGACAGTTGCTACTTACTTCCCATTTATTATGTATCCCGACAAGTACATGTTTCTGAAACCGATCGTGACCTCGAAAGCAGCAGATATCTGCGCATTTGAATTGAACTACAAATCCGAGTTGAACTGGCTGACTTACGAGAAACTCATGGGATTTTCGCAATACCTTAGAAAAGGAGCCCTCAGATCTCAAACCGCGCGACATGATTGATGTTCAGTCATTTATATGGTGTACGGGCAAAGAGTGGCCGTGAACATATGGGCGAACGCATAGTGATGAATCCAGAAACAGTGATCGCCCTTAATAAGAGGCAGCCTTCGATAGGCGCTCGCGCTAACAATCTCATCCGCCCGAAAGATTATTCGTGGCTTGAACCGATGCCATCAACGGAATTCAGAAAACGGGTCTTGCGCTGTCTCGAAGTCCCTGAAAGCAACTGGCTGAATCTATATGCGAATTGACCAGATCAAGCCTAACGTGATTGTGCGAGGGCCTCTCTTCCCGGAACCTGTACAGGTCATTGTAGCAGTCCCTATGGGCACGTCCATCAAGCTCGTCGGAAAAGGCTTAGTCACTGGACAGGTTCACGAACCCATACCTTGATGCCGCCCAAATAGAGACATTGGAAGCTACTCCTGAGACGGCTCCCTTCGACGGTGATCCACAAAAGTTCCGATTGGGTGTCGAGGCGCTTCGTCTCGGTCTAGCTTATGAGTACGATCCATACTTCGCTCTATCTCATCGCTCGGGTGGATCCTCTTCCTCATCAACTCGAAGCTTCTCTTTGGGGGCAGCCTCAATGCCCAGGATGTGGAAATCTCCGACGACATGTACATCGTTACTCGCGAGACCGCTGAGAGTTATAAGAAGCTAAGAGAGAAACCGCCGGCACTGGCCTCGCTGGTTGTCTCTCCCGCTGGCGCTCAAATCCAGCCTGGGAAGAAGCAGGCATTTCTCGTCAGAGGGCTCGATCAGCACGGACAGGATATCGCCACTGGAGACGTCGAATGGAATGCCTCTGGCGGAACCATCGATAAGGATGGTGTTTTTGTGGCGGGCCAGGATGAAGGCAGTTTTGTCGTTGCTGCGATCGCTGGCCGGGTTAAGGGCTCAGCGATGGTGACCGTAGCTAAGGCGGGTTCGATACCAAAGCCTGAACCGGCTCCGGGCGTGTTGAGGTGGACCGGCGAAATTCCTCCTCAGAAATGGATGAATTTCTACACTAAGGTTCTTTCCAAGTTTGTCAGCGGCACAGGACTCAAATTGACCTTAAATGTCGAAGTCACTTCCGAAGGTGGCGTTTCTCCCCAGAAGGTCGAGGAAACTAAAGTCGCCTTGCAAGACCTCGGCCTGACTAGCGATGTTGAAACACGATGATTTACCGCTTTTTTCGAATGGAAGAGATGATGGAAGGACACCCCTTGAAGGAGTGTCTTCATTACAGCACTTTCACAGAAGTGCTGTTTCCCTAGCCCGGGATCAACCGCTGCCGGCCCTTATGCGTTCGGTTCACCCGCCTATGACATCTGCACCTGCCACGATGTGAGTTCCACGGTCGTCACTTGTTGCCTTGCTACAATAACACTCGCAGCGCTTGAAGGTAGCATAAAGGCCAGTCGTTGCGGGAACAAAAGCCTCGAGTGCGACCAGCCAGTAAAACCCGGGTAGAACCCGCTGGCATAGCCATTTCGGAGCTTACGGAGCCCCCTTTTCATTCTCAGAACCCGTTACGCGCTCAATCTCTATTGCTTTCAATCCGACAATCCCAACGCGGCGCTTCGCTGTGAGCCGCCCTGCGAGCGCTCCGTAAACTCCGCGTCGCCGCCCCGCGCCTCATCCCAACTCCGCCTGCGATCTCCGCTTCGCCGCCGCTCTCATTGGTGGCGTTCGCTGCGCTAGATACCGTGGAGTCCGTCAAGCATTTTTCGGGGCTGGGAGCGCCGGCATTATCGGCACGAACGGTCTGCGGTGAGTCGCCACGCTCCAGACTGCGATCAGCAATTTTCGCGTCGCGGCGATGATGGCGACTTTCCCTGGTTTGCCTGCGGCCCGGAGCCGTTCGTAGTACTGCCGCAGCCACGGATTACGCCGCACCAATTGTAGAACCACCATGAAGAGCGATTTGCGCAAGCGCGCGTTTCCCAAAGGGATCGGCGGCCCTTTGGTAAAGCGTTTCTTACCCGATTGGCGGATGCGCGGAATTACGCAGACGTAGCTCGCGATCGCGCCGGGGCTATCAAAGCGGGGCTGGATCTCCGAGCTCCATGATCAGACAAGCCGCCGTCAGCGGACCCACGCCTTCGATAGTCATCAGCAGTTTGCCCACCTCGTGATCGTCGAGTTTGCGTTCGACGTCCCGCGCCAGGTCCTTCAGTCGGCGCCTTAGCACGTCCAGATCCTCACACAGGTATTTAATCCGCAGCCGATACGGCTCAGAGTGATGGGCTCCAACGGATTTTTCGGCCGCCTCGATCAGATTGCGCGCCAACTCCTCACCGATCTTGTGCGAACCGTCATAAACGATCCGCGCAAGCTTCTTCACCGACACGCCGCGGAACGATGCCGCAGTCGGATAGCGCGACAGAATCGTGGCTGCGAGCTGGATCTCGAGCGTCCGCACGTAACGGGTGAATTCGGGGAAGCCTAGGTCGACCGCTCGGTGTAATTGCCTCAGACGGTCAGCGAAGTCCTCCGCAACTCGCTCGCGCAGCCCGCTCCAACTCATGCAACTCTTCCGTCACCGAATCGGGCAAGTGCGCCGCTCGTGGTCGTTTCTGCTGGGCGAAGCGCACGATCCCAAGTGCGTCGGCCGCATCGGTCTTGGTGCGCCGTAGCTCCTCCTCAGCAAAGCGCCGCGTGCGCAACGGATTCAACACTGTCACTGCGTATCCCTTCGCCAGCAAAGCGACGAATAGATTGCGCCAGTAATGTCCCGTCGCTTCCAAGGCTAGCAGACAACCCTCAGGTGGCCCGATCAACTCGAACAAACGCGCATAGCCATACGCGTCCTCGCCAAAAGGACTGGAACGACATAACACGTCGCCCTGCTCACCCACCATTTGCCACCATGTCCCTTGCCGATTTGTTCAACGGTCCTTTCCGCCCGAGTATTATCGAGCTGTCTATCGATAGATAGGCCATTGACAAATGTTGGCTCTATCGATAGATAGATTAGCGACCTTGAATGCCCTCCGCATTCCAGAGGTCAAACGTCTGGCCGAGCAAGGAGAATAAACATGAAGAAGAGAGATAGCGCGGCGTGCGAGTGCCGGATCGATGACATCGCTCTTCGCGTCAACGACAAACTCGCCGACATTTGTTGCACCGAATATGCCCTGGCGCTGACCGATGCCGGCGCCGATGCACTTCTGGAGATCTAATCATGACCAGCCAGCAAACCGCATTCACTACGCACCGTATCCAGACACCTTCTGGCCGCATCAGTTACGTCGAGGCAGGCTCCGGTCCGGTAGCGCTGTTCGTCCATGGTGTTCTACTGAACAAACATCTCTGGCGTCACCAACTGTCCGGACTGTCTGATATCCGTCGCTGCATTGCGGTGGACCTGTTGGCGCATGGCGATACGGAGATCGAACCAAATCAGGACGTCTCCGTCACTGCTAACGCTAACATGCTCAGAGAGGCGCTCGATGCCCTGCGGATCGATCAGGTCGAACTGGTCGGTAACGACAGCGGCGGCGGGATCGCTCAGATCTTCGCGGCGCTCAATCCGAACCGGGTGCGGAGCCTGACCCTCACCGACTGCGACACTCACGATAATTGGCCACCCGAAGCGTTCAAGCCATTCGTCGAAATGGTCGCGGCCGGCGGTCTGAGCAAGATGCTGAATGCAATGCTCGCCGACAAATCGATCTATCGCTCGCTAGGCGCGCTCGGCCCCGGCTATGAACGCCCGGAGACTGCTACGGACGAGGACATCGAAATCTACTTGCGGCCAGCATCTCCGCAGCGAGCAGCGTACGCGAGACCTGGAACGTTTCGTTGGCGCGTTCGATCACAAGCACACTCTGGCGATCGAACCTCAATTGCGCCGATTGAAGGCTCCGACACTGATCGTCTGGGGTACGGACGATGTCTACTTTCCGGTCAAATGGGCGCACTGGCTCGCCGAAGCGATCCCAGGAGCGAAGCCCCCGGTCGAACTGCCTGGGGCGCGAATATTCTTCCCCGAGGAGCGAGCAGAGGCGTTCAATCAGTTGCTGCGCGGGCATTGGGTCGTGTGACACCTGACGCAGGCGACCCAACGCCTCATAAGTCGAAAATCCCACCTGCGAGACATTGTATATGCTGCTGGAAGATCGAAAGTCGCAACTCTTTCCAATACTGACGCCCCGTCAGTTGGAGTTTGCCATTCGCTTTGCGAGCGGCCCGGCAAGGCGCTTCCAAGCTGGTGAAAAGGTCTTCGATGTCGGCGACCGCAACGCCGGCGTGTGGCTCGTCGCCGAAGGCGGCATCATCGCAACTCGTAGGGACGGGTTGGGAAGAGAACTGCTCTTCGCAACGTGCGGCCCCGGTCAGTTCAGCGGCGAAGTCAGCGAGCTCGGCGGGCAAGCCTCTCTGGCGGCCGCGTGCGCGGCGCCAGAAGGTTGCGTCGCATATCCATTCGCGCGCCCCACCTTCGAGCACTCCTCATCGGCAGCGCCGATATCGGAGAGCTTATGATGCGGGCGTTTATCCTCCGTCGTGTAGCGCTGCTCGAGGGCGGAAGTGTAGGATCGGTGATACTTGGTGAGGCTGGATCGTCGGATACCATCCGTCTTCGCGGCCTGCTATCCCGTAACAGCTATCCGCATTCATTTATCGACGCGGAGGGCCCTGAGGGCAAGGGTCTCGTGGGACGCTTAGGCGTGCAGGCGGACGATCTGCCGATCTTGATCTGTCCGAACGGCACGTTGCTGAGGCGACCGAGCGATGCTGGGGCTGGGGTGGGTCTTGGGATCGTTCCCGATCTCCAGCCACGTTCTGAGTACGACGTGATCGTCGTCGGAGCAGGACCAGCTGGCCTCGCCACGGCCGTGTATGCTGCATCAGAGGGTCTCTCGGTCCTCATTCTTGACCGTCAGTCGTTTGGCGGCCAAGCGGGCGCTTCCTCAAGGATCGAGAATTATCTGGGATTCCCGACTGGAATTTCCGGCCAGGCGCTCACCGCGCGCGCATTTATCCAAGCAGAGAAGTTTGGGGCTCAGTTCGCGGTTCCCGTCTCGGTCGTCGAACTCGATTGTTCACGGCCCCCAATGCATCGCGTTGAACTCGACAACGGCATTTCGGTCTATGGACGAACCGTGGTGATCGCATCCGGTGCGCGCTATCGGCGACCTGAGATCGAAAATCTCGACCGGTTCGAAGGAACCAGCGTCTCGTACTGGGCGACACCGATCGAGGCGAATCTTTGTGAAGGGCGCGATATCGTTCTTGTGGGCGGGGGCAATTCGGCTGGCCAAGCCGCTGTCTTCCTCGCGCGTTACGCGCGGCGGGTGCATCTTGTGGTCCGTTCATCGGGCCTGGACGCCTCGATGTCACGTTACCTGATCGACAGGATCGCCGCTACGCCCAACATTGAGTTGCGCGTCCACACCGCCGTGATGGGTCTGTCAGGCACCGCCGATGGCACGTTTGAGAGCGTCGGGATGACCTGCCGTAAGAGCGGAGATACCTGGAAAGTTGACGCGCAGCATATGTTTCTGTTCTTTGGTGCCGACCCGAATACCCAATGGCTCGATCGGCGTATTGCCTTGGACAACAAGGGATTCGTTACGACCGGCTACGCTTCACAATTGCCGCTGGAGACGAGCAGCCCTGGTGTTTTCGCGATCGGAGATGTGCGGTCGGGCTCGGTAAAACGTCTAGCGGCAGGGGTTGGCGAAGGCGCCGCTGCGGTCGCCCAGATCCACTCCTATCTAACCACGCTCAACGCATAAGCTGCTGCAGGCGAACGCCACGATCTGAGGCGGTAGTTCGCACAGACCGATTCCAATCACGGGACGGAGAACCGCACGCGACGCGGAGGAGACACTCTAAAATATAGACCACGGGAAACACTGTATGACTTAGGAAGCCTACACGCCCCCAAGAGTTTGGAGGAACGATAAGCCAAACGGCGGCGTCTTCGCCGCCATTAATCGGCCTATTTCAGGTGCGACTCATCAAAGGAATTACCGCGCGGACGGCAGCCATTTCAGCTCTACTCTCAGGAGACGCCGAACCGCATCAAGGTTACGATCCTTCGGGAGGAGCTGTTGGCTGCCGGGTCAGCGAGGCAGACTATGACGCCTGGCGAATAGACTTTTACAAAGGCGACCAGTTCGGATCGGGATTTGTCGACCTCAATCCGAATTCGAAAATTCCAGCTCTGATTGACTATGGCGCCGTCAAGGCCGTTCGCATTTTTGAATCGGGTGCCAACCTACTTTACTTGGCGGAAAAGTTCGGCCGCTTCATTCCCCTTGATGTTGTAGGGCGCATGGAATACATGTCTTGGCTTTTTTAGCAGGTTGGCAGCGCTGCATATCTGGGAGTGGGTTTGCGCATTTCTATCACTATGAGCCGATCAAGTTGGAGTACGCGATCGACCGATTCACAGTGGAGGCGAAGCGGTACCTTCACGTTCTCGACCAGCGCCTCGCCGGACGTCCATTCATTCCCGGAAAAGACCATTCGGTTGCCGATATCGCTAGCTTTCTCTCGGCTGGTGAGCATTTGACGCAGCGGAAATTCCTCAGCGTCCACGAATACAGCAACGTTCTGCGGTGGGCGGAAAGTCTCGTGGAACGCCCAGCAGCGCAGCGGGGTCGTCGGGTAATAGTACCCGTAGCGACCTGCCAAGGATGCTGAGAGAAGGGCACGACGCCAGCGATTTTGAGAGCTAACGCGGCCGACAGGTAGACTGGGTCATGCGTCAACGAATCCTGCGCACCACTCCCGCGAGCCCACAGCGAAGCGCAGCCAAGCCAGCGCGGTGATAGCAAAGCTTATCGATTTACGATCGCGAATTGGCTCGCAGAGCGCCTCAATATGACCTGTCGAAGGATGAGCGCGAGCGGCCGTTATGTGAGGCTGGCAACCGCTTGGTCGAAAGCCCCGATATCCCGGTAGGCACGCGCAAGCATCATACCGCCTTCGAGTGTAGCCATGACGTGAAAGGCTCGCGCTTCTGCTTCGGGGCGCCGATCCGCTGCGTTAGATCATCAATGCACCGACGGAAAAAGGATTGTATTTCCTCGACGACCTCCGGCGTCAAAACGCCCGCCTCGGCGCCGAGCACGCCGCAGAGGCACATCCGCCCATCCCGCTCGAGAGCCTTTCTGAAAGCCGATCGGTATGCGGAGATGGCGTCGTTTCCCGTTTCATTCGGCCGCGACGCAACAGTAGCGAGAAATCGGTCTCCATAACGTCGAACGACAGCAGCGGCCAGGCCTTGGAGGGAAAATGGTGATGCACGCTTGCGCTCTTGATACCGAGCTCAGCCGCAAGGTCGCGAAAGCTGAACCCTCTATAGCCGGCATGGCGGATATGGGCCTCAGCCAGGTCCATTAATCTTTGGGCGGTTTCATTCACGGTCGCTCCTGTCTATCGATAGATAGAGCTTGACGGGCAGAATTTCTAGAGCTATTCTGGCTCATCGACCTATCGATAGATAGATGCAAGGAGGAGAATAGCTATGCGCTTCAAGGATAAGATTGCGATCGTTGCCGGCGGTGCTTCGGGGATCGGCAAGGAGGTTGCGACCCGCTTTGTGGCGGAAGGTGGCTCGGTGGTCATCAATGGCCGCAACGGGGCCAAGGCCGAGGCGGCCGCGCGAGAGATCGACCCGACGGGCAAGCGCGTCGTCGTGCACACGGGCGACATCGCGCTACCGGCAACGAGTGATGCGGTGGTAAAGACGGCGATCGGCCAGTTTGGTCGCGTCGACGTGCTGTTTAACAACGCCGGCATCTTCGCCCCGAAGCCGTTCCTTGACACCAACGAGGTCGAATACGACCGCTTCCTCGACATCATCCTGAAGGGCAAATTCTTCGCCGCCCAGGCCGCTGCGAAAGCCATGAAGGCCTCCGGCCGAGGTGGCGCGATCGTGCAGACCGGTTCCATGTGGGCCCTGCAGGCGATCGGCGCGACTCCGTCGGCAGCCTATTCAGCGGCGAACGCCGGCGTCCATGCGCTGGTCAAGAACCTCGCGATCGAGCTGGCAGCCGACAAGATTCGCGTGAACGCGATCGCACCCGCGGTGATCGAAACGCCGGTGTACGGCACGTTCCTCACGGCCCGAGCAGGTGAAAACTGTGCTGCCGACCTTCAACGCAATGCACCCACTTGGCCGCAACGGCCAGCCAGCGGATGCAGCCGAAGCGCTGCTGTTTCTCGCCTCCGATCAGGCGAGTTTCATTACCGGCGTCGTTCTCCCTGTCGACGGCGGCGTTATGGCCGGCCGGCAATAGTCGGCGGTTCCGGAGTCAGATCATCCGAAACGAGGGACGCAAGCTGGGCCTGACGAGATCCGACATCAGCATCCGCATGCATTCGCCGTTGCCAGCGCAGCCCCGTCTACAAGGACAATCGAGATGTATATGCAAGTTCAGAAAAAGCTGTTCACGCGCGTGCAGATCGGGCCGATCACGCTCAAGCATCGCATCGTGATGCCGCCAATGAGTCGGCTTCGAGCTCAGTGGCCGAGTGGCATTCCGAGCGACTCAATGCGCGAATACTATAGACAGCGTGCATCTGACGGCGGGTTAATTCTCACAGAAGCGACAGCGATCTCGCCGTCTGGCCGCGGCTACCGCGGCGCACCTTGGCTCTACAGCGATGAGCAGGTGACGGGTTGGAAACGGATTACGGATGCGGTCCATGCCAAGGGCGGCTACATGTTCGTCCAGCTTTGGCACGCTGGCCGGACGACGCACGTTACGGTGACAGGAGAGCAGCCGGTCACGGCCTCTGTCGATCCCGCTTATTGGGCCGATCCCAGCATTTTCGTCGTGACCCCGGACAGCTTTTCGCGACCGTCGCCGCATCGAGCGCTGGAGACGGCGGAGATCGCTGTTATCGTCGAGCAGTACCGTACCGTCGCCGTCAATGCGAAGCGCGCAGGCTTCGACGGCGTCGAAGTCATGGCCGCCAATGGTCATCTGATCGACCAGTTTCTCCAGGACAACAGCAACAAGCGCACCGACCGCTACGGCGGCTCGATCGAGAACCGAACGCGACTTCTGGTCGAAGTGGTCGAGGCGCTGGTCCCGGTCTGGGATGCAGACCGTGTCGGCGTCCGCATCGCGCCAAGCGGCACCTACAACGGCATGGGGGACAGTAATCCGCGTGCACTGTTCCGTTATGTCGCAGAGCGGCTCAACGTCTTTGGGCTGGCCTATCTACATGTCATCGAGCCTCGAATAAAGGGCGCTGATTTGGTT
>Ga0185299_10006470_pt1 | contig 12432 bp, 11 predicted proteins | sample PaiPotPPA55metaG_FD_128002 | JGI IMG/M metagenome (GOLD analysis project Ga0185299, IMG submission 128002) | Iron sulfur acid spring bacterial and archeal communities from Banff, Canada, to study Microbial Dark Matter (Phase II) - Paint Pots PPA... ...
AAAACTTCGCCGACGTCAGCTTCTCCTTCATGTAAGGAGATAGCGGCATTTCTGAAAAAGGTACGGAAACATTCTGCATTGAGTAGTTTAGCTTTCTTGCTGGTGGAGTTGCTCGCGGCACACACACTTAGGTGCGTACTCAGGTGGCAACTCACAAAGCCAGCCTTAGTTTTGAATTACGCTGATAACGTACGGAGAAAACTGCAGGCGGGGATTCTCAGAAGAAGCATTTACAACAACCGAGGGACCGCACAACACAACCGAGGCGATAAGCGCAAAAACAGAATAGCACAGATTGAGCTAAATTGACAGCGGTGTTTCGTGAGTTTAGGCGCGTAGTTGATACCTGAAGCGTGGACTTACAACTTGAAGCTATACTCGGCACATGGAAATGGCTGCCTGTGCTTTCTCAATAACCGATTGGAGTGGGATTCCGGTAACCGAACATCCTGGAGATTCTGGCGTAGCGTTGTGGCGGACGCAGAAATTTGGCGAGATTCGCGTGCGCATGGTCGAGTATTCGCCGGGATATGAGGCGGATCATTGGTGCGCCAAGGGACATGTGCTTTTGTGTCTCGCGGGGGAACTGGAAACGCGTTTGGCTGATGGGCGGACTTTTACACTTATGCCGGGGATGAGCTATCACGTCGGGGATGGTGATCCGCCGCATCGGAGCGTCAGCCGTGGTGGTGCTAAGTTGTTCATCGTAGACTGACATTATTCGCTAGTTATACAAAGCCGCTATGGTCTCACCCTTACTTTCCGCGCTGCAGCAGTATTGGGGCTACTCCTCGTTTCGTCCTCTTCAGGAACAGGTAGTGAAGAGTTTGCTCGCGGGGCGTGATGCCTGTGTGGTCATGCCCACCGGCGGTGGTAAATCGCTGTGTTACCAATTGCCCGCGGCAATGACGCCCGACCGTACAGCGATTGTTGTGTCTCCGCTGATTGCCCTGATGCAGGACCAAACTGCCCAATTGGAACAGATGGGCGTTCCTGCAGCGGTGTTAAACAGTTCGCAGACTGCCTCAGAGCAATCCGCGATATTGTACAACGCAAAAGCTGGAAAGTACCGGCTACTCTATCTCTCGCCGGAGCGACTCGCGCGGGCGGACGCGCTCACCTGGCTGCGCGAAACACCCATTTCTTATTTTGTGATCGATGAAGCTCATTGCATTTCTGAGTGGGGTCATGAGTTTCGTCCTGAGTACCGGCAGTTGCACTCCTTGCGGAAACAATTTCCAGATCGGCCCATTGCAGCGTTCACCGCAAGCGCCACTCGTCAGGTACGCCAGGATATTGTCGAGCAGTTGCACCTGCGTGATGCGGACAAATACATTGCCAGCTTCCAGCGTCTCAATTTGCGTTATCACGTGAAGCAGTGCGATCCGAAGAATCAACGCGCATTGCTGCTGAGAGCGGTAGAGGAGTATGCCGACAGCAACCTCATTATTTATGCGCCGACGATCACACGAGTAGAGGAAACCGTCGCATTCCTGAAACACAGCGGGGTCGCTGCCATCGGATATCACGCGAGGATGAACAGCGCCGAGCGAAGAAAAAATCAGGAACGCTGGATGAGCGATGAAGTGCGGGTGCTGGTGGGGACAATCGCGTTTGGCTTGGGCATAAATAAAGCAGCGGTCCGCGCGGTGATCCATTTGTCGTTGCCGAAATCGATTGAGCAGTATTACCAGGAAGCAGGTCGCGCGGGGCGCGATGGCGAACCAGCGGATTGTCTGTTGTTATGGCAAAAACGCGACGTTGGGCTTCTCACCTACTTCGTTGAGCAACTAACGGACCCCGCAGAGAAAGCACGGGCATGGCAGCGCTATCACATCATTCGAAATTTCGTTGAGTCGAAAAAGTGTCGACACCGGCAGATTTGTATGCATTTTGGCGAAACGCCAAGATGGTCTACGTGCAACGGATGCGACGTCTGCAAAGGCGAGCCGGATTGGTTTGCTGCACCTCCGATCCTCAAAAGAAAAGCGGCTGGAAACAAAGTCCCCAATGTGGGGCCTAAAGTTGCGCCTCAGCCGTCGCCGCGACCAACGGGAGCCGTTTTGGTTCCCGCAACTATTCCGGATGACGGGCTTCGCGAACATTTGCGCGAATGGCGTTGGAGCATTAGCAGGGAACTCGGGATGCCGGCGTATATTGTGATGCACGATACAACGCTCGATGAACTATGCAAGGTGCGGCCGAGTACGCTCGCGGAGCTTCGCGGAGTTTCTGGATTCGGGAATCGAAAAGTGGAAAAGTACGGGCCGCAAATTTTAGAAGCCTTGAAAAACTTCGAGTCAAAGCCGCGAGGGGCCGGGGCGAGCTTCCGGGACGTCTGAATGGTTGCCATCTGAATATGTTGGGTATAGGATTCTGCCACTTGAAATATGCCTGACGGTTGGCGGTTTCGGGAGTCATGTTTGCTGCCACGCCTGATGCGCAACAGGAGTGTTCCATGCCCAGGTTCCTTCGTTTTGCCTTAATTTTCCTTGTCATTGCCAGTCCTTGCTTGGCGCAAAAAAAACGCGTCGCCGTGTTGAATTTTGAATACGGCACGGTGAAATCCAACGCGCAGGCGATTTTTGGTTCCGATCAGGATGTGGGCAAGGGAATCTCCGACATGCTGGTTCAGAAGCTGGTTGAGGACGGGAAGTACTCCGTCATCGAGCGCAACGCACTCGATAAAGTGTTGGGCGAACAGAATTTTTCCAATAGCGACCGCGCCGATGCTTCGACTGCAGCGAAGATCGGCCGGATCCTGGGAGTCGACGCCATCATCATCGGCAGCATCACGCAATTCGGCCGTGATGATCAGCACACCAACGTGGGCGGCGGCGGATTCGGCGGTTACGGGTCGAGACTCGGGATCGGTGGCGTCGGAACGCACAAGGCCAAAGCCGTAGTGGGAATTACCGCGCGATTGGTAAATACCTCTACGGGCGAAATACTTGCGGCCGTGACCGGGACCGGTGAGTCTTCGCGCTCGGGCACTTCGCTGATTGGAGCGGGAGCCGGGGGAGGCAGCGGAGGTGGCGCTGGGCTGGATATGGGCAGCAGCAATTTTGGACAGACCATATTGGGCGAAGCGGTGAAAGCAGCGGTAGGCGATGCGGCTACACAATTAGATAACAAGGCGGCGACCCTTCCTACAGTGAAAGTTTCAGTTTCGGGACTGGTAGCGGATGTCAGCGGAAACACGCTGATCATTAACGTGGGCAGCAAAACCGGGCTGAAGGTTGGCGATACTCTCGACATCAGCCGGCAGGTTCGCACGGTGAAAGATCCAGCCACCGGCAAAGTGTTGAAGGCCATTACCGATAAAATCGGTAGCGGCACGGTTACGCAAATCGATCAAGACTCGGCAACAGTGACGTTTGCAGGCACGGGACCAGTCAAAGTTGGAGACGTAGCACAGACCCCTTAAGCGGCACAGTTAAGGATTAATCCTCACATGATAGGCGAAACGATTTCGCATTACCGTGTGCTGCGCAAACTCGGTGGCGGCGGCATGGGGGTGGTCTACGAGGCCGAAGATATCAAGCTCGGCCGTCACGTTGCTTTGAAATTTCTACCAGACGATGTCGCGAAGGACCCGCAAGCTCTCGCGCGCTTCCAGCGCGAGGCTCAAGCAGCGTCTGCTTTAAATCACCCAAACATTTGCACCATTTATGAAGTGGACGAACATAACGGCCAGGCATTTATTGCCATGGAATATCTAGATGGACTGACTCTAAAACATACCCTCACGAACGGGCACCTGGAGTTGGAGCAGTTGCTAACGTTGGGAATTGAGATCGCCGATGCCCTGGATGCGGCGCACTCCCAAGGAATCATTCATCGCGACATCAAGCCTGCCAACATTTTTGTGACCAAACGTGGTCACGCTAAGGTCCTCGATTTTGGACTTGCCAAAGTGACCAAACCGTATTCGAGCGCTGGAGCCACCGAGAATAGTCTAACGACCACCGTTGAGGATCCAGATCAACTTACCAGTCCGGGAATGGCGTTAGGCACGGTGGCTTACATGTCGCCGGAACAAGTTCGCGCGAAAGATCTCGATGCCCGCACGGATCTTTTTTCTTTTGGTGTAGTGCTCTACGAAATGGCTTCAGGTCAATTACCATTTCGCGGGGAAACCTCGGGAGTAATATTTGACGGAATTTTGAATCGCGTTCCGGTGCCTTCCGTGCGGCTGAATCCGGATCTCCCGGTTGGGTTGGAAGAAATACTTAATAAGGCCCTTGAGAAGGATCGCAATCTCCGCTACCAACACGCATCGGAAATGCGCAGCGATTTATCGCGTTTGCAACGGGACACGCAGGTGCGGCCTTCTCCGATGGGACATAGCGACGAAATGGCCGGCGCCGGGCTGCCAGGCCGGTCATCAGATTCTTCTAAAGGCTCTTCGCCAACCAGTCGAACTCTGGAGATGGCGCATGTTTTGTTCATGGACATCGTGGCTTACTCGCGGATGCCTATGGACCAGCAAGAAGAATCGCTTCGGCATTTGCAGGATAAAGTGCGCGGCACATCAGAGTTCACCAGGGCGCAGGCCAGTAACCAATTGATCCGGCTGCCGACCGGCGACGGCATGGCGCTGGTATTTTTTGATGATCCGGAAGCTCCTGTGCGATGTGCTTTTGAATTGGGTCGGGCCCAGCGCCAGGAAGCCTCATTTCAACTGCGCATGGGGATTCACACCGGTCCCGTTTACCGTGTCGCGGATATCAATGCGAATCGCAATGTTGCCGGTGGCGGGATCAATATTGCGCAGCGCGTGATGGATTGCGGCGACGCGGGACACATTCTGGGGTCCGCAACGGTGGCCGAGGTGCTCAGCCAAGTGAGTACCTGGAATACTACGCTTCACGATTTGGGAGAAGTGGAAGTCAAACACGGGCTGCGCATTCATGTGTACAACCTGTATACCGATGAGGTTGGAAATAAGGAGACGCCGAAAAAGGTCAGCGCGCCAGGCATTCCTGTGCTGCCGCCTGCCGTGCCGCAAGCGCCGCAGGTTCAGCCAGCGCCTGTTCCGCTGCCAGTCGTCGCAACGAGCGGTAGCAGCAAGCGCGGGCTTTACATGGGCCTAGGTGCACTTGTAGTCGTCGGTGTGCTTTTTGCGGCCGGCTTTTATTTGCCGCGCAGACTGAAGGCGCATGCTGGCGAAGGCAAAGCAGCGTTCCCGTCAAAATCTTCTGCGACCGGACAAGCGACTTCTCAGCCGCCTGGATCTCCCGCGACCTCTTCGGCAGTGGCTGCGCCCGGCGGCGTGACAGTGCCGTCGAGTCCAACCTCGGCACAGGAGAAGACCGGCCAGGCAGCAGCGGATGCATCGAGCGGAACTGCGGCTTCACACGCGGATTCCGAGGGAAATATCAAACACGGTTCGAATGGAGCTAGCGCCGAGCAGCGACGAGCTGCCGCCGAACGCGCTCAAGCACAGGCGGAGGCTGCCGCTGTCGAGGCTGCGCGAGCAAGGGCTGCCGCCGAGGACCTGAAGGAAGCAGAGGGTCTGGAAGATCAACTAAACGGACGCGCAGCTTCTGTCTCACAAAGCCTGGACAATTTGAAGGGGCAGCAGAGTGCGCAGGGCTACGGATTGCGTGGTGATGTCGTTTCCGCGGAACAGCGGATGCAGTCATATATGTCAAAAGCTCAAGCCGCGCTGCAGCGTCAAGATGGTCCAAGTGCGAAGAAGTTTTTCGAGCAGGCCGACAGGGAAATTTCGTTCTTGGAGAGGTTTCTCGGACATTAACAAGAATCGTTCCATCTTTGGGTTTTCTAATTGAAGTCCTTAAAAAATCCACACTTTTCTGGGTAAAAGATCCATTCGGCGTGTAACTAATTGACAATAAGCAGATACGATCCTACTTTGCGAGGGACAAGTACGGACGGAGAGGAACGTGCATGGGAAAGAAATTATTAGTGTGGTTCGCGGCAGGTTTATTTCTTTTGGTGGTTTTTGCGGGCTCTCGAATTGCCATTGCGCAGAAATCCGCCGCTATTGTTGAAATATTTGAAGGCCATGGCGACGTTGGTACCGTTCTGCACGCGGGGACGAGCGAATATGATTCTTCGAAGCGTAGTTACACACTTACGGGTAGCGGCGAAAACATGTGGTCCGACTCAGACAATTTTCAGTTTGCGTGGAAGAAATGGTCAGGTAATGCATCTCTGACGGCCGACATTTCATTTGTCGGTCAAGGTGGCAATGCGCATCGCAAGGCTGTGCTGATGATGCGGCAGAGCCTGGAACCGGACTCTGCTTATGCGGATGTGGCGTTGCACGGCGACGGCTTGGCGTCTTTGCAGTACCGCGAGGCTAAAGGCGCGCCCACACACGAAATTCAGTCGAATATTTCCGCGCCTGCGGAATTGCGCATCGAAAAACGCGGCGATTATGTTTCGATGTGGCTGGGCAAGCGTGGAGAAAAAATACAACCTTCTGGGGCCGCGATGCGCGTTTCCTTTAGCGCGCCTTTTTATGTAGGCATCGGGGTGTGCAGCCACGATAAGGATGCGATCGAAAAAGCCGTATTTTCAGGGGTGGAACTGAAAGAGATCGCGCCGGCGGCAGCCGCTGGTCAGACCACGTTGCTTAGCACGCTCGAAACCATCACGGTGCCCTATGCCGACCGTCGCGTCGTGTATTCCGTTGCCGGACACTTCGAAGCGCCCAATTGGACGCGCGACGGATCTGCATTTATCTTCAATGCCGATGGGCGGATTCAGCGCTTGCCGGTTGCTGGCGGCCAACCCCAGACGATTGATACAGGGTTTGCAGTTCGCTGTAACAACGATCATGGGATCTCGCCCGACGGTAAAACATTGGCAATCAGCGATCAGTCGCAAGGCGATCATCAATCCGTTATTTATTTGCTGCCCATCATTGGGGGAGCACCGCGCCGCATTACGCAGAAATCTCCTTCCTATTGGCATGGCTGGTCGCCGGATGGTAAGACGCTCGCGTATCCCGGGCAGCGCAACGGTGAATTTGATATTTACACCGTCTCGACGGAAGGCGGCGAAGAAAAGCAGTTGACCACCGCGATAGGGCTCGATGACGGACCGGAATATACACCGGATGGGAAATATATTTATTTCAATTCGGTGCGCACCGGCAGGATGCAAATATGGCGGATGCAACCGGATGGCAGTGCGCAGGAGCAGGTTACGTCAGACGATTTGAATAACTGGTTTCCGCACATTTCACCGGATGGGAAATTGCTGGTTTTTCTTTCCTATGGCAAGGAAGTGGAAGGCCATCCAGAGAATAAAGATGTGACGCTACGGATCGTGCCGATGAAGGACGATACAGTTGCCGGCAAAATCGAAGTGTTGGCAAAACTTTTTGGGGGACAGGGAACAATTAACGTGCCTTCCTGGTCGCCTGATAGCAAGCAGTTGGCTTTCGTCAGTTATCAGCTGGTTCCTCAAGGCACAACGAAATGAACGACGCGGTGCGTCGAGCATTCTGTGCACAATCACATGGAGTTACGAAGCGAAATGGGTAAACAAGTTGTTTAGCGATTCCGCTAGAGTTGGATGTGCGAAAATCCCATCACGCAAAGTTGTGAATGGCAATTTGCCCATCATCGCTAATTGCAGCATGGACATGATTTCGCCGCCTTCGATACCCAACACGGCCGCGCCCAGAATTTGGTCGGTATCGGCGTCTACGATCGCTTTCATGAATCCGCGCGATTCGTCCACTTCCAGAGCGCGGGCGACTGAGGACATCGACATTTTTGCGACGCGAATGTTTTTATTTTGTTCGCGAGCTTGAGCTTCTGTGATCCCGACGCGGCCGAGCTGCGGATCGATGTAAACAGTGTAGGGCAGGAGGCGGCCATCGGTTGTGGCGCTTCCTTTGTCGATCAGGTTGGTGCGCAGGATGCGAAAGTCATCGTAGGAAATGTGCGTGAATGCCGGGCCCCCGTTGATATCTCCGAGCGCGTAAGCTCCGGGCGCGCTGGTCTCCAATTTGGAGTTCACCTTGATGAATCCGGAATTGTTCGTTGCGATTCCCGCAGCGCTAAGATTTAGGGCTTCGACATTGGGCACCCGGCCGGTGGCTACCAAGAGGTGCGAGCCTTGAATTTCGCGCATTGTGCCCTCCTTCTCGCGGGCGGTTAACAAGATTTGGGAACCGTTTTTACCGACACGCTCGGCTGTTGTGTTTACAAATATATCGATACCGTCCTGCCGCAAGAGTGCGGCGATTTCGTCCGCCACGTCGGAATCCTCGCCGCGGAGCAAGCGATCGCCCCGATGCACCATGGAGACACGGCTGCCGAAGCGCCGAAACATTTGCCCGAACTCGAGGCCGACATAGCCGCCACCCAGAACCAGCAAATGCTCGGGAACGTTATCAAGTTCCATGATTGAAGTGCTGGTTAGATACGGGACATCTTTGAGTCCATCGAGCTGCGGAATCGCGGGCCGGCATCCTGCGTCGATGAAAATTTTCTCAGCGCCTAAGGTGCGGTGCGTCCCATCCTTTAAGCACACTGTTAAAGATTTAGGGCTGGTGAAGCTCGCTTCGCCAAAAATCAAGTCGAGGTTCCTGGTCTTTTCAAGGGTGCCTTGGCCTCGATTTCTAAAGCTGTCGACAATGCCCCGTTTGCGCTGACGGATACGTGGCATGTCGATGCGAATATTCGCGGTTTGCACGCCATAGTCGGCTGCACGGCGCGTGAGATACGCTACACGGCCACTGGCGACCATAGTCTTCGTGGGTGTGCAGCCTTCATTAACGCATGTACCACCGACGTGCTCCCGTTCGAGTATCGCGGTTCGCCACCCGGCGGCCGCAAGCGCCACGGATAAGGGTTTTCCACCTTGACCTGTTCCGATGACGACAGCCTGGTATTGATCGGTTGCACTCATCGAGCAACTCCTGTTGAGCTGGAATCTTATTCGAGCAGAAGGCGATTGCCAACTGCTAGACAGTGACCCAGCCCCTACCATCACATCGTTTGCCGCGAAATAACATAAATGTTAAAAATATTCAGGATTGTATTGCTTCGAGAATCACGGAGCCTCAGGGGGGCCAGTGAAGGATCTTATTTTACGATTTGTAATCGGAGGGATGGTTGTGTCCGCGTTCGCGGCATTGGGCGATGTGCTGAAACCAAAAAGCTTTGCGGGATTGTTTGGTGCGGCTCCGTCCATTGCACTTGCTACTCTGGGGCTCACTATCGCCGCGAACGGAAAGATGTATGCAGCCGCGGAAGCTCGTTCGATGATCGCGGGAGCATTGGTCTTCTTTTTATACGCCTGGTTTTGTTCCTGGCTGATGCTGCGGGGCAAATTGAAGGTCATGCCAGTTACGCTATCGGCGCTGGCCATCTGGCTGGTGTGCTCCATATCGATCTGGTTTTTTGTTCTAAGATAAGGCTGCCATGAAGGTTTCCGCTGACTTCTCCGCATTAAAAAAAACCAAGTGGTATGAGTATGCCGTGCGATTTTTATTGGGCGGCGCGGTCACGGTGGTGGCTGGACTCTTGGCCAAACATTACGGACCGGTGTTTGGCGGCCTTTTCCTGGCTTTCCCGGCAATTTTTCCGGCCAGCGCGACGCTAGTAGACAAGCATGAGCGGCAGAAGAAACAGCGCGCTGGAATACCACAGACTACGCGAGGGCGACAGGCCGCGGGGGTGGATGCCGCAGGCGCGGCGCTTGGCAGCTTGGGGCTCGCCACTTTTGCATACATCATCTGGAAGTTACTGCCATTGTGGAGTGCGGCGATGGTTTTTGTTGTGGCGGTGTGCGCCTGGCTTTGCGTTTCGTGCGTGCTCTGGTGGCTCCGCAAAAAGCATTCGCCACAATGACGATTGGCTCTAGATTCTTGTGTCATTGGCCGTCTCATCACCGGCAGACTTACTTTTTCTTTATTGCGCGCATGCCGTCCTTGATACGGCGCCGAGCTTCTCCAGGACCGCGAACATCAAGCACACGATATTGTTTGCCGGATAGTTCATGGTAATTGACGAAAAAGTCCTCGAGTTCCCTGATGAAAGTTTTACCCAGATCGTCGAGGTGTTTCACGTGAGCGTAAGTATGGTTCATCAATTCGATAGCCACGACGCGGTCATTGCGCTCTGTGTCTTGTTTGTTTTTGCCTTGCTCGCCCTCGATGATTCCAACTGGCCGGCATTTTATCAGGCACCCTGGATACGCAGGTTCATCCATCAATACCAGCACATCGACGGGATCGCCGTCTTCCGCTTTGGTTGAAGGGATGAATCCGAAGTCGTGAGGGAAGGTCATGCCAGCAGGAAGAACTTTTTTCAGTTCAAAAACTTTCTGGTCATCATCAAAAGCAAACTTATTGCGACTGCCTTTGGGAGTTTCAATGATGACCTGGATAGTCTCTTTGTCATCTTCATCGTGCGATTGAAGGCGAGACGGGTCGGCAAGCCCATTTTTTGCCGTCTTTTTCTTGTTCATGTATTCTCCAAACTTACGTTTTCACAACCTGGCCAAAAGGTGTGGCGCGCGCCTCAGCGTGAAGCTACGCCGCAATTTTGTTCAAGAATAGGTGACCTGCCTTGATTCTGAGCCGTCGTGCTGCGGAATCTGTGGTCGCCAGCTTCGAAAACATCCGGGCTGCACACCACAGTTAAGCACCACAAATGTTAGTGGTCGATACAGCGAAAACCCGACCCTCAAGTGTCCAAGGAGGCAGTCGGTGTTTCGGGCTGCTAAACTGAAGCGTAAGACACGCTAGAATCTTCTATCGTGCATGTTTCGGGGGCGCTCGTGCCGTTGCTGGTCATATCGCAAGCGTGTCACGACAATTCCTTAAGGTCGGCTAGGAGGTCAGCTTCGGATGTGTAGGAATATTAAGAATCTTTTTAACTTTGATCCGCCTGTCACGGACGAAGAGATCCGAAATGCTTCGCTTCAGTTCGTAAGAAAGATTAGCGGCTTCAATAAGCCGTCGAAGGCCAACGAGGCCGGTTTCGCAGCCGCGATCGATGAGGTTGCGCGCGCTTCGGCTCGGCTTCTTCGCTCGCTTGAAACTAATGCACCGCCGAAGAATCGAGAAGAAGAGGCCGAAAAACTAAAAGCCCGCGCGGCAGAAAGATTTGGCGATTGATGTTGTGAGGCAGGCAAATTACAAATGAAAACGCTGCTGATTTTTTGCCTGATGCTCGCGGCTGCCATGGCGCCACGTGCCGAAGCGTCGGATGTAAAGCCGAGCCTGGAGATCCAAGTGCTCGGTTCTGGCGGACCGCGAGCCTTTGGCAGGGCCGGATCGAGTTTCATCATACTGATCGACGGAACGCCACGGATTTTGCTGGATGCCGGGCCGGGCGCATTCGTGCGCATTGGAGAATTGAATATTGATCTCCAGCAAGTGGATATAGTTTTGTTGACGCATCTTCACATCGACCACAGTGGCGATTTGGCAGCGTTTTTTAACGCCCGCGCGCTGATCAGCGATGGACCGATAAAGTATCGAGTGTTTGGTCCGGATGCCGCTGGGCTGTTCCCCAAGACCTCGCGATTCGTCGATTTGGTGGTTGGAAATAATGGATTGTTCGCATACCAGAAAACGTTTGGCGTGCGGGAAAACTTTGAAGTTCACGACTTGGCAATCGACTTAAATACCGGCATTACAAAAATTGTGGATGAGAACGGCTTAGTTGTGGAGGAAATTGCGACGCATCACGGCGACTGCCCTTCGGTAGCCTATCGGATCACGCATAGAGGGAAATCTGTGGTGTTCTCGGGCGATATGGATGCATCGGCGGTAGCAAATCTCGTTCGACTGGCCAAGAGCGCGGACTTACTGATTTTCAATTGTGCGGTTCTCGACCCGCCAAACTCGCCAAGCCAGCTATACGAGCTGCATACCCCGCCAAAGAAAATTAGCGAGGCGGCGAGGGAGAGTGGTGTAGGAAGTCTGTTGTTAAGCCACCTTGCGCCGGATGTTGAAGAAAGTAAGAGTGACGTAACGAAGTCCATCCACGCCTCCTACGCAGGACCCGTGGAGTTCACGACTGACCGTATGTGTGTGTCAGTAGAATATCGACCTCAAGAAACACATCATCCATAGTCGGCCGGAAGCGAAAAGGATACAGGATGAGGACATAACGGTCACGTCGCGAATCAGCTAAGGTCTGTCGGGACTTTCCAAGGCCTCTCGAAGAACCAGAATCGTACCTACATCGATAGCGGCGGTGACAACCATTTCCGCGAAGTGTCTTTTTCTTGGGAAGCGAGGTCGCCCGCCCGATTTCGCAGTTCGGATATGAATTCGGTAATTGATTTGAATTAATCTAAGCAACGATATTAACTATATACTAATATATTAATTAGTAATTACAATTCGAAGAGTCACCCTGTGTGCGCTTGACATCATGCGCCGACCATTCCACTAGGGGCGAAGCCTAGAACGGGTTCGCGCAATTATTG
>Ga0185299_10006472_pt1 | contig 12428 bp, 11 predicted proteins | sample PaiPotPPA55metaG_FD_128002 | JGI IMG/M metagenome (GOLD analysis project Ga0185299, IMG submission 128002) | Iron sulfur acid spring bacterial and archeal communities from Banff, Canada, to study Microbial Dark Matter (Phase II) - Paint Pots PPA... ...
CAAATCGAGAACTACGAATCGAAGATCGCGGTCGACGAAGTCGGCACCGTCATTACCCTCGGTGACGGAATCGCCCGTGTCTACGGCCTCGACAAGGTCATGGCCGGCGAGCTCCTCAGCTTCCCGCACGGCGTCGCCGGAATCGCCATGAACCTCGAAGAAGATCAGGTCGGCGTCGTCCTGCTCGGCGAATACACCGAGATCAAGGAAGGCGACGAAGTCAAGCGTACCGGCCGCATCATGAGCGTTCCTGTCGGCGACGCCCTGATCGGGCGCGTCGTCAATTCGCTCGGCGTGCCGATTGACGACAAGGGTCCCATCGCGACCGATAAATTCATTGCCCTGGAGCGTATTGCTCCCGGCGTCATTGCCCGCCAGCCCGTGCGCGAGCCCATGGCCACCGGATTGAAGGCCATCGACTCCATGATTCCCATCGGCCGCGGACAGCGCGAACTCATCATTGGCGATCGCCAGACCGGCAAGACCGCCGTTGCCCTCGACACCATCATCAACAGCAAGGGCAACAACCTCATCTGCATCTATAACGCCATCGGTCAGAAGCGCTCGTCGATAGCCCAGGTTGTCAAGATTCTCGAAGATGCCGGCGCCATGGAATACACCATCGTGGTCGCGGCTTCGGCTTCCGAGCCGGCTCCGATGCAGTACATCTCTCCCTACGCGGCCTGCGCCATGGGCGAATTTTTCCGCGATTCGGGACGCCACGCCCTCTGTATCTACGACGATCTTTCGAAACACGCCGCGTCCTATCGCGAGATTTCGCTTTTGCTCCGCCGTCCTCCCGGTCGCGAAGCCTATCCCGGAGACGTTTTCTATCTACACTCGCGCCTGCTTGAGCGCGCCGCCAAGCTGAGCGACAAGAACGGTGGAGGGTCGCTCACCGCGCTCCCCGTCATCGAAACCCAGGCGGGCGACGTTTCGGCGTACATTCCGACCAACGTAATTTCCATTACCGATGGGCAAATTTATCTGGAAACCGACCTCTTCAACCAGGGCGTTCGCCCGGCCGTGAACGTAGGACTCTCCGTGAGCCGTGTAGGCGGCAGCGCCCAAATCAAAGCCATGCGCCAGGTCGCCGGAACGCTAAAGCTGGAACTAGCCCAGTACCGCGAACTGGCCGCCTTCGCCCAGTTCGGCAGCGATCTGGACAAAGCTACCCAACAGCAACTCAATCGCGGGCAGCGGCTGGTGGAACTGCTAAAACAAGGCCAGTTCTCGCCGCTGCCGTTCTCAAAACAAATCCTGATCATCTTCGCCGGCACCAGCGGAGTGCTCGACGACATGCCGGTCAACCAGGTCCGCGACTTCGAGATGGATCTTTACAAGTACGTGGAAACCACGAATCCAGGCCTGCTCAACACGATCATGGAAAAAAAGATTTTGGATGACAATCTAAAGGCAGAGATGTCGAGAGTAATAAAAGAAGCAAAACAGCAATTCGTGGATTCAAGACAAGCAGCAGCGAAGTAAAGGTGTCAGGTCCAAGGTCTCAGGTCTCAGGAAATTCCTGGAACTCTGAGACTAAAGCCTGAGACCTAAGACCTGACACCTGAGACCTGATTTTTCATGGCAAACATCCTCGACATCCGGCGCCGCATCCGCAGCGTGGTCAACACGCGGCAGATCACCAAGGCCATGAAGACCGTCTCCGCCGCAAAGTTGCGCCGCGCGCAAGAGAGCGCATTGGCCGCGCGTCCCTATTCGCAGATGCTGACCAACGTTCTCAAATCGCTAATCTCCCGAGCCGATATTTACGATCCGATCACCGGAAAGGCGCTTCATCCCCTGCTCGCCGAGCGCCCGGAAAAGAACATCCTGCTGATCGTAGTCACCGGAGACAAGGGTCTGGCCGGGGCGTTCAACACCAACATATTGAAGATGGCGTCAAAATTCATCCAGTCGCAGACGGATCAGAACATCGATATCGATATCGAATGCATTGGACGCAAAGGCCGCGACTTCATGCGCCGCCGCTACCCCTTAGCCCCAGAGAGAGCCTCTTCTTCTGCCGATGGAGAGACGGGCGCCTCGCCCGTCCAGCCGGGTGCAGAAGCGGCTCCACAGCGTGCCGATCGCCTGCAGATCGTAGGCGAACACATCGGAGTTCTAGGCAAAGTCGACTACAACTTCGCGGCCACTCTGAGCGAGAACGTGATTGGCCGCTACACTCGCCACGAGATTGACGCCGTTTACATTCTTTTTAACGAATTCAAATCGGTCATCGCGCAACGTCTCATCGCCGAGCGCTTGCTGCCGATCAAGCAGATCGGCGAAGTCGACGTCCTCATCGCGGAGGAGGCGACACAAGAAGAACGCAAGAAGAGACTGGAAGCGGCGAAGTCGGAGGGCGTCGTTGTGCGTCCGGTAGATACCAAAGCCGTCGATGAGGCCGCCGCCACCTTCGGCGCGTCGCCCGTGGATTACATTTACGAGCAACCGCCCCAGCAGCTGTTCCAGGGAATTTTGCCGAAGTATATCGGCATCCAGATATTTCGTGCACTGCTCGAGTCGGTAGCCGCCGAACACGCAGCCCGGATGACCGCGATGGATGCGGCAACCAGCAACGCCAGCGATATGATCGATTCGCTAACGCTGATAATGAATCGCGCGCGCCAGGCAAAGATCACGAAAGAAATTATTGAAATCGTAAGCGGAGCAGCAGCGCAGTGAATCAGCATTTAGCACTTAGCAAGAGCCCGAGTCCCAGACTAATTGCTAATTGCTAATTGCTAACTGCTGGTTTTGAGGTCTTATGTCAGAAAATATCGGAAACGTAATCCAAATCGCGGGCCCCGCCGTCGACGTGCAGTTCACCGAAGCGGCGATGCCTCCCATTTATCAGGCTCTTCGCGTCGTCAGCGACGGTTTTACCGTGCCTTCCCCCATCAATGTCATTCTGGAAGTGCAGCAGCATCTCGGCGAAGGCCGCGTCCGCTGTGTCGCCATGGAAGCGACCGACGGCATGGTTCGCGGCATGAAAGCGATCGACCAGGGTGGACCGATCTCCGCCCCCGTAGGCCGCGGTACGCTGGGGCGCGTGATGAATGTCATCGGCGAACCGGTGGACGATCTGGGCCCCATCGCCTTCGACAAGAGAATGCCCATCCACCGCCTCGCCCCTGCCTTCGATGAACAATCGACCTCGGCGAAAATGTTTGAGACCGGAGTGAAGGTAGTCGACCTCATCCAGCCATTTTTGAAAGGCGGAAAGATCGGCCTCTTCGGCGGTGCCGGCGTCGGCAAAACTGTAGTCATCATGGAGTTGATCAACAACGTAGCGAAGCAGCACGGAGGATTTTCCGTGTTCGCCGGAGTAGGCGAGCGTACCAGAGAAGGCAACGATCTCTGGCTGGAGATGACCGAGTCAGGAGTAATCAAACCCGGCAAACCCGCCGAGTCAAAAGCCGCATTGATCTACGGCCAGATGACGGAGCCTCCCGGCGCGCGTCTAAGAGTTGCGCTAACCGCTCTTACTGTAGCCGAATATTTCCGCGATGAAGAGGGTAGCGACACGCTGTTGTTCATCGACAACATTTTCCGCTTTACCCAAGCCGGCTCCGAAGTATCGGCTCTACTAGGACGCATGCCCAGCGCCGTGGGATATCAACCCAACTTAGCTACGGAAATGGGGGAGTTGCAGGAGCGGATCACTTCTACCAAGAAGGGATCGGTAACATCGGTGCAGGCGATTTATGTGCCTGCGGATGACTTGACCGATCCGGCGCCGGCTACTACGTTTGCTCACCTCGATGCTACTACTGTGCTTTCGCGCGCGCTCACGGAGATCGGAATTTATCCGGCGGTGGATCCGTTGGCTTCCACGTCGCGAATTCTTGACCCTCGGATTGTTGGACAGGATCATTACGATGTGGCGCAGATGGTTAAGAAAACTTTGCAGACTTACAAAGATCTTCAGGACATCATCGCCATTCTGGGCATCGACGAATTGAGCGAAGACCAGAAGATTACGGTCGCTCGCGCTCGCAAAATTCAAAAATTTCTCTCGCAACCGTTCTTTGTCGCCGAGCAGTTCACCGGCACTCCGGGACGCTACGTGAAGATCGCCGACACGGTGAAAGGGTTCCGCGGCATCGTGGAAGGGAAGTATGACGACATTCCAGAGCAGGCTTTCTATATGAAGGGAACGATCGACGAAGTGATGGAGACGGCCGAGAAGATGAAGGGAGCGGCAGCATAGGTCAGCACTTAGCATTTAGCAATTAGTGTTTTACTGGGGACGGGCTGTTGCTTGATGCTGGCTTGGAATTGAGGACTGTGGCAGACACTTTCCAACTCGAAATTGTCACTCCCTCCAGGCTCCTGGTAAAGGACGCGGCGGAGGAAGCGCAGATCCCGGGGTTGAGCGGGTATCTGGGGATTCTTCCCGGGCACGCTCCTCTGCTTACCGAGCTTGGAGTCGGTGCGATTACTTACAAAGCGCATGGCGCGACACATACGCTGTCGCTGGCATGGGGATTTGCGGAAGTGTTGCCAGACAAGGTAACGATCTTGGCGGAAGCGGCGGAGCGTCCGCAGGAAATTGATGTGGCACGCGCGCAAAAAGCCAAAGACCGGGCAGAACAGCTCCTGAAGAGCAACGATCCCAAAGTTGAGGTTGACTACGCGCGCGCGGAAGACGCATTACAGCGCGCGGAAACTCGTCTGAGTGTTGCGAAAGAAAAGTAGTTTTCTGCGCCAATACGCGAGAGCTGCTTATTCTTGGAACTAACTCAGCGCCGCGCGCCAACTTCTTCTTTCTCTTTGTCGTTTTCTCTGGCCGCGTAATGAGACTCGACGTAATCGTCGAGAATCTTGATGAAGTCGGCTACGATCTTGTCGCCTTTGAGGGTCGTGAACAGGCGCCCGTCCACATAGACAGGGGCCTTCGGTTCTTCGGCGGTTCCGGGTAGAGAAATTCCGAGGCTCGCATGCTTCGATTCTCCGGGGCCGTTGACGACGCAGCCCATCACAGCGACCTTCATTTCTTCGACGCCGGTGTGGCTTTCCTTCCAGACCGGCATCTGCTCGCGCAGATAAGTCTGAATCTGCTCGGCCATTTCCTGGAAGAACGTGCTGGTTGTACGGCCGCAGCCGGGGCAGGCGGTCACCTGCGGGGTAAAGCTGCGAATTCCGAGCGACTGCAGAATTTGCTGCGCCACGCGAACTTCTTCCGTGCGATCGCCGCCGGGAGCGGGAGTTAGCGAAACACGGATGGTGTCGCCGATGCCTTCCTGCAGCAGCACAGCCATCGCTGCGCTCGACGCCACGATGCCTTTCGCTCCCATGCCGGCTTCGGTTAGTCCGAGATGCAGCGGGTATTCGCAGCGCGCGGCGAGTATGCGATACACGTCGATCAGATCTTGCACGCCGCTGACTTTCGCGCTCAGGATGATCTGGTCAGGGCGCAGGCCGTGCCGCTCGGCTAGCTTCGCCGAAGTGAGCGCACTTACTACAATCGCTTCCATGGTTACTTCGCGGGCGTCTTTTGGTTCCGGCAGCAGCGAGTTCTCGTCCATCATGCGGGTGAGGAGCGCTTGATCGAGCGACCCCCAATTCACGCCGATGCGCACCGGCTTCTGGTACTTCACGGCAACCTCGATCATGGTGCGGAAGTTGTCGTCGTTCTTGCGTCCAATACTTGCGTTGCCGGGATTGATGCGGTACTTGGCCAAGCCCTCGGCGCAGCCGGGGTATTTGGTGAGCAGCAGGTGTCCGTTGTAATGGAAGTCGCCGACGATCGGCACGCGCAAGGCCTGCTTCTCTAGTCCTTCGACGATGTGGGGGATGGCCTTGGCGGCGTCGTCATTGTTGACGGTGACGCGGACCACTTCGCTGCCGGCTCGCGCCAGGGCGGCGACCTGCTTGACGGTGCCGGGGATGTCCGCGGTGTCGGTGTTGGTCATAGACTGCACCATAACCGGTGCAGTGCTGCCTACGCGAACGCCGCCGATGACGGCGGTGAAGGTTTTTCTACGCTGGATTTGGGCCATGTTTAGGCTCTATTTTAAACTAGGCGAGGGAAAAGCGCGAGGCGTGGTTGCGATCGCCGGTTAACCAAAAAGCTCGCTGTGCGAACCCAGTCGGACGAGTTGCAGAACTCCAGCATCCGGCTTGCGGTAGATCAGCAGCAAGTCGGGCTTTAGGTGACACTCCCGATGGTCGCTCCATTCTCCTCCCAGCGTATGATCACGATTTCTTTCGGGTAGCGGTTTGTCCTCCGCCAGGAGGGAGACGGTGACTGTCAGGACCATTTCCAGTTCGCGCCGATGGTGCCCGCGTTTTTCGCGCTTGAAGTCGCGCAGAAAGGCGTTGGTTCGCTCAATCCTCCGCATTCAAGTCGGCCATCAAGTCGGAGACATTGCGGAAGGAAGGCAATCCACCATTGCGCGCCTCTTGCATCGCCGCAGCCGTCGCAGCATTAGGCGCCTTCACTTCGAAAGGGAGGGCTTGCTCCGCCGCCACGCGCGTCAGCAGGACACGAACCGCGTCGGACACGGAAAGGCCCATGGCTGCGAGTGCCTTGGCCGCCCGCGCTTTAGTTCGCTTGTCGATGCGAACGTGAACCATTTCCGTTGTAGCCACACCGACCTCTGAGATACATTGTATCTCACATAGAGAGCACCCGTCAATCGGAGTTAGATGGATCCGCAGGCGAGCTTTCGCTCGCCCACCCGGCCAGAGGGTCCGGGCCTGTGATTGGGGAAAATGACAAGGGACTACGAGCTGACGGCTGAGAGGCAGTTGTCGATTGTGCTACGGCATCCTCGTGAGCCCCGGCAACGTCTTGACCAGGTCGTTATAGATCACCATCACGGCAAAGAGCACTAGAAAGACGAAAGCCGCCTGGTAGATACGTTCTTTGATGGGCAGGCTGATTTCTTTCTGCATCAGGCTCTCGATTAAGAGGAGCAGGATCACGCCGCCGTCCAGGATAGGGATCGGCAGCAAGTTCATAATCCCGAGGTTCAAACTGATGGCGGCGGTGATGAGCAGCAGCGGAGTCCAGCCCTCCTCGCGGGCGGCTTGGCCAACGGCGCTGCCGATTCCAATCGGACCATCCACCTGTCGCATGGAGACTTTGCGCTGCACCATCTTCTGCAGCAACTCGAGGATCAGGAAAGAGCTTCTCTTGTTATCCGACAGCGAGCGTTTCAGCGCATCCGCGAAAGGAAGCTTCACAACTTTGGTGGGAACACTGGCGACGCCGATCCGGTAAGCAGGTTCTTGCCCGGGCCCTCCGGGGTCGAGGGTCGGTTTCACGGTGAAGGTTAGTTTCTGGCCGTTGCGGAGAACCACAATTTCCAAAGGCTGATCCTTGGTCCGGTTCAACATCTGGATGAGCGTCTCCACGGCGGGAATATCCTGCCCGTTCGCGGTGAGGATCCGGTCTCCGATTTTGATCCCTGCCTTTTGAGCGGGCATCCCGGGTTCGACGATTGTCAACGTGACGCTGGTCTGTTGCGGCGCCCAACCCACGGAGCCGTATTGATTCGGTCCGAACGGCTCCGGAACAAGGATTTTCTCCATGACCTTGCCGTCGCGCTGGATGCCAAATTTCAATGGCTGATTCGGACTGAGCGCATCCTTGACGTCCACCTGTTCCCAGGTAGGATTCTCGATACCATCGACACGGACAATTTTGTCACCCCTCTTGATCCCTGCTTTGTCGGCGGGAGTGTTGGGATGCACCCATCCCACAACGGCCGGCTCATCGAGAAAGGCGGGGTATTCGTAATGCACCATGTACACGCCGGTAAGCAGGGCGACGGCCAGCATGATGTTCATGGTCGGTCCGGCCAGGGCGATGATGAAACGCTGCCAGCGCGGATGCGACAGAAACTCTCCCGGATCGCCGGTGCGGTCGTCCATGGGGTTTTCGCCCGACATCTTCACGTAACCGCCGAGCGGAATGGCGGCGATGCGATAGTCGGTGCCGCCTTTCGTGAAGCCGAGCAGGCGCTTGCCAAAGCCGATGGAAAACACTTCCACCCGGACGCCGAAATACTTGGCGGCGGCGTAGTGGCCGAACTCGTGAATCAGGATCATGAATCCGAGCACGATTCCCATGACGAAAATGGTATGAAGGATGGACAAAAGCTGGGGCATAATACTCAGATTACTCCATAATTCCTCTTACGAAATGGCCCTGATGGGCGATCCCTTCCGGCGGCACTGGTGAACGATTTCTCTTGCCAAAAGGCGGGCCTCGGTATCGAGAGAAAGCACTTTCTGTATAGATTCCAAATGTCCGGCCGGAGTTGCAGTCATTACTTCTTCGATGATGCGCGGAATCTCGTCGAACCGGATATGCTCCTCCAGAAAAGCAGCCACGGCGACCTCGTCGGCGGCGTTCAGGGCGATGGTCTTTGTGCCTCCGGCCGCCACCGCCTCGTACGCTAAACGAAGACAAGGAAATTTAACCATGTCCGGGGGGGAGAAATCCAGATGCCTTAGGTCATTTATCGAGAAGCGCAACTCCGAAGGGATGCGCTCGGGATATGTCAGCGCATACAGAATGGGCAGACGCATGTCGGCCACGGAAAATTGAGCAAGTATGCTGCCATCGACGAATTCGACCATGGAATGGATCGTAGACTGCGGATGCACAATGACTTGCACGCGGTCGGGCGGGACGTGGAACAAGCGGCACGCCTCGATCACCTCGAACCCCTTATTCATCAATGTGGCCGAGTCGATGGTGATCCTCTTGCCCATCTTCCAGGTAGGGTGATTGAGCGCCTGTTGCACTGTAATTGAGGCAAATTCCGACTTGGGCGTCTTCAGAAACGGACCGCCCGAAGCGGTGAGCCAGATACGCTCGACTTCCTCCATGCGGCCGCCGCGCAGGCACTGGTGGACTGCGTTATGCTCGCTGTCGATCGGCAGCAGCGGCTTGCCCTGCTTCCGCGCCTCGGCGGTGATCAGCTCGCCCGCCACCACGAGGCATTCCTTGTTGGCCAAGCCGACGGTCTTTCCCGCGCGCACCGCTTCGTAGGTTGCCTCCAGGCCGGAGACGCCCACAATCGCGCTGACCACGAAATCCACCTCGGGATGAGTCGCCACCCGCACCGTCCCTGCGGCGCCATGCACGACTTCGACTTCAGTCTCGCCTAAGCCTGCTTGCCGGAGCCTGGTCTGGAGCGCGTGCGCGTCGGCTTCGTCCGCCAGCGACACCACCCGCGGTTTCCATCGCACCGCTTGCTCAAATGCGAGTTCGGTATTGTTGCCGGCCGCGAGCGTCGAGACCTGAAAGCGGTCGGGATAACTCTCGACCACGCTCAAAGTGCTGCGGCCGATCGAGCCGGTCGAACCCAAGATGGCGATGCGTTTCATGCGGGAGAACTCTTCGGTTATTGTACGGGACGGGGGGCAGTGCGAACCTCAACCACAGGGTTCGGCAGCGGTCCCCAGTCGGCTCACGACCAAGTAGCAATAAGCGGTAACTGCCGACAATTCGTCCAGAAGAGAACCACTAGACTAACAGAGTCAAAGTATTGCCAACCTTAACAAATATTTTCCAAAAAAAGTACTGTAGGTGTCGATCTGCTGGCCCTCGTTCGACGTTAGAGTAGAGAGCTGAGGTTTGGACGATCTAGACTGTCCGGAAACCCGGTTCCGAACCAGGAAGACCAGAAGGAGACAATTGCGATGCGATTCATGATGTTGATGATCCCCAAGGGACACGAGAAGGCCCAGCCGGGCGCCATGCCGGATGCCAAGGCCGTTGCCGCCATGATGAAGTACAACGAAGCTCTGCAGAAGGCCGGAGTGCTGCTCGCGCTCGATGGCCTCCAACCGCCCTCGATGGGCGCGCGCGTCACCTTCGCCGACGGCAAGCCCAAGGTGACCGATGGACCCTTCACCGAGGCGAAGGAGGTTATCGGCGGATACTGGATGATTCAGGTCAAGTCGAAGGAAGAGGCGGTGGAATGGGCGTCGCGCTGCCCAGCTTCCGACAACGAAGTGATCGAGCTTCGCCAGGTGCAGGAAATGTCGGATTTCCCGGCCGATGTCCAGGAGGCCGCAGCTGGGTTTCCCGAGTTGCAGGAGCAGTCCAAGCGTAGGGTATCGTAGGTTATCGACAAACTAACCCGGTTTATCGGCAAAATAAATGTCGTACTTGTCGATTTCACGGCTCCTCGTTCGACGTTTAAATGAAGGCTTGGTTCCGAAGATGAAGCGGTCCGGAAAGCCCAGCCCACAACCCAGAAATCAAAAGGAGAAATGACGATGAAATTCATGATATTGGTCAAGCACGCCGAGAACTCGGGCCCTCCGCCCAAAGAGCTTATGGACGCAATTAACATCATCGCCGAAGAGGCGGTCAAGGACGGATCGATGCTCGGCAACGGTGGCCTTGCGCCAACCGCACAAAGCACTCGCGTCCGGATTTCCAAAGGGCAGCTGACCGTGACCGACGGGCCATTCACTGAGGCCAAGGAAGTTATCGGCGGCTATGCGCAGTTTGAATTGAAATCGAAGGAGGAGGCGGTCAAAGGAGCGGTCCGCTTCATGGAACTTCACAGGAAGCACTGGCCGGGATGGGAAGGCGAGGCCGAGGTTCGCCAGATATTCGGCCCGGAGGACTTCGCGCAATGCATCGATGAGCGTTCGCGGAAAGCCGGATAGAAGCTGCGCGCTGACGCCCGCAAATCGCGTCAACTTGCCTCAACTTGCGCCAAGCGACTGAAGCATGATGTGATCAGTAGCAGTGGCTACCGACACACCTAGTTCGGTCCAAGGTTCGATCAAAGGTTCGATCAGCGGTGCGATTGACGCGGTCTGGAGGATCGAGTCTCCGAGGCTCATCGCCGGCCTCGCGCGAATTGTGCGCGATGTCGGCATCGCCGAGGACCTCGCGCAGGATGCTCTCGTCGCTGCGCTCGAACAGTGGCCGAAGTCGGGCGTCCCGGACAACCCGGGCGCCTGGCTCATGGCCGCGGCCAAGCATCGTGCGATCGATCACTTCCGCCGAAACACGCTTCTCGAGCGCAAGCACGAGGAACTCGGCCGCGAGTTCGCAACCAGAGAGATGGTCGTGCCGGACCTCACTTCAGCTCTTGATGACGATGTCGGTGACGATCTCCTGCGCCTCGTATTCGTCTCCTGTCATCCGGTGCTTTCGACCGAAGCACGAGTTGCACTCACGCTCCGCTTGCTCGGAGGTCTGACGACCGAAGAGATCGCGCGCGCGTTCCTCGCCCCGGAGCCGACCATTGCCCAGCGCATCGTCCGCGCCAAGCGCACGCTTGCCGAAAAGCGCGTTCCTTTCGAGGTCCCGCGAGGTCCCGAGCTCGCCGCCCGTTTGTCGTCCGTGCTCGAGGTCATCTATCTGATCTTCAATGAGGGATATTCGGCGACTGCCGGTGACGACTGGATGCGGCCCGCGCTCTGCGAAGATGCGCTGCGCCTGGGGCGAATCCTGGCCGAGCTCGCGCCGCGGGAGCCCGAGGTTCACGGACTGGTCGCCCTGATGGAGATCCAGGCGTCGCGCTCGCGGGCACGCGTGGGTCCGTCGGGAGAGCCCATCCTGCTGTTGGATCAAAACCGCGCGCGCTGGGATCAACTCCTGATCAGTCGTGGACTCGCGGCGCTTGGCCGCTCAGATAAGGCGCGCGCAGAAAAGCTTCGTGCCGGAAACGACGGTGGCCCGGAGGGCACATATGCGCTGCAGGCGGCGATCGCCGCCTGTCACGCACGAGCGCGGACACCGGAAGAGACAGACTGGGCAAAGATCGTAGCGCTCTATGCGGAGCTCGCTCGGCTGGCGCCATCACCCGTGGTGGAGCTTAATCGCGCGGTGGCGCTTGCCATGGCCTTCGGCCCGGCCGCAGGCCTCGAACTCGTCGACGCGCTCACTTCCGAACCTTCGCTCGAAAACTACCACCTCCTGCCGAGCGTGCGCGGCGATCTCCTCAAGAAACTCGGCCGTATGGACGAGGCGCGCGCAGAGTTCGAGCGCGCGGCCGGGCTCACGCGCAACACCCGCGAACGCGAGCTGCTGATCGGGCGGGCAAGAGCGTGCGGTGGCGGAGCAGAGCTGTCGGAGCCGGGGTGACGAGAGCGACCCCGGTAGTTGGCCGCCTTTCAGAGAAGCAACTGGCTTGCAGATCCCGACATTCGAGCGGAAGACTGGCCAGTTGGGGACAAACCAACCGGCAGCCTAACGCTCGCTCCGGAGACTGATCCGCCCGGAGACTGATCCGCTACGTACGATACACAGGGGCTCTTCCTACTACATCAGCCGCCACGCGCCGTACGCCCACACCACCGGCACTGCGAACAGCATGGCGTCGATGCGGTCGAGCATGCCTCCATGGCCGGGCAGAATCGTACCGGAATCTTTCACTCCGGCGCCGCGCTTGATGAGCGACTCGACCAGATCGCCTAACTGCGCCGCGATGTTGACC
>Ga0185299_10006474_pt1 | contig 12426 bp, 17 predicted proteins | sample PaiPotPPA55metaG_FD_128002 | JGI IMG/M metagenome (GOLD analysis project Ga0185299, IMG submission 128002) | Iron sulfur acid spring bacterial and archeal communities from Banff, Canada, to study Microbial Dark Matter (Phase II) - Paint Pots PPA... ...
ATCTGCTCAAGCACTTCCGCGCCATCGCCACACGTTACGACAAGCTTGCGAGAAATTTCCTCGCCGGGGTGCAGTTGGCTGCCGTTACAATCCTCCTCAACTGAATACAGGCCCTAGACGCTCCGCCCGTGATGGTGTGGCACCTCAAGCACAACCGCGCTCTGCACGAGCGCGTGGTGGTCCTGAATGTGATGATCGAATCCGTTCCCTGGGTCAGGGGAGGGCGTCGGCTCACGGTCGAGCAGATCGCGCCCGATTTCTGGCGCGGCACGGCGCGGTTCGGATTCATGGAACGCCCCGACATTCCCGCCCTCCTGCGTGAGGCCCAACCGCATTGCGGCGGCAAGCTCACGCTCGATGACGTGACGTATTACGTGGGGCACGAGACGATCGTTCCGCGCGAGGATGCCAAGGCCCTGCCAAGATGGCTGGAAGCCTTGTACGCGATGATGCAACGCAACTCAGTTCACGTGACCAGCTTCTTTCGCCTGCCGGCGGACCAGGTTGTGGAAATCGGGCGCGAGATTTCGATCTGATTTGTCGACGAGAGGCACATCTGCCACCGCAGCTGGCCGTAGATGACGCTGCCCGCGCTCCCACAGCACGACCGTAAGCCAACCCGTGGAGACGCCGACGAACGCTCCGGCAATTACATCGCCGAGAAAATGGAAATCGGCTCCCACAAGACCAATCGCGATTACGACCATGCAGATGCCGTAGAGCACCCGATATTTCGGATAGCATATCCACAGTACTGACATGACAGCGCAAATGGCGGCAGTATGTCCCGAGGGAAACGTCGCGAAACCGGGGCCCGCCGTGGAACGGGTTGAAGCCGTAAACGCCGTCGCGAATGAAGGAGGGGTTGTTGCGCACCCACGTCTCCGGCCAAGTGCGGCCGAAAGCGAGCTTGAGCTGAGTCTTGAGCCCCGCGGTAACCGCCAAGCTGGCGCCCGCCAGTACCGTCACTGTCTGCAGTCTCGAGAGCGCACGCGCGCTCAAGGCCCAGAGCCCTATAGCCGCGAAAGCAAGGATCACGACCGGACTGATTAATCTCGGGGATGTACGTGAGCTTCGCGAAGAGGTCGTATTGATGCAAATGCTCATGGGCGAACCGCGCAATCGGCCGATCAAGCCAAAGGTAGGACACCACGTCGGCGGAGGCGGTGATTCCGAGCCGCACGAGCCATTTCTGCGCGGGCTTCATTCCGGGCCGCCACGAATAGCGTTTGTCCGGGCGGCAGACTGTCATCCAATTGTCATCCAGATGTCATATGCCAATGACACGGCCGCACTAAAACCGGACCAACCTCGCATTGGGCCATTCGACGGAAATCCCCCATATCCCGAAGCGTGGTTCCTAGGCAAACACAGCTTCACAACGGTAAAGCCGAGTAATGCATTCGCTCGCGATTGCGTGAATTCGGTACCTCCAACCACAGGAGAGACGTCTTGAGACCCCTTCACACCTTTGCATTGGCTGGATTGTTCGTTGCTGCTGGCTTGATGCCGGCAGCTGCCCTCGACATCTCAGGCGCTGGCGCGACCTTTCCCTACCCCATCTATGCGAAATGGGCGGATGCCTACAAGAAGCAGACCGGAATAGGCCTGAACTACCAATCGATCGGTTCGGGTGGTGGCATCAAGCAGATCGAGGCCAACACGGTGACCTTCGGGGCAAGCGACATGCCGCTCAAGGGAGAAGATCTCGACAAGAACGGCCTGGTGCAGTTCCCGACAGTGATGGGCGGAGTGGTAGCGGTCGTCAACCTGGACGGCATCAAGCCCGGCGATGTTACCCTGGACGGGGCGACATTGGCCAAGATCTTCCTCGGCGAGGTCAAGAACTGGAACGACCCTGCAATCCAGAAGCTCAATTCGGGCGTAAAGCTGCCGTCGCAAGCCATCGCCGTGGTGCATCGCTCCGACGGATCGGGCACGACATTCGTGTTCACCGATTACCTCGGCAAGGTGCACGCAGACTGGAAGTCGAAAGTCGGCTCCAACACGTCGGTGGAATGGCCGGTGGGCATCGGCGCCAAAGGCAATGAAGGCGTTGCCAACAACGTGGCACAGACCAAAGGATCCATCGGCTACGTCGAATATGCGTATGCCAAGCAAAACAAGCTGACCCATACCAAGCTGACCAACAAGGACGGCAAGGCGGTCAGCCCGACGATCGAAGCCTTCACGGCGGCGGCAAGCAACGCGAACTGGCAGAGCGCCCCCGGTTTCGGCATCATTCTCACGGATGAGCCAGGTGCTGCGAGCTGGCCGATCACTGCGGCAACCTTCATCCTCATCCATAAGCAGCCGAAGGATCCTGCAGCAGCAGCCGAGGCGCTCAAGTTCTTCGACTGGGCCTATGCCAATGGCGCCAAGATGGCCGAGGAGCTGGACTACGTGCCGATGCCCGCGAATGTGGTCACACAGATCAAGAAGGTCTGGTCGGAACAGATCAAGGATGCCAGCGGAAAGCCGATCTTTGCCATGGCGCACTGACGTCGACACACGTGACGAGAAAGGCGCCGTCGGGCGCCTTTCTCTATTCTTCCGCACGCTCGCGTTCCGGATAATACTAACCCCGATAGCAGTTAGTTCATGGCCGATGTAGCCCTACCCGTGCAATCCGTCTCCGCCGTTTCGACGCCGTCGTCGCGCGCCAAGGCCCTCGATCGTTTGCGGATGGGCGATGTCGGATTTCGAATCCTCACGCGGGCCGCTGCGATTACCGTGCTCGTCCTTTTGGGGGCGGTCATCGTTTCGCTTATTGAAGGGTCGCTCCCGGCCCTGCGAGCGTTCGGGCTCAACTTCCTGGTCGAGGAACGCTGGAACCCGGTCACCGAGAAATTCGGAGCGCTCGCGCCGATCTACGGCACTCTGGTCACCTCAGTCATTGCGATGGCCATTGCGGTGCCGCTTGGACTTCTGATCGCGGTGTTTCTCACCGAGCTGTGCCCGAAGTGGCTGCGGCGACCGATCGGCATCGCCATCGAGTTGCTCGCCGGGATTCCCAGCATCATCTACGGGATCTGGGGACTCTTCATGTTCGCGCCCTTCCTGCAGCAGACCCTGCAACCGTTCCTGATCACGGTGTTCGGGCCGGTGCCGGGTCTCTCTGCGCTGTTCGAGGGGCCGCCCTACGGCATCGGTGTGCTCACCGCCGGCTTGATCCTCGCCATCATGGTTCTGCCGTTCATCACCTCGATCTCCCGTGATGTGTTCGACGCGGTTCCGCCGGTGCTCAAGGAGGCAGCCTACGGCGTCGGATGCACCACCTGGGAGGTGGTGCGTTACGTCGTGGTGCCGTACACCCGCGTCGGTGTCATCGGCGGTGTCATGCTCGGGCTGGGCCGCGCGCTGGGCGAGACCATGGCGGTGACATTCGTCATCGGCAATGCGCATCGCATATCGGTCTCAATTCTCGCGCCGGGCACGACCATCTCGGCAACGATTGCGAACGAATTCACCGAAGCCGTAGGTGATCTCTATACCTCCTCGTTGATCGCGCTCGGTCTCATCCTATTCGTCATCACCTTCATTGTGCTTGCCGCCGCGCGTTACATGCTGCTGCGGATCGAACGCCGGGTCGGGTAGAGCCATGAACAAGCTCTATGCCGCCCGCCGCAGACGCAACCAGATTGCCATGGGGCTTTCACTGGCGGCGACCTTGGTCGGCCTGGGTTGGCTCGTGCTCATCCTCGGCGCGCTGCTTTGGCAAGGATTCAGCGGGTTGTCGCTCGCGGTGTTCACGGAGATGACGCCGCCTCCTGGCTCCGCCGGCGGTCTCCTCAACCCCATTATGGGCAGCCTCATCCTCACCATCCTCGCAGTTCTGATCGGCACGCCCATCGGCATACTGGCCGGAACCTATATGGCGGAATACGGCCGCTATGACCGCCTGACCTTCATCGTACGCTTCATCAACGACATTCTGCTCAGTGCGCCGTCGATCGTCGTAGGGCTGTTCATTTACGAGGTCATGGTGGCCCCCATGGGCCATTTCTCCGGTCTCGCGGGTGCCGTTGCTCTTGCGGTGATCGTCATTCCGGTCGTGGTACGCACGACCGAGGACATGCTGCTTCTGGTGCCGAACCCGTTGCGCGAGGCGGCTACCGCGCTCGGCACCCCGCGCGCGGTAGTGATCCGCCAGGTCTGCTATCGTGCCGCACGCGCCGGCATGCTCACCGGCGTGCTGCTGGCGGTGGCGCGCATCAGCGGCGAAACCGCTCCGCTTCTCTTCACGGCGCTCAACAATCAGTTTTGGAGCCTCGATCTCAATGCGCCCATATCGAGCCTGCCCGTGGTCATCTTCCAGTTCGCGCTGTCGCCCTACAGCGACTGGCAGAAACTCGCCTGGACCGGCGCGCTGATCATCACCCTGGCCGTGCTCGCATTGAGCATCATTGCACGCGCACTTGCAGCGACAAGGACAGAATCATGAGTGTCGCTAACGTAACGACGCCTGTTGCTTTCCATGCCGCCACCAATACCGCCGGCCTGGCGGAAAAGATCTCCATTCGATCCCTGGATTTTTTTTACGGGGAGGCCAAGGCGCTCAAGCAAATCTCGCTGCCGCTCTACCAGGGCAAGGTCACCGCTTTCATCGGTCCTTCCGGTTGCGGCAAATCCACGCTGTTGCGCGTTCTCAACCGGATGTACGATCTTTACCCCAACCAGCGCGCCGTCGGCGAGGTCATCTTCGATGGCGAGGATATCCTTTCGCCCAAGCAGGACCTCAATCTGTTGCGCGCACGGGTTGGAATGGTGTTTCAGAAACCCACCCCGTTCCCGATGTCGATCTACGAGAACATCGCCTTCGGGGTCCGGCTGTACGAGCGGATGCCCAAATCGGAGCTCGACGGACGGGTTGAGAGCTCGTTGCGTCGCGCGGCGATATGGGAGGAAGTCAAGGACAAGCTCAACGCCAATGGGCTGAGCCTGTCGGGCGGTCAGCAGCAGCGGCTGTGCATCGCCCGCACCGTCGCGGTCAAGCCGGAGGTCATCCTGTTCGACGAGCCCTGCTCGGCGCTCGACCCGATCTCCACCGCCAAGATCGAGGAGCTGATCGACGAGCTCAAAGATGACTACACCATCGCAATAGTCACTCACAACATGCAGCAGGCCGCACGCGTCTCCGATTTTACCGCGTTCATGTATCTCGGAGAGCTGGTCGAGTTTGACACCACAAGTAAAATCTTCACCGCGCCGCAGGACCGGCGCACGCAGGACTACATTACGGGACGGTTTGGATGACGACAGACCCGGCGAGGGACCATGTGCCCATGACCGACCACACGACCAAGGCCTTCGATGTCGATCTGCGCGAGCTCATTGGCATGGTCGAGGAGATGGGCGCGCGCGTGCTCAAGCAGATTGCCGACTCGCTGGATGCGCTCGCCAACCGCGATACCGATCTCGGGCAGCGGGCCATTACGGTCGATCCAGAGATTGACTCGCTGCAGCACGCGATCGAGGAAAAAGCCGTGCTCACCATCGCGCGGAGGCAGCCGATGGCGGTCGATCTGCGGGAAATCATCGGCGCGGTGCGTATCTCCAACGACCTGGAAAGGGTGGGGGATCTGGCCAAGAACATCGGCAAACGGATAATGCCGCTGGCGGCCGACGTGCATCCCGACAACCTGATGCTCGGTGTCGAGCGCATGGGCGAGCTGGTGCTGGACCGGATGCGGGAGGTGCTGGACAGCTACGGGAGGCGCGACCTCGACCTGGCGCTGACGGTGTGGAACGGCGACGAAGAAGTCGATTCCATGTGCACATCGGTGTTCCGCGAGCTCCTCACCTACATGATGGAGGACGCCCGTAACATCACCTACTGCATCCACCTGATGTTTTGCGCCAAGAACATCGAGCGCATGGGGGATCACGCGACCAACATCGCCGAGACAGTGTATTACATCATCGAGGGCCGCGCGCTCACCGAGCAGCGGCCTCGAGGCGACACAACGAGCTTCGCAGCCATGCTCGCGGAGAAACGATAAGAGGACCAGCGGGAACGATGATGCCGCGCATCCTGATCGTCGAGGACGAGGCGGCGCTGACGCTCATGTTGCGTTATAATCTCGAGGCGGCGCACTACACGGTCGATACCGCGGCACGCGGCGACGAAGCTGAGGTCAAATTGCAGGAGACGCCGCCCGATCTTCTCATCCTGGACTGGATGCTTCCTGGGGTGTCCGGAATCGAGATCTGCCGGCGCCTGCGAGCGCGCGCGCACACGCGCCACCTGCCTATCATCATGCTGACGGCGCGCGGCGAGGAAAGCGAGCGCATACGCGGGCTTGCGACCGGGGCGGATGATTACATCGTCAAGCCGTTCTCGGTGCCTGAGCTGATCGCGCGCGTGAATGCGCTGTTGCGGCGCGCAGCTCCGGAGAAGGTGACGCAATTGCTCGCCTTCGGCGACCTCGAGATGGACCGGGAGCGAAGGCGCGTGTCGCGCGCCGGCCGCGCGGTCGATCTTGGTCCGACGGAATACCGGCTGCTGGAATATCTGATGGAACGGCCGGGGCGGGTGTTCTCGCGCGAGCAGCTGCTCGATGGCGTCTGGGGGCGCGACAAGTACATCGACGAGCGCACCGTCGACGTCCACATCGGCAGGCTGCGTCGGGCGCTCAACCGCGAGCATGCGGCCGATCCGATCCGTACCGTGCGCGGCGCCGGCTACGCGTTGAACGATCGATTTGAACCGGCAATGGACGAGCCGTGAGCACTGCTGACGCCATGGCGCAGCTCTGAGCTGCTGACAACTCCCGCTCGATAGCACGGTCCGATCTCCGCCATGCCTTCGCCCCATGCCAGATGAGCGGCCCCCTCTGATTTTCACTTTCAACCCCCAACGAAATAATTCTTGACACGCTGCCCGATAATTTCTATATTCGTTGAACTATGGAAAAGTCAAATGCCGTGGCCGCGCTGGCTGCTCTTGCGCAGGATAATCGTCTCGATGTCTATCGACTGCTTGTCAAGGCTGGACCGGATGGGCTGCCGGCAGGTCAGGTCGCGGAGAAACTCGGGCTGCCGCCAAATACGCTCACCTTTCATTTCGACCGACTGCGCCTGGCAGGCTTGGTAACGGTTCGGCGCAAAGGCCGTTCGATGATCTACGCCGCGCAATACGACACCATGAAAGCGCTGCTTGGCTATCTCACCGAGAACTGTTGCAAGGGCGCGCTGCCGCGATCCCCTGGCGCCCCCATACGTAGCTCTGCCGGGACATCCAAACGGAAAAAGGTCATCGTGTGAAACGGCTTCATCTGCATGCTCGTCGGGAGCCGTCTCTTGGGAAGTATCTGTCAAAAAACAACCGGTTCGAAAGGAGGCCAGGTCATGAAGCGCATGCATGTCCATGTTTCTGTTCAAGATCTTCCGCAATCAATCGGGTTTTATTCGGCTCTGTTCGATGCAGAGCCCGCCGTCGTCAAGCCTGATTACGCGAAATGGATGCTCGATGATCCGCGCGTGAATTTCGCAATATCAACACGCGGTCGCAAGCCGGGCCTCGATCACCTCGGTATTCAGGTCGAGAACAAGACGGAGTTGCATGAGGTTTACGCGCACCTGCGCAAGGCTGGTGGCAGGGTTATCGAGCAAGGTGAAACAGCGTGCTGTTACGCCAAATCGGAGAAATCGTGGATCGATGATCCGGCGGGAATCGCGTGGGAGACTTTCCACACGACCGGCGAAAACATCGAATACGGTGACGGCACCGGCGAAAATGAGGCCCGCGTGGCTCATGCCGCGGCCTGCTGCGTACCTAATTCCTCGGCTACTCCCGCATCCGATTCAGCTGATTAGCATCCTCGCGCGCTCGGGCCTGGTCCAGGAAACGCGGAACGGCCGCTCGATCGTCTACCGCGCCGATGTCGAAGGAATGCGCGCACTCATTGCATTCATGGTGACGGATTGCTGTGAAGGGCATCCGGAACTTTGTAATCTTCATGATGCGCTGCGCGAGCGCACCGGTTGTGTGCCCGCAACCAAGGGCAAGCAGCGAAGGAAGTAGCCATGCGCGACTCTGTCGATAAGAACACGACGTTCAACGTACTGTTCCTCTGCACCGGGAACTCCGCTCGTTCGATCATGGCCGAAGCCATCCTGAGCCGCGAAAGCTGGGGAAAGTTCAACGCCTTTTCGGCGGGAAGCCACCCCAAGGGGGAGGTCCACCCGTACGCGCTCGATCTGTTGCGCAAGCTCAACTACGATGTCAGCCGGCTTCGATCGAAGAGCTGGAGCGAGTTTGCGCGACCTGACGCACCCAAGCTCGATTTCGTGTTCACGGTTTGCGACGATGCGGCAGCGGAAACATGCCCGGTATGGCCGGGTCAGCCGATGACCGCGCATTGGGGCATTCCCGACCCGGCCGCCGCTACCGGCAACGAGGCTGAAGTCCGCCGTGCCTTCGCCGACGCGTTCCGAATGCTCAACAATCGCATCTCCATCTTCGTCAACCTGCCGTTCCAGTCGCTCGACGCGCTCGCGCTCCAAGAGCAGCTCGATTCCATAGGCAAGACCAAGGAGGCGGGTCAATCGCCGGCGACGGCCGCGGAATGAGCGAGCCGCCTTCTCCGCTCACCCGACGCCTTTTGGCGGAAGCGCTGGGCACCGCCATTCTCGTCGCAGCGGTCGTCGGCTCAGGCATCATGGCCGAACGGCTTGCCGGCGGGAACCAAGCAATTGCGCTGCTCGGCAATACAATACCGACCGGTGCGATCCTTATCGTGGTCATCACCATTCTTGGTCCGATCTCGGGCGCCCACTTCAACCCCGCAGTCACTCTGGTGTTTGCCGCCCGAGGTGAATTCCAGTGGAGCGAGGTCGCTCCCTATGTCGTGGTGCAATGTCTTGGTGGCATCTGCGGCACCGTGGTAGCGCATTTGATGTTCGATCTCGCGCCGCTCGCGATCGGCACAACCGGCCGAAGCGGACCATCGCAATGGTTCGCCGAGGCGTTGGCGACATTCACACTTGTCTTGGCCATCCTTGGTGGCGTCCGTTACGCTCCGTCAGCGATCCCATGGCTTGTCGGTCTTACGATCACCGCCGCCTATTGGTTCACGGCCTCCACTTCATTCGCTAATCCGGCAGTAACGCTTGCCCGCGGGTTCACCACCACTTTTGCCGGCATTGCGATCAATCATGTTCCCGCGTTCGTAGCGGCCCAACTGGTTGGCGCTGCAATTGGCGCCGGTCTATCCGCCGTGTTGTTCGCTGCGAGAGCGCATTGACGATTTATTTTTTCTTCGTCGGCGCGGATCAAACTGATTGGAACGCGCCGTAGCTTGCTCCGGCCTACCTACACCAATGCCTTCCGCAAGCGGGCGCTGACCATGTCCATGACGATGACCGCAGCCACCACGATCAGGATCTCGGCGGTAGTCTCGGCATAGCGGAACGCGCGGATGCTTTCATACAGCGATTGGCCGATGCCGCCCGCGCCGACAATTCCGAGCGTTGTCGCAGAGCGCACGTTCGTTTCCAGACGATAGAGAATGAATGAGCTCCACAGCGGGACGACCTGTGGGATCACGCCGAATACGATTTCCGGCAGCCATCGTGCACCGGTTGCGCGAATTCCTTCCACGGGCCGGGGATCAATGGCTTCCACCGCCTCGGAATAGAGCTTCGAGAACACGCCGGTGTTGTGCACGAAGAGCGCCATGACTCCAGCGAACGGACCCAACCCGACCGCCACCACAAACAACAGCGCGAAGACAATCTCGTTGATGGCGCGGCAGGAATCCATCAGCCTCCGAACCGGCTGCACGACCCATTGCGGACAGATGTTCGAGGACGACAGGATCGCAAACGGCGCGCCGAGGATGGCGGCGAGAGCGGTGCCCCAGATCGCGATCTGGATTGTGACGATCATGTCGGCGACATAGCTGCCCCAATCGCGGAAATCAGGACGCAGGAATGCGCGCCCGAACTCCGCCATGTTGCGCCAGTCGGTCACCAGCGATGCGGCGCGGAACATCTCCGCCGGACCCCAACTCCACACGAGCAGGACAATGATCAAGAGCCACAGTGTCCAGCCGCGTGCACGACGCGCCAGCGAATGGCTCGGGACGGCGATTTCTGCCGCCTCTGAAATGGGCGCTTCGGGGAGCCGTGCCAGCCTTTGGCGCTCCGGCGCAGGCAAAATGACCTCGGTCATCGGAATCTTGAAATGGAATTACCCTAGAGCGCGTCCCGGTGAAATTGATGCACAAACGGTAGAACGAACATCTCACCGGAACGTAGGGGCGCGCCGAGCGACACGCTCAGCGCGCCCCCACTGTGTGTGTCACGATCAGTGCGTGCCGGTAAAGTCTGCTTCGAACTGCGCGATCATCCGCTTCATCGCGTCCTTGTCATGAGCTTTGTCCGCGGCGACGAAAGCTGCCACGCGCTTGTTGTAGGGATCGCTCTCCGCCTGCTTTTCCATTTGCTCGATCCTGGCAATGTCCGCCTTGATCTTGGCAGCCCGCGCCGTCTTGTCTGCCTCCGACAGCTTGTCGTCGGCCTGCACCTTCATCAGGTCGCGGTTGGCTTCGAGCTTGCGGATGGGGATGAGCTGGCGATCGGAGGAGGGATTGAACGGCGACCAGATCAGGTTGGCCAGAATCTGCTGCTCCGATTTGATCTCGTCATCCGATCCAAACCGGCCATAGCCGAGCAGAAAGGTGTAGAGCTTGGTCTTGGTGCTCGGATCGAGATCCTTGCGCCAAATCAGGGGATCGAGCGGGATAATCGGCGAGGTCCAGATGATCTTGATCTGCTTGTGCGCGTCGGGAGCGGTGCTTTCCAGCCGCTGCAGGTCCTCGCTGTTGTTGGTGGCAGCGTCAACCTGTTTGTGGGCGACTGCCATCGCGTTCGCCTGATGGCTGGCGTTGCGCACCGTCTTGAAACAATTCTTGGGATCGATCTCATGAGCGGCAAAAATGTAGGAGGTCGGAACCAGGAATCCGGAGGTGGAATTGGGATCGCCTATGCCGAAGTTCAGCGTCTTGTCGCATTTGAGAATGTCATCGAGCTTGGTGAACGGGCTGTCCGTGTTGACGATGATATGTGAATAGTATCCGGTGCTGCCGTCCCTGGAGACGATCTGTGCGAACACCTCGCCATTCGCGCGGTCAACCGCCTCCATCCCCGACTTGTTACCGAACCAGGCAATCTGCACCTTGTTGAAGCGCATCGCTTCGATCACACCGGCATAATCGCTGGCGTAGAACGCTTTCACCTTGAAGCCTGTCGCTTTCGAGATCGCGTCGACAAACGGTTCCCAGTTCTTTTTCTGGTTCACCGAAGCCTCGGTCGAGATCACGCCGAAGTTGATCTCGGTCGGTGCTTGCGCACTCGCCGTCGTGACCCAGCTTGCCAATCCGAGCGCTGCAAATGCGGCCTTTCTCAATAGCGATGGCATCATCAGTTTCTCCTGTTCGAGGGTTAACTACCGATCGGTGCGGCTTTGCGACTTACACGCGCAACTGTAGCGGCGGCTCCGGTCGCGGCCGCCGCGACAACTCGAGGACGCCGTTTCCATCCTTGGCGACCGTCGCGGCAGGCCGCCGGGTTGTGTTCACGAGTTGTTGCAGGGACGAAGGTATGGACTCGACGGACGCAAACAGGTCGTCGCTTTCGGCGCCGTAGATGGCGCAGAGCAGCTCCGACGTCAGCGCCGAGGACGGCCCGTCGTAGACGATCTCGCCGGCTTTCAGGGCGATGGTGCGCGGGCAGTATCGCAGCGCGTATTCGACCTGATGCAGCGAGACGAGGACGGTAATTCCCTCCACCCGATTAAGATCGCCCAGTATGTCCATCACCCTGCGCGCCGAGTTTGGGTCGAGCGACGCGATCGGCTCATCGGCGACGATGAACTCGGCACGTTGCACCAACGCCCGTGCGATTGCCGCCCGCTGCTGCTGACCGCCGGATAGATCGCTGCCGCGCTTGAGAGCATGCTCGGCGATGCCCACCCGACCAAGTGCGCGCATGGCGCGGCGCTTTTGCTCGAGCGTGAAGTGACCAACTGTCGCCGGCAAGAGCGGCATTCGTCCGAGGAGGCCAAGGCAGACATTGGTGAGGACGGAGAGCCGCGGAACGAGGTTGAACTGCTGAAACACTATCCCGACCCGCGCGCGCAACGCATTGGCCGATCGGGAAACGCGTCCGCGCTTCTGAATAGGTTGAGAGAACAGTCGAATCTCCCCCCCGGCCTGGCCGGGCATAGCGTCGGCTTGGTCGATTGCAGATTCCGACGCATTCCGGCCAGGTATTCCGATTTGATGTCGGCCGGAATTCCGATTTGATGCCGGCCACCGTTCCGAACTGAAGCCGGCCACCATTCCGAGGTGATGCCGGCCACCCCCGCGAAAGCGGTGCAAAAGGTCTGACGACCACCCTGCGTGTCAGCGACTCAGGCAA
>Ga0185299_10006476_pt1 | contig 12424 bp, 15 predicted proteins | sample PaiPotPPA55metaG_FD_128002 | JGI IMG/M metagenome (GOLD analysis project Ga0185299, IMG submission 128002) | Iron sulfur acid spring bacterial and archeal communities from Banff, Canada, to study Microbial Dark Matter (Phase II) - Paint Pots PPA... ...
AGCTATCTCGCCGACGTCATCAGCCGCATCGTCAACGGCCACCCGCAGACCCGGCTCGATGAGCTGATGCCCTCGGCTTACCCACTCATGCCTCAGCTGCAGGTCGTGGCCTGACAACACCGCTTACACTATAAAACCAGCCGCGAGCGAAGCTCGGGTTCAGTTGGAGAGCGCGATCGACCAATCCGATCATAACGTTAATGTCCTCGCCCAATTGGGCTAGGACGAATGCAGCGGTTCCGACGACTGTGGGATCGTTCTCGGCGGCCTGGAGCGCCTGCCGTGCTAGTTCGATGGCTTTGCGGCGACTTGTCTCCCGTCTTCGGCCCAACCGTCAGCGACAAGCCGCAAATTACACACCGCAGCGCCAGCCAATGCCGGCCCGTAATGACAATCGATGGCAATCGCCCGTTCGTACAGGGGGAGTGCCTCGACAACGCCTTCCTTTGTCATCAAAGAGTGGCATCGGCCCGCTCGGAGACAGAGGTCGTAAGTGGTCAGGTCGGTTGTCGTGCGGTTGAGTGCTCGCTTGATTTCGGCTGCCAGCAGTGCGGGCTCGATGACGCCGGCGACTGAGATGGCGATTTGATCCTGGAGATCAAATATGTCTTCGAGGGAGCCGTCGAAGCGGTCCGCCCAGAGATGAACGCCGGTTTCCGCCTCGACGAGTTGCACAGTGATGCGCACCCGACCGCCACCCTTCCTCACCGAGCCTTCGAGGACGTACCGTACCCCAAGCTCGCGCCCGACCCGCTTCACATCGACGGTCTGTCCCTTGTAGGTGAAGCTCGAATTGCGCGCGATCACGAACAGCCAGCGGATACGACTGAGCGCCGTGATGATCTCCTCGACCATGCCATCGGCGAAATACTCCTGCTCAGGGTCGCCGCTGATGTTCTGGAAAGGCAAGACCACGATCGAAGGCTTGTCGGGCAGCGCCGGATGCGCATCGGTTGTCCGCGTCGCTACGATCCCTGCACGCACGCGATAGACGCGTATAGGGCGTGCTATGTTCTTGAGGCTCTGCTCACCCAAATCATCAAAGGTAAGATCGAGCCTGCCGGCGGCGTCTTCGTGCACCCGCGCCGATACGCAAATCCCGCCCGGTTCGGCGAGACCTTCGAGGCGGGCCGCGACATTCACACCGTCGCCAAAGATGTCCCCATCCTCGACGACGATGTCGCTCTGATGGACGCCAATGCGGAAGTCGATCCGTTCCACCTCCATGGTACGATCGTTGCGCTGGGTCATCTCCTCCTGCACCTCCACAGCGCATCGAAGGGCATCCACAACACTAGCGAACTCTACGAGCAGCCCATCGCCCGTCGTCTTAACCAGACGACCGTGGTGCTCATTGAGCTTTGGGTCGATCACATCGGCGCGGATCGACCTCAGCCGTTCGAGCGTACCCTGCTCGTCGGCTCCGATGAGGCGCGAATACCCCGCCACGTCGGCGGCGAGAATGGCGGCAAGGCGGCGAGTCGCGCTCATTCTTCGGAGAACCCGGCGCGCCGCAAACCGGCAGTGATCGTCTTCTCTTGCAATTCCTGGTAAGCGGGGTTGTTAAGGCCTTGTGTCACCTGTATTGCGCGCCGCCGCGCGATCGAGTTCGCATTCGGCTTGAGTTTCACTGCTTCGGCGATCTCGCTCTTTGCCTCTTCGATATCGCCTCTGAAACCCAGAGCCCCCGCAAGATAGAGGTGGAGGTACCAAGCGTCGGGAGCGAGCGCACGCGCCTTCCGGAGCAGAGCGACGCCTGCCTCGGTTCGCCCAAGAAAAATGTTGCAGCGACCTAAAGCGGAATAAGCATTAAAGATGTATGACGAACGCGGATCGAGTCGTATGGCTTTTTCAAGATACAAGAGTGCTTCCTCGGGTTGGCCCTGGTATAGCATTGTCTGGCCGAGTTGCCGGATGGCCCACGCGGCGTTTGGGTTGAGGACAATCGCAGTTTCAAATTCCACCTGGGACTCGGCCCATCGCTCCTGCAACCGGCGCAGCATCCCCAACGTCCCGTGAGCATACGAGTGGTTGGAGTCGCGCTCCAATGTCTCATGTATTAGCCGTTCCGCGCGTTCCTTGTCTTGCTCGACCGAGCCGCTGAGTCCGTCACCAACGTCGCTCGTCAGAATGTTTGCCATTAGGATCTTCGCGTCTAGCGATGTTGGATCTAGGGCGAGTGCCTGCTCCAAGAAGTCGAGAGCCCGTCGATGTGGGGCTGCCGATAACGGCTGAATGAACGATGCCCGGGCGCGCATGACAAAATCACGCGCATCCGGATTGGAGGCATGTTCCCGCTCGATGCGACGTCCTGCATCCCTAATGAGTTCCAGGTTGAGCGTAGTGGCGAGGCGTGCAGTGATCTCGCTCTGCGTTTCCGCCAGATTACTGCGGTTAGTGTCGAAGCGATCGGCCCAGACATGCGCGCCGCTCTCGGCATCGAGGAGTTGCACATTTACCTGGACACTATCGGCCAACCGCCGGACGCTTCCTTCAAGCACATAGCGCACGCCGAGATCGCGACCGATCTGCTTCACGTCGACCGGTTTTCCCTTGTAGGTGAAGGCGGTGGTACGGGCGATGACGAAGCTGTCAAAGATCCGCGACAGATCGGTGGTGAGATCGTCGGTGATCGCGTCAGCGAAATATTCCTGGTCGGGGTCGCTCGACAGGTTGGTGAAGGGCAAAACGACGATCGACAAGCGTGCCGCTGATGGCGTCGCAGGAGCCCCAGCCTTCTCAAGCGAGGGCGCGGTCGCGCTTGCGAAGGGTGTCTTTGGAGATATCCATAGCCACCAAACACTGCCGCCGGCGATCAATACGCCGGCCACAGCCAGAGCGGCAACGGTTGGGCGCAAATGTCGTTGACGTGCCCTCGTCGGTGGGAGTCCTGTTGCTACTGGTTGCTCAACCCTGGGCAACGCCCCGATGGCATCAGCGGTGAGAGCGTAGGCGCGAATAGGGCGAACAATGTTTTTAACGCTTTGCTCACCCAGGTCCTCGAAGGTCAGGTCGAGCCGGCCTGCAACGTCCTCCTGTACCCGCGCCGATACGCAAATACCTCCTGGTTCGGCCAGCCCTTCGAGCCTCGCAGCGACGTTGACCCCGTCGCCAAAAATATCCCCGCCTTCGACAACGACATCTCCGACATTGACGCCGATGCGGAAATCGATCCGTGCTGGAATAATGAGACCTGAGTTCCGGCGGGCCATCGCCTGCTGGACCTCGGTCGCGCAGCGCAGGGCGTCCACAACGCTGGCGAATTCAACCAGTAAGCCGTCGCCAGTAGTCTTGACCAACCGACCGTGATGCTCCGCGATCTTCGGGTCGATTATCTCGGCGCGGATAGACCTTAGTCGGAGAAGAGTACCTTCCTCGTCCGCCCCGATCAGGCGCGAATACCCGGCTACATCGGCTGCCAGGATCGCTGCCAGCCGGCGTTCAGCGCGGACTTTCCCTCCCGTGTTCATTGGTCTTATCCAGGATGCCGAAGCCCTCACTTCGGGTCCGACCTCTCAGGGCCAGCATAGCCCCGAACCCCTCAGGAGCGGAAGCGATCACGCCGCCATCGTCCGGTCCACATTCCGCCAACCTAAAAACGTCGCCGCAGAAACCGCCCCGACTAACGTTCGCAGCGACCCACCAAGAGCAACGTAAGGGGGAGTCCGGCCATCGGGGCACCTTCCCACTCATCAATAGTGTCGCCGAATTCCTCTGCGTGGATGAGCCAAAAGCCAGAGACGAGTATCGCCGAAATATAATCGGCCACGGTCCAACGGAATAGAAACTGCTCCCACTCACCACGGGTCGCAGCGAGCACATCCGGCGCAGCCTCGGGGCGGTGAGGCCCCCGGTCGAAGTAATTGAAGCGGATTTCAAGACCAGTCGGAGACCGTTTCCACACGCAGCGAAACGGATGATACTCGCTCACGATCAGCAGACCGTCCGGTTTCAAGATCCGAGCGGCTTCCAGGTAATAGCGCTTGAGATCAGAAACCCATACCGCTACATGGCCCCCCGTATAGGCGACATCAAACGTCGCATCGCCCAAGCAAGACAAATCGACGACATCGGCGCGCATGAACTTCACCTGTAAGCCAAGTGCCGCAGCCCGGCTCCTGGCGACATCAAGCTGTTGCTCGGAGATGTCGATGCTGGTCACCCTGGCTCCCAAACCGGCAAGGGCAAAGACGGCCTCATTGTTGCCGCTGCCGAGCACTGCTACGTCCTTGCCGGCGACATCGCCGAGCCACGTTAGTTCGGCTGGAAACAGGGCAAGGGTCGGGTCCAGATGGCATTTTTTCCAGATGCCGCGCGTATCGGCGCGATGCGCCCAGGACGCGGACCCGGCGTCCCACCGACGACGGTTGGAGTCGTGAAAATGATCTGCCATGTGACGGCTCAACCCGAACTGATGGGCCGAAGCATGAAAATGCATAGGTTCTCAGGCCCGCACAAGGTCGGGAATTCTTCGATCGGCAAAAATCCGAGGGCTTCGTAGAACAGCCGAGTTCGCGCGTAATTGGGATCGTCGTTCGACGGCGAAAGGGCCTTCACGGTGAGGAACCGGATGCCCTGCGAGATCAGAAACTCTGCTACCGCTTCGATCAACGCACGACCGATACCGCGCCGATGCCAAGGGCGTTTGACGCCCATCACGTAGACCTCGGCAGCGTATGCCGTATGCGTCTTCACGGGTACGAAGTCCACTACTTCACCGGCAGGTTCGAAGCAAGCCAGCATTGGCAGTTCGTCAGCCGCCGCAACATAACTCTCGATCGAAGCCGGTATCCCCAACCACTCAGGAAGCGATTCGAGCACTTCCCGGCAAATTGTCCCGCGCCCGTCCAGGACGGTAATCGGGTCGATTACTCGCCCCAACGCCATCGCGGTCGCTCCCCGGTGAGCCAGCAGATCACAATCACCAGACCGACAAGAAGGCCGATCCACCCGAGGAACAGTAAGTTCGCAGTTCGCACATTCGCACCAGCCCGAAGCTCATAGATGAATGCGCCCGTTCCGACCAGGACGAGGGCGAAGAAGGCGAAAAGGACGATCCAGCCCTCAAGCGAAACCGGCGTCCAACCCCAACCAAAAGCACGGGCCTTGAACCAAAGGTGATCGCTCATTCTTGTATTTCGGCAGTAAGCATCACCGGCCCACCTCACGAGCGCCGCCTGTGGAAATGCAGCGATCCGCAAACCGGGGCGAGCCCGATCTTCATATAACAACGGTTCGAGGCCGGGTTTCTCAAATCCGCATAAAGGCAGGCGATCTTACGCCCCTCCGCGTAGATGCGCTCGACTGTTGCGGCGGTAACCGACCCGGCATATCCGCGCCCTCGCAATTCCGGTGGCGTGTAGACGCCCGTAATGGCCGCTGATGTTTTCAGGCGACGGACGATCCCGGCCATCGACACAGGCTGGCCGTGGTCGATCCAGAATACAAATCGGTCCTCGCTGGCAGCACGTTGTAGTTCCTCGCGGGAAGGCATTGGATCATGCGGGACCGCCTCCTGGCGGAAGGCCAGTAGCCAGTCCGCAAGCAGGGTTGCGTCTCCGATCGTAACTGGCCGCGCGTGCCCATGCGATCCAGGATACTGAGGCTTGTCGCCGATTGCGTAGATCTGCTGCGGTTCGGGTTCCAGGAATCGAAGACTGAATTCTCGCGCTCGGTCCGTGAACCATCTCGCTGTCAAATCCGGCCCGATCACTCCTGGATAGTTCATAGCAGCGGTCGATTCAGCCAGTCTTCGACTTTGGTTCTCGTCAAGTGCGCCAAGCACGATCGAATGGTGACCCATCTTGATCGCGCATTCCCCTGGCCCACCGAGCGTCCAACAGGCAAGGTCGATCGGCTTTGCGCCGTCTACCTGGGCAAGAGCATTCAAGATCAATCCATGCACGACTTCGTGAAGTTCTAATGTCGGCTCGTGATAGGCCCTAAACTGAGCCGGTTTCGCACTCCAATCTGAGGGGGTCGTTGAGGGCATTTCTCGTCACGTTAATGACCACGGATGGCAGGGGATCGCTTTCCTCGAAGGTAGGACTCTCTCATTCTTTGCAGGCGAACAACACGGTGAAATCGAACGTCACGGCCATCGATCCAGGCCCGACATCGAGCGCCGAAGCAGAGAGATGGTGAACATTCGGACCCATCAGAATCGCGCTGCGGATCATGGCCTCATCGAGGACTGTCTGCCAGCGGAGCCGGTGAATCGTAGGTGGACCGAGAATGCGCGTTGCTCCGCCAATATAGCGCTCGTCAGCACCTTCCAGTCGCCGCATCAACCCGAAGCGATTCCTTAGTTCGGCCATGTGATCCCTCCCCGGATAGACCACCACGAGCCAACCTCCGGGGCGCAGCACTCGCGCCGTTTCGGGGAAATTCTTTGGCGCAAAGATGCTGAGCACGAGATCGACAACGGCGTCTTGCACCGGCCATTCGGTCCACAAATCTGCGACCGCAAATGTGAGCATCGGCCATCGGCGCGCCGCCTGCCGCGCGGCTTCTCGGGAAACATCGAGGCCGAGGCCGACGACCAACGGTGGGAGGGCCTGTGCGATCCTTGCAAGATGATGTCCCGTGCCCGAGCCGGCATCCGGGATGCGCCACGGGTTGGTAGCTTCTTGCTGAATTTGCTTCGCGATGATCGCCGCGATGGCATTGAAATGGCCTGCGTCGAGGAAGGCTGCGCGATTGCGCAACTGTTCCGGGCTGTCACCACCCGCAGCCGGTCGCCGTCTCCCGCCGCGCAGGAGGTTGACGTAGCCCTCGCGGGCCAGATCGAAGCTGTGCCGATTCCGGCAGACGAGTGCGCCCGCCGCAGCAGTCAGGTCAAGCCGACAAACCGGGCATCGCAGCAGTCGGTGGCCGGGCCGACATGGGAGCGGCAGCACGGTGCCGCTCCAGCAGCACGAACAACAGGAAACGTCCCATCATCGCGAACTCCGCTGGAATTAGCCGTCCATAATTCGGGCAGCCTTTACTCAGGAAAACGCCAAGCACCAACCCGAACCACGAAGCCAGCAGCGGTCCTCCGGTATATCGTCAGAGCGGTAGAGCTTCGTTACCTTGTCCCAACCACGCTTCTCGAACGCGCCAGAGAGCGCATGTTCCGATTCGGGATCACGCGCTCCTTCGCATGGAAAGATGCTGACCGGCGATACCCACTTGGCAAGGAATTCGTCTTTCCGGCGCTCGAAACGAAAAACCGCGCCGCGACTCGCATTCGGATACCCATCAGTTGTGAGGGGTAGGATCAGCCGCCCACCCTCAGCCAACCCGTCAAGCCATGCCTCGACTGGCCGGGTCGCGCCAGCATTGACATAAATGATCTCTGCCTTTCCGAACGACATAACCGTGCCGTCGCCGTCAAGAACTTGCGCGTTCGAGAAGGACGAGAGATTGGCCCGCGCCTGGGCCGCAAGGCCGGCATCAAACTCGACTGCGGTGACCTTGCCTTTTCCCCCGACTAACTGAGCCATGATCGCGGAGTAGTATCCGGTCCCCGCGCCGACGTGGACGACATGATCTCCCAAATTCGGAGCCGCGCTGGCGATCCAGGTCGCATGTGCCGAAGGCTGTCCGTTGTTGAGTAGTCGCTCGGGGATGATGCCGATGACCATGTCCATGTAGAGATAAACGGGGTCAGAACTTGGCGTCCGCACATAGACCCCGAAGGGGCTAATGAGCGACCATGGGCCGCGACCCAAAAAATCTTCGCGCCGGATTTGGGCAAAAGCTGATTCAAGGCGGCTGTCATCGAGCATCGCTCTCGCCATGACCTGCTTGGCATAAACTCGTCGGACGACCTCCATTTCCGCGTCTGAATGCATCGCAAACTCCCGCTGCAGAGCCGCTCGCATAATGTTACGAGGAAGGCGTCAGGTGCATCTCCACAGCACTGCGCGTCCGTTGACGGGAAGTGCGACGCGCGTCTTCCATGCACGTTTCGATTTCTAAAAACCACCGCCCCGGTCCAGGAGGGCCGTAGCGTGATCGGACAGAGTCGCCCGATCGGCCAGCATGACGGCGTGCGAAATCCCGCGCGATCTGGATGTCGCGAGTCCACGAAAAGCCATGTATGCGACGGCCCTTACCGTAATTCGTGCCGCGATAGACGTGAATGGGTGCACCGGCATAGTCAAGCCGTTTGCCGCCGCCCGTGGTACTGAGCGTGATACTGACGGCCTTTCCGGGCGGGTCATGGAAACTGGGGGAATCCCTAGCGCTCGCGTATGCTCGGCGAAATCCCGGCCTCCTCCGATTGCTGACGGTCTAGCGACCTGCCACAGTGGCGGTCTAACCTGCACTGGTCGGGTTGAGCGAGGGCCGCAGAAATCCTGGATACTTGGCAAAGTGTGGCCGGGACAAGCCCGGCCAGCGTGAACGGCCATGAGCAGTACCAGACTGGCGCTTATGCCGTCGCTGCGTTGTCGTTGTGGTAGCCCTCTTCGACGAGAGGCGGAACCGGTGCGGGACCTGAGCCTCCCCGTCCAAGGGCGCGACGCATCGTTCCATCTCAGGAGTCCCATTTAGGGTAAAGGACCGGCCATCATCGGCTCGGTCATGGTATGATGCCGACCATGCTACAAAACTTGGAGCTTGAGGACCGCCGGACCACTCCGGCGATGGTAAAAATCACGCCTACCCACCCCTCCTCGATACCGAGCGGCGGCAGAGGTCTAGCACACAAGGACGGCCCTGAGCAGTCGAAGACGGAACCGCAATGCCTCTGGTGCGGGCGCGCCTTTACGCCGCGAGCGACCGGCGGAAGCCCCCAACGGTTTTGCTCAACCGGGCACCGGCAGGCGTTTTGGATCGCTGCGCGCCGCTGGATTATGCGAGCGGTCCAGGTGGGCCTCTTATCCGCCGACTCCCTAAAGGTGCCCTGAAAGCAGCGTGCACGCTGTCCAAACGGCATTCCGACACGAGATGTAGACCTACGGCTGAGCGCGACCGGGGTTTCTCTGACCGAAACTCACCCAATTACTGACGCGTTCGGTTCATCCTTTGCTGCCGCTCACGAATTTCCGCCGGCCATGTGCTCTCGATGTAGGACAGCGCGGCCCAGATATCAGCGTCGCTGAGCTTGTCCTTGAAACCCGGCATGTCGCTCTCATACCCAGGCACGAGAGCACTGGGGCCGAACTTGGTCATATTGAATAATTGCTTATCCGCGTGATGCCATGTGTGCCCTGTCGGGTCGTGCGGCGGCGCAGGCATCCGACCACTCGGGAGCCGGTGCCGCCAATTCGGCTGGCCTTCAAGTTTGGCCCCGTGACACGACGCGCAATGCTCCGCGTAGACGGCCTCGCCGCGTGCGACGAGCTTCGTATCGCTGGGGTCAGCCTTCGTCGGCTCATCGTCCGCGAGGACCGAGAGTGCCGCCGTAATAACAAAGGCGATGACGAGTGACCCGAATAGCAGTCGGGCGATACGCCTCATCTGGATCGGTCAGAGCGCAGATATTTGACCAGCGCCGCCGCTGCGAGGACGAGCACGATGATGAGCAGGAGCCAGAGCAGCCCTGCGCCCCACATCATCCCGGCCATGCCGTCCATCACCCGATCCATCATCCGGCGCGGTGTGCCTCAGACTGTTTGCTTCATCACAGGATGCGGAGACCGCGACTCGTCACGATCCGACCCCGTCAGTTGGCGTAGTCGGCTCACCAGGAGCCGAAACCGGATTGCCGGAATTCGGCTGATGGCCGCGCCCCATCATGCACAGGCCGAAGGCGCACATCAGCAGACACGGTGCCGCCGACACGATCAGCGGCGCGATGCCGACAGCGGCGAGCCAATTCCAGCCAAGTGCCAGACCCAAAGCGGCCACCGTCAACCCGGCCACGGCAAGGACGCGCCGATCCCGCATCCAGGATCGGACCGCATCCAGCGGGAACGACGCCGTTGGGCAACACGACGCTGTTGCAGGAACGGGTGCGCCTCCCGGTGTGCTTGTCGCTGACGTCGATGCAATCGTCGTTCTCTCAAAGCTGTCCATGATCGTTGTCCTCGTGTTATCCGATCCTTGCCAGGATCGGGAAGGTGTCGAGCAGCCAATAGGAAAGGCTCGTCAACTGACCTGTCAGGATGGCGACTCCCATTGCGGCGACGATCACGCCTGCGCTGAGTTGTAGCGTCCGACCAAGCCGACCAAGACTTCGCAGCCACAGCATCAGAGTGTCGGTGAATACGGCGGCGGCGAGGAACGGCAGGCCCAACCCGAGCGAGTAGCAACCCAGGAGTATGACGCCCTGCGGCACCGTCGCGGCGACGGCGCTCGTGCTCAGGATCGCGCCGAGCACCGGTCCGATACACGGCGTCCAGCCGAAGGCGAACGCAATGCCAATGACGTAAGCGGCGATTGGCCGTCCGCCGCCGAGATTTGGGTGCAGGCGGAACTCCCGTTGGAGCCAGGAGAGCTTCGCCAGCCCCATCATGAATAGGCCGAACAGGAGCACGATGATTCCGCCGACCAGATTTTCCTCGGCGCGATAAGCCAGCAGCAGTTGTCCGATCGATGTTGCGCTCGCACCCAAGATCATGAACACGGTCGAGAAGCCGAGCACGAAACAAAGACTAAGGCGCAGCGCCGCAAGCGGTCTGACCGGCTCGCCCGAGATCGCGAGCGCGTCGCCAGCCACGTAGGAGACGTAGCCCGGAACGAGCGGCAGCACGCACGGCGACAGGAAGGAGACGACGCCCGCGCCGAAGCTGGTCAGCAGCCCGATGCCCGAGATGCCGCTCATCGGGCGTCATCCGCATTGCTGGCCGGTTGCCCGTTTAATGTCCGCTCGACCAGCGAGACCATCTCAGGGCCGTCCCACTCGGCCTCCCCCAATTTGCGAGCGACCTCGCGGCCCTCACGGTCGATCAGCAACGTCGTGGGCACGCCGGGAATGGCGAGGCCGCGCGATCCTTTGCCCGAAGGATCGACGTAGATGCCGATTTTTTCGACACCAACTTCTTTGTAGAAATCCCTCACCGCTTCGATCCCTTTGCGGTCGATCGACAGCGCGATGACGGCGAAGTCTTTACCGCCGAGGCGAGCCTGCAAGCGGTCGAGCGTTGGCATTTCCTTGCGGCAAGGCACGCACCACGTCGCCCAAACGTTCAGCAGGACCACTCGGCCTTGGAAATCGGCGAGCGTCAGGTCATGCCCGTTGTCGTCCTGAAACCGTATCTCGGGCAAGGGATGCGGGTCCTCGAACACGGACAATTTGAGCGCGTTCGCTGAACCCGAACTGGCGGACGGTATTGCGGGCGCGGTCTGCCGGACGGCGCTTCCGGGCAATAGAAGCCGCGTTCCGTAGTGAGCGAAAAGCAGCAGCACCATGAAGGCCACTATGGCTGCCATCGCGCCGATGAACTGCCAAGGCACTTGCGCCCGAGGCGGCTTCGTGCCCGCAGTGGGGTCAGCTTTGCGACGCATCTGTCAGACGGTCGCGTAGACCTTCGGCGGATTGCTCCCGATCTCGTAGATGTCCAGTGGGCCGGGCTTGTTGCCGGGCATCCCAGGCGTCCCCTCGGGCATACCCGGAAGTGTGATCCCGACGATCTGCGGTTTCTCTGACAGCAGCCGGTTGACGACCTCGATGGGGATATGGCCGCCCACGACGTAGCCGCCGATCAACGAGATATGGCAGGGCTGCATGTCGTCCGCGATGCCGTATTTCTTGCCCATGACGGTCAGGTCGTTGGTCGAGACCGCCTTCACCTTGAACCCATCGTGACGCAGGTAGTCCGCGTATCCCTCGCAGCAGCCGCATTGCGGGTTCTTGTAGAGGGTCACATCGCCCCGTGTAGGTGCGGCCCTGGCACTCAATGGGATAATGCCGGTAGCGCCACCGATCAGGGCGGCTCCACCCACCCCGCCAACAACAATGGTCAGTGCTGTTCGGCGGCTTAGCTTGTATTTCGACATTTCCATGAACTTCCTCCTTCACCTGCGACTTGCCGGATTGCCCAACTGCGGTCAGCCCTTTTTCTCTGGTCCGGGCGTTGCCGGCGTGTCCTGCATCATGCTTTCCATCATCCGGTTGCAGTTCTCGACCATTCGCTTCATCTGCGCAGCGTTTTCGCCGCTCATCATTCCCATCATCCCGCCATCGCGATGCCCCATCATTCCGCTCTCGGGCTGGCCGGTGCGCTCAGTTGGCTTACCGGGTTCTTGGGCGAGAGCGATGGAGGCTGCGGTGCCGAGGCCCAGGCTCAGCACAAAGGCCGTCGTCAGCAGTGTTGATTTCAACATCTCAGTTCTCCTTTGGTCTGGTTGTCGGTTCATTTCACGGTAAGCGGTGTTGTCAGGCCACGACCTGCAGCTGAGGCATGAGTGGGTAAGCCGAGGGCATCAGCTCATCGAGCCGGGTCTGCGGGTGGCCGTTGACGATGCGGCTGATGACGTCGGCGAGATAGCT
>Ga0185299_10006477_pt1 | contig 12423 bp, 11 predicted proteins | sample PaiPotPPA55metaG_FD_128002 | JGI IMG/M metagenome (GOLD analysis project Ga0185299, IMG submission 128002) | Iron sulfur acid spring bacterial and archeal communities from Banff, Canada, to study Microbial Dark Matter (Phase II) - Paint Pots PPA... ...
TCGGTACCTGTGATCCGTTGGCCGGGTAAGAGATTCGTGGACACGAGGCGGCCGATGTGAAATCCCGCATCCGGAGTACCGCAGGGTGATGCGGGATTTAGCAGCCGAGCGCAGCGCACACAAGCCCGGCCCGGGGGTGGTGTTCTCTCCTCGGTCGGGCAGGCGAAGCCCTATCAGGGTTCTGCCGGGGGTGCAACCGGCGAGCCGCCAACCGATCAGCAACGCGAGCCACCGCCGGTTGCACCCCCGGCAGGTTCCTGATCGCCTCAGGTGCCCGGGCGAGGAGAGAACACCACCCCACACCCGACCACCCCAAAACCCCAGCCCGACAAGCCAGATCACTCTCCGAGAGAGGGCCCGCCGGAGGCAGCAGTTGACGTTGACGTTGACTTTCATCACCGAGCTAAACCGCAAGGCGCAGCGGCGATATTGATAGCTGGGGATAGCGTCCACGGAGCGGATCGCTAGGTGAGTCGTTCTGAGACGGCCTGGTGTAGGTCTACTAGCTCATGCATGCCCTGCTCTACGCGCCAGATCACGTAGGCGGCGTCGACTGCTCGTTGGGCTTCTTCGGGGCTGGCTGACTCGGCGTCGGACAGCTGCAGCAGAATGCGCTGGGAGGCCTGCTCGATCTCGTGCCAGGCGGACTTGAGGCGTGCGTCCTGCTCGCGGAGGAGGGTCATGTCGATCGACATCTTCGTTACCTTTCGTGGTTGTGCTGATTCCTAGAGTGATAACGTATGGTCAGGTGGGCTGGTTCCCGGGGTTGGAAAGTCTTAGGGCGAGGTTTCGGAACTTGGACGGCAACCTTTTTGGCTTGGCGGCGACCTAAGTGCGTGTGCTGCGACTGGGCGGCGCGACGGTGGAGAAGGAGCCGCGTACCCATGAACCTCGGCAAGAGCCTGAGCCTCAAGGAACGATTCCGTCGGCATCCGCGCCGATATGTGGCCGTTGGGGGCGGCGTTATCGGCCTCGTGATGGTCGCGGCGGCTGCGGGGATGGCGTCGGCTACGGGGGCGTCGTCTTCGGCTACGGTGTACAACTTCGGGTCGGGGTACTCGGCGATTGACGGGACGTTTACGTCGGTCGGGGCTAACTGGGTTGAGCCGACCGCCACGTGTGACGGGGGCGATCAGCAGACTGGGTTCTGGATCGGGCTTAGTGGCACCGGCACGATTGCGCAGCTTGGTACGGCTGCGAATTGCAACGGGGACGCGCCGGACTACTACTCGTGGTGGGAGATGTATCCGGCCGCTGGTGTGCCGACTAGCAATGTGACCGAGCCGGGCGACCACATGCATGCCACGGTGGTCTACAACGGCTCCGGCTCGTTCACCATGGTGCTTAAGAACGTCACTCGGGGCTGGACTATGACCGAGGACAAGACTCAGGTCTCGACTGGCGGGACGCCGATCTCGGCGAACGTCATTGTGGAGGCGAACTCGGACGCCGGTGCGGCCGGGTCTTCGGGCAACGTTACCGATTTCGGCAGCGTGACCTTCTCCGGCGCGACGGTCAACGGGTCGCCGCTCGGATCCTTCCAGCTGTGGACGGGGAACCTGGCGGACATGCGGGGCGTGCAGGAGGACAGTGTCTCGGGGTTGCAGGGCGGGCGTAAGTTCACGGCGACTTGGTTGAGCAACGGGTAATTCCGCGCGTTTGGTGTGAGGGGTCGGTCTTGTGTTGGCTGGGGGCCGGACCTTCACATCGTGGGGGTGGGGGCCATCTTCGGGGGGCTCGGAGCGGCTACGTCCAGCGCCGCGTTGAGTGACTCCAGGTAGCCCTGGCTGGTGTACGTCGCGCCGCTCACCGTGTGCAGGTCGGTGCTCTGCTGGCTCAGCACCTCGCTGCGCAGCACGGCGGCGGCGTGCTGGGAGTCGAGCCACGAGTGGTTGTTGTCGTGCGGCAGCTGCACCGCCTGGACGGACACGATCCTCGTGCCTACGCACGTCACCTGGACCTGTACAAGGCCGTGGGCCAGCGCTATGGCCGGGCCGAGTGCGGTTCGGGTGCCCTGTGTGGCGGACACGTTGGTGAGCTGGGCGGACTGCGTCGGCGCGTTCACCGCCTTGTCGATGACCACGACCGAGAGGACGGCGCCGGAGGCTATGACGCAGAGGACGAATTTTCGCATCGTAAGGAACTCCTGGCTGGGGGAGACGGTCAGGAATCTGATGTGAGAGGGGGGAAGGAGGAGAGGACGACTAGCGTGTGCGGCGGCACACGGAGGCGAGTGGAGCGGCGGTTGGGCCGGCGGGCCCGACTACCTGACTACACGGGGCTAGAAGTCGAAGAGTTCAGTGTGGATGTACGTGCGCTTCACGCCGGCGCGGCGCAGGTTTCTGATGGTGGCCGCGACCATGCCGGGGGAGCCGCAGATGAAGACCTCGCGTTCGCGCAGGTCTGGGATGGACTCGCGCAGTCGGAGAGGGTGCATCGGGTCGTCGCGGGCGGTCTTGCCGCGCTTGCCCAGGACGGGGAGGAACGTCAGTTTTCCTTGGCGCTGCATCCGCATGAGCTCGTCGACCATCAGGAGGTCTTTTTCGGTGGATGCGCGTTGGGCGAAGATCACGTCGCGCTCGTTGCCGCCCAGCGACTCGGCGATTGCGCGCAGCGGGGTGACGCCTACGCCGCCGCCGACCAGCAGCACTTTCTTTCGGCGCCGGAGGTACGCGGTGAACGCACCGTAGGGGCCGTCTGCCAGTACGCGTTGGCCGGGCCGCAGTCTGCGCTTGAGGCGCCGGGTGTATGCGCCGACGCCCTTTACGGTGAGCCGCAGGGTGTTGTCGGTCGGGTGCGCGGAGAGCGAGAAGGGGTGGGTCTGGTACCAGCATCCGGGGGCGATGAACCGCCAGCGGAAGTACTGGCCGCCCTGCGCGTTCAGCCGGTCGATGTCGACGCCGGTGATGTAGACGCTGATCGTGTCCGGCGCCTCGGCCACGATGTGCGAGATTCGCAGGCGGTGCCTCATATGCCGTTTCAGGGGCAGGTAGAAGCGGTGGTACACGACGGCCACAGCCACCGCCACGTTGATCACGGTCCACGTGTCGCGGGCGATCATGTTGCGGGTGAACTGGGCTCCCATGGCGATCTCGTGGCTGAATGCCAGCACTCCGGCGGGATACGCGACGAGGTGGATGGCGTGCCAGCGCTCGTAGCCGAGCCTTCGGCGGATCTTGCGGATCGAGCTGAGGCCGAGGCCGAGCAGCAGGAGATAGGAGATCGTGGCGATCAGCACATCCGGATAGGTGCGCAGGATGCCGATCAGCACGGTGGGCACCGGCGCGCCCAGGCTGAGCGAGTAGCCGATCAGCACGAAGGTGACGTGCATGGTGAGCAGCATCATGAGATAGCCGCCGAGGTAGCGGTGCAGCGAGGCCAGCCAGGAGCCGATCCGGCGCTCCAGCCAGGGCAGCCGCGCCATCAGCGCGACCTCGATCAGCAGCAGGTATCCACCGAGCAGCCCGGTCAGCTGGGCGCCCATGATGAGTTCTTCGGACAGGTTCTGTACGCGCGCGGCGGGGGTCTGCACCCACCACAGGGTGAGTATCTCCACCCCGCCGCCGAGACCCAGCAGGATCAGCAGCGTGCTGAGCGCCAGCCGGGAGAGGAAGGGCCTGCCGGACTCGCGCAGGGCCTTCGCGTGTGGGTTCGGGAAGGTGCGCACGAACGGGTATATGTCGCCGGTGGTCTCGGTCGCCCGCGGAGCGGAACCGGCCACCGCCTCTAACGGACTCGGGCTGGTGTCCATAGCACCGCAGTAAACCCGTCCGGATGCAGTGATCGTGACTTTTTAGCCAAACACTCGTGCGGATTTGGCGAATCCTTGCCGGGGCCGGTCCATACCCGGCCCCCGGCCTTACACTGCGTTCCAGCTTTTAGACTGAAGAAGGGCTGGTCTTCAGGTGTCTTTCAGAATTCGTTCGTCAGGCCACGAACTCGGTGGTGAGGGTGATGCTCGGCACGCCCTTGAGCGCCGCCGAGACCGGGCAGCCCTCCTTGGCCGCGTTCGCGAAGTCCACGAACTGCTCCTCGGTCAGGCCGGGCACGGCCGCGCGCACCGCGAGGCGGATCGCGGTGATGCCGGTGCCGGGCTGGAAGTCCACCTCGGCCTTGGTGTCGACGGTGGTGGGCGGGGTGCCGTTCTGCGCAAGGGCGTGCGAGAGCGCCATCGAGTAGCAGGTGCTGTGCGCGGCCGCGATCAGCTCTTCGGGGGACGTGAGGGCGTGGGCGTCACCCGAACGGGCCTTCCAGTCCACGTCGAACGTGCCGGCGTGCGAGGAGTCGAGGGAGACAGCGCCCTTGCCCTCGAGCAGGGGGCCTTCCCAGTGCGCCGAGGCCTTGCTGGTGGCAGTCGCCATAGGATCCGCTCCTTGATGCGTGGTGATGATTCTCCGTCAGCCACGATCCTACGTCGGCGACCCCGCTCCGGCGCGTCAGCCGCTCACCTTCCGCAGCACGTAGATCCCGTATGAATCGCTCCACACGACCGCGTAGACGGTACCCGGATGGCGCTGTTCGACGAACTGGATCGGGTCGCTGATCGTCTGGGCGAAGCCCGAGGCCACGGTGTCGAGGACGACGTACTGGACGGCCGGGTTGCCGACGTTGCCGATCCAGAAGGCGTCGTCCTTGGCGGCCAGCGGCGCGATCACGTTGATCGTGCCCTCGACGGTGACGTTCGAGGGCACCAGCGAGACGGCGTGCCGCAGCTCGGAGGTGCGCGCGTCGAAGCTGAACGTGGTCGGGCTGAAGAACTGGTTGAAGGCGAACTGCGGCACCATGGCCACGACGGCGGCCATCATCGCGACCGCGCCGTGCCGGCCCATCGCCTGGCTCACGGTGTACGCCCAGCGGCGCCACCAGGGGGGAGATACCGCGTCTTCGGAGTCTTCGTCGGCCGGCAAACCTGGTGGCTCGGCCCGGCGGGCGCGGTCGATGGCGTCGATCGCCGCGATGCACAGGACCGGCATCAGCACCGCGTTGTAGTGGAACGCCGTGCCCCAGAAGCTCGAGTCCGTGGAGATGAAGCGCAGTCCCAGGTTGGGCACGATGAACAGGCCGAGCGGCGAGCGCAGCGCGGTGAAAGCGACCACCGAGAGCAGCAGGAAGACCAGCTCGATCTTCGTCCCGGCGCTGTTGGCCGCCGAGTCCCACAGGCAGCTGACCGCGTTGCCGTGCGCGACGGTGCCGGTCGTGGTGCCGACGCAGCTGTTCTTGCTCCAGTACTGGTAGACGTGCTGCGGGTTGAAGTGCGGGATGATCCAGTAGATCGCCAGCAGCGAGCCGGCCGTGCCCATCGCCGCGACGGCCGCGCCGAGCTTCATCCGTCCGCGCAGGATGACGGCGACGCCGATCGGCAGCACGAACGTCAGCCCGATGTCCTCCTTGCACAGCAGTAACAGGAAGCAGCAGACGACCATCGTGCGATGCCGGTCCTCCAGCATCGCCCAGAGCGCGAAGGCCAGCAGCGGCACGGCGAACGCGATCTCGTGGAAGTCGAAGTCCACCGCCTGCGCGACCCCGAAGGACAGGCCGTATGCCACACCCACCGCGTACGCGGCGCCGGAGCCGATCCGCTCCCGGCCCAGCCAGACGATCGGCACGGCCGCGACCGCGAACAGCGCCGCCTGCCCGACCAGCAGCGTGACCGGGCTCGGGAAGAGCAGGAAGAACGGCCCGAGCAGCGCGAGGATCGGGTGGAAGTGGTCGCCGAGCAGGTTGAAGCCGGGCGCCAGGATGTCCACGACCGGCGCGTGGAAGTGCGCGTACTGCTTGACCGCCTCGGTGAAGATGCCCAGGTCGTAGGAGCCCGGTGCGGCCCGGTAGTACCGGGATATCGAGTCGGCGCAGTAGACCAGGAACAGGCCTAGGGCTAGTAGCCACGGACCCCAGATGGTTGTGGTGGACCGTTCTGACCGATTGATCCGTGGAAAACGCACAGGGGGCAGGGTACCGGCTGAGTCTGTGAGCAAGAATATGCTTCGTGGATCTCACTGAATTCGACCGCTTGTTCACTGACAGTGGTCGTGAGTTGTTGGATGAGCTAGCCGCGCTGCCGACCGCGGTCGATCCGCTGACCGCCGCGACCCGGCTGCGGACGCGCTTTCCGGCGGAGTTGGTGGCGACGGCGCTGACCCAGGACCGGCTGCGTCGGCGGGCGGTGGCGAAGTTCGGTGAGCAGGCGCGCTCGATGTATTTCACCGAGGCGGGGTACGAGCAGTCCACCCGGGTCGGCGTGGCGCGGTTGCGGGCCGAGCGCTTCGCGGCGGCCGGGGTGAGCTGCGTGGCGGACCTGTGCTGTGGGATCGGCGGGGACGCGCTGGCCTTCGCCGCCGCCGGAATCAGGGTGCTGGCCGTGGACCGGGATCCGGTGACGTGTGCGGTGCTGCGGGCGAACGCGGCGGCGCTCGGGCTGGCTGAGCTGATCCGGGTCGAGTGCGGCGACGTGACGAGTGTGGACCTCGACGGCTGTGACGCGGTCTTCCTGGACCCCGCGCGACGCGGCGAGCGGGGCCGCGTCTTCGACCCCGACGCGTATTCGCCGCCGTGGTCCTTCGCGGTCGGGCTGGCCGAGCGGTTCGACGCGGCCGGCTTCAAGGTCGCGCCGGGGATTGCGCACGAGGTGATCCCCGGGTCGGCGGAGGCGGAGTGGGTCTCGGACGGCGGGGACGTCAAGGAGGCCGGGATCTACTTCGGGCCGCTGCGTACCGCCGAGCGCCGGGCCACGCTGCTGCCGGGGCCGCACACGCTGGTTTCCGCAAGGCAGGGGGATCCCGAGCCCGGCGAGATCGGCAGGTACGTGTACGAGCCGGACGGCGCGGTGATCCGGGCGCGGCTGATCGGCGAGCTGGCCGGGCGGCTCGGCGCGCGCACCCTCGACGCGACGATCGCCTACCTGACGGCGGATCAGTACACGCAGACGCCGTTCGCCTCGGCCTACGAGGTCACCGACGTGCTCCCGTTCACCGTGAAGAAGCTGCGCGCGCTGGTCGCCGAGCGGGGTTACGGCACGCTGGCGATCAAGAAGCGCGGCGCCGACGTCGACCCGGCTGCGCTGCGCCGGCAACTGCGGCCGAGCGGGCCGACGACGAACGCCGCCACGATCATCGTGACGCGGCACCTCGGTCGGCACGTCGCGCTCGTGGCACGCGAGATGTCCACGGCGACGACGGACGCTGCTGCGCGGACTTAGGCTCGAGTGTCGGCAAGGTCAGGTGCACCTGGAGCCCGCCGAGTGGCGAACGGTCCGTGTGCAGCGTGCCGCCGACCCGTTCGGCCAGCTTGTGCACGATGTCCAGGCCGAGGCCGGTCGAACCCGCGGCCCCGGTGCCCGCGCCGCGCTGGACCGGCCGGTCCGGCTCGGCCAGGCCGGGGCCGGCGTCGTCGATCAGCACCGCGACCGTGCCGTGCCCGTTGTGCACGGTGACCTGGAAACCGGTGCCCTCGGGCGTGTGCCGGAAGATGTTGCCGAGCAGCGTGTCCAGCGCCGCGCCGAGCTCCTGCGCGGAGACCGCGACCGCCGCAGGTCCTGAGGGGCCGAAGAAGCGCCAGGCCCGGTCCTGGTCCTCGGCCAGCGCGGACCAGAAGGAGATCCGCTCCCTGGCCACCGCGCCGACCTCGCAGACGGCCGAGGTCAGCTGGGTGCTCGCGCCGCTCTGGTTGCCCGCGCGGGCGGCCCGGATGATCTTGTCCACCTCCTGCTCGAGGCGGGCCACCGATTCTTGCGTCTGCCGCGCGGCCTGGCCCTCGCCGAGTGCGGCGGCGTTCAGCCGCAGGGCGGTCAGCGGGGTACGCAGCCGGTGCGAGAGGTCCGCGACCATCTCGCGTTCGGCGGTGATCAGCTGCACGACCCGGTCGGCCATGGCGTTGAAGGCATCGCCCGCCTCGGCCAGTTCGCGCGGCCCCTGCGCCTCGACCCGCACCGACGTGTCGCCCTCGCCGAGTTGTCGCGAGGCGTCCGCGAGGTGGCGTGCCGAGCCGACGACGCGGGTCGCGAGACGGTCCGCGACCAGCGTCGAGCCGAGCACGAGCACCATGGCCACCACGCTCAGGCTCAGCCAGGCGTCGACCAGGCCGTGCGTGCTCGCCGAACTCGGCAGGTAGACCTCGATCAGGCTGGTGCCGGACCTGAGCAGCTCCGGCTGCACCAGCTCCTCGCCGCCGGGGACGGACAGGGTCGTCGCCCGGCCGCTCTGCACGACGTCGGCCAGCTGGGTCGCGCTCGCGTGGTTGGTGCCGAGCCGCGTCAGATCCGGCAGCTGGATGCACACGTCCTGGCCGCCGCTGAGGGTCGCCAGAGCGTCGCGCAGGTCTGATTCGCTGGTGGTGACCGCGAGCAGCGGCTCGAGCGCGGTGATCCGCGACTCGGCCTGGTTCTGCGCGTTCTGCGCCGCCAGGTGCTCCATCGCGATGCCCAGCGGGACCAGGAAGGCGAGCGCGATCATGCTGGTCACCGCGAACGCGACCCGGGCCAGCGCCCAGCGCATCCCCGGTGGTCGGCGCTGGCGGCCGATTCCCGCGCCGAGGCTCACGGCCCCGGCTCGATCGACGGTTCGATCAGCCGCACCCCGACCCCGCGCACGGTGTGCAGGTAGCGCGGCCGGCTGGCGCGTTCGCCGAGCTTGCGGCGCAGCCAGGACAGGTGCACGTCGATCGTCTGGTCGTCGCCGTAGGGCAGCTGCCAGACCTCGGAGAGCAGTTCGCGGCGGGTGACGACCTCGCCGGGCCGGGCCGCGAGATAGGCCAGCAGGTCGAACTCGCGGCGGCTCAGGTCGAGCCGCTTGCCGTCGAGCTGCGCCTGGCGGCGGCGCGGGTCGATCTCCAGGCCGCCGACCCGCAGCACCGAGGGCTGGGTCCCGGCCCCGGCGCGGCGCAGCACGGCCGCGATCCGGGCCGCGAGGTGTGCCGCCGAATAGGGCTTGACCAGGTAGTCGTCGGCCCCGGCGTGCAGCAGCCTGATGATCTCGGCCTCGTCGTCCCTGGCCGTGGCGATGATCACCGGGACGCCGGTGACCGCGCGCATCATCTTCAGGGCCTCCGAGCCGTCGAGGTCCGGCAGCCCGAGGTCGAGCACGATCACGTCGCCGGGATCCCTGGTGGCCTCGCGCAGGGCGGCCAGTGCGGTTCCGGCGCTGCGAACGCTATGCCCGAACTCGGACAATTGCCGTATCACGGTGCTGCGGATATCCGGGTCGTCTTCGACAAGCAGTACGCGGGCCATAGTGTGGCAACCTAACGGATCGACCGCACCTCGCCAATGGATGCGAACGCGCGGTGGGTCTGGTGCCGCGGCACCGGGATGGAGGTCGGCGAACGTGTCGAAGCGGGCGGTGTACGCGGTCCTGGCCTGGGCCGCGGCGACGACCACGGCGATGGGCGTGGTCTGGGCCGGGCTCGATTCGGTGCTGCCCACGGCGACCGCGGGGCCGCACGTGGCCACCATCGCCGTCTGGCCGGTGCAGGACGCGGCCTCGGCCGGCAGCGCCACCACGTCCGTCATCGCGCCCGGGACCACCGTGACCTCGGCCGGCCCCAGCCCGACCGCCGGGCGTACCGCGAGCCCGGTCGGGGGAGCCCCGTCGGCCGCCGCGGCCACCTCGTCCGCCGCCAAAACCGCGCCGAGCGTCGCGGTCACGACCTCGGCCGCGTCGACCGCTACCGCTACCGCGACCGCGTCGAGCGGCACCGAGCGGCAGTACGTCACCGCCGGCGGCACGGCCGTGCTCACGCTGTACGCGAACAGCGCCACGTTCGACGAGGCGATCCCGGCCGCCGGTTTCTCGGCCCGAACGTGGACCAACACGGACATGCTCGAGGTCGAGTTCTCCCCGTCGGACGCGGGCACCGTGTACGAGGTGATCGCCACCTGGAACGGCACCTCCCCTCAAGTCAGCACATACGCCGTCGGCGGTTGAATCCTCCCGCGCCGAGCCCCGGGAATCGCGCTTATCCGGAACCGCCCGGCCGCGCCTTAGCCGGTCTTAGGGCGGGGTTAATGAAAGAGGGCTGTGACCCTCCGCGCAGGTGAGTACGGTGATGAATCAGTCCAGACCGCGCCCACCGGTCTGGACCACAGACCTCGGCCCTCGGCCGTCTGCTCATCCACCGGAGGACCTTCATGGGCTCTCACGCCTCTACTCCCGCCCCCCGCCCGGACGCTCAGTCCGCGCCTCGCCGCGCCCCGCGGCTGACCCGCGGCAAGCTCACCGCGGCCGGCGTCTGCGCCACGCTCGCCGTGGTCGGCGGCGGCTTCGCGCTGGCGGGCGGCGCGAACGCGGCCGTGCCCGCCGCGTCGTTCAGCGCCAACGCCTGGTCCGGCGGCTACACCGGCACCTACACCGTCACCAACGACACCGGCTCGGCCGTCAGCGGCTGGAAGGTCGTCTTCACGCTGCCGTCCGGGACGAGCATCAGCTCCCTGTGGAGCGGCACGGAGACCGCGAGCGGCCAGACGTACACGGTGGCCAACGCCTCGTGGAACGGCACCCTGGCGGCCGGCGCGAGCACCACCTTCGGCTTCACGGCCGCCGGTACCGGAGACCCGGAGAACTGCACGATCAACGGAAGCGCCTGCGGCGGAACGAGCACCGCGCCGACGACGCCCGCGTCCTCGCCGACGCCTACCCCGACCGTCAGCGTCACGACGTCCTCCCCGGCCTCCTCGTCGCCGACCGCGACGAGCACCGGCACCTCGACCTCCTCGGGCAGCTTCGGCAAGTTCTCGCCGTACGCCGACCTCTCGCTCTACCCGCTCTACAACCTCAGCTCCGCGGCCTCGACCGAGGGCACGAAGTTCTTCAACCTCGCGTTCATCACCGAGGGCGGCGGCACCTGCACGCCGGAATGGGCCGGCGTCACCCCGATCACTGACTCCTCGATCACCAGCGACATCGCCGGTCTGCGGGCCGCGGGCGGCGACGTGCGGGTGTCCTTCGGCGGCGAGGCGGGCACCGAGCTCGCGTCGGAATGCTCCTCGGCCTCGTCGCTGGCGGCCGCGTACCAGTCGGTGATCAAGCAGTACTCGCTCACCGACATCGACTTCGACGTCGAGGGCGCGGCGATCGCGGACACCAGCGCGATCAACCTGCGCGACCAGGCCATCGCGATCCTCGAGGGCGAGGACCCGGGCCTTCAGGTCTCTTACACGCTCCCGGTGCTGCCCAGCGGCCTGACCAGCCAGGGCGTGGCGCTGCTGCAGAACGCCAAGGCGGACAACGCGAACATCGCCGCCGTCGACGTGATGGCGATGGACTACGGCAGCTCCTTCCCCGGCGACATGGCGACGCTGGCCGAGGACGCCGCGACCGCGACCATGCAGCAGGTCCAGTCGGTGTGGACGAACCTGAGCACCGCGCAGGCCTACGCGAAGATCGCCGTCACCCCGATGATCGGTGTGAACGATGACAGCGCGGAGATCTTCACTCTCGCCGACGCCGGTTCGCTGGCGGCCTGGGCTAAGACAGAAGGCCTGGCCTGGCTCTCGATGTGGTCCGCGACTCGGGACAGCGAGTGCTCGGGTGGCGCCCTGACCTACGCCTCGGCGACCTGCTCTTCGGTGGTCGAGTCGGCCGGCGGCTTCGGCAAGGGGCTGGGTCAGTACTGAGATTCGGTACTACTGAGTCTCAGTACTGAGTGAGTGAGGTTCGAGCGGAGCCGGGGAAGGTGCCCGGCTCCGCTCAGACCTTCGCGGTGAACCAGCGGCCGTCCTCGGTCAGGATTCGGTCGAGCCGCAGGTCGGCCAGTGCGAGTACGCCGGGAAGGGCCTCGTCGTCCAGGTCCTGGGCCGTGAACTCCTGTTCCCACACGGAATCGCCGAGCTGGTAACGCATCCTGGCGTGCAGCAGGTCCGGGCCCGGCCGGTCGAGCACGGTGAGGCTGGTACGCAAGGGACCGTCTTCGTGCTCGAAGTCGGTGGCCTCGCGCAGCCAGCCGGGCTCGTGCCGCTGGAGGATCACGACGCCCTCGGGAGCGAGGTGGCGACGGCAGGCTTCTAGGAAGTCCGTGCGCTGTTTCACGTCCGGCGTGTTGACGAGGTGTGAGGGCAGCAGCACGGCGTCGAAGCGTTCGGCCAGTCGCAGCTCCTGGATCGAGGCTTGTACGGTCTCGATCCCCGACGCCGCCGCGAGCATCTCGGCCGACTCGTCCACGCCGACGACGCGGTGGCCGAGCGCGGCCAGCGGCGTGCTGATCCGGCCGGTGCCGCAGCCGAGTTCCAGCACGCTCGCGCCGGCGGGGATCGCGGCGTGCACGATCTCCGGTTCGCCCGTCGCCGTTATCCGCGCGTAGAAATCCACCGCGCAGCCGTCCGGCGTGATCACGCCCGGCCCCGAACCACTGCTCATCGCTGACTCCTGTCTATGCCCGCAGCGCGCGACGTGGCCGCCCGAACTGCGGTGTCCCGGCCTTCGAGCACGGAACGGA
>Ga0185299_10006478_pt1 | contig 12423 bp, 9 predicted proteins | sample PaiPotPPA55metaG_FD_128002 | JGI IMG/M metagenome (GOLD analysis project Ga0185299, IMG submission 128002) | Iron sulfur acid spring bacterial and archeal communities from Banff, Canada, to study Microbial Dark Matter (Phase II) - Paint Pots PPA... ...
CCACAAACTGCATTCTCTCATCTGTCACCGAACACTCCTTCCAAGGCATCGCTCCCTCCCCCTAAAGGGAGGAAGTGTCACCCATGTGTCCGGTACAAACCGTCACCTATGTGTCAGGCCGCTCATTTTAAGTTCCAACTTCACAATTAGTTGACTTTTGCCGTTTCCCCGTTTTGCTCCAACTTGAGAACACTTGAGAACAAAACGTTTGAGACCTGCTCCACTGCGCGTCTTTGAGCTTCTGGCTGGCCACATCAAAACAAATCTTTGTGGGCAAGCTGAACGGTGAATTGTGGGCAAGCGAAAGAACGAATTGTGAGGTGCCGTTTCGACGGGAATTTGGGCAACGGTGGAACGAGAGAGTTTTGGGCAGCCTGGTTTGAACGTTGGCCTATTTCTTGATGGCCTTGTGGTCTTGGCTGCCTTGGTGGAGGACCAAGTGCGTTACTTGGCCCTTGTCGTTCTTGAAGAATTCGATTTCGGCGTCTACGATTTTCGGAAAAAACATTTTTTCCGACTCGGCAAAAATAGGCACCTCGGGCTGGCCGGTGATCTGGGTTATAAGTTGGTCCCCCTTGAGGCTGACCACCATGACAAAGTTTGGTTGGAGTTCGTAACTGCCCACGTACTCCGCAAGAAGGTTCGTCGGCACCTTCACTTCTTTTCGCTCCGAAATCAACACAACCTTCTCGCCGTGCGCCACAGCAGCCATTTTCGTCGCGATGCCGTCCGGAGCCCCTTCCTTGAGGTTGGCCAGTACCACCACGGTCAACTTGTCGTCCGGATAGTACGCCAATTGCGTATTGAAACCTTCGATTCCGCCGCCGTGCTCGATAACCTTGTGTCCGCTCACGATTCTTACACCCAAGCCGCACGCATAGTCTTGCTTGAATGGGGTGGTCATCTTTTCGAATGAGGTGGCGGACAGCACCTTCCCACTAAACAGGCCTTGCTCCCATCTCAACAGGTCTTCAGTGGTTGAGTACAGCGCGCCAGCCGAGAACGGAATGCTCATGTCGATGTAGCCGGCATTCACCGGGCCGTTGTCGCTAGGCGTATAACCAGTCGCCCGGCGCTGCATGATTGTGCGGTGTGAATCGTAGCCAGAGTCCTTCATTCCCAGCGGACTGAAGATGTTTTGCTGTACAAATTGCTCGTAGGTCTGGCCGCTGATCTTTTCGATCAGGTACCCCAGCAAGACGTAGCCCGAATTGCTGTAGTTCCACTTTTCGCCGGGTTGGAACTCCAGCGGTTTGTCGCGAAACCGGGCCACAAGCTTTTCCGGAGTGGTGGGAGCCGTTTCTGTCGAAGCGTAGTCGGGAAAACTGGTGAAGTTGGCAATTCCTGAAGTATGGGTAAGCAGATTATAAATGGTCACCTTGTCCCAAGCTGCAGGCGCGTCAGGGATATATTTCTTCACCGGGTCATCGGTTTTTAGTTTGCCACGCTCTTCGAGCAACAGAATGCTGGCAGCCGTGAACTGTTTGGTGATAGAACCCAATCGGAACTTGGTTGTTGGAGTGTTGGGGATATTCCATTCAAGATTGGCGAACCCATATCCCTTGTCGAACACAGTAGTCCCGCCGCGCGCCACCAGCACCGAGCCCATAAACTGTTTATCAGAAACGTAGGATTGCACGACCTGCTCCATCCGGGGAAGGTTGTCTTGGGCGTATAATCGGGTGCTAAAGGCCAGCCACGAGGCAGCCAAAACCAAAATCATTGCTATTCGCTTAGTCATGGTTGCTCCTGATGCCCCTAAGTAGAGACGCGGGATCGATCCTTAATGTTTCCCACTTAATTTTCGGCGGCCGAGCCTGTTTTAGGCACGAGAAAGATCTTCTGTTGCATTCTCATCCACCCAGCGGGAGATGAAAGTGGCGAACAGTTACCTCCTGCTCCACCAGACGATGGTGACACCGAGGCAGACGACGGCGATTCCGATCCACCGATTTCGACTGACGCTTTCACCCAAGAAAGCTTTCGCACCAAATGCTCCCGCAGCATAGCTCAGGGCGCTGACCGGCACCACAAAGCTCACTTCCTGAAATGAGAGAATAGCTAGAAGGGAGAAGAATCCCAAGCTCATCAGTGCGATGCCTAGCCACATCCACGGCAACCGCATCGATTGCAGAACGAAACTCAGAATGGCTTTGGGACTAAAGTCGTGGACTTCTCCGATACTCTTCATAGCACGACTTACGCATAGTTCTCCTGCTGTTCCGGCCACAACAATGAAAAAGAAGAGGACCGCTTCACGCACGCTTAGGTGCCCCTGTTGTGCTTGGCGAGGTCCGACCTACGACAAAAACACCCAAACAGATCACAGCGACACCAAACCAGCGCAACGGGGAGATCGCTTCCCCAAGAATAAGGTAACTCAGCATGGTGACCGAAACGTAGGACAGGGACGTAGCAGGTTGTACATAACTGTAGTCTGCCCAGGTCAGCAACAGCATGTGAACGATAAAAAAGCCTAGTAAGCAGGCAACGCCCAACCAGATGTAACTGGACATCAGTACCCTAGAAGCGATTGGGACGAGATCTAGAATTCTCTTCGAAGGTAGCGGCCCGACGCTTTTCATCGCCTTGCCAAGAAATACGTTTCCAAGGGGTCCCAAAATGATGCTGATCACAATAAGGGGAATCGTTTTCAGTTGGAGTCTGCGAGTATGCGTCACGTGTCTACTTCATTTAAGAGTTCAGAATTGCACAAAACCAGCACAACAAAACGTCCCATAGATTGGCAAAATCCTCCAGAAGATTCGAGCGAAATTCAAGTCCGGCGAAAAGCAGTGCCCTTCTAATCTAATGGACTTTCCGCGAAGTGTCAGATCGCATGTGCTAGTATCCGGGATGTCAGATTCCTGGTAAAGAAGGCCGGTGGCATTCGTGAATTTTCTTGATCAGGATAGAATCTCAGGGCGGAGCCGGAATTTAGGATAAGGGCAACTCGATTGCTGTTCTGCTGTATGGCAGAGTTCAGGTTCAATTTCCACTGGCCGCACTAGAATCAGGAATGAGGCGCCGTGCCCTCAAAGGTCTTAGAGTACGTTATCCTGTTCGCGGCGGCGATTCCCTTTATCTTCTACCTTTTGGCAATCTACAGTTCCAGCCGATATTTCTGGCAGTCAAGAAATCAATTGAGAAAAAATCTCGATTTCACTCCTCCGTTAAGCAATCTCAAGCCGGTTCGCGGTTTAGATCCTGACGCTTATGAAAACTTTGCTAGCTTCTGTCGCCAGGACTATCCAGAGTACGAGCTCATTTTCTGCGTGACAGACCAGACCGATCCTTCGGTGCCGGTAATCCAGAAATTGATGCAGGACTTTCCGGAGCGAAAGATCCGGCTGCTCTACAGCGCCGGGCACACTGTCATCAACGACAAGGTCGCCAAATTGCGACTGATGGAACGCGAAGCCCAATACGAGTACCTTGTCATCAACGACTCCGACGTGCGCGTAGATAACGGATATCTGCGAAGAGTGGTTGAGCCGTTGCGCGATTCCCATGTCGGAGGGGTAACTTGTTTTTACGTATCACCGCGAGAAAGATCCTTCATCGATAAAATTCAGACGATTGGGATGATTTCGGATTTTTATGCGGGCGTACTGGTTGCATGGCAGCTTGACGGCGTACATTTCGCGCTTGGGCCGACAATGGTGTCGACGAAGCAGCGCGTCTCCGGCTTCGGGGGTTTTCAGGTGCTGGAAAACCGACCAGCAGACGATCTGCTCTTTGGGCGCCTGATTGCCGAACAAGGAGTTGAAGTAAAGCTGTTGCCGTACGTAGTGGAAACGGTTCCTGATTTCAAGGGAGTGCGTGAGTTTCTGGCGAAACGCGTGCGATGGATGACCGTGATGAGAGCCATGCGGCCGTGGGGGCACTTTGGCCTGCTTTTTACCTGGGGTCTGCCCTGGACAACGCTCGCGGTTTTGGCCCACCCCACGTTAGGCGTTGCCGCGGCCTATTGGGGTTCGTATCTAGTCTTTCGCGTAGCAATAACGTGGCTCATCGGAATCCAAGGGCTAAAACAGGCAGGACTTTGGGGGAAAATGCCGCTAATCCCGGTTTGGGATGCCATGGCGTTCTTAATCTGGCTGGTAAGTTTCACACGAACGTCCATCCGGTGGCGTGGCGTTGACTACAAGCTCCGAGACGGCCAATTTGTTTCGACCACAGATACGTTCGTTCCGGATTCCGCCACCAAAAGCGATTCCTAGAGCACAACACCTACAATCACTCTCGCTGCGGTGCGGGTGAACCGTCCGGCGTAGGTTTCAGCGGTTCTTTCCTTTACCGGACGCCACGCGGGACTCACCCGGCTGCGCCGCGCTCACAGAAATTCCAGTGGCGACGTTTGCTTGCAGCCGGCGCTCATTACGTGGTTCACGCCAGTTCACTTGCGGGAGCATGATCGTGGGATCGACACGATCGCGATACTTCAGGGCGATATTCATCAGTGAATCGAGAAGAGATTCCGAGAGAAAGTGAGGTTGCAGGCCCAGATCAAGAAGCTTGGAGTGCTTCGCGTTGTAATAATGATGTTCGGCCTCGACACGCGGATCTGGAATGTGATCGATTTCCACCTTCATCCCGAGATCCTTCCCCGCTTCCTGCACATGCTTTGCGAGATCGAGAACGGAGAATTGTTCTGTAAATTGGTTATACACTCGACATTCGCCCTTGGCCGCAGGATTCAGACAAGCCAGTTCAATACACCGAACGGTGTCTCGGATATCCAGAAATCCTCGGGTCTGGCCGCCCTTCCCGTAGACGGTTAATGGCTGGCCGATGGCCGCCTGCACGCAAAAGCGGTTCAGAACCGTGCCAAACACTTCGTCGTAATCCAGACGATTGATCAAGGCTTCGTCCAAGCCTATTTCGTCCGTCATGGTGCCATAGACGACGCCTTGATTCAGATCTGTTGCGCGAATTCCCCAGACATTGCAGGCAAACATCATGTTGTGGCTGTCGTGCACCTTGGAGAGATGATAGAAAGAACCGGGTTGTTTGGGGAACGGTAAGAGATCGCTCCGCCCGTTGTGTTCGATACGGATGTATCCTTCTTCGATATCGATGTTTGGCGTCCCGTATTCCCCCATCGTGCCCAGCTTGATTAAGTGGCAATCCCGTTGCACCTCCCGAATTGCGAACAGCACATTTAATGTGCCCACAACGTTGTTCATTTGCGTGAACACAGCGTGCTTTCGGTCGATCATTGAATAGGGAGCCGATCGCTGTTCCGCAAAATGAATGATAGCCTCCGGCTCAAACTGCTTGGCCGTGGAGAGCAAAAAGTCATAGTCGGTTACATCTCCCACAAAAAGCTCGATGGATTTGCCTGTCAGGCGAGTCCAGGCCCTCAGACGGTCGCTCAGAGGGAGGATGGGCGTTAGAGTTTGCGCGCCCAGTTCGTGATCCCACTGGCGGCGCACGAAGTTATCCACAATTGCAACAGAGTGACCTTTCGCTGAAAGATAAAGCGAGGTCGCCCAGCCACAGTATCCGTCCCCACCGAGAACGATTATTTTCATACCTTCCCTTCCAAGAAAGCTCTATCTACCAATCCAGATCACATCAATTCGTTTCCGAACTTAGTTCCCAGTGAGAGCAAACTAAGTTCAGGTGCCCAGAAATGCATTAGCCAGGCCCATTCCTATTTGAAGCAGCGGCGAGCTTTTTCGTTTCAATCTAATTTGCCGATTCTATCTCAACATACCCGACTTCTGCTTCCTCAGGCATTTCTTCGTGGGGATACACGACGCGACGCATCCCAAGTAGGTAGATAACCAGGCCCAGTGAGCCTACAAGAACATTCCATAAACGGAGGCAGAGTAAGGCTTCCGCTCCGCCGCTCATTCCCGTCAATTTAAATAGAGTATTAAATGCCGTCTCTCCAACGCCGATTCCCCCGGGAGTTAAAGGCAGGCTATTCACCAAATGGCCGATCGGAGCAACCAGCGCAAGTCGCATCGAGAAAGAACCGGGATTGACGGCATGCAGACCCAAGGCCGTTACCAGGATGAGCGCCAGATTTGCCAGAAGCGAAAGAAGGAGTGCCGAGAACAACGCACCTTGACCCTTGCCGTGCACTGCCATTGCGTCCAGCACGCGAAGAGCAAGGCTCCTGACTCCCGGCCATCTACCCGATAGCCAGGCGACCCAGGAACGTGTGGGCACAAAAAACATGACCAGAGCCGCACCCACAAGCATCAATCCTGCCAGCAGGGCATCGAGATACAGAAGGCGCCTGAGCACGGAAACGGAGCGCAGCAGATCGGGAAAGAAAGGGGCAAACAAAAGAGGGAGCAGAACGAGTGAAAATAATCCAACGAGGCGATCCAAAATCAGAACTGTTGCGACCTCTGCACGTCTACCGTGATTCTCTCGGGTTGCATACACAAGCTTGGCAATATCTCCTCCCGCCGCACCGGGGAGGAACGTGGAGAAGAGAAACCCTATTAGGTTTAGTTGTATGGAATTCCCCAGAGAGAGAGACAGCCGCGCATTACGAAACAACAAGGACGCTCGAATGGACATCATGAAAATGTCCAGGAGCAACAATCCCACCGCCGCCACAGTTATTGGCCACTCATGAAGAAGCCGGATCAGGGAGGACAAATTGATCTGGCCCGATTTCCCAAGATAGGCAAGGATTCCTACGCCGATGGCCAGTCGCAGAACTAATAAAACCGTCTTTCGAAGGGTGCCCAGGTGGGCATTTGCGGCAGGCGTCTGCAAGGCGTCAGTGGGGAACATTGTTTCCTAGTGACGACGAAGGGAAAGAGGGTTCGACGGGCCGGATGGGCCCGGTTGGCGTGCTCGAAGAGCTCTTGGAGGCTATGTTGGTCAACAGGAATTTCCCTCCGCTAGTTGAAACAGTCTCGAACTGGTCTCGGCCGAGAACATCTTCGATGCGATCTACTCCATTCTGTGATGCTACCAAATAGTATCGATTCTTGCTGCTCCACAAGGTTTTGAATTCCGAATCGTTTATAAATACCGGCGGAGCGCCCGGCGCAGCCGCACCATATTCCAGATTATTGAACTTGCCGTTCAAAAGCAAAGGGTCTTGATTCGTATAGAAAATAACGGACGAGAATGTGTAGTAGTGGTGATCGACGATGAGCTTTCCCGGAGGCGCCGAAAGGAATGCGTTCGCCAATGGACGAGAAGAGAGGTAAGGATCGAAAACGACCAGTGCCAGCCTCGCTGCATGAAAAAATAGAACCATCATTAGTGCAGAAGCCAAAGAGGCACGGATACCGGACCAACGCAGGTTACCCACGGCTCCTATCAAAAATGCAGCCCCTGCGACGCATAAGGGCAGCCGAAGATAGGCAAAGGAATTGAATGTAAGATCTAGCATATGCCCGAGCGATAGGGTGTAAGCCGAAGGATGCTGGGATAACGCAGAGGAAATGTCTCCCGCAGTGGGCAGCTTGCGCACTGCAAAGGCAATGGCGATGGCCGTTACCGCAGCGATGGCGCTAATTCCTCCCAAAACGCGTGATCCTCGACGGATCCACTTGCCGTCCGCAGCCATGGCCGACCCGAGCTGAAGCGCCAAAGCCGGATAGCATGGCATTGAGTAATACTCTTGAGTCGTTGAAAAAGTGAAAAAGACGAGAATGAACCCCGCCCAGCAGAGCGCCAAGAGTCTGGTCTGTCCCGCGCGATCCACAGGTTTGAAAGAGAGCTGCTTGATCGCCGGCAAGTACACACTCCAGGGAAAGAGCCAAAGGAGGTGGAACACCCAAAAGTATAGCCGTGGAACCGTATTGTAATCGCGCGGATATCGCAGGTTAAGAAACCGCAAGAGTTGTTCATTTACGAAATAGAACCACAAGAATCCGTGGTACAAACCAGGACTGCTCTTAAGGGTCCAGGCAAAATAGGGGGGATTTCGCAGGGTGGCCAACACATGCCAAGGCGTGGCGATAAGCAGCACGATCAGGAGACCACTTATAGGACTCAGCCGCTGCCAGGTTCTCGGAGAAAACAGTTGTTTGGAAACGTAAAGATAGATCAGGGCCGCCGCGACCGGAAACACAACGCCAACCAGACTTTTGAGCAAAAGCCCCAGGCCCAGATTCGCTGCAAGAATGGCCGCCCAGAGTCGCGGGCGTTCTTCTTTCTCATCCAGGGCGCGCAAGAACGCCCACAGGGCAAAAGTTATGGTGAATGTAAGCATGACATCGGGGATCTGGATACGCGTGAAGAGAAATAATCCAACACACGTGGACATGCACAATCCCGCATAAAAACCCGCTCGTTTTCCAAAGCCCCACATGCCGAAAAGAGATACCAGGACTGCGAGAGCGATCGAGGCGAGCGCTACCGGAAGCCGACCAACCCAATCCGCGACGCCGAAAATCCTATCGAAGAGTGCTATTAACCAGTAAATTAACGGGGCCTTTTCCAGGTAGAGGACCCCGTCAAGTCGCGGTGTCACCCAATCGCCGCTCACCAGCATGGTCCTTGCGATTTGCACCTGAACGGCATCAACATCATCCATAAGAGAAGGCGGTGAGAGCACGCAACCGAGATAGATCGCGGTTGCGAATAGGAAAACGAGAATAACCAAGAACCAAGGCCGATCGAAGAGATCCTTCATTTGTCAGAGGCAGCTAAATCTTGACTTGCCATCTTTTCATCCACAAGAACAGTATGAGCAGACCCCAGAGGTGATATCCAACATTAATTTCCCGCTGAAGGTGGCGTTTCTTGAGTAGTTCGATGCCATCTCGACGGAAGAGTTGTCCGTACTCCGATAACCCGAAGTGCAAAGAATCTTCGAGCAACCCGCGAAGAGGCCCTCGAAGCCAATCGTGTGCGGGAATATCAAAGCCGATCTTTTTTCGTTTAAGGATGGCGGAAGGCAACTTATCTTTCATCAATTCCCGAAGGACAACCTTCTGCTTCGAGCCTCGGATCTTAAGATTGGCCGGTAGGCCCGCGGCAAATTCGACGATCCGATGATCCAGGAATGGCGGCCGGACTTCCACAGAATGAGCCATGCTCATGCGGTCACTCTTCGTCAGGATGTCGTCTGCAAGATAATATTTCTGGTCTAGCCAAAGGAATGGGGCCAGATCGTCATCAACTAAGGGTAAATTCGCCAGCCGACCCAGAATCTGGTCCAGGGTCCTAGGCAGCGGCTCATATAGCAGCGCGCTCATATCCTCGTCTGCAGACGTTCCGTTCCAATAGACGTGCGCGCGCTCAGGCGACATCAGGGATCCTTCGAGTAGCCGCTTCATTTTGTACTCGAGTCCGATCTTTTCGTCAGAAACCGGCCAGTTTCGCACTATGGAGAGGCCCGTTAATATCGCCGCGCGCGGAAGTCTTCGAAGGAGCCGAGCAATTCGGTTGGCACGATAGGTCACATACCCGCCTAAGAGTTCATCCGCGCCTTCACCGCTCAGTGCTACTGTAGTCTTCTCCTTGGAGAGCTTTGATAAAAACCAGACCGGCAACGCGCCGGCGTCCGCGCTCGGTTCATCAGAATAATAGGCGAACTCTTCAATTGCTCCTCTCAGATCAACGCCGGGATTCAAATCTAGTTCGTCGTGGTCCGTGCCATATTCTTGTACGACCCTCCGAATGTAGGACGATTCATCGAAACTGCGCCCATTGAACGAAATTGAGAACGATTTCAACCGGGAGGAATTTGTCGCCGCGGCGTAATGCAAGATCGAAGTGGAATCGATTCCACCGCTTAGCCAGACTCCTAGCGGCACATCGGAAAGCAAATGTTCTCGAATGGATTCGGCCAGAAGTGTGTCTAGTTGCTCTTTGGCATCTTCCAGCGATATTTCACGGATTTTCCCATACGGCAATTGCCAGTAGCTTTTGGTAGTAGTCTCGCCGTCCCTCCACTCCATCCAAGTGCCCGGGGGAACTTTTCGAATGCCATCGATGAGCGTCCAAGGACACGGAATGTAATTTAGCGAGAGGTAACAATCGAGTGCTTCACGACTCAGGTTTCGCTCGATTTCGGGATGGGTAAGAATGGCTTTAAGTTCAGACCCAAAATATAAATCCTCGCCCCTCTGTGAAAAATATAGCGGTTTGATCCCCATTCGGTCGCGCGCCAGAACAACGCGTTTCTGACACATATTCCAGACTGCGAAGGCAAACATACCTCGGAGCCGTGCTAAACACTCCGTATCCCATTGCAAAAATGCTTTCAGGAGGGTTTCCGTATCCGAGTGTGAAGTAAACCGGTGCCCCAATTTCTCGAGTTCCACTCTCAATTCGAGATGATTATAGATTTCGCCATTAAAGACGATTCCACATTCCCCGTCATTCTCAAGAATCGGTTGATTTCCGAGTTCAAGATCGATGATTTTCAGACGCGTAGCACCAAAGGAGAACAGGTTTGACGAGAAAATACCCTGCTGATCAGGTCCTCGGTGGAAGAGAGTTGCCACCACGTCCCGAATCCTTTCTTGCGGCGCCTTCGAATTTTTATGTGTAAATCCGGCTATCCCGCACAATTTGAGGCACCCTTCAAACAGTAGAGGTTTTCGAAATTTCTAGCTTCTCAACAGATGCTTTACGAGTTCCTGCCGGGAACTAGGAATACACCCCGTATCAAAAGGAAGGGGCCTACTATGGCAGAAAACCAAGGAAGCTGAAAGCTATCCAAAGCGATCCTGTAAGTCACAAGAACGATTCGCCCGCTTTCTCCCGTCTGATTGATGGATTCAAGACGCGTTACGTGATCGACATTCTAGCGAGCGTTCATCGGGTTGCCATTGAACCCTACCTACGGAACGCGTTTCAATGCCGTCAATCTGGATGCTTCCCGCTCGCCACCGGTACGAGCATCCGCTTCTTCACGCGATACTCCAGGCCGCGCCACTTGATCTTGTCGGAAAAAAATCCCACGAACCAAACCGCAGCGCTGATCGCGTCTCGGAACGGCACAAGCCAAAGTCTCGGCGTGACCATCTTGTCGCCCAGACCCCAGCTTCCGGCAGCCCAGGCGACGCTCAAACGCAGAACCACATACGACGCCAAATAGGACGCCGCGACGCCCATCCATCCCGCGGCTCCTGCCACCACCGCCGCCAGCATCGCCCACGGCAGGCCGTGCGTAAAAATCATCCCGGCATATCCCGCGGGCCGCACATTCCGCAATCCAATAGACCAACGCAGCTCATGAGTCAAAAATTCTCTGAGACTCTCCGCGGGGAAAACCATCCAAACAGGTCCTCGCATCAATTCAACGCGATATTCCTGGCGGGCGATGCGATTTCCCAGCTCGAAATCGTCCGAGTGATAGTTCACCATCGCTTCCCAACCGCCGATTTCCGCCAGGTGCTTCTTGGTCGTCGCCATCGTCCAGCCGAACGCGAATTGCATTTTCCCTTCTAGTTTGCGCGCGACGAGCGCGCTGGGCACCGAGTCTGCCCACATCCCGAGCATATCCAGATCCGCAGCAAGCGTGCCGCCGCCGGTGCAGCGGTAGAATGACGTGACTCCGCCCACGGCGGGATCGGCGAATGGCGCCGCAACTTCATGTAAATAGTCACGCTCCACGCGAACGTCGCTGTCCGTCATCACCAGCAGATCGTACCTGGCTTCCTTCACCAACCGGCAAAAACTGTTGATCTTGTTGTTTTCCCCAAGCCGCTCCACCGAAGTCACCAAGCGAATCCGCTGATGCGGAAAATCTCGCTGCAATTTCTCGATCACCGGGACAACCTGATCATTCGGATCGTCTACCGCGAAGATCATCTCGTATTCCGGATAGTTCAACCTGCAATAACTCGCGAAGTTCTCATACGCATCACTGTCTACACCTCGAACCGGCTTCAGGATGCTCGCCGGAGGCGCAAAAGCATCATTTCTTACCGGAAGTTTCCGCACCGTCCGGAAGTAATCCACAATGCAGTACAACTAGAGAAAGTAGTACATCAATGGCCCAGCCGCGAGGAACAGCACGATCAGACGCAAAGCCGTCAGCACGGTGCTTCCTTTGTTCGAGCTTCCAAGAACGTCTTCATGTCCATTGCCCGTCGAGATGGTTCCACTTCGCGTCTTTCGCAGGGACTCTAACCGGCATGATACACTTTCTTCTTACATGAACAGAAAGCCGAAACGGCGCTGTCTACCAGAAATCTCTGGTTCCAACGACCGCTCCTTCCGCCCGCCGCGAAATCGGATAGATATCGCGATTGAAGGAACGTAGAAAGTGAGGGTCCGAGAAAGGCTGGGGACTAGCCCACGATCACTCAGCGAGCAAATCGACACCAGCACCCGGGCAGGCAAAATGATTTTCGCCGGCCCGCGGAAGATCGCATATTCGGAGGAAATAGAACGCCTACGCTCTCAAGGAGCGTCATGGCGAGCCGTCGGAACGGCACTCGGCGTTAGCGCTGCGACTGCATTCTGCGCTTCAGCGAGAAT
>Ga0185299_10006479_pt1 | contig 12423 bp, 17 predicted proteins | sample PaiPotPPA55metaG_FD_128002 | JGI IMG/M metagenome (GOLD analysis project Ga0185299, IMG submission 128002) | Iron sulfur acid spring bacterial and archeal communities from Banff, Canada, to study Microbial Dark Matter (Phase II) - Paint Pots PPA... ...
CCGTAAACCCACGCGAAGACGCGCAAGAAAGGAACGCATTTATGCCGATTATAGAGTTTAATGACAAACTAACGAGAATCGTTCGAGGACGCACCATCCAACTCGTAGCCCAGGAAGAAGGATTGGTTACAATCGTCTTTCACGATTATTCAACGATGCGGATGAAAGTGGCCGGAGGTCCGACCATGAACATGTTGGGCGAGGGTAGAATCGAATCCGTGGGGGAGAGCGAAGCTGGGCTAAATCTCGTTGGCGAGGACGGGTGTATAGCAACCCTACGACTTGCCGAGCCTGGGTCTTCTATAACCGTCAAGGATGAGAACGGCCAGGTCGAGTATACAGGCTGACCATGCCCGAACTATCCAAAAGAAAACAAAGAAAACAAAGAAAGAAGAAAACATATGAGCAATAACAATGGACAAAAATTGGCAGGCAAGGTCGCGGTGGTCACTGGCGGCTCGCGAGGGATTGGCGCAGCGATCGCTAAGCGGCTGGCAACCGACGGGGCAAGCGTGGCGATTACTTACACAAAGGGAGCGGACGCAGCCGCTTCAGTTATTAAAGAGATAGAACGTGCGGGCGGAAAGGCCATCGCAATTCAAGCAGATGCTGCCGACGCTGACGCCGTTAAGGCAGCGATCGAAAAAACCGTCGCGACCTTCGGCCGGCTGGATGTTCTGGTGAACAATGCAGGCACGGCCATTCCGAAAACGTTCGAAGAGGCCACGCTCGAGGAGATGGACCGCGTGATTGACATTAACATCCGCGGAGTGTTCGTCGCGACGCAGGCGGCGCTGAAACACATGCCGGACGGCGGTCGCATCATCACGATCGGCTCGGCCGCGGGCGAGCGTGTGTTGACGCCCGGCCTGGTGCCCTACGCGGCAACAAAGGGAGCCGTAAAGATTTTCACACAAGGATTAGCCAGAGAGGTGGGGAGCCGCGGTATCACAGTAAACAATGTCCAGCCCGGACCCATCGATACGGATTTGAACCCCGCCGCGGGTGATTGGGCGGTGCCACAGAAGGCCGTCACCGCACTCAACCGCTATGGACATGTTGACGAAGTCGCCGCAATGGTGGCATTCGTCGCCGGTCCGGAAGCGTCTTACGTCACTGGCGCGAACCTGACAGTCGATGGCGGAATGAACGCCTAGTCACCTATAGCAAGAACGCGGAAACCCACCGCTGATGGTAAACACTAAAATCCAAACTAAATAACAAAATGAAAACTCAAGCTTTCTTCATCGACCTGACTGAACGTCCGCCCCGAAGCTTCCGCGTCCGCCTCGGCGGGTTCGTGATCCTGGCGCGAATGGTCGACAAAGGCAGGGCGACACTCTCCAAGAAGAATGGGGAATACAATTACAATTCGCCAACCGATCAACATCTGGTGCGTTTTCTTGGCTTTGATGCTGAGGCCCTGTTGAAGGAACTGGCCGCCGGCAAAGGCGACGGAGAAATTCTCCAATGGGTGTTAGCAAGCGCTAAGACACCGCGCGAACCGTGGGAAATCGAAACCTGGTCGGCCTTCATGGAAAAACGCGGACCGGACAGTGACGCGGAAACGCTTGCGCTCTTTGCCGAATACCTGGGCCAACATTCCAAAACCCGCGAAGACGTCAAAACCTGGTTCGAAGCTATTGAGCTCGATGACTATGCCAGCTTTGGAGGCAAGCCGTAAAATCCCGTGCGGCGGCATGAGCCCAGTCTGAAAAGTCTTATGCTCGCGAAACCAATCCTGCTCGCAAAGCCCGTCGAAGGCCGGTCGCCAGTTTCGCTGTCTGTGACCGAAGTCAGGGCTATCGTCCTGCGGTCCCAAAGATTGGCGGAGGATGTATTACCGTTTGGTCTCGGAAAAACAGCGGTCCTGACGACTATTCAGCATCTGGGCTATATCCAGGTTGACCCGATCAATGTGCTCCAGCGGGCGCACCACCACGTGCTTTGGTCGCGGGTGCCGAACTATCATCCGGAGATGCTGCACGAACTGCAGGATCCGGATGCGGCGGTTTTCGAATACTGGAACCATGCTGCGTCCTATTTGCCGATGATCGACTTTAAATTCTCCCTACCGCTCATGCGGAAATACCGCAAAGAATTCCACTGGTCCGATGATTCGCCAGAACTCCGCAAGTCGATGCGTCGGCTGCTAACCATGATTCGTAAGCAAGGTCCGCTGAGGCTTACCGATGTTGAGTCCATGGGATCAGTCGATGGCTGGTCAGTCGGGAAGACAAGCAAAATTGAACGCCGCGCGCTCCACGAACTCTGGATGCGTGGTGATATCATGATCCGCAGCCGGCGAGGAGTTCAGAAAGTATTCGATCTGCCGGCTCGTGTCCTGCCAGCGGGAGTCGATGCCAGGGTTCCGTCAAGATCCGAAGCGGCCGAGTTCCATGTTCGTCGAGCCTTGCGCGCCTTGGGTGTCGCCACACCACAAGAGTTGCATTACTCTCAGAATGCTGACCAGGCGAGCGCAGCTCGTGGGGCATTAAGCGCGCTTATTAGACGCGGAGAAGCCGTCGAGGCACGTGTCCCCGATCTCCCGAAATTGCGCTTGTTCACACTTCGAGAGGCGCTTGAACTCAATACGCCGGTCGAGAGCAACATCGTCCGCTTCTTGTCCCCTTTCGATAATCTGACGATTCAGCGCAAGAGACTGAACTGGCTTTTCGATTTTGACTATGTCGTCGAAATCTACGTCCCGATGGAAAAGAGGAAATACGGCTATTTCGTTCTTCCGATACTATGGGGCGACCGGCTGATCGGACGGATGGACGCGAAAGCAAATCGGGCAGAGCGACAGCTTGTTATTCACAACCTAGTGTTTGAACCAACTTTCCAGGATTTTGAAGCGGTAAAGTCGGCGTTCGGCAGCGCCCTGAACGATTTTACGCGCTTCCAGGAATGCGACCAATGGAAGATTTCCCGCGTTGAACCAAAGGCATTCAGGATTTCTTGAGGTGGTTCTGAAGTTCAAATTGGGGTGGGCACACGAAACGGAAATTTAAGTACGCTTGTGCGCCGGGAGACTGCGCAAAGAGTAAAAGGTGAAAGTCCTCAACAGTAAAGGAATAGCAAGCCACACTGGCCCCGAGTCATGCGTAACGCATCGCGAGGTGCGAGACGAAGCGTTGACAGGGGATACGTAATGTGTTCCTTAGAACACTATGCCCGTCGGGGATGGAGGCTAACAATTTGGCCTCCCTTATTCGGAGTTAATTCTCACAATAGAAAAAGAATAAAATTGCAGCGTAAGCAATGGCCTATGGAAGAATTGAAATTTCAATCATTGAGTTCGAAAAGGCTGATCCTGAGAAAACCAATGCTGGATGATGCAAAAGAGATCTTCGATCTTCGATCCAACGAACAGGTGAATCAATATCTAGATAGGCAGGCGGCCACTTCCATTGAAGACGCCGTTACCTTCATTGAAAAGATCCTCGCCATCATAAATAGAAATGAGGGCTGTTATTGGGCCATTCGCTTAAAAGAAAATCCCAGACCGGTGGGAACAATTTGCTATTTCGATTTTTCAAGCGACCAAACTACTGCGGAAATTGGGTACGAACTTCATCCATTCTATCAGCATAAGGGCATTATGCAGGAAGCCCTCACCACGGTTCTTCATTACGGATTCCAGGTGTTGCCGTTGAAATCTATCACTGCTTTCCCTTCGGCCGATAATGTTCCTTCCATAAGATTGTTGGAGAGAAATGGATTTAAAAGAGAAGATGATGGCCAGGAGCGGGAGGGGAATTTGGTGAGGTTTATTTTGAGCGAGTTTATCGAACGCGCCTAGCTGCGATTATCCTCTGCACCCGATTCGCTCACCCAACGCATAAACCATGGTGAGTGAGCGCTAAGGTCTGTTGGCGACGGTTGACTGACAGTACTTCGCCGATTCCGCCGGTGACAAAGTAGAACCTTCTTCAGCGTGCAGGGTTCTGGCTCCGTCGCTGCTCGCTTGCCTTCATGATTTCGCTCATGTCCCCCGCTGGCCGAATCTCGAAAATGTTGCCATACCTCAGCGCCGGATGCTGGCCGATGAGCTGTACAGCATGATTCATGTCCCGCGCCTCAAGGACGAGAACGCCGCCGAGTTGTTCCTTGGTTTCGGCATAGGGACCATCGGTAGTCGCCACTTTGCCGTTCTTCCAATACAGGGTCAGGGCGGTTTCGGGCCCCTGAAGCGCTTCTCCACCGCCCCAGTGCCCGTTGGAGCGAAGATGGTCGTCGTATTCAAAGCATGTATCGAACATGGCGTTTCGCTCGCTCTCAGTCATGCCATCGAATTTGTCTTTGTCGTAGTAGCCAAAACAGAGGTATTTCATTGTTCTTCTCCTCTTTCTTCTGGGTGGGAGCCAGCGGCGTAGCTTCGCGCTGGCTCGTTCATCCCATGGTCAATACGGTGCATATTTCCGAAGTCGCTGCGGCCAGACTATTCCGTTGCTCCCTTCGGGTCCGGGTAGAAAAGAAGCTCGCGCACCTCGCCGGGCACATCGCAGGTGATGGCAGCCTTCTTCGCCCATGCAAGTGCCTCATCCAGATTGGCGGCTTCCAGAATCCAGAAACCGCCCATGTGCTCCTTGGTCTCGGCGTACGGTCCGTCGGTGACGAGCACCCCGCCGTCGGGCTGCTTCCGCACCGTCTTCGCTTTGGCGGCCGGGGAAATGCCGCAGGCGAACTTCCTGGCGCCGGCAGCAATCATTTCGCGGTTGAGCGCGTGGATCTCTTCCATCATCGCTTCGCGCACGGTGGACGGGTCGAAGTCGTCGGGGACGTAGTTACAAACAAGATACTGTGGCATGACTTTTTCTCCTTGTTTTTAGTGGTTTGTTTCCGATGACTCGTTTCCTGTTCACTCAGGAACCGTAGCGCATCGTTCTTTTGTCCTATAGTCGTTGGGGAGACGGAAAATCGACAGCTATCCCAATTTTTATTTCAGCTGCCGAATCCGCTCCTGCAGGAATTGCCGTTCCGGTTCCTGTTGGGTCAGCGCCAGAGCTTTCTCATAAGAGGACCGGGCCTCAGCGGTCCTGCCGAGCCTGCGGCACATCTCCGCGCGAGCCGAATGCGCCAGGTAGTAATTCGCCAATTCGCCATGCTCCAGCACCGCGTCGATATGCGTCAGACCTGCCTCTGGACCATCGCGCATGGCAATGGCCACGGCGCGATTGAGATGCGCCACTGGCGAAGGCTGAATTCGTACCAACTGGTTGTAAAGCGCAACAATCTGCCGCCAGTCGGTCGCAGCGATCGATTCCGCCTCCGCATGAACGGCTGCAATCGCAGCCTGCAGCGTGTAAGGACCGAAGCGGCGAGAGCTCAGGGCCTTCTCCACCAATGCCACTCCCTCCCCGATCTGCTCCCGGTTCCAGAGCGCCCGGTCTTGATTTTCCAGCAAAATCAGCTCTCCGGTAGGAGAGGTTCTCGCCGTGCGACGGGATTCCTGCAGCAACATTAGGGCAAGCAGCCCGATGACTTCCGGCTCCGGCTGAAGTTCGGTCAGCAGCCGGCCCAATCGAATGGCTTCGCCGGTTAGTTCGGCCCGCGTGACCTCCGCTCCCGCCGCCGCCGAGTAACCCTCGTTGAAGACGAGATAGATGACCTGAAGCACCGTGTTCAGCCGCTCCGGCAACTCCTGCGGCGCCGGCACCTCGTATGGGATCGATGCCTCTCGGATCTTTGCCTTGGCGCGCACGATGCGTTGGGCGAGCGTTGCCGGCGTAATTAGAAATGCCCGGGCAATCTCCTCTGTGGTCAGGCTGCAGATTTCGCGCAGAGTAAGCGCGACTTGTCCTTCCGGAGGCAGAGCGGGATGGCAGCACGTGAAGATCAGGCGGAGGCGATCGTCCTCAATCTCTTCCTCCTCGAGCGGGGCGTCGTTGACGCGCGATTCTATGTGGGCAACCAGATCTCGCTGTGCTCCATCGAAACGCGCGCGCCGGCGCATGGCGTCTATGGCCTTGAAGCGTGCTGTTGAAATCAGCCACGGGCGTGGCTTGTCCGGAATGCCAGCCAGCGTCCAGGACTCCAGAGCGGCGGCGAATGCCTCATGCATGGCCTCTTCGGCCAGATCCAAATCTCCGAGGAGGCGCACAAGCGTCGCCAGAACCCGGCCCGATTCCGACCGGTAAAGAGTCTCAATGGTCCTGCTGAGTTGTCCAGGCGCAGGCGGTGGCATCTACGCCAACCTAGCAAGCGGAGTAGATCGACACAAATGCGCTCGGGCTTTTCTCCACCCACAATTCAGTGGCCGCCACTGCGCTGATCGAGGGCGACGCGCCACTCCGGTTGTCCGGCCACAACCGTCAGTGCTTTATCTACGGCCAACGCGCCGCAGTTAGGACTTAGGTTTAAGGCGGGATTCATTGTCATTGGTTCACTCTCTGATTCATTCGCGATCAGACCTGGTTATGCGCCTGCGCCCAGAGCTAAGGCGGCTACGTGACCGATGGCGTCGCTCTGCATCAGATGAAACAACCCTGTGCAGCAGCCCAGCCATCGCTGCCATCGCCAATGCCAATACCAGCAGCAGAAACGCCAGCTCGACGATAGCAGTTTTGGTGGAAGCTGCTGGCTGCGTCAGTTTCCACAGCCGTTCTTCTGCTACGGCGTTTGAGCTTGGCCGAGCCGCCCTGTCGGACGAAACCTTAGCAAACGAGGGTTTTGTTTCCCGGCTCTTTTCCTCTACTGGCTGGAGCAACAGTTCGGCTGGATCGATAAAATAGGTGGTGGTAGACATTTTTTTCTCCGGTTTAGGCTTGTTTCTATCAGATAGTCGTTGGGAAAGACCGAAATCGACAGCCATTGCATTTTTTTTAGCCATGTCAGGCCGCAGATTTCGCGAAGAGTGAGCGCCGCCTGTCCTTCCGGAGGCAGAGCGGGATGACAGCAGGTGAAGATCAGACGAAGGCGATCGTCCGCGATGCCAAAGGGCCGTCTACCAACTGTGCTGACAGCAATTCGCCTCAGGAGGAAAAAGATGACGTCTCTGCCGCGCTTCTCCAAGACCTCACGACTCAGCGGACCGCCGCTCTCCGTGCGGCACTGTCGGTTAGATCCGATATTGCCTTGATTGCGATCACTCACAACTTGGCCGCGCAGATCTTTTATGATCAGACTTACTCGTTACCCAGCTCGTTGACCGTCCGCACCGACGCACATGCGGATGGATTCGATCTCCGCTCAGCCGCGGAATCGGAAGCCGCCAAGACGATCACCGAACAAACCAAGGACGTGCGCAATCTCCTGCCACCTGAACTAGAGCTCCTTTGGGATTGGGCGCTAGAACAGCCCCAGACGTTCTCTTGAAGGTTCTGGCAGTGGCCGTTGCTCACACCGTCAACGCTGTCCAGAGTCCACACGCCAACGCATCTGCCGGCAGATTAGCTGCCGCCGACGCCTTAGCTCGAGCACTCACTCTGGACATGGCCAACTGGTGTCAGGAAGACATTCGGCCTCAATAGAGGATTTTTTTTGATCTTCGGGCGGCCGCTGGCTTCAGCGCAACTAATCGCGGCGTGTGTGACCGCTTACTTCATGCTTCCCGTCGCCGCAAACGCCCAAATCGTCGCCTTAGGTGCCAGTGACGTAGCTGGGTGGTTCGGCCTATTGCACCACCAGGCTTGGCCTACACAGCTGGAGAAATGCTGAAAGCCAAAGGCTATAATGTGCATGTCAAGAACGCCGGTAAACCGGGCGACACACCGTGGGGACTGTTGCATCGGCTCGACTCTGCGGTCCCATCCGGAACCAAGATTGTGATCTTGGCAAAGGAGGGCCTATACGGCAATAATCAGTTGTCCCAACTAAAAGCGGACGAGGGTATGAACACGGTAGAGACGAAGCTCAAATCGCGCGGTATCACCATAATTCCCGCGAATGCCGGCGTCGTCCTGCAGAACCCAAGGTTTAGGATAGACAACGCCCACTTAAACGCCGCTGGCCACAAGGAATTGGCCACACGCCTCCTGCCTCTCGTTATCAGGGCGCTTGGAAGCCCCTCCCCAAGCGGATAGTTCGTGGTTAGCAGTTGAATCCTCATTCTTGTTCAGATGCCTTTTTGCCGGCCTGAAGCATCTTCAAGAAAGCGCCGTGGTAGCCGGGTTCTGATTGCGGCAACCGCTCTGCTGTGTCTTGCCGGCTGTGCCGACCAGGGCGCATACCTCCTCGTACATGGTAAGCCAGTGTCAGGGTACGTACGGTTGAGGCAGGGACAGGTTGGATACATGGGAGGCACGCTACAAAAAGAAGGTGAGGTGGGGTTTCACCGCCCGGAATATCTAGACGGGGGAAGGTTAAATGTCGGTACCGGGGCACTCGACTATCAGGGTAGCGAGTATGCTTTCGGCGTGCGTGGGCTTGGAGCCGAAGGCATCGATGTCGCGGACATTGAGGCGAAGGGCGAGGTTTACGGATTAGAACGCTTACAGGATTTCTCGGGAACTTATGTTCGGGCGCCTCAGCTCACTGTAGGCGGTCTGTGGTTGAAGAACGCAAACGGTGTGACCATTCATCTTGTATCGAAGCAAAGCGCGATCTTGATCCTGGCCGGCGACGCGGTCGTGATTAAGTTGAATCACTAAGCCATCCCATTACCCCAGTTTCGAGCCGAGTTGACGACCACTATAAAACCTCCTCAAGGAAAAGAAAACGCTCCAGAATTCGATGCTTCTTGGCATCAGGTGTGAATCGGCGCGGGGTCCCGACGCTTGCTCGCCTCGCGGAAACGCTCCCAGCGATCAACTGGCTCCAGACGGTCGGCTCCCTGGAACGGCAGCACCCAGCCTGGATACTCAGGCGGAAGAGCGCTGACCTCATCCAACTGCCTAAGGTCGTCTTGGGTGAGTGTGAGTTCGACCGCTGCGAGATTGTCCTTGAGCTGGTCGAGGCGTTTTGCGCCGATGATGACTGAGGTTACCACAGGCTTTGCCAAGAGCCATGCGAGCGAGAGACGTGCAGGACTACACCCGTGTGCTTTCGCCATAGGAGCCATCATGTCGAGGATCTTCCAGGTCCGCTCCTTGTCCACGATGGGAAAGTCGTATTCAGCGCGGCGCGAATCCGCGGCCTTCTGGTTCGTCCGACTGAACTTGCCCGAAAGCAAGCCGCCGGCAAGCGGACTCCACACGAGCAGGCCGACCTTTTCGGATTCCAACAGGGGAACGATTTCCCGTTCGAGATCGCGGCCGGCGATCGAGTAATAAGCCTGAAGCGTGTCGAATCGGGCCAGGTTCCTAAACTCGGAGATTCCGAGGGCTTTGGCGATCTTCCATGCCTGCCAGTTGGAGCAGCCGATGTAGCGAACCTTTCCCTGCTGCACCAGGGTATCGAGAGCGCGAATCGACTCTTCGACCGGCGTTACGGAATCGTTGCCATGGATCTGGTACAGGTCGATATGGTCGGTCTGCAAACGGCGGAGACTGGCCTCCACAGCATCCATAATGTGGCCCCGAGAAGCCCCGATGTCATTTCGCCCCGGGCCGACGCGGCTATAGACCTTCGTCGCGATCACGACATCCTTCCGCGCGATGTTAAGGTTTTTCAGTGATTGCCCGAGAATCTTTTCGCTCTCACCCTCCGTGTAATTGTCCGCCGTATCGAAGAAGTTGATGCCGCCCTCAATCGACGTCTTGACCAGTTCATCGGCCCCGGCCTGGCCAACGGCACTGATGCCCTTGAAGAGACCTCTGCCGTCCCCGAATGTCATGGTTCCGAAGCAGAGTTTCGAAACCAGGAGACCTGTATTGCCGAGCGTTGCGTATTCCATGGCCTTTTCCTTTTCAACAATTACTCTCACCTGTAAGCTCCTCAGAAATTTATTAAATCGCACTCAGTGCAAGTTTATAGGATATTACACCCAGTGCGAAATGTTACAAGAGTCGACTGCGTGTTTGTTCCAAGGGGCCGTTCTGCGACTCTGGACCCGGTTTTCACGTGCCTCAACCCTGATGTCAGAAGCGAAGATTTACATCGCACCGAGTGCAAGTTTACGATCAGTGGATCTCAAAACTGACGTTTGGGCATGCAAGATACTTCCACAAAGAATGAGGGGCTTCGCGAGCGCAAAAAGCGGGAGACGCTGCAACGCATCGCGAAAACAGGCCTGAAGCTCTTTATCGCCCGCGGTTATGAAGGGACAACGCTGGAAGCCATCGCGGAGGCGGCAGGCATTTCGCGCCGAACGTTTTTCTACTATTTCAAGTCGAAAGAAGAGGTGCTGCTGGCGTGGCAAGGGAGCGGGTTTCTCGATGCCCTCCGGCCCGCCATGCTTGAAGAATCGCCCCGCCAGGCGCCCCTCGACGCGGTTCGCCATTGTCTCCTAAAGCTGATATCACGCTACGAAACCAAAGAATCCATCATCGTTGACCGGCTATTGCGCTCGACCGAAGCGCTGCGCGCACGAAAGCAAGCCATCTTCATTGAGATGGAGGAAGCGCTGTTTGCGGCCATGCGTGAACTGTGGCCACAACCCCAGCGGCGGACCATCCTTCGCATGGTCGCCATGGTCTCCATGGGCGCCATGCGCCTCGCCGTGGAGGACTGGCGGCAAGCCGGCGGAGAACGCTCGTTGGCCGATTACCTAACTAGGTACTTTAAACAAACCGCCTTGCCTTCTCTAGAGCGGAAAGCAACGCCTAGTGCGCCTAGGCGAAGCCCGCCTCATCCTTAAAGGCCGATCGATCTACCCACCCCGTGCCGCCGTTGCCAGTTCGCGGAGCGCGTCCTCCTCTCAGCCGGCGCCCACTCGCTCGCCAAGCCCTCGGGGGTCCTCTCTATTTGGCGTGGACACAAAGGCAACTTACAAGCAGCATGTATTTAATAGCGAATCCGCTCCACGGCTTTGTTGGAACGTCCTCTATGATGATCGAAACGCCGCGCATCCGGCTTCGCTGCTGGCGGGAAGCGGACCGGGAAGCGTTTGCCGCCATGAACGCTGATCCTGAGGTGATGCTCGACCAAGGAGGACCACTCAGCCGCGAGAAAAGCGATGCAAAACTCGACCGCTATGCAGCCGCTTTCGTCAGCTACGGCTTCTGCCTCTGGGTGACTGAAGCCCGGGACGGCGAATTCCTTGGCTACGCTGGCATTATGCCATCGCCTTCAGAACATCCACTTGGTCCGCATATTGAGATCGGCTGGCGACTAGTGCGCCGGGCGTGGGGTCATGGTTACGCCACTGAGGCCGCCGGCGCCGCGCTCAAGGATGCCTTCGACCGCGCAGGATTGGTAGAAGTGCTCGCCTATACCAGTCCTGACAATTTAAGATCGCAAGCTGTGATGGCTCGTTTGCGTTTACGGCGTGACCCAGCACGAGATTTCACAGCGGACTACAACGGCCTCCGAGCGTGGCGAGGGTTAGTCTGGGTAGCTGCCGCGGTGCGAAAACGGTGATCGTGTCCGTCAGGCACGGGCCCTTCTTGCTTTCGGTGTAGTCTAATCCGACCGCATACAGGCACAATCAACCGGCTTAAGCGCGCTTTGATGTCCCTCTCTCCTCCCCTTCCCTGCCCGCCCGCGATCAACTAGCAAAATTTAGCCCTCTGAGGCATGGTTGAACCTTGATGCCGCAGAAACCTCTGCCACTAATTATCAGCCTGAAACGCTGGCGCGAACAAAACGGCTTTAGCCAATCTGATGCCGTTAAGGTGCTAAACAGCACCGGTATTCCTGTTACCCTGGATTCTCTGCAAATTTTGGAGTCCGGCCGGCGCAGCCCACGCGCTGAGGTTGCTCTGGCCTTAGCTGATTTCCTTCGCCAGCCAACAGTCCCTAAAAAAGCGGCGCGCCAACCTAGGGCGCACTAATCACTATAAGCTCTTCCAGATCCTTCACTCGCACTCGCTGGCTTCAGAGCTGCTTCGCAAGTGATCAAATTCGAAAGCGCCGGGTTCTTCTAGGTAGCCCTCATCCATTTACCGTCTTCCCATTCCACGCCCGCAGTGCCTCTTCGTGGCTCTCCCGCTTCGGTCCACTTGCATGGCAATTTGGACCCACCCCTGAAAGCCCGCCGCAACCTCTCCGAATCACGCCCTTCGCCTGCTTGCAGAACGGGCAACGGCGAGGCTTGGGGATACCGCGCCAGTTCTTGGTCTACGGCCCCAACAGGGAACGTTGCGTACGCGCCCCGTACCGGGTCAGGCCCTGCGGTTTATAGACTGATAGCGTGGTTGCGACGAGCAACACAAGCCGGGCGACACCAGCGTCGGCCACAAGTCGGATCCGCAGGCCGCCGAGATCGGCAGCGGATAAGGTCGTTTCTGCCGCTACCCGTGCCAGGTAGCCTATCGGCTGCATGTGCAATAGCAGGACGAGAGTGCACGGGATAGTCATCAGGAATTTTATCAGGACCCAATAGTGCCGGAACAAACCCCAGGTGGTGCTCACTGACTGAACAATTCCGGTGAGTGGTGA
>Ga0185299_10006482_pt1 | contig 12417 bp, 18 predicted proteins | sample PaiPotPPA55metaG_FD_128002 | JGI IMG/M metagenome (GOLD analysis project Ga0185299, IMG submission 128002) | Iron sulfur acid spring bacterial and archeal communities from Banff, Canada, to study Microbial Dark Matter (Phase II) - Paint Pots PPA... ...
CCGGAAAGGGATGCTCGGGCGCAAGCCGATAGTCGAGCGCCAAGGCCCAGCAGTCGGCAGCACGGCCGGCTTCGGCCACGAGATGGCGATGGCTATCGAGCGACCCAATCACATAGCCGCCGCCATGTAGATAGAGGACCGCAGCATCGTCGGCCGCGCCCGGGGTCGAGGTCCATTCGGCACGCGCCCCGCTCGCGGTGACCGGCTCTACTTTCACGTCCGGGCGCAATCCATACGCGAGGCCGCGCGCATCGATGTCGCGACGGCGCTGCCGGTAGTCGTCAGACCGCGGCCGGCTGGTTAGCCTTGCGCGTAGCGCCACGATTTCTGCATTAGCCATCAATCCCTCCCAGTACCCGTGGACGGAGCGTACCGCGGGGTAAGGGCCACCGCTATGGAGCGCGGCCGGGGAGCAGCGGGCGTCGAGCCGCTTTACACTTACTCAGCTATGGCATGAGCTAAGTACCTGAAAAGACGACGCGGTTCAAAACTTGCCCGGTGTACTGTACGGGCGGAACGCTGACCTTACCGCGATGAAAACCGCAAAAGAAAACATCGTGATCGTGCGCCTCGACGACCGGCGCTATGCCGTCGCTGTCGACGGCGTCGCGCGCTATGTCGGCACGGAGGAGGAATGCCAGCGGCGGGTCGCGATTCTGGCGCCCAAGAACGATCGCGCCGCGCAGGATGAGGCGTTGGCGCGGTTGGGGCGCTTGCTGCGCTGACACAGTTCAAGGCGCTGTGCGCTGTGTGGACCTCGATCAACGAGGACGAGTCGCCGCCGCCGATTACGACGCCATTGTGCACGCCGCCAGTCAGCGCCAACCTGCCGATCATCTTTGGAAGACACGGTCTTTTCGAGGCCATGGATTTCACAGGAAGGCTGGCTCATTATCGCTGTTGCCGGCCTCGCTTGTGCTCACGATTGCAGACTGTGCGGCGCAAGGGCCGGCATAGCCGCGCTGCAATAGGAGCGAGAAAGATGATTAAGCTGGCTCCACGGGCAATCTGCGCCGTCGCGATAGCCAGCGTCATGTCTGGCGTGCCCCACTTGACGCGTTCGACGGATGCGGCAGAGAGCATGGCACGTCCTGGCGCGCGGGCTCCCGCATTCACCGCGAAGGATATTGCAGGACAAGCGGTGAGTCTTGCCAATTACCTCGGCAAGACGGTCATCCTCGAATGGACGAATGACGGCTGTCCATTTGTCGGCAAGCATTATAACAGCGGGAATATGCAAGCGTTGCAGAGGCGTTTCACCGAGGCGGGCGACGTATGGCTGACGATTTCCTCTTCGGCGCCTGGAGAGGAAGGCCATGTGAGCCCAGATCAGGCGCGAGCCGACATCGCCCGTTGGAAGGCGATGCCAAGTGATTATCTGCTCGACCAGGACGGGGTCGTGGGGCACCTCTACGCTGCGCGTGCCACCCCGCATATGGTGGTAATCGATCCTGCTGGTGTTCTCGCCTACATGGGCGCGATCGACGACAAACCGTCGGTCGATCTCGCCGACGTAAAAACTGCCAAGAATTACGTTGCCACCGCGCTTGAAGAGCTCGCCGCGGGCAAGCCGGTGACGATCTCAGCGACGCGCGCATACGGATGCAGCGTTAAATACAAGAGGAGTTGAGCCAGGAGGGCCGCGAGCGCAAATCCCGCAGCGCTGCGCGTTTCAACCGCGCTCCCGAAGGAGCGATGGAGATGCGAGCAAAGAACGGCCACATTTCTTCGACTTTACCGAAGGGGTCATCTCGGGCTCCATCGGTATCTTCTACCGATGTTCAATCGACCCCGCGGGTCATTCTGCAAAACGACATCGCGACCTCACTCCGGTACCTGGACAATCCGGAACTTCAGCGGCTGCTCGCTGCGGTTAGGACGGAGATCACTCGGCGAAATCAGGAGGCTGCCGAGGCCACCACGTCCCAGCCAGTCGAGACCCGCAAGACCACCAGCGTCGACGAAGTCCCGGAAGGAAAAGTAAATCTAATTCGTGCGTCCTTCGGTGCAGGGCTAAAACCCGCAGCGATTGCCCGCATGTTTCGGGTGTCCCCGTCGCTGGTAAATCGCATCATCCGCTCGGCGGAGAAGGCGAAGGGGTAGGTCGACTCCCGGACGCTGAGCATGGTGGGCCTGATGCGACTCGGCGTCTCTGTTCGGCGGTGGCAGCTTCACTCGGCAGAGCCTCGGACTTGTGCGCGTTCATCGCGCCCTGGGCCGGCGTGATGGCGAGCGGCCTCTGAACTGCGCGCTCGACGATTAACCAACCGCTAACTCTATCTTAACGTTAATGCGGCTCGCTAATGTGTAGCGGCATGAGAGGGAATTCTCCAGATGTGGGACAAGCTAACTTCAGCCGATCTCAACAGGATAAGAACGGCGTTGGACATGACACGCGCCGAAACTCTGCGCCGACACGCCGAAGAGCTCAAAAACCTCGAAGTGAAGCAAGCCGATGAGCTTCAGCGGCTGAATGGCGAGCGGGCAGAGATCGAGATGTTGGATGCTCTGATCGATAATTTTCATCGAACCTACGGCATTGGGACGGAGACCACTAACGTCGACGAACCGGCCTTGATACATCTGGAGACATTCCGGAAGTTCGCTTCCTGACCCCCTCGGAATAACGCCACGTCTTGCTGGCCCCGACCTGCCGGGCAGCGTTGCGCGCCGCCAGCTGGCGCAGCGAGTAGCCGATCGACGGGAACGACATGGTCTTGCCGCTTTCCTGTAGCGCCCTGCGGATCTCAGCGGCTCGCATCGGACGCGGCGAGGCTGACTTCAACACCTCCGCGACCAGGAGGGCATTCGTGCCGCGTTGCGAGCGGTGCATTGGCGATCGGCCAGTCCTTGTCGCACGAGGAGAAGCGAAGCCATTCGCGCGGGGGCTGCGGCCTCTGCCGCGTCCGTTAGGGCTCGGTACTGCCGCTTCGCCTGCGTCGCGTGTCGCCCGGGCGGTGAGCTCCTTCACTTCGTTCATCGCGGTGGCGTAGCCGGCGGTGAAAGCCTCCTGGCGCACCGCCTCGAACTGTTGCTGCAAATCCGTCATTGCCGCGCTGAGCATCGCTGGTATCCTCTGTCACTTTCCATCGGTAACGCTCGACAAAAGCCCTTCTCCTCATAACTAATGAAAAGAAGTGGTTGATTGTAGAGACGAGCGAGCTTTATTTTGGTGACAAACGAAGCTCCCGGTCCAGCGCCTGACAGTGATGTAGGCTCTTCTTTCTGGGAGACCGGGTGCTATACCAAGGCACGCAGGGCTAAGACGATGCCGACCAGAATTCCCCACGATGCAGCCGAGAGCACGGCGATGACGATCGCCGACTGCCCAGGCGTTAAGCGACGCTCGGTTGCCGGCGCCAGTCCGGTTTGCTTCCCGTAGACCCGATGAAAAAGAGACATCGTGGCCCCGACTCGACTGTGAACTTATGGTCATTTAACACTGGAGCGTATTTATAACTCCTTATGATCGTCCGAAATTTCGGATGCAAATCAAATCAACAGCCAGAAGATATTAACAAACATTAAGCAATGGGGGCTGCAATACGATGCGTGAGGATTGTCTACGCATCTTCTGTGTGCGCGCGGCTGAAGCATTGGCATTTGCGGCCATGTACGGCACCACAGGCGTAACGAGTAATTTCAATTAAACGTGACATGGGCATGCGGTGGTCCGGGACGAGTGCAAGGTGATCACCAAGGGGGCGGCAACTCGACCGGCTCGAAGACCGGCCCGCTATAGGCGGGCGCGTAGCTGATCACTCGTCGCTCACCAGGTCCGCATGGCGGGATCTTCGAAATCAGCGGGTGTATTCGGTGCTCAGTCGCATTACCAACGGCCGGCCGCTTTTGCTCAACGTCGGCAATGGGCGTCCGCTCTGTTGCAGAGCAGGTAAGGGAGTGCCGCTACTTGCCAGCAGAGCGAGCGGAAGCCCGCTATTCTGGAGAATCGGTAGGAAGATATCATCATGGCGCGATCCCAGGGCCACGAAGCTCGCACGATAGCTGGCCGCCGTAGTAGTCGCTCCGGAAAGCCCGCTGTCATGCAGAACACGCCGGAGATACGCGGCGACTTCGGGTAACAGTTTCGTGCTCGGACGACCCTGTCTGATCCAGCCGTCAACTCTGCCCATGCCCCAATTGTAGGCGGAGATCGCATCAACCCAGTTGCCATACCGCGTGCGCAGCAAGCTGAGATAGGCCCGGCCCATCGTGCGGTTCTGCTCGATTGTCAAAGCGATTCCCGCCACCAATGTCGATCGCTGCCTTCTCGCTGACTTGCATCGGCCCTTGCGGGCCAGCAGGGTCGGTGCGCCACATGGCTGGATTACTGCCGTGGCTGGACTCGGCTCCCTCAACCGCATAAGCCACGCGATCGAACTCTGTCGGGGCTGTGGGTCGTTTACCGGCTAATGCGGGAAAGCAAGAGAGGAGGAATATGAATACTGGCAGAGAGCAGAACAAAAGTTGCGCTCTCGGCGTGCCGCTCATTAGGTGCCCTCCGGCTCGTCTCAGTCGTGATAACTTAGCTCGGCGGTATTCTCGCGGATACTGTGTTCTGGCGCTACCGCTGACTTACGCGCCTTGAGTATCGATGCCCGCTAATTGCTTCTACCCGTTGCGACCGTGCTCCGCCGCGGCGGGCTTTTCCCAGAAAACAGGGTGACTCGTCGGCCGGGAGCCGGGTGCTATTTGGAGGCCCGCACTTTGCATTTGGAACGACGGCTTGCGATGGCGGCTTCTCATTCGGTTCGCACGCGCGATGAGTTCGGCTGCCGACATGCGGAAGCGCCCGTTGACCATATAGCTGCCGTCCTCCTGCGGAACCACGACATCGTCCTGCTGCCGCACATACCGGACGATCTCGTCGATAGACGTGGTCGCAATCGGATGTTCATCGTGCTCTGCGAATTTCTCGGATGGTTTATCGGCGAGCGCCGCGCGCCGTCGCGCGATCTCGCGAGCGCAGCCCATCCGCAGCCCCTGAACTTGCTTTGCTGTTCTCCCAAACTCGGCGGCGAGCTCTACGTTGCGCGCCCCCTTGGCAAGCCGCTCTAACAGGCGCTCTCGGTCGCTATCAGACAGAGCCAGGCTGTCGCGCTTTGTCGTCCGGTCCGCGACCACAGTAGCGCCAGTCGGCGATTGATCGACGATTTCCTTGGGTTGTTCGAGATCTTCTGATGATGTCGTGGTTGTAGGCCGTATCGCTTCAGGTGTCATGGCCTCGACTGTCGAGCCCGCAACAAACGCCTCAGCGGTGCGCGCAAGTTCGACGGCGCGATCGAATGGCAAAGAGCGGATAGCTTCTAGCAGCAGCCACAGGCGCCGCGCCGGGGGATTGTCGAGCAAGCGGATCGGATCGATTTGTTCGGTCATCCTGAGCTCTCATTATGTCAAGGGGGGATTGCCGCTGCGGCCAGCGGTTTCAGGCGGGCTCGACGATCTTGACGCGACTAGTCGAGAAAGGACGGCGATCTACCGTCCCTATCGATAATGCTTATCTCACCGCGGAGCAGATTGAACAGCTGAGGCAAGGCTTCGATCCGGGTAAATCGAAGGGCTTCGCCAACCGGTGTGGGCTTGCGAGCCCAAATGGGCTTCATCTGATCCGGATCGTGCAGAAAAGTCCGGAACCTCAGCATCTGAAAACGGTGACCGCCAACCCCAATGCAAGTCTCCTTGACCAGAATTGGACCGGGACTCTCCAAGCTGATCGCCAGCGCGACGAGTAGCAGCAGGGGCGCGGTGATTGCCAACAGAAAAGAGGCAATGAGCATGTCGACCAGCCGCTTCATCGGGTCTGACGCGCCATGCTCGTCAGCGCGCCGGAAAGGATGCTGAGCTCGGGTATGCCGCACGAGGAGAGCGTAACGCCGCGGTGTGACGGGGGCATTTAGCATCGGTTAAGATTGCCAGTGGATTTCCATCAAATGCTACGGGATCTCTACAGGACGCGTCTATGACAATGAAGGTTAATACCCGTAGGGCGAAGGGACCGAAGTTTTCGACACCAGACGCCTGCCTCAATCGGCTTGCTCACCTCCTCCGAGGACATGCTCGAAGTCGACTTTGAGGCCGGTAAAATTAGCCGGGTCGGTGACCAGTATGGGATCGGGAGAAAATAAGAAGCGCCACAGTGACGTGCCGTCGAGCCGCTGCTGTGATATCATGGCGAAAAGAAGAAATATAAGGCATTGCCTCTCTATGACCATTACACATGACGCTGGCACTCTGCCCGCCGTGGCGTTGCCTCCACGACGACATCGCAGCACCAAATCGAGCGCCACTCGCATGCGCGCGCTGCTCGACCGCCGCCGCCGCGGCTTCCGCTGCTTGATGCTCGAATACTGCCCGACAGACGTGGACGCCTTGGTGCGTCGGGGCTTCCTCGACCGCATGCAGCGTGCCGATCCTGCCGCCATCGAACGAGCCATCGCGGCGGTGCTGGAAACGCTTTGACGGGTCAACGAATAGTCGGGAGCGTATCAGCCGCGCATTACGCGTGGCCAGCCGCAAGGACAGTGAACGCGAGAACGGAAGATGACAGAGACGCGATACACGCGAGCTTTCGCCGACGAGGTTTGTACCAGGATGGCGGAGGGGACCAGCTTGAGAGAAGTCTGCCGCGACAATGGTATGCCAGAGTCCACGTTCAGGCAGTGGATTCGGGACGATCGCGACGGACTGGCGGCGCGATATCAAGCGGCGCGCGTGTTGCAGGTTGAGTCGTGGAGCGACCAAATTCTCGAGCTCGCAAACCGCGACGATTTAGAGCCCAACGACAAACGTGTCCGTGTGGATGCCCTGAAATGGCTTATGTCCAAGCTCGTTCCAAAAAAATGGGGCGAGAGGCTCTTGGTAGCTGGAGATGCTGATTCTCCATTGCATATTCTGCACAAGCAGGCCGACCTGGCTGCTCTGACCGAGGCGCAATTGGCTGGTCTTGAGCGGTTCGCGAAAACTATGGTCATCGCCAAGGCCGAATGATGCGGCCGATCGCCGGCGGCGGCCTGTTTGGCCTTGGCAGCACGCTTCACTCGCTGACGACTTCACCGTTCACAATGGCGGTAAACACGGCTCACCACATGGCCCGCCGACGGCTGGAAGCTGGTGGTAGTGCGCTGCCTTCCCATGGCGACGCCGATGACGCTTCTGGCGCAACCGACTTCGATCTACCGCCCGATGTCGATCCGGTCGAGGTCGCGCTGGCGATCGAGGCGAAGATGCGGGGCGGCAGACCTTCACCGGGATTGGGCGATCCGTTGCAGGTGCTGGAGCGGCGGGCTGGCGGTCGCGTCATTGTGCGCGGGTATCATATTCTCAGGCTTGGCGATGGTCGGTTCGATCGGGGTAGGCGCTTTCTACACTCCGTGATCGGTGGTATTCGCGCTCGCCGAACAGCGCATCGAAAGTGGTAGAGGCGACGGAGTGTATGCAATGCCACCGTCCCCGGCGCAAGTGCCACCGCCATAGGTGTCGATCGAGGTCGCTGATCTCGTCTCGCAGCTCTGGTGCGCGCGACTGGTGATGATACGCTCGCAATCGGCGATGCGCTGTACCGGCTGTTCGATCGGACGCTTGTTCGTGTGTGCGACGGGGAGCGTCCGACCATCACTCGTTTGGGCGTTTGGCGCTGGCCTGTGTTGCCCCCATTCCAGACCTTGGTCTGGCTGAATCAGAAGGTCGCTGCCGGGCGGTTTGCCGTCATTCGATAAATGCATCCGTGCGGTATTATGTAGGAAACACCAACACGCCGCCGCTGGGCGGCTGATGACTGCCGATCTAGTATCGACGCAGGGTCGGAGTCCTTATCCGAGTGGCGATCAGCGCCCTTCGCCAGTGATCCTTCAGCACTCGCTCGTATGAGAGGCTATAATGCAGGAGTAGATGCGGTTGGCCGCCCCACGATCACGCGGTAAGCAGGCGCACCATATTTCGCAAAAAGCCTCACGCGTGCCACGATCAGCATAGTAGTCCGGTGCACCTGAACTTGGACCTCGTGTAGCGATTCGGAAGGGGGCTCCGGTGGATCGTTCCCAATGAACCAAAATACGTTCTGGTCTGGCTCGCCGAGTATTAGTGGCCGAAGCAGGTAATCAAGATTGTCTAGGCCGAAATGCGCCACGCCAAAGCCGTGCGCGATCTTGGCTACCAATCGGCAAAGATGATGGACGCCGAGCATTGGTGGGGATACCGATCCAACGCCGTACTTTGCGCAGACTTCCTTAACCGTGTCCCTCAGATAGTACATGAATGGCGGCAGCATCACAAACGGACGCCAGGGAAGTAGGCATAGCGCGCCCGGCGGTGGGAACACCGGCAAATACAACGCGGCCGGGTAATCGCCCGCATCTACCATCACTCGGCGGCGCGGCATTTGCGAGGCGTCGTAAATTGGAAATTGCTTCGGGCGCTTACCCGGTCTTTTCGATTGCATCTGCAAAAATGCCCGAGCCGGCATTAGCGTAGTACTGAGCAAGTGGGATTCAGCCTCGTTAATGCGCCTTTCGCAGATTTGACAACTTGCCTCCGGCAGAACTGCCGCGCCATTAAGGCCTTCGGGTATGATATGCTCGTCAGCGAGCAACGCCCGTGGGCCGTTTTTAGTATAACTGCACCGCAGTAGATGCATCGGCCTACCGGCGCAAAATTGACGGATCGGTCATCAATTACCATGACGAAGAGCGATCCAGGCGAAACCTAGAATGATGACGAAACAGAGCGGCGCGCTACCGAGGCGCTGCGTCGCTCCCTGACAACGCGCTTCGGCGGGATGATAAAGAGCATCAAAAGGGAGCGACAAGGGGAAGACCAAAAGCTAGATACTCGCGGCTGCATCGGATTGTCCGGCGGACCAGCGAAGCACTTAGAGTTATGTTCCTCGGCTTCGGTTTGCGAGCCGGGATTGCCTCACCAGGCATCGGCGAGTTCATCAAAAGCAGCGCGCGGTCGATTGCCGATAGATCATTGCGCGGTTCGATAAGCTGCTTTTCGAGATCAGCGATGGTACCGGCGATCTCGGCGCGTTTGCGTTGTAGCCCGGCGACAGCAACCGGGTATTTATCATCGTCGGTCATGCGGGTCGTTCACCTGGGCGTCCCTCGCCGGCGACTTGGGGTAGTAGCATTCACTGATTGCTGCCGTTTGCCACCACCCTTCCCTGGTACGGGCAGTAGCAGCCTGCGCTGGCGGCCGTCACCGGCTGCTTTGCGCTTCGGCTTTCTTGCTGCCTCGCCGCCCTCTTGCGCCAAACTGCGCTTCAACGCGGCCATGAGATCCACAACAGGGTGCGGCGTCTCGGCTGTCGACCTCGTTCCAGCGCCGACTGTCGCCACCGCGGGCCGCCGTTCGTCTTGCGGGCGAGCATACGCTTTTTGAGTTGGCGACCAACGCCTTACGGCTTTGCGCCGACAAAGATTACAACCGCATCGGACATCGCTTCTGTCCCTGGTTTTACGATTCCTTCCGTAGCGACAATCCCTGGCTGTGCATTTAGTACATCGCGCAAAGCATTTGCTGCTGGCTCCCAGTCAGATTCGTGAGTGGCAGGCACCTCAATTTGCAAACCACTAAATGAAAGGATGGCGCCAACGTTGGGTTTTCCTGGCGCGGAATATCTAGGCCATGTTTGGGCAGGGTAGGAAACCCAATTCCACCCTGCTAATTCTAAAGAAGAAGCGATATCCGCCATAAATTTAGCTGGCTCCGGGGCGCCAAAGATTGAAAACGCAAAATTCGGTTTTGCTTGGTCTTTCAGTGCATCCGCTATTTTTTGTTGCTGTGATGGTGTCAAAGTTCGCGGTGCCAGTTCTGTTTCAAGTGCAATAATTTTTAATTGTTGGGTATTAATCGTTGATTGCTGTTTACCGCTAATCCCTTCATCGAATCCAAACAACAACAAAGTGCATATAGCCTCAACTGAGACACCTCCCACGACCAACAATGTAGTTAGAGACCACACACGCTCAGCCTCCCTTATTATTCCCCAAGCAACAGCGGCTGAGCCTATTACGGTAATCGTTAGCAGCCAAAAGTGGGGCCAGCCCGGCGCCACTTCACCCGAAAAGAATCCGCCAATTATATTCATATGTTGCGGCACATTGCCCTCATTAAGCCGGAAAGTGAATTCGTCAACGTACCGGGATGCTGTTGGTCGTGACACCGTCGCGGGCGTATTCGCCGCTTACTGATTGATGGTTTCGTGCGTGTAGCCGAGATGCCGCAGACCGTCATAGCCGCGCCACTCTATGGATGGCCGTGCCAGTCTCGGCTGGCGGTCCGGACGCTGCAGGCGCCGCCGAGCGCGTCGCTACACTAAACACACCACGCCAGAGCAGCGCGGAAGGAACGAACCGCGTTAACTAGATGTGTCAATTTTTAGAACGCAGCAGCTTAACCAAGATCTTGCATTGAGCGAACACTGATCAGCCGCTGTAATCTTACCGAGAGGCGCGACAGGGGACTTTCGATGTTTAGTTTTGGTTTTATCGAATACGGCTTACTGGCTGCGCTAACGCTGATCGCTGTTGGGCAGGTGTTCTCGACGTTTTGATGAGCGGGTGAATTTCGGCTGACAGGGCCGAGTGGGGCAGCGCCAAGATGGGGATGTTGACGCTGCCCCTGCCGGTCTCGCGGCAGGCAAGGGTCTACAATGCTGAACGATCCTGCCGCGTCATCTATGACCGGGGTCGCGCTAAAGGCAGGTTAACGTGGCGCCGGTCGGCCTTGTCGACGCGAGATCGTGTTCTTATTCTGTTCACCATGAACGACGCCGCCGATCCCCGGCTGCTACGCCTGCTGGACCTGGCCCTTCACGAGATCATCGTCGTCTCTTGCCCCTGCGGCCGGATAGCCGAATACGGCCCTGGCGTCCTGCAGCGGCTCTACCGCATCCCGTCGGACCTGCTGGTTTACGACCTGCAATTCCGGCTCCGATGCCGACACTGCAACAGGCGATCGGGATTTCGCGTCGCCGTCGTCGATGATCGCGGGCGCGGGGACAACAGCGTTGAGCGGCGAGAACGCGTGATCGTGGCGGGCGAGATAGCCAAGCCGCGGCCGTAAGCCGCACAACGGCTTGGTTTTGGCGCTGACGGCACCTATGTTCCGTCCCACGCCTATGCCTACGTTGCGCCTTCCCCGAGCGGCGGTCGCTTCCGGCCTGCCACGGAACATCCGCCCGCAGATCGCGTCTTCCTGCGCCGAGCCGCCGGCCGGCGACGGCTGGCTTCACGAGCCCAAGCACGGCGGCCACCGGCTCATCGTCATCACCGACGGTGACGGCGGACTGAAGCTGGTAAGCAGGAATGGTATCGATCGCACATCGCTGTTTCGCGCCGCTTTCGGTGAGCTCGCGGGCGCCGGCCGGCCCATGATCCTGGATGGCGAGATCGCCGTACCGGACAGCAATGGCGTCACGCACATCGACGCGCTGAACGATGCCATCGGCCGTCGCCGGCCTGACGGGCTGGCTTATTTCGTCTTCGACCTGCTTTATCTCGACGGCCACGACCTGCGCCGCTGCTCGATCGAAGACCGGAAGGCCGTTCTCGGCCGCGTTATCGACGATCTCGACTGCGAGCGGATCATCTACCTCGACCATGTCGTTGGCCGCGGCGCCGAGCTATTCGAGCAAATGCGCGTGTTGGGCGGCGAGGGCATCGTCTCAAAACGCCTCGGCAGAGCGTATCGCGGCGGCGAGAGCCGGGACTGGCTCAAGACGAAGGTGTTCGAGACGGCGCCGTTCGTCATCGTCGGCTTTCAAGAGCTCGGCGAGGGCCGGCTTGAAGCGCTTCACGTCGCCGAAGAGCGCGATGGCCGGTTCTATCCGGCCGGCCAGGTCCGCTTTGGCTTCGCCGGTCGCGGCCTATGGGGCGATCTCGACCAGCGCCGGACAGGGCCGGCGACGAGCGGGATATTTCCCATCGCGCCGGTGCTACCGGCCGAGATCAAATTCTTCGGGCGATTCAAGGGTGGCTCGATCAGGGACGGTGTGCTGCTGACGATCGGTGCTTCGCCGCCGGCACGGGCCGCCGTTGCGGGTGCTTGGTCGTGCGATAGCGACGACGCTGTGGCCGCATTTGGCGCTAGCCGGGTGATCCGCCGCAGGTGAAGTCTTGGCTGGCAGTCGATTTTAATATCAAATAGCATTTTATAGAGACTCTGAACATTGGTCGCCGTTCTGGATAGCCCGGATCGCAATAAGACCGATCAAAGCTCGGTTTGGACAAAGTCCGTCGTCAGGGTCGGACCGGGCGGCCGTGGCTTTGTCGTCAGAACTATTCGAGATGAGAAGCTGATTATAACTGTGGCCCATTGCATGCCGCGGCTGGCGATGACGATCTCGCATTCATTCGAGCATACCTATCCGCGATGCGTCGGCGCGATCGACAGGCGAGATCGGCCGGTGACGGTTGA